>JACKZZ010000005.1_pt1 | contig 88141 bp, 55 predicted proteins | sample 8027871 | NCBI WGS metagenome assembly JACKZZ01 (sample SAMN15724774, study PRJNA655200) | protist metagenome | isolation source: fluorescence activated cell sorting (FACS) single amplified genomes of... | place: USA: West Boothbay Harbor, Gulf of Maine | collected 2000-07-19
CCTTGGTTTTTAGAATCGGATCCGTTTCCATTTAGTCCATTATTAGAATTACCGTTTTTAGTATTTCCACTCGAATTGCCATTGCTATTTCCTGTAGACTTCGAACCACAGGGGCTATCAGGTCTTTTGCTTCCATTTCCATGCAGAGGAGCCGAATTTGATTGAATACAAATCTCCCAATGTCCATTAGAACCCGGATGATTGCTGCTTACATCAACGGTAAGTACTCCGCTGAATAAATAGTATTGACCATTTGAGAGCGGGTATGAACTTCCATTAACTACAGCACTACCACCACCTGCAATGGGTTTGAAGTATGCGCTGCTGGCTAGACCAGAATAGCTAAATCCAGAATTTAAATCAGATCTATTGAAGGTTCCAGTTGGAGTTATTAAACAGAATTCCCAATCAGAACTGCCGGGATTAAACCGTGGCCCACAAGGTTCGTTACTAGCAGGAATCCCATATACAACATTCACGGTTTTATCTGCGGTTCCACAGTCATTCTGAGCAATGATGATGAATTCGTTTGGGCCAACATTGAGGGAAGTGAGCTTAACAATGAGCTGACCAATGCTAGGTTTTACAACATAATCTGAATGATTGAAGCCATCTCTGGTAACTCCAACTGATGTGGCATTACTTATTGAGAAAATTAAATAATCTGATTGACCTGTTACAGAAAGGGTAGTACCGTCTAATACCGTGACAACATTAATTTGTGGATTATCACACGGGATGTCTGGAGCAGTATACTGCAGCGTATAAGTGCCGGAAGTATCACCACAAGCATTGGTTCCGATTATTGTGAATACATTTTCGCCGTCATGCAGATTGGAGTAGTTAACAACCATATTTCCACTTCCAGGATCGAATGTAAAATTAGAATGCCCTGATCCGTCTTTCTGAACTGAAGCACCAATGGCATTGCCAATATATGCGGTAAACATACCGTTATCTGATGATACTGATGCAACCGAACCGCTGGCCTCTGCAATTACTAAAACGGGGTTATCGCACGGAATAACAGGAGGATCAAAGTCTAAAAGAACGTTAATAATATCCTTGCCACAAAGATTGTGAGCAACAATTAGAAATACATTATTTCCTTGTTGTAAAGAGCTGTAATTTATTACAATTTTACCGGAAGTGTTGTTATAGACAAAATCAGAATAATTACTTCCATCCCGTTTAACAACAACTGCGGCAGCGTCCGAAATTAATCCTGTAATTTGACCACTGCCAACATTTACAGTTAACCTGTTATTGAATTGGGGATCCATTTTAATAATAGGTACATTACAAGGCTCATCAACTTTGTATATAAGTTCTACTTCATCTTTTGCCGAACCGTGTGAATTTGAAACCATAATATTCAAATCGTGGGTTCCTTCTGCAAGCGTTAATGGAATTGAAACGGTATTTGCGGATGGATTAAAGGTGAATGGCATGCCGGTCCCCTCTAATTGAACACTGATTTCAGAGGCCAAAACTACGTTTTCAGTTTTTGCTATAACTAAGAACACTGCATTTTCCGTTGTGTAAGAACTGGAGTTTGGTGTAGTAAACTCTACTGTCGGTGGCGGTGTTTCATCTACCACAATTTCCTCTGCAATAATTTGGATTTTTGCCTCATCTGACCCACAAGCATTCTTGCCAGTAACAATGAGAAGATTCGTCCCTGGTTTTAACTTAAGTCCTGAAGTTACTTGCTTAGAAGTCTTGTTGAACGTGAAAGGAATAACGACATTATTAAGTGTCATTTTAATCGATTCATTGCTTTTAACATTGCTGATTGCAGCAGCAAACTTAAGTGTTGTGCCAATTACGTTTGCCGAATATGAATTGGGTGAAATCAACTCAATTGAAGGTTCAATACACGGCGGGGTCTTTTTCTTGTATATAACGGTAATTCTGTAATCTGTCGAACCGCAATCGTTTTTAGCAATTATATCATAAACATTAGCGCCTTCTTGCAGCTTGTTATTGGGGATAACCAATTCTTGAGAAGTAACATTGTATGTGTATTCATTATGATTTCCGCCGTTTATTTTGACTAAAACCTGCTTAGCACCTTTGATTTTTCCAACCACGGTTATTTTATCGGACGCAGTAACATAAAGTTGGCTCCCGGGTTGGGTGATAGAAATCACTGGATTTTCGCAAGGCGGAGCTTCATTCGTATAGATTATTATTTGACTTTTGGAGGCACTACCAACTTCGTTCCAGGCATTTATTTCTAGAATATTTGCACCAACGATAAGACTACCATTAAAGCTAAATTTTCTGGATACGGGATCAAAAGCGTACGCGGTTGTATTGACTCCGTTAAACGTTGCATATACGTGGGAAGCTGAAGATACGTGCAAAATGGTTGCGTTAATAATCTCATTTGAATTGACCGTATTGTAGGGATTTGCAATAGGTTTTGTAATTGAGATAACTGGGGGCAATAATGTCGAGGGCTTTTCATAAATTATTGTTGTCCCAGCATTGTCTGTCCCCACCTCATTAGTTCCGGTTATGCTAAATACATTCGGTCCATCTACAAGAGCTGTAGCGACAGTCATTACTTTTGAAATTGTATTGTAAGTAAAGTTAGTCGTGGTTACTCCGTTAATCTTTAAATCAATATTGCTTTTGCCATCAACATTTAAAACGTTGGCATACACAACGGCAGATGGCATATTTGTGTTTTCGGGATTTTGTGACGGACTAGTGACTGTAACGATTGGTGGAGGCAATTCATTTACAGGTTCAAAAATGATGTTTGTTGCTTTACTGTCGGTTCCATCATTGTTGGTTGCAATAACCGTAATGGTGTTTGATCCTTCGAGTAGGCTAGCTTGAAAAGCCACAGTGTGTGCAGACGGATCAAAGCCGAATGAGGGGATATTTATCCCATTAAGCAAAACCTGTACTTGATAATAATAATCCACATAAAGGACTTGTGCAGACACATTATAAGTAGCCTTATCAACTCTAATTGGGCTGGTTAATGGGTCTGTGAAACTGACTACTGGCGGTCTCAATTGAATCGGTTTGTTATAGATAATCATTACGCTCTCAATATCCTGGCCAACACTGTTTGTACCTTTTATCTCAATTGTGTTTTGCCCTTGACTTAACAAGATATTTGCACTAAACAATTGGTTCGAAACATTGTATATGAAACTTGGATTTATTACCCCATTTACTTTAAAAGTTACGTCTTGAGGCCCAAGAATATGCATGATGTTCGCTGTTACGCTATATCCTTGGTTCGAAACGGTTTGCGGACCGTAACTCGGGTTTAAAAATGTAACTATTGGTGGAGGAAGTGCGTTAATGGCCTGCTCATATATAATGACCTTGCTCTCGCTATCATATCCTGCCTCATTTTTTCCAATAATCTCAATAATATTTTTCCCTGGAACCAAAAACAAATGACTTGTAAACCTTTTCGATGATGAATTATAGGAAAAGTCATTGGAAATCAAACCATTATGCCTAAAGGTAATATTGGATTTTCCAGCTACATAATACACGTTGGCTTTTACGGTAAAGTTATTATTGTGGGTGGCATAAGGAGAATGAATAGGATTAATGATGTTTACTACTGGCTTGTTTCTTAAAGGAGCCGGGGAAACAGGGGTAGTAGTTGCTACAGTTGGCCTGTTTCTTCCACCTCTAAATAAATTCCATCGAAATGTAAGCGCTGTGTAGTGAAGACGGTCATTTACAAAAGGACCTCCAGTTGCTTCAAAAGCGTCAATTCTGTCGTTAAGTGGGAAGTTGATTTTATGTTCTATACCTGCTGAAAAGCGTGGTGAAAACTGGTATCCAAATCCAGCGCCTAGAGAGGGCATAAATTCGTACCCGTCAGATACAACTGTTTCATAATCGCCATCTCTAAAATCACGCAGCACGCTTTCAGATGCGCTGTTGCCTAATGAAGTGTAATCATAAGGCATGCCATCCTCGCCTAACAAATCAGTTCTCAAAGAATAATCGGTTAATCCAAGTCCACCAAAACCATACAGGATAATTCCTGTTTTTTCTCTTAGCCTATTTAATGTAATGACACCTTCCAAATCCCACATGTTATTAATGTCCATTTTGTGGTTGTGGAAATTCCCGCTATTTATGTAGTCCTTATAAAGGCCATCAAGCTGGTTTGAATCTAGAATTAAAGAGTTTTCAGTATCAAGACCTTCATTAGTTCCATTTAGGTAACGCAGTCTAAGGTCAAAACTCAGAAGCTTCCCTTCTTTTTCGTAAAGTGCTTTACCCAACGTAAAGCCAATACCATATCCAGTCTCACTGGTTACATCACTTTGTTGCCAAGTGCCTCCAATATTGAATCCAAGATTCCAACCAGAATCGTCTTTATAATTGATGTACTGGGCCTGGAAATTACTTGTAAACACAAGTAATATTACAGAAATGCTTATAAATCGTAAAAATCTTTTCATAACTCAGAAATTTATGGTTTCAACAAGTGTTAATCATTAATCATACCAAATGTCAAATATAGAGATTACTACTTACAACCAAAGAAGTATACTGTTCATTAAAAATGACAATGTTAAATTCATTTTATATGATTAATTTCGCGATATCATTTAATAGAAGACTAATACTTGCTTAAATTCCTTTTCATCATATTTATCGTTCATTGTTCTTCATTTTTCATTTGGGGGCAACCCGCAAATGACAATTGTGTTAATGCAATTAATTTGTGTCCAAATGTTCAAGTAAGCGGCACAAATCAGGATGCAAGTGTAGACGCTTGTTCAGGATGTTCTGATGGAGCATCAACAGCTGGAAATTTCTGTTATAGTCTTGAAAACACAATTTGGTATATGTTCACTACGGATAGTGATGGGGGAGATGTTAGCGTGGACTTAACGGGTATCAATTGCGTCTCTGGAGTGGGTTTAGACAATGAATTACAAGGAGTAATTATTGAGGCGGGAGTGCCGTGTGACGAAAGCACATACAATTTGATGTCAAATTGTCCCACAGCTTCCGGAACAATGAATTTGAGCGCAACAGGATTGAATCCTAATACGACTTATTATATCCAAATTGATGGAGATTTCAGTGGTGCTGGGATTACGGACCCTGCAATGTGCAATTTTTCAATTTTACTATCTGGAACAGGAGTGGAAGAAGCGAATCAAGCAACCTTAAATACCAGTCAAACAACTGTTTGCGAAAATGATGTTGTTCAATTTAATGTTGAAACACCTGATTGTGAGAATCAGTCATATAGCTGGTATGTTGATGGTGTATTAGTCGCCACAGGTAACGATAGTGTTTACAATCATGTTGCTTTGTTGGATGTTTCTGTTTCTGTTAAAGTCAATTGCGATGACAATATTAGCTGCCCAACGAGTTACACTAGTAACTCGATAAGCTTGTCTGTAGAAGAAGTAGATGTAGATGCTGGCCAAGATGTCACCATTATTCAAGGAGAAAGCACCACGCTAAGTGGAACAGGCACCGGAATATTATCATGGTCTCCACCACTAGACCTTAGTAACACGTACACTTCAAACCCCGTTGCTTCACCAGACCAAACAACGACCTATTTTTTAACAACAACAACAGCTGCAGGTTGTGAAGAGACGGATGAAGTAACGATTATTGTATTGGAGCCAATTGCTATCGCAAATTTAGTAACTCCTAATGGAGATGGTATAAATGATTCTTGGATTATCTTGAGAATTGAACTTTATCCATTAGCAAAAGTGTCCATCTATGACAGATGGGGGCAGAGATTACTCAATGATGTTGGTTATCAAAATGATTGGGACGGCGTCTTTTTAGGCAAGGCATTACCGCCTTCAACATATTATTATGTTATCGAGCTGAATGTTGGGAGCTCTGCAGACAATAATATAAAAACCGGATTTATTGAGTTAATTTATTGAAAAACATAATTTTCATATTGGCATTAAGTTACGTGTTTGGGTTATCTGCTCAGCAAACCCCACAGTATAGTCAATATATGTTTAATTACTTCAGTATTAACCCAGCAATGGCGGGCACAAAAGAATGCCTCGATTTAAAGTTAGGATATCGGTCCCAATGGGTTGGTTTTGCGGGTGCCCCCAAAACTACTTTTGCGACATTGAGTTCACGCCTTAAATTTAAAAAAGCGTCTAACCCATACGTCCACCATGGAGTTGGTGTGAAAGTTGAATCTGATGTTATGGGTTTGACGAGTGCTACAAAATTATATTTAGCTTATGCCTATCATTTTTCATTGGGACGAGACTTAAAAGCATCTGCTGGTATTTTTGGTGGATTAGAGCAATTTAGATTTAATGTAAATGCCGCTAATGCATGGCAAGGACCAGATCCAGCTTTACATGCGACGAATGCAGTTATAGTTTGGCCTGATTTTACCCCTGGAATTTTTATTTACAGCAAAAAAGCATTTTATGGGCTGAACGTTCGGCAGCTACTTTCTAATGGTATAAAAAAATACGGAACAGGAGTTAATAAGTTAAGAAGGCACTATGAGTTTTTAGGAGGTGCTAAAATTGCGGCTGGTGAGACTGTTTCGTATATGCCATCGGCAATGATTAAATTCACCTCCATGTCTGTGCCTTCTATCGACCTTAACTTTCTTTTAGATTTTGATAACCGCGCACAATTTGGCATAAGCTATAGAAATGCGGATGCTTTGGTGGGTATGTTTAAAGTGAATTTCCTTAAACATTTCACATTGGGTTATTCTTTTGACTTTACGACGTCACGGGTGAAACTGGGAAGTGCTAACACGCACGAAATAATTATTGGATTATATTCTTGCGATGTGCGAGGCGGCGACAATTATTCTTGTCCAGCATTTGATTAATCCATTAAAATGAAAGATTTGTCATTGATTCCACTCTATTTAACATAATCATGTGCAATAATAGCGCAACTCTTACCTGAGTAATTGCGTCTTTCATAATACATTAGTAAAAATCAGAAATAATTTATTTCCTTCGTTTAGGAACCTTTTATCAGTTAGAACGTAGTTATAATCTGTTTTTGAAACAAACCTGTTTAACCTTTAGTTGTTATGATGACAAGACGACTTAACATCTTTTTGAGCTTTTTTATAGCTTCAACTTTTTCGTATTCCTACTCAGCAGATTATTTCTGGGTCAACAATTCAGGAGACTGGAATGACGCCATGCATTGGTCTTTTGCTTCTGGTGGAGTGGGGGGCGCTGGCATACCAAGTCAGGGCGACAATGTGTTTTTTGACAATAATTCTTTTTCTAATCATGCTGTTGTATCGTTAGGAGCTAGTCAGTCATTACATGATTTTACTTTTACCAATAATCAACATGAAGTGTCTTTCGATGGCATTACAGGGTCAGAAGTTCTAGAAATTCAAGGATCTTTTAGTAGTAGTAATCGAATTAACACCTTTAGTCCGGGTAAAATACTTCTTACTTCCAACCAGCCTGCAATTTTTAATTCGGGGATGACAATTTTCAACTCGGATATTGAATTTTCTGGGAATTATCAACTTTTAGGGCCACTATCTAATTTGGGAAATGGAAATGGAATCACGATTTCTGGTGGGAATTTTGTTTCTAATAATCATTCAATTGAAACAGATAAATTTTTAGCGCCTGGGAATTCTCTGACCAATCTTGACCTAGGTTCATCTTTGATTCAGGTCGACTTTGAAATAAACCTAAACTTAAACCAAAATTTAACAGTAAATAATGCTTCTGCTGGTCTTGCATACGATTTTAGTGTTCCATTATCAAGAAGAACGGGAGTAGGAGGATTTGGTTCATCATTAGAGAAAGGTACCAATAACTGTGCAAGTGGAATTACAATTATTGTTACTGTAAGATCAGATTATAATGGATCTCAAATTTCCTGTAATGGGCTTTGTGATGCTATTATTGACATTGCCGTTGTGGATCCTACGCTTCCTGTAGGTTGTGCGATTGAGGTTCAAAAAGTTCCAGATGCATTTACTCCTGATAGTCTAGTCAACATTGTTGGCGACACATCCTTTTTCACATATACTGGATTTTGTGCGGGTTCCTATACATTTCTAGCAAGAGAAGATTGTGATATATTTAAACTTTGTGATGAAAGTGTAGGAGTCGTTGAGCCGACTGCTTTGGCAATTTTACCACCTGTCACGACTAATCCTAATTGTCCGGACAGCTGTGATGGAACAGGACAAGTATTTGCTTTTGGCGGCACAGGCCTTATTTCATACACGTGGCCGACCTCTTTAGAATTGTCAAGTCTTGATACTGCTGGCACACTTTGCGATGGTTTGAATACTGTAGCTGCCACAGATGAAAATGGTTGTTTTGAATCCGATGATTTTACTTTAGTTGGTCCAAGTGCATTTGATTTAAATATTACAACTACACCTTTGTCCTGTAATGGAATATGTAACGGTACCGCTACTTCTGCTCCAACGGGCGGTTCTGGAGCTATCGGTACTTGGACATTTGACTGGGACACAACCGCAACACCGAATGGTGATGGAACGCAAACCATCACAGATTTGTGTGCAAGAACAATTGGGATTCTTGATATTGTGGATGGCAATGGTTGTCCATTCCGTGATACATTTGAAATTACTGAGCCTACAGCACTACAGATAGATTCAGTTAATCAAGCAAATTTAATCTGTAATGCAGTCTGTATTGGTGAGTTAGAGGTAAGCACTTCTGACGGAACACTACCTTATACCTCTTTTCAATGGTACGATGCAACAACAGATTTAGCAATTAGTAATCCTGGTAATGCAACTGAAAATGTAACAAGTTTATGTGCGGGGACCTATTATATGATTGCTATTGACGCAAACTCATGTGAGGATACAAGTCAGGTTTTCAATGTTACAGAGCCGCTAGCAATTTCATTTACAACCACGCCTACAGATGCACTTTGTGAAGGAGTTTGTGATGGTGAGCTTGCATGGACAGCTTCAGGTGGGTCTGGAACAATATCTTCTGAGTTGTTTCTTGTTGGACCTCCAGATGTTTCGCAAGGATCTGTTAATCCGACGACCGGGTTATGCGTCGGTGATTATTACGTAGTGCATACGGATGACTCAGCTTGTGTTCAGTTTTCGGATACCGTTACTATTAATGAACCCGCAATCTTAGATGGTACAGCAAGTGGTAATCCACCTCCGTGTAATGGTGATGCAACTGGTGATTTATCAGTAGTTGTCACGGGAGGTTCAGGTGTTTATATTGTTGAATGGTTTACTGATGCCGGTGTGAGCACCGGATTGTTTGGTGAAACTGTTAATGGGTTTTTTCCTGCAGGCTGTTATTATGGTCTTATATCTGATGCGGCATCGCCAACTTGTCAAACAGAATCAGACACCATATGTTTAATTGATCCACCAGCGATAGCATTTACAACAACAGCTGTAGATGCAACTTGTTTTGGCACATGTGATGGTGAGGTTTCTTGGACATCAGGTGGCGGTACAGGAATTATCACATCAGAATTATTTCTAGTACCGTTTATTTCACAGGGTAATGCTAATCCAACTAGCACTTTGTGTCCGGGCGATTATTATGTGGTTCATACGGATGGTAATTTATGTGTTCAGAATTCGGATACGGTTACTGTTGCTGAGCCAGCGGAGATTGTAGGAACTACAAGTGGAACCGATCCTTTGTGTAATGGCGATGCTACAGGAACAGCAACAGTTGCCGTTGTAGGAGGTTCAGGATTATATGATATAGCTTGGTTTGATGCAGGCACTAGTTTAGCAATAGGACAAACGACACTTACGGCCACTGGTTTAGTTGCTGGTTGTTATTATGCTGAGATTACCGATCAGTCAGCTCCTGCATGTATAGTATTCTCAGATACTGTTTGTATTACAGATCCGGCGGTGATTAGCTTTACAACAACGGCTGTAGACGCTACGTGTTTTGGCACATGTGATGGCGAGGTTTCATGGACTGCTTCAGGTGGAGTAGGGATTATCACATCAGAATTATTTTTAGTTGGTCCCCCAGATGTATCACAGGGTAATGCTAATCCAACTAGTACGTTGTGTATTGGTGATTATTACGTAGTACATACGGATGGTAATTTATGTGTTCAGAATTCGGATACGGTTACCGTTGCCGAACCTGCAGCAATTGTAGGAACTACGAGTGGTAATGATCCGCTTTGTAATGGAGGAAACTCTGGTGATGCGACTGTTGTAATTGTAGGCGGATCCGGATTATATGATGTAGAGTGGTTTGATGTTACACCATTAACGACTGGTCAAACGACGCTTACTGCTACGAATTTAATTGCGGGCTGCTATTATGCCGTAATAACGGATCAGTCAGCGCCTGCTTGTGTCGTTGAATCAGACACGATATGTTTAATTGATCCACCTGCGATAGCATTCACAACAACAGCAGTAGATGCTACTTGTTTTGGTACTTGTGATGGTGAGGTTTCTTGGACATCGGGTGGCGGTACAGGAATTATCACATCAGAATTATTTTTAGTTGGTCCCCCAGATGTATCACAGGGTAATGCTAATCCAACTACTACGCTGTGTATTGGTGATTATTACGTAGTACATACGGATGGTAATTTATGTGTTCAAAATTCGGATACGGTTACTGTTTCGGAACCAACTGAACTAAGCGGTATTGTTACGGGAACCGATCCTTTATGTATTAATGAATCAACGGGCTCTCTATCTTTAGCGCCAGCTGGAGGCTCTGGAGTATACATTATTGAGTGGTTTGATGCGCTAACTGGCCTGACTACGGGTCAATTTGGATTAAACGTCCTAAATTTATTCCCTGAAGGTTGCTACTATGCCGAGGTTACAGACGCATCAACAGTAGCTTTCCCTACACCATGTACGGTGAATTCAGACACTTTGTGTTTGGTTGATCCAACGCCCATTACATTCACCACAACTCCTATTGATGCCACTTGTTTTGGTACATGTGATGGTCAGGTTTCGTGGACGGCTAGCGGTGGAACAGGATTAATTACATCAGAATTATTTTTAATTGGTCCACCAGACGTTTCCCAAGGTAACGCGAACCCAACAACCACATTGTGTCCAGGCGATTATTATGTGGTGCATACGGATGACAATTCATGTGTGGAGAATTCGGATACAGTAACCGTATCGGAGCCAACGGAAATTGTTGGAGTTACTAATGGGTCGGATCCATTATGTAATGGAGAAAGTACGGGTTCTTTAGGAGTTACAATAGTTGGAGGTTCTGGTGCCTACGATGTGGAATGGTTTGATGTAGCTACGAGTTTAACAACAGGCCAAACAGGCACTACGGTTACCAATCTAATGCCAGAAGGATGTTATTATGCAGTTATTACGGATCAGCTTGCGCCCGCTTGTACAGTTATTTCAGATACAACTTGTCTGACAGATCCAGATGCTATTGTTATAGCTGTTACTCCTGTTGAAGAGCAATGTAATAGCGCTTGTGATGGTTCAGCTTCCGCCGTGGTTTCTGGAGGAACGGGGCCATTAACAGTTAGCTGGACATTTGACCCTTCTGGTGTTTCAGCAGGTCCAGATGGTTTGGCAATTGCTGATTTATGTGCCGATAATTACATAGCAACAGTCACGGATGGCAATCTATGTACAGAAACAGCTAATTTTACAATAGATCCTGCGCCAGTATTAGATGTAACGGTTGTTGACACTCCAATATCTTGTACAAATAATTGTGATGGTAGTGCGGTAGCTACTCCGACTGGTGGAACAGGTGTTTTGACGGTGTCATGGTTTGATGTTGATGCCGGGTACACATCAGCAGGTCCAGATGGCCTTAACATAGCAGGTTTGTGCTTTGGTGACTATGCTGCCGTGGTGACTGATGACAATGGTTGTTCGGATACTGCACTGTTTACGCTGGTTAATCATCCGCCATTGTTAATCACAGCAAACATTACCGATGAAACGTGTTTTGGGGCATGTGATGGTGAAATTTTCATTAATGCTTCCGGTGGAACAGGCGGATATACGTACCAGCTTGATGGTGGTGGATTTGGTGCAATCAATCCCGTAGTAGGATTGTGTCAAGGAACTTACGATTTAGATGTTCAAGATGCTACAGGTTGTATTGTAAGTATGCCAAACCAGCCGGTAGGAGGTCCAACAGAAATTATTTTAGACTTAACTATTACTGAAGAAACGTGTTTTGGTGATTGTGATGGCAGCATAGAAGTTCTCGCTTCAGGTGGTGCAGGTGGTTACACATACTCATGGAGTTCGAGTGGGAACACAACAGATACAGAAACAGGTTTATGTCAAGGATCTTCCCCCGTAACTTTAACTGTAAGTGATCTTACACCATGTACTATTGACACTGTGATAACCTTTACGGGTCCTGCAGTACTTGATGCAACTGTAATTACTACACCACCGATTTGTGCTGGTGCTTCTCAAGGAATAATTGACATCGATGCGACCGGAGGTCTTCAATTTAGCGGAGGTCAGTATAACTATAGCATAACGGGTGGAGCACCGTTTACAATGGCTATAAATCCATTTTCATTTACTAATTTACCTGCGGGTAGTTATGATGTTTTAGTTGAAGATTCTAATGGCTGTCAGTATACAGAAACCGTTGTTATTATTGATCCTGCTGGCTGTGTTGCGACTGGAACACCAACAGCAGCATCTTGCGGGGGGTTTTGTGACGGAGCGGTTGATGTAACGATTACGGGGTGTGTTGGACCATTTCAACATCAATGGTATGAACTTCCAGGTGTAGTTCCTATTCCTGTTCCTGGAGGTAATACTCAAATTGTAACAGGATTATGTTCCAATCTTTATTTTGATTCTATAACAGATTTGTCTACCGGATGTGTTTTTTCATCCGATACTATTTCAGTAACTGAAAGTCCAACTATTACAGGTGTTCTTTCTTTCTTTGATGTATCATGTAACGGTTTTTGTGATGGTTCTGCATCTGTGATTGGTGGAGGTGGAACTCCTGGCTATACCTACGATTGGTTTTTAGTAGCTGCACCTGCAGATATTTTGATTCAAAGTGGTGTTTCAGATAGTATTTTTGGTTTGTGTGCAGGACAATATTATGTAGAAATTGTAGATGTCAATCTATGTCGTTCGGCACCATTTCTATTCGATGTTTTCGAAAACCTTCCATTAACAGCACCATTAACTACAGCTGATGCTTTGTGTTTTGGAATTTGTGATGGTACGGCGGATGTAGTTCCGGCAGGAGGAGACGGAGCTTATACGGTAGTTTGGGACGATTTAACAAACGGAATTTTTGATTTTGATCCAGGCTCTGTTCTTTCTCAATCTACCTTGTGTGCAGGAGACTATCAGGTGACAGTTACAGATGGTAATGGATGCTCGGTAGGGCCCCAATTCTTTACAATCGGTGAAAACGCTGAAATTACAATTAGCGTTGCAACAACCGATGAGTCTTGTTTTGGTGATAATGATGGAACTGCGATTGCAACGCCTACAAATGGATCAGCGACCTTTACGTATTCTTGGACTTCGGATTTAGGTGAGATTACAGATACTGATCTTGGTATTTCGCCAGGTTCTTATACCGTATCTTTAACGGACGGAGATGGTTGTGCGGCTGGACCAGTGCCTTTTACTATTGGTGCAGCAACAGAAATTACTGCGACATTGAATCCAAGTACCTTATTATGTAATGGGGACCTTGGTTCCATTTCAGTAATTGCTAGCGGTGGAGATGGAAGTTATGATTTCCAATGGGATGCATCGACAGGAAGTCAGGTTACGAATCCAGCAATTAATTTAGCTGCGGGTACTTATTGTGTTGACATTACCGATGGTTTGGGATGTACTGTTGGACCATTTTGTGAAACGATTATTGATGTTCCTGTTTTAAGTGCTACGAGTTCAACTACTGAAGTGCTTTGTAATGGTGGTAACACAGGTACAGCTACCGTAACACCTTCTGGTGGAACGGGGACTTATGATTACTTATGGGATGCATCGACAGGTAGTCAGGTTACCCAAACTGCTGTTGGTTTAATAGCCGGAACGTACAGCTGCACAGTAACAGATGACAATGGTTGTGTATTGGTAGTGAATGGAATTATTGTAGATGAACCGGATACGTTAGATTTAACTTTTGCGAGTACAGACGCTTCTTGTTTTGGAGGGACTGATGGTGCAGCAACTGCTATTGTTACTGGAGGAACATTAACCTATTCATATCAGTGGGATCCAGCAACAGGTCCACCTGCGGGAGGTCAAACAACTAATCCTGCTGTTGGTCTTGCACCAGGAACCTACGGATTAACGGTTACTGATTTAAACCTGTGTACTTTTACTGACTCGGTAACCATTGGTGAGGGCGCTGAGATTACTGCCACAACATCATCTACAGATGCAACATGTGGGGCGGTTCCATGTGATGGTACTGCAACAGCGAATGCACTTGGCGGAACTGGAACTTTACAATATGAGTGGTTTGATGCAGGCGGGGTGTCGGTAGGAGTTGGTATAACTGCTACAGCTCTATGTGCAGGAGCATACACGGTAGTCATTACAGATGACAATCTTTGCTCTGATATTTTTCCTGCGGTTGTTAACAACCCTGTTTCTGAAAACATTACTACAAATGTTATTCAAGACGAGACTTGTGTTGGGGATGAAGATGGTATTGCAGAGGTAATTTTTACCTGTAGCACAGCACCTGGAGACTGTGACATTTCATGGTCAACTGGTGGATCCAGTGTAACAGAAACAAATATGCCTTCTGGTACGCATACCGTTACAGTTACCAACTCAGTTACAGGTTGTTCATCTTCAGAATTCGTAACGATTAATCCGGGTGATTTAATTACACTTACAATGGGTTCAGTTGGTGAACTTTGTTTCAATGCTTGTAATGGAACCGCAAATGTTGTTCCTGCTGGTGGAGACGGTTCTTATACCTACGCATGGACAACAACACCAGTGCAAACTGCTTCAACGGCGGCAAATCTTTGTCCTGGAACTTATGATGTTACGGTAACAGATGGGCAATTATGTTCGGCAACAAGTTCTATTGTAGTTGATCCCGCGATTGAAATAGTTGTGTCATTATCAGCAACAGATGAAAATTGTAGCGGGTCTGCTGACGGTACCGCGTCAGCTTCTGTAGTTGGGGGTACTGGAACATACGATTATTTATGGAACACTACACCACCACAAACAACTCAAACAGCAACAGGACTATCTCCAGGTGTTTATAGTGTTACTGTAACTGATGATAATGGATGTTCTGTACTGGCGACACCCGCAGTAGTTGGGGCCCCAACCGCTTTATCGGTGGTCATGACTTCTACGCCACCGGATTGTAACGGAGACAATAATGCTACAGCTACAGCTACGCCAAGTGGTGGTAATGGAACTTATGTATATAATTGGCAGCAAGGTGGCTTAGATTTGGTTCCACCGCAGAATACTCCGACGGCTGTTGGATTAAGTGCGGGTACTTATACGGTTCAAGTTTTCGATACTGATGGTTGTCAGTTAATACCTGATGGTGAAGTAACGATTATTGATCCGCCAGCTCTTGCAGCAACAACAGATTCAACAGAAGTAACTTGTGATGGCGATAGCGATGGAACAGCTACTGTTTTTCCAACGGGTGGAACACCTCTAATTGATGTGGTTTGGGATATAACTACAGGTTCTCAAACAGGCCCAACAGCAGTTGGTTTACCTGTAGGAACATATACTGCAACAATTACAGACGGTAATTTATGTGCATTGGACGTTGATGTCACTGTAACATCTCCTGGTGCAGTAACTGGAGTGGTTGTGTCTACGGATTCTGATTGTTTTGAAGATAGTACAGGCAGTGCATCGATAACGGTTAGTGGAGGTATTGCAGGATATGATATTGATTGGTCAAACGGATTTTCTGAGTCGGGTGTAAGTACGTCGGCTTTGAGTAATTTAGGACCAGACAATTATTCCGTTGATGTTACAGATGTTAATGGATGTAGTGAAACTTATAATTTCACGGTTACAGAAAATTCAGAAATTACAGCTTCATTTGCAGTGGTTCCATCAACCTGTTCAGGAACTGACGGATCATTAACAGTGAGTCCATCAGGAGGCTCTCCAGGATATACATTTATTTGGCAACCACCGGCATCTGGAACGTCGCCTACCATTTCAGGTATGGCAGCAGGGTGTTACGATGTTATAATTACGGATAGCTCGCCAGCAGGATGCTCTCAGTTATTAACGGGTTGTATTACCGATATTGGTGCGGAGGCTCTCGTGCCAACACCGACAGGCGAAAGCTGTTTCGGCTTTTGCGATGGGGTAATTGATTTAGCTTCTCCATGTTTGGATCCTGCTTGTACTTACGAACTTTTTGATGAGTTTGGAGTAAGTATTTCAGGCCCTGGGGCAGTTACAAGTTTTACAGGATTGTGTACTGGTGATTACATTGTTTCAGTTGTGAACAATACAGGCTGTCAAACATTCGAGAATGTAACGGTTGGCGGAACGGGTGAGATTTTCGCTAATGCGGCGATTACTGATCCTAGTTGTGGTGGTGTTTCTGATGGAGAAATAGCTCTGAATCCAAGCGGAGGAATTGGGGTAACATATACAATAGATTGGACAAATCCTGCAGTTGGCCCAACAAATCCAATTACTGGATTGAGTGCAGCAAGTGGACCGTTTACGGTAACAATTACCGACGTTAATTCAGGCTGTACGAAAGACACTTCAATTAATCTTATTGATCCATCTATCCTAACGGGAACTGAAGAACATGCAGATCCTCTTTGTTTTGGAGATTGTAATGGAACGATTACAGCAACACCGATTGGTGGAACAGGGCCTTATGAGTATTCTCTTAATGGTGGGCTATTTCAATCTAGCCCAGTATTCACAAGCTTATGTCCAAGTGTAAATACGGTAACCGTAAGAGATGTTTTTGGATGTACATTTGACATTACTGGAATAACATTAACGGAGCCACCTTTATTAGTATTAAGTGCTACGGGTGAAGATCCAAATTGTTTTAATGCATGTGATGGTGAGTTAGCTGCGAGTGCAGTTGGCGGATCGGGTGATTATACATTTACTTGGACTGTTTTTGGTGTCGGGGCATCTCATTTAGGTGTTTGTGACGGTTCTTACGATGTCACGGTTATAGATACAAATAGCTGTTCAGCAGGTCCAATATCTGTTACTGTAACAGAGCCAGCAATTATCGACACAACAGACGCTGGAATAATAGACATTGTGTGTAATGGAGATAACGATGGAGAGGCATTTATTACAGTTGCTGGCGGAAATGGTGAATACACCTATGTCTGGGGTCCATCAGCATTACCTGATAACGATACGGTAACTGGATTACCTGGTGGTCCATTGTGGGTGTATGTAGAAGATTCCTCAGGCTGTTTAATGGATACCATATTCATGAATGTTGCAGAGCCAACAGCGGTTACAGCGTCTTCAAGCTCTGTTTCTGCAACTTGTCTTTTAGACAACGGTACCGCGACAATAAATCCAACGGGGGGAACACCTGGATATACTTTCCAATGGGATGCTGGAACAGCACCTCCTGCGCCCGGTCAAACAACACAAACTGCGGTGAATCTTGCTGCGGGATCGTATGACGTAGAAGTAACAGATTTTGTAGGCTGTGTTGATACATTCAATGTGGCAGTCAGTAATATTACTGCGCCATCTATTGTTATTGACTCTATTACAGACGTATCTTGTTTTGGAGGTTCCGATGGAGAAATTTTCACTACCATTTCTGGGGGATCCATTCCTTATGATATCGTTTGGACACCTGGTGGAGGGGCGACAGAAGACACATTAGGATTAGTTACCGGAGTTTATCAGATTTCTGTTACGGATGGTGACGGTTGTATTGTCATTACTGACACTACAGTTGCTACCCCTGCGCTAATTGTTGGTACAACTACTGGAACAGATCCATTGTGTAATGGTGAATCTACAGGGACTGCAACGGTTTCACTTACAGGTGGCTCGGGCGGTTACGATATAGAGTGGTTCGATTCAACAGGGGCTACAACTGGGCAAACGACTACAACGGCAATCAATTTACCAGCTGGTTGTTATTATGTTGTAATTTCCGATACGGCTGCACCGTTGTGTGGAGCAATTTCCGATACGGTTTGCTTAACAGACCCTTCAGTAATTACTTTTACAACATCAAGTTCGGACATGTCTTGTTTTGGCACTTGTGATGGAGAGGTGGCATGGACCGTGTCTGGAGGTGTCGGGGACATTACTTCTGAATTATTTTTAATTGGGACTCCAGATGTTTCACAAGCGGATAGTGCAATACTTTGCGCAGGAGATTATTTCCTAGTTCATACAGACACTAATTTATGTGTTCAAAATTCGGATACTGTTTCAGTGGGTGAACCTACTTTGATAGTGGGTACAACGACCGGAACAGACCCATTGTGTAATGGTGACTCAACCGGAACTGCGGATGTTGCCATTGTAGGTGGATCAGGCGGCTATGATATTGAATGGTTCGATACCACAGGAGTATCAATAGGACAATTTATATCAGGAGCCTCGAATTTACCTGCCGGATGTTATTACGCTGTAATTACTGATGCGTCAGCTGCTGGTTGTGTTGTCAACTCAGATACCATTTGCTTAGAAGACCCGCTGCCAATAAGTTTTACGACTACTGCTGCAGATGCAACTTGTTTCGGAGTTTGTGATGGTGAAGTGTCTTGGACGAATGCAGGTGGTGTAGGGATTATATCGTCTGAACTATTCCTTATTGGAACACCCGATGTTTTACAAACAGATAGCGCGGCTTTGTGCCCAGGAGACTATTATGTTATACATACAGATACTAATCTTTGTGCTCAATATTCTGATACGGTCTCTATAAGTGAACCAACATTAATTGTAGGTACCACAGCAGGAACAGACCCACTTTGTAATGGAGAAGCAACCGGAACAGCGACAGTAGTTGTTGTCGGTGGATCTGGCGGATATACGATAGAATGGTTTGATACTACAGGAGTTACAACTGGAATTACTGGAGACACGGCCATCAACTTATTAGCGGGCTGTTACTTTGCAGTCATTACCGATACAGCTTCTGCAATTTGCGTTGTTAATTCAGATACAATTTGTTTAACGGATCCATTGCCAATAAGCTTTACAACAACGACAACGGATGTTACTTGTTTCGGGGCATGTGATGGAGAGGTGTCATGGACGGCTTCTGGTGGAGTGAGTGCAATAACCTCTGAGTTGTATCTTATTGGAACACCAGATGTTTTGCAACCAGACAGCACTGTGCTTTGTCCAGGAGATTATTTTGTGATTCATACAGACACTAATCTTTGTCTTCAAAACTCGGATACCGTTACGATTACAGAACCAGATTTAATTGTTGGGACTACTAACGGGACAAATCCATTGTGTAATGGAGATTCTACAGGAACTGCAACGGTAGTTATTGTTGGTGGAACAGGCAGTTATGATGTCGAGTGGTTCGATACTACGGGTACATCAATTGGGCAATTGGTTCCGAATGCTATTAATTTACCTTCAGGGTGCTATTATGCAGTAATTTCCAATACCGCTCTTCCGAGTTGTACCGTAATTTCAGATACTATTTGTTTAGTTGACCCGGATGCAATTAGCTTTACCACTGTGCCTGCAGACGTAACTTGCTTCGGCACGTGCAATGGTCAAGTAGCATGGACTGCTGCTGGAGGATCTGGAGTACTATCTTCAGAGCTCTATTTGATTGGAGCGCCAGATGTTTTACAAACGGATAGTGCTGCGTTGTGCCCCGGTGATTATTATGTCGTGCATACAGATACAAACTTATGTGTTCAATTTTCAGATACGGTTGTTATATCTGAACCAACAGATTTAGTTGCTGATTTACCAATTGTTGGAAATGCAAGTTGTGTTGATGCTTGTAATGGTTCAGCTACTCTGAATATTTCAGGTGGATCAGGTACTTATACTTACGATTGGTCATCAGGCAGTGTCGATTCGGTTACCGTTAATGATTTATGTGTAGGGATTACGAATGTAACTGTTACAGATTCTTTAGGATGTTCTGTTTCACAGGCAATAATTATTAATGAAAATAATACCATTGCTGCTTCAACTGTGACTACTGATGCAACTTGTGGTTCTTGTGACGGTGATGCAACCATCACTCCAAGTGGCGGATTAGGAAGTTACACGGTTTCATGGTCTGATGGAGCAACCGGTTTTGCTCAGGATAGTCTTTGTGCTGGAGTATATTCATATGTTATTACAGATAGTGTTGGTTGTTCAGTGATGTTAGATGTTGCAATTAGTAATGTCGGTGCACCAACTGTGGGAACACTTAATGAGATAGATGTTTCATGCTTTGGAATTGCGGACGGATCTGCTGATGTAACTCCTGCAGGGGGAACACCACCATACAATTATTTATGGGTTCCAGGTGGGCAGACATCAAATGCTGTTACTGGACTTGAAGCAGGAAGTTATGCGGTTGAAATTTCTGATAGTTCGGGCTGTATTCTAGCAGTTCCAGTTACTATTGGTGGCCCAAGTGTAATTACTATTGAAACTTTAGTAATCAATGAAACTTGTGGCGACAGTACTGGTTCCATTACCCTAGTTCCTAATGGTGGAGCTGGAGGATATACATATAGCTGGGCTGGTGGTACGCTTCCTCCGGATTCAATACAGACCAATTTACCATCAGGATTGTACGATGTTACAGTATCTGATGCAAATGGATGTTCGGAAGTCTTTAGTATCGCTGTTAATTCGATTGGTGGACCTGAAGTGTCTCTTTCTGGAACGAACGAATCTTGTTTTAATGTTTGTGATGCAACAGTGCTTGCAGCAGCTACCGGAGGATCTGGATTATTCGAATATTTATGGACTACAGGTGAAACATTAGCAACTGATAGTAATTTATGCGCAGGAACTTATTCCGTAACTGTAACGGACACGGTTGTTGGCTGTGCTACTACGAACTTCATAATCATCTCGAGTCCTGATAGTATTTCTATGAGCTTTCCAAACATTGTAGATGCTACCTGTAATGCTTTGTGCAATGGTGAAGCAACAATAGTTGCCTCTGGTGGTACTATGCCGTACACTTATTTATGGCCAAGTTCAAGTACAGGAGTGTCCGACAGTTTGCTATGTGCAGATACGCTTACTGTTAGTATAACAGACATTGCGGGTTGTGTGCAAACGCAGGATGTGATAATCGGAGAACCGACACCAATTAATATAGCGCTTGATAGTATAGATGCATCGTGTTCAGGTGTTGCTGATGGTACTGTTAATGGTGTGATAACCGGTGGAACTCCAGGATATACCTTTGATTGGGCCGGGCCAAGTGCTCCGCTTCCTGACAATGATACGATTATAAGTATCCTTACGGGATCGTATGTGTTAACTGTTGCAGATGATAACGGTTGCGAAGCCATGGATTCGATTATGGTAAACACAACTATTTTTGTTATCCCTGATGCCGGTCCAGATACGGCCATATGTTTTGGAACTGGACCATTAGTATTGACGGGTACTGGAATGGCAGTATCATTTGAATGGTACGATTTAGACGGTAATCAAATTTCTACAATGGATACCCTTGCTGTTGATTCGACAGGGTGTTATGTTTTACTAGGAATTGACGGGCTTTGTTCGAATATGGATACGGTTTGCGTTGTTGTTAATGCATTACCTGAGCCTGATGCGGGAAGTGATTTTCTTTTAATCTCCGGAGAATCAGTAGTTATTGGTGGATCACCAACAACAGATTCAGGATTTGATATAGCTTGGATTCCTTCGACATATTTAGATGACACAAGTGCTCAAAATCCATTAGTGCAAGCAATTGATACAGCAACATTGTATTATGTGATGGTCACAGATACAAATGGTTGTATAGGATATGATTCTGCTTTTGTAGATCTCTACCCAAATATTTTCTCTCCGACGGGATTCTCTCCAAACGGAGATGGACTGAACGATGGTTGGGAAATTGATTTTATTGATATGTATCCTGATTGCGACGTAGAGATATTTAACAGATGGGGTCAGCAATTATTCTATAGTCAAGGTTATCCGACAAAATGGGATGGTACGTATAACGGTAAAGACCTTCCTGAAGGAACATATTACTACATAATTAGATTAAATCATCCTGCGTTCCCAGTGCCTTATACGGGTCCAGTTACAATATTGAGATAATATGAAAAGTATATATACAACAATTTTCGTTTTAGCTGTAGGTGTTAGTTTTGGACAGCAGCTACCGCAGTATAGTCAGTATTTGTTTAATGATTATGCTTATAATCCAGCAGTTGGTGGTCGGAATACATTTATTGATGTGAAATCCAGCCATAGATATCAATGGGTAGGAATTACGGATTCTCCAAGGACGTATACATTAAGTGCGCACGGGCCTTCTAGAAATGGAAAGCACGGTTTTGGAGGGTATATGGTTACCGATCATGTTGGTCCAACAAGAAGAACGGGATTTCAAGTTTCCTATTCGTATCATTTCAGGCTTAATGAAGACATCAAACTTTCGTTAGCCTTGAGTGCGGGTTTCCTTCAGTTAAAAATAGATGGTCACAAAATACAAATGCATGACCCAGGTGATAACGTAATCGTAGATGGTGTCATGACCTCCGTGGTTCCAGATGCTAAATTTGGATTCTATTTTTATGGGGACAATTGGTTTTTTGGAGCGGCAGCACCTCAAATCATTAGAAGTAAACTGAGTTTTCGATCCTATGGGTTTTCTAATTCAGTTCTTGACGATCATTATTATGCTAGCGGAGGTTATAAATTTGATTTAGGCTCATTCGGAATCGAACCATCAGTTCTTGTAAAGTATGCTGATCCAGTTCCTGTACAGATAGATGCTATGGCTCGAATTATTTACAAAAATAACTTTTGGATTGGAGGAGCTTTTAGAACAAATGATGCTATTTCAACGATGATTGGGTATACCTATAAAAACAATATTTTATTAGGCTTTAGTTATGATTTTACAACTTCAAATTTGAAAAATTATAGCACTGGAGTATATGAGGTTATGTTAGGTATCAAGTTTACAAAAGACCATACTTTCGATTCGAAGAAAGAGAAATTAGCATCTGAATAGGTTTAAATTTCAAAGTTTTTTTGGTTAGATTATTTTTTTTTGGCTAAGTTGTTTTGAAAAGGCTCGGGTAATAAATATTGGAATAACAGATGTCAAATAAATTAATTTTATTAACAGCAACTTTTATGTTTGCTGCGTGCCAATCAAAAACCGAAACTAATAGCCATAAAGAAGAGGAAGTACAACTAACCCATTACCAGAAAGCTCAAAATAAGTTTGAAAATGAATTTGGTCATATTCCAGAGTATCAAAATATTACTCTGTCTAGCCAAGGACCATCATCCGGAAATTACGACATATATATTCCCCAGAATTATATTAAGCATGTTGCATCAGCCAATAACATTGCTTTTTTTGAAGAGGAAACAGGATTCTCAATTGTTGTTTCTGACATCCACGAAAGAGATTCTAATACTCAGTTAGAATGGCTAGAAAATATTCAACAAATTGTAAGTGAAACATATCAGATATCACTAATTAAAAGTGACTGGCAAAAAGAAAGTGGTCCATTTGAAGCGGTTTTTTATTACTCAAACATCAAAGTACCCTTAAATTTATGGGCTATTAAAAATGAAAAAAAGGTTCTTATGATTCAAGTTTCTAAGTCATCAGAGCTAACAGTAAATGACATAAATTTCGCACGATTCGTAATTAATAACATCGTTCTAGAAAATGTCCAGGACTAAAAGTTCAGCCAAAACCTTTATCTTGATGATAACTCCTCTTTGTAATTCATGCATATTAGATTTAACTTTATTAAGTGGAATCAGGGATAAATTCATGTAAATGAGAACAAGTACGATCAAGAATAAAAGAACAGGTCAAACTAGGAAGAAGGTCGAGAGATCAAATAAAATAGCAAGCGTTTTTGGTTTTGCTGTGATCGGAATTCTAGGGTTTATAATTCATACTAATTACGCCGCCATCTCGGTTATTAATACTCTTGAGGATACGAGTAAATTATTTTCTTTACTGACACCAAGTCATACTGGAATTGACTTTGAAAACAAAGTTGTAGAAGGTCCCGATAGAGGAATGCAATTTTATGATTACTTCTATAATGGGTCAGGATTGGCAATTGGAGATTTAAATAATGACGATTTACCAGACTTGTTTTTTACTGGGAATGATGTCCCCAATCGCCTCTATATCAATAAGGGTAATTTTCAGTTTGAAGATGTTTCGATTGCGGCAGGCATACAATCCAATCGTTGGGCCACGGGTGTTACACTGGCAGACATTAACCAAGACGGATTAATGGATGTTTATATATGTAATTCGGGACCATATATGGATGCAAACTCAACGGCTAATGAGCTATATATTAATCGAGGTAATAATGTTTTTTCTGAAGAAGCAGCTAATTACGGAATCGCAGATGGCTCGAGATCAACACAGGCCACGTTTTTTGATATGGATAAAGATGGAGATTTAGACTTGTGGGTAATGAATCATGGATTGAGAAATAGAGGTGCTGGGTCTAATGTGTGGCTCAGTCAAGCGGCAACTTTGGACAAGGCGGTTTACAATCGAGAATGTAGCACTTTATATAGAAATGATGGAAACGGACATTTTACAGATATCTCCGAATCTGCTGGAATACAAAAGATTGGTTTTGGTTTAGGAATGGCCATACGTGATTTTGATGAGGATGGATTTTTGGATGTATATATCGCCAATGACTTTTTCATTCCTGATTTCTTTTTCAAAAATAACGGTAACGGTACATTCACTGATGTCTCGAACGAAAAAATTGCGCACTCACCTTATTATGCTATGGGCTGTGATGCAGCAGATGTTAATAATGATGGGCTTACAGACTTAATGATAGTGGACATGACTCCTGCGGATCATGTTAGGAACAAGGTGCTAATGTCTTCTATGGATGTTGTAGGATTTGAATATTTAACTGAAGCAAAACAATATCAGCCTCAGTATATGTACAACAGCTTATTCATTAACAGTGGACTTGGAGTAATGAGTGACATTGGTCTTTTTGCGGGTGTGTCTCAAACCGATTGGAGCTGGGCTCCGTTATTGGCTGATTTTAATAATGATGGATGGAAGGATTTAATGGTTACCAATGGTTTTAGAAAAGACACCAAGAATAACGACTGGAAAAACGAGTTAATTGAGCTTCGTAATCGTAAGGGGTCGGCTTATTCCCCAGCTGATTATTTTGAACATTTAAAAAAGGCTGATGTCAATCCTGTGCCGAATCAGATTTTTCAGAATACTGGGGGCTTGAAATTTGAGCAAAACAATGCAGATTGGGGTTTTGAAACTCCTTCTTCTTCTAATGGAGCAGCATATGCTGATTTGGACCAAGATGGCGATTTAGATCTTGTAATTAACAATTTTGATCAACCGGCTTTTGTATATAGAAACAATAGCAGAGAAAATAATTCTGGAAATTTTATTCGATTTAAATTAAAGAACGGTAAAACCAGTAATGCGGTAATGCATTCAAAAATATGCTTGTTTTATAAAGGAGAGATGCAGTGTAATGATTATGCCTTTACAAGAGGATATCAATCCTTTGTTGAGCCTGTACTTCATTTTGGGCTTGGTGATAATGAGGTTGTAGATCGGGCAGTAATAACATGGCTTGATGGCCAAGAAAGCATTATTAAAAACCCTGCAATTAATCAAGTTCATGAAATAGACAGGCAAAGTATTGATGTTAATGAAGTATTTGTGGACATCAAACCTGGACTGTTTACAAATATTAGTAAATCGCACATTCAACCACAATTTATTCATCGAGAAAATGAGTTTGATGATTTTTCAAAAGAAATTTTACTACCGCATCGACAATCTATGTTGGGGCCTGCCATTTCTGTGGGTGATGTAAACAGAGATGGTCTCGACGATTTTTATGTAGGCGGGGCTCAGGGTCAGGCTGGGATGTTATATATGCAGGATAAAGACGCTCGTTTTAATGCGAAAGCCACCATACCCTTTATAAAGGACAGCGGCTATGAAGATGTGGGGGCGAAGTTTTTGGATGTTGATGGAGATTCTGATTTAGATCTTTATGTTGCAAGTGGTGGCGGTGGAGAATTCGAAGACAATGAAGGCATGCTTCAAGATAGGCTGTATATAAATGATGGACGAGGAATATTTACTGCAGAAACAAATCGATTGCCGCCAATGCCAGTAAGTACAAAATCAATAGCAGCTTGTGATTTTGATAAGGACGGGGATTTAGATCTTTTTGTGGGGGGAAGAACTTCGCCGGGAAAATATCCTAAAGCGCCAGAATCTTTTTTGTTAATCAATGAGAATGGTAGCTTTCGTAATCAGACACAAAGCCTGGCTCCTGAACTGAAAGCGTTAGGAATGGTGACTGACGCACAATGGAGTGATATTAATAAGGATGGGAAAGAAGATTTATTAGTGGTTGGAGAATGGATGCCCATAACTGTCTTTATTCACGGCGAAAAGGGGTTGACAAACGAAACTGAAGCCCTTGGACTTAGCAAGACGTCGGGGTGGTGGAACAGTTTGGCTCAGGCTGATTTTGATCAAGATGGAGATCAAGATTTTATCGCGGGTAACATAGGGCTTAATAATAAATTTCATCCTTCCGAAGAAAAACCGCTGTATGTATATGCAAATGACTTTGATTCGAATGGAACAATGGACATTGTGCTAAGTAAAATTTATAATAATCAAAAAGTTCCTGTTCGAGGAAAAGAATGCTCGTCTTCTCAAATGCCTTTTATTTCCGAAAAATTCCCAACTTATAGTGGGTTTGCTAATGCGAGCTTAGAGAATATTTATAATGAAACAGAATTGGAAGAATCTATCAAGTATGAAGTGTACAACTTTGCGAGCTTGTATTTAGAAAATACTGGGGGAGCGTTCACTTTATCAGAGCTGCCTGTAGAAGCTCAATTAGCACCAATAAATGGAGTGGTAATTAACGATTTTGATAAAGACGGTAACCTAGACGCAATTGTTGCTGGAAATTATCTGCAAACAGAAGTAGAAACGCCTACTTATGACGCAGGAAAAGGGTTGCTATTAGCTGGTTTGGGGAATGGAACATTTAATACAAATCTACAAACGGCTTACAGCGGGTTATACCTTAACAAAGATGTGAAAGATGTTCAATTTATTGGATTGGGGCCTGAAAAAAGACCTGCTTTCTTAGTGTCTAATAACAACAGTATGCTGAGCCTTTATGTTTATGATAAGTAAAACCAAAAGATGAAACTAATTGCGATTATGTGCTTAGTTTTTTCTCCGTTATTGCTCTGTGCTCAAACTACACAGACAATACGAGGGAAAGTAATGGATAAAGAGTCGCATTACCCTTTGGATGGTGCTACAGTGAAGCTTTTAGAAGCACCGAATACAATTGTGATTTCAGGTAATGATGGTAAATTTAGAATGGAAAATGTGCCTGTTGGAAGACACAGTATCGAAATTGAATATACTTTTTACAAAACAAGAGTAATTCCATTAATTGTTACTGCAGGAAAAGAAATCATACTTGCGATTAGTATGGAAGATGCTTTTACAGAGATTGAAGAAGGCGTAGAAATAACTGCGAAGAAAAAAGGAGAGATCAACAACGATATGGCGAGTGTTTCAGGCAAGTCATTTTCTGTGGAAGAAACCGATCGTTATGCAGGAAGTAGGTCTGACCCGGCTCGTATGGCTTCGAATTTTGCGGGTGTGCAAGGAGCAGATGATTCAAGGAATGACATTGTAGTGCGTGGAAATTCGCCTTCAGGTGTTTTGTGGCGTGTGGAAGGAATAGACATTCCTAATCCGAATCACTTTGCAATATCAGGAACCTCTGGAGGCCCGGTTAGCGTGTTAAATAATAAAACCATGGCTAATTCAGACTTTTTTACTGCAGCATTCCCCGCTGAATATGGAAATAGTACCGCTGGGGTGTTTGATTTAAAATTGAAAAATGGAAACAATGAGAAACATGAGTTTACAGGACAATTTGGATTTTTGGGAACTGAAGCGATGGCAGAGGGGCCACTGAGCAAAAATACAGGTGCATCCTATCTTTTTGCTTATCGTTACTCTACAGTTTCCATGTTTTCACTTTTGGGCATTGATATTGGTACTTCTGCGGTTCCAAAATATCAGGATTTGTCTTTTAAGTTCAATTTCCCACTCAAGAATGAAGCGAATTTATCTTTCTTTTCGATTAGTGGAAAAAGTGATATTGACATACTAATAAGCAATCAGGACGATCCAAGTGAAGTTGATTTATACGGAGAAAATGATCGTGATCAGTTGTTTGGAACCCGAATTGCAATAATTGGGTCGACTTATTCTAAAGCGCTGAATGAAAAAACATTTATTAAATCAACTACAGCAGCGTCCATACAGAATCAGCGAACGAACCACATATTAATTTTTCGACACATTGACTCAACTTTATCGACTCCTCAATTTGTTGTAGACTCAACTAGGCCACTGATGAAATATTGGTTCACTGAGAGTAAAATTTCAAATTTCACATCCGTCAATAAAAAATTCAACAAAAAGAACACCTTAAAGTTTGGACTGAGTTCAGATTATTATCTGTTTGATTTTAATGATAGTATAGATACTAATGGAGATAACAATTGGGAAACGCGATGGGACCAACACAGCACTGCTTTCATGATTCGTCCATTTGTTCAATGGAAACATAATTTTAGTGAAAAGACAACCTTAAATTTAGGCATTCATCAAACGTATTTTTCACAAGGGAATGCATACAGTTACCCCGAACCTAGAATCGGGTTTAATTATCGTTTTAAAGAAAATCAGTCACTTAATTTTGGAGCTGGGTTACATTCTCAAATTCAGCCTACTTACACGTACTTCTATTTGAATGACTCAACAAATGGAAGGATGAAAAGTAGTAATGATAATTTGGACTTATCTCGAAGCGCTCACTTTGTATTAGGGTATGATCGGCTGCTTGGGAGTAATGCAAGTCTGCGCATGGAGACCTACTACCAATACTTATTTAATATTCCGGTATCTAGACTGTATCAAAATTCATTATCCATGATTAATGCAGGTGGTGGATTTTCAAGGTTTTTTCCTGAAAGTCTAGAAAATAAAGGTACTGGTGTTAATTATGGCATTGAAATGACAGTTGAAAGAAGGTTTCTGAAGGGCTACTATTTTATGTTGACAGGTTCTCTATACAACTCAAGTTATAAGGGCAGTGATGGCATAGAAAGAGATACCGATTTTAATGGAAACTTTGCTGTAAACGGGCTGTTTGGATGGGAAAAGAAATTGAAGGACCGCAATACAATTGGTGTTGGCACTAAAATTACTTGGGCCGGTGGCAAGCGCTACGGCTACATCGATTCTATCGCCTCTCGTCTGGCATCAGAAGTTTTGTTTAAAGACGAGGGATACAATTCACTGCAGTTTAGGGATTATTTTAGAGCAGACTTAAAACTCAACTATCGAATCAACGGTAAAAAGAAGAATATAACGCATGAGATTGCAGTGGACATCGTTAATTTAACCGGTGTTAAAAACATTTTAAGTTTAACTTATGCTCCGGATAGCAATACGGGAAGTCCCTTTGTCGAGAATTACCAGTTGGGTCGATTACCCATCTTTTATTATAAAGTTGACTTTTAATCGGTTTAGCTAAATAACTGTTCTATTTTTGATTCATGGAAGAATATGTCGCCTATGGATTGGCTTTGTTTATTGGCATTGTTCTTGGCCTCATTGGCGGAGGAGGTTCTATATTAACTGTTCCGGTTTTTGTGTATCTATTAGGAATAAAAGAAGAAATTGCAACGGCCTATTCTTTATTTGTAGTGGGAATCGTAGCGTTGGTTGGTGGCATTAGATACCTTATTAAGCAACAAGTTGATTTAAAAACGGCCATTATTTTTGCGATACCAGCAGTTCCAGCCGTTTATGCCACAAGAAAATATATAGTGCCGGCTATTCCTGAAATGATTTATCGTAACGGAGATTTCGAGTTTACCAAAGGTATGTTTATCATGCTGCTGTTTTCGATTGTTATGATTGCAGCCGCTATTTCTATGATTCGCGGTCGTCGTGATTCCCCAATGAAAACGGTAAGTGTAAAAACTTCAAAGTACAATTATCTAATGATATTTTTTGAAGGGATCTTTGTGGGGGCTATTACGGGCCTGGTTGGTGCAGGAGGAGGCTTTTTGATTGTGCCAGCTTTAGTATTATTGGCTAAAATACCCATGAAAATAGCAGTTGGAACGTCGTTACTAATTATTGCGATTAAAAGCCTTATTGGTTTCTTAGGAGACCTGAACCAAGGTTATGACATTGACTGGAATTTTCTAGTGCTATTTTCTTTGGTTGCTATTGTCGGGGTTTTCATAGGAGCAATTTTTAATAGTAAAGTGCCTGCGAGAGTATTAAAAAAAGGCTTTGGATGGTTTGTTTTAATGATGGCTGTTGTAATTTTGTTGTCAGAATTAATTTAAACAACCAATAATTGTAAATGCATTAATGATGCTTGAATTTGTTCCTGTGTACTGAATAAATGAAAATATTTGAATTATGAAAGTTGAACAACTCTATACCAATTGCTTAGCCGAAGCAGCTTATTACATAGAATCTAATGGTGAAGCTGCCATAGTGGACCCCTTAAGAGAGGTGCAGCAGTATATCGATATGGCGAGAAAAAACAATGTTGTAATCAAGTATATTTTTGAAACACATTTTCATGCAGACTTTGTCTCTGGACATATTGACCTTGCTAAAAAAACAGGAGCGAAAATAGTTTTTGGACCAACAGCAGAAACGGGATTTGAAATCATTAGTGCATCAGATGGACAAGAGTTTTCTATCGGTGATTTAACATTGAAAGTACTTCATACACCAGGACATACACCAGAAAGTACAACCTACCTTTTAAAAGACATGAATGGTAAAGATTATTGTATTTTTTCTGGAGACACTCTTTTTATTGGTGATGTTGGTCGACCGGATTTGGCAATTAAAGGAGCACTCACGCAAGAAGATTTAGCAGGGTTACTTTACGAATCATTAAGAGATAAGATTCTGCCTCTAGCAGATGATGTAATTGTATATCCAGCGCACGGTGCAGGTTCTGCTTGTGGTAAGAATATGAGCTCAGAAACTTACGCAACACTTGGCAATCAAAAAAAGAACAATTATGCTTTGCAACCGCTCTCTAAAGCTGATTTTGTAAAAGAGCTTACAACAGGGATTTTACCAGCACCTGCGTATTTTCCTCAGGCAGCCAAACTGAATAAAGAGGGGTATCACAACATTGACGATGTTGTTAGTCAGGGTAGTAGAGGTATCTCAGCTCAAGAAGCCCATGAGCGACAAGCAAAAGGCGCCTTGATTTTGGATACCAGAAACAAATCTATGTTTCATAAAGGATTTGTGAAAGGCTCTATTTTTATTGGAATAGATGGCGGGTTTGCTCCATGGGTTGGGACCGTAATTTTAAATAATGAACAAGAAATTGTTGTTTTAGCAGATCCAGGCAGAGAAGAAGAAGTAGCGACAAGATTGGCTCGAGTAGGTTATGACAATGCGGTGGGATACATTGAAGGGGGCTTTGAAGCTTGGCAAGCAATGGGTTTTGAAATCGATTTCATACCATCTATTCCAGCAGAAGAGTTGTTTCAATTAACCCAGACTAATGAAATCAATTTGGTTGATGCACGAAAACCATCAGAGTTTGAAGCCGAGCATGCTTCGATTGCAGTAAATAAACCACTTGACTTTTTTCACGACGAGCTAAATACTTTGGCTAAAGAGGAAAGATATTATGTGCATTGTAGAAGTGGTTATCGCTCTTTAATTTATACGTCTCTGTTGAAGGCCGCAGGAATCAATGATGTTATTGATATTGATGGAGGATATGTCGCGATGCAGGAAACAGCAATTCCTTTGACTGATTTTTCTTGTCAGTCTAAGTCTTAAAGAAAGTCTTTTTCTGAAAGTGCTTTAAACTGGTAACCTTGTTTCTTTAGTTGATCAAGAATTATAGGCAGTGCAGCAAGCATAACCTTTGAAGCTTTTTCGCTGTCATGAAAAACGACAATGCTTCCCGGTTCGACATGGTCAACTACATTTTTAATACAAGAATCCACATTTACTGCAGGGTCAAAATCACCCGAAAGTACATCCCACATGCAGAGCGTATATTCAAGCTCTAAATGTTTTACTTGCTTTCTGGTAATTCGGCCGTAAGGAGGCCTGAAAAGAGTGCTTGCTATTGATTTCGAAGCATTTATTACGTCCGAAGTGTATTCCGAGGTAGGAGTTTTCCAACCATTTAGGTGTTGGAAAGAATGATTTCCTATGGAATGCCCATTTTGTGCATATTTTGTAATATAATCTGGATGGCGCTCTACATTTTCTCCAATTAGAAAAAAACAAGCTTTCGCAGAAAACGAGTCAAGGATTTCAAAAGTAGCATCCGTTACGGATGGTACAGGACCATCATCAAAAGTGAAGTAAAGTACTTTTTCATTGGTCTCCACACACCATTTCGCTGAAGGATACAACGGTTTAACAATATGCGGTGTTTTTACAAAATACAAATAGGTGCCTATTTATAAATTTCCGGCAGCCATTGCCTAATAAGCTGAGGTGGAAAATCTCTCGGGTTTTTTAGCATGTTAATATAGCTTCCCTTTAGGTTTTCGTCTTTAGTCGCTCTCAGCATCATATTTAATTGACGACCAATTCCCCCAAGAAGTGCATCATAACTAGTTCCATCGAGAATCCCATAATACCCCTGACTATCGGGAGTTTCTCCATTCTGTTGTTGTAGCTGATAAGCTCGCATTTGATCCTCCGTTAGCGATGACTGTCGTATCAATTCCAAGTGGTAAATTGCTTTCCCAAATTCTTTTAGCTGACGCCCCGTCCATTCGCTGTCTAATCCAGCGAAATACGTTAAATCATCGAGCCTCTTACTGGCGATATTGTGTGCAAGGGAGTCTACTTTTTCGGCCAACGCAGTATTAGCAGGATTCAGGTGTTTTAAATCATAATAATGTCGAATCAAATAATGATAAACGGCATCATCTGGGGCAACATTATTTAAAGGCATTACCTCAAAGCACCGATCCAAGATATCTTCTGCTCGTTGGAATTTTTCTAATTTTTGAATTGAATCGGTTGCGTTAGTACCATTGGTTATTAATTCACTTGCAAAACCAGCAAACTGGAAACGCAAATTTCTAACCATTCTTAATGTATAATAATCAACAAGCACATTGGGGTCACTCATATTACCCCATTCAAAATTCTGAATCAAATTATCGTAAGTTTTCTGCTCATGATAAGTATAAGCAGCGGTGCCAAAAGGTTGTTGCCCCGAAATTTGGTAGGGCGAAAGCTTGTACGTGAGTCCTTCCATTTGGAAATACTTTTGAAGATCGCCATGCGCTGCAGCATTACCTGCAAAATAAATGGGTCTTGTCCAATCATAATGGGCTAATAAATCAAGTACCATTAGATCAGATTTAATCATGGTGCCTTTAATCGTCCATGTTAATTCATTTAACAAGGGCATTTTAATTTCGCTGGTATCCGCAATTCCATATTTGATGGCATTTTCTTTATTAACAGGTATAGACACTTTGCGTTGGTTATATACATATTGTTCTTTTCGCACACCACGAAGTTTTCTACGACTGCTGGGTTTCATGATGTCGTTGTATACATTGATTGCCGGAACAAAGGACGATGATTCACGGTTGTCTATGTCGTAGAAGTACACAACATCTCTGGTACCTTGTCTGTATTGGTATTCTTCTGCAGTAAACGGAACAGGCTCAGAATCGTATGCTTTTCGTTTACTTTGGTTAACATGCCAGTCTGTTCCTAATAAGCTCAGGTTGACTACACGAACATCTGTTCTGTATTTTTCTACTTCTTGCACATACCACAGCGGAAAGGTGTCGTTGTCTCCGTGAGTAAATAATATGGCGTTTGGATCACAAGAGTCTAAATAAGATTTGGCAATATCCCTAGCAGAATAGCGATTAGCTCTATTGTGGTCATCCCAATTTTGCATTCCCATCAGAATAGGAACAGTCGCAGTTATCAATAAGACAACAAATGCCCGGGCAAAACCAGGTACATTTTTTATGGCCATCATTAATCCAATTAAAACAACCGAGACAAGTGTCATGTAAAAAATCGACAAACCAAAGGCCATATTAATACCCATTGTAAGCAGTCCAAAAGAAAAACCGACTGCTCCAATAATGCCCACATTTCGCCAATTGATTTTTCTCGCCAAGTCGTACAATGCCCAAACACCTATTCCAATCCAAATGGAAAAGGCATAAAAAGACGCTGCGTAGGCATAATCTCGTTCTCTTGGTTCTGCGGGCTTTTGATTTAAGTAGATGCATATAGCGAGACCCGTGAATAAAAATAAGAGCATCACAACAAACCAGTCTTTTGGCTTATATATCAAGTGATAGATTAATCCTATTAAAGCCAATATTAGTGGAAGCAAGTAGTATTTATTGTACCCTTTATTATCTGTTACTTTGTGAGGAATATTTTCTTGAGGGCCAAGACGGCGTTCATCAATAAAATCAAGTCCCGTAATCCAGTTTCCTTCTAAATATTTCCCATCACCACCACCAATGCCTGAGTAGCCTTGTAAATCATTTTGTCTACCGGAAAAATTCCAAAGAAAATAGCGGAAATACATCCAGCCGAATTGGTACTTAAACATGTAAGACAAGTTCTCTCCAAAAGTAGGTTTATAGATACCGTCTTTCGTAATTCCAGCAAGCTGTTTTTTCATTTGTTCAGCGTTACTAAAATCATTACTCATGTATGCACGATTAATCTGACTTTGAACAGCACTCACCAAGTCAGCCATATTTCGATAATCATTTTGATATCCTTCAGGAGCTGGTAAGGGGTAATTTTTATCGCCCTCATAACCAGACCAAGCCATATAGCTCGGACCTTCACCAACACGGTACATTCTGGGAAGATAGGTGCAATAACGTGGATCAAAAACTTGTTCCGCATACTTCCCATCATCTGTAACAATATACTCTGCTGTAATTTCGGCACCTAGCTGATTGTTCTCATTGTATTGCTCAGCTTCATATTTGTTATTAAACGCAAGTTGAGCACCATCATCTCTTCGCAAAATCATGGGTCCTCGCTTCAAAACAAAGGCTTTCATATAGGTCGGACTCTTGTCTTTTGCATCAATTGCTGGGGCATTCCAATAAGGGCCATAGGCTATTGGCCAGCTACCATATTGCTCTCGTTTTAAATAAGACGAGAGAGAAGTTAATGTCTCTGGGTTATTTTCATCTAAAGGAGTATTCGCATTGGAGCGAATTACGATCATTGAGAAAGAAGAATACCCAATCATTAATACGGCAAAGCTCATAATGGCGGTATTAATAATAGGCCGTTTTAATTTAGTTGAAAGCCATGCACCCACAACAATCAAGGAGATCAATAAAACGGCAAAGAAAGCAGTTCCTACATTGAAGCCCATGCCTAAATTATTTACAAACGTTCGTTCGAAAAAGGCAGCAAGATCAACTGTTTTTGGAATAATTACGGCTTGGATAAGGCCTAAAATTACAATAGATAAAACCCCAGTAAGAAGTATTCCTTGAGGACTGTATTTAAATTTCTTAAAATAATAGACAAAGCAAATTGCAGGTATGGCAAGTAAATTCAAGAGGTGAACACCGATAGATAGCCCCATTAAGAAGAAGATCAGTATCAACCATCTGTCCGAGTGATTTTCATGCGCCACGGTTTCCCATTTTAAGATGGCCCAGAATACCACGGCAGTAAAAAAGGAGGACATCGCATAAACTTCGCCCTCAACAGCAGAAAACCAAAATGAATCGGTAAAGGTATAAGCAAGCGCACCAACTGCGCCACTGGCCAGAATAGCCAATTTATCTCCAGCGCTAAGCTTCTCGTAATTTGGCGATAATTTTCGTGCTAGCATGGTTATAGACCAAAACAGAAATAGGATAGAAAACGAGCTGGATAAACCAGACATGGCATTAACTGCCCAAGCTGCATTTTCAGGAGAAAAGAAAGCAGAAAAAATTCGGCCCAACATCATGAAAAGAGGTGCTCCCGGTGGGTGGCCCACTTCCATTTGATTAGCAGTTGTGATGTATTCTCCGCAATCCCAAAGACTGGTAGTCGGCTCTAATGTCATCATGTAAACAGTGGTGGCAATAATAAAAACGGTCCAACCAACAACATTATTTAGTAATCGATAGCTCATATTCCTGTTTTCGTAGTGTTGCGAATTTAGTAAAATACTTTACTAATAAGGATTGTTTTGATGTGCTTCCGTGTTATTTTAAATACTTTTGTGAATTATTAAGAGTTAAAAAAAATTCTTAATATTGCACCCTCGAAAATGTAAAACGGGTTAATGAATCCATCAGTTTTCAATTATTGTCCCATGGTGTAACTGGCAACACGTCTGTTTTTGGTACAGAAGAGTCTAGGTTCGAGCCCTAGTGGGACAACTGAAAAAGCCTTGTAATCATTAGATTGCAAGGCTTTTGTTTTTTCTAGTAACAATATAGTAACAAACCTACTGGCTATTTAATCATCATTATCTGAGATCAAATTTATTAATGTCGAGTTGATATAAACGATTTCACGTCCAATCTTTTTAGGTGGATCAAGTGCTCCCAATACAACTAACTTGTCTAAAATGCCAGTAGCAGTTTTTCTGTTTTTTACTTTGTAGTTGTCACTGTCGCTAAGATGTAGCGATTTAATGTATGGCTGAATGAATATCGCTTCGATGTATTCTTTATCGATTTTAGGATCTCGCTCACGAACATAGGCTATCGTTTTTTCTTTAAGGGCATTTATTTGCTCGATCTTGTGAATTGTATAATTTGCTGTTGATTCAACTGCATCTAACATAAAAAGAAGCCAAGGTTTCCATGCATGTCTTTCAGTAACACCTTTTATCAGGTATTGATAATCTTCTTTGTTTTGGCTAATATATCTACTGAAGTAGGCAACAGGGTATTTTAGAATCCCCTTGTTTACCAGGAAAAGTACATTTGAAACTCTACCGGTTCGGCCATTACCATCAATGAAAGGGTGGGTCGCTTCGAATTGATAATGAGCTACTGCCATTTTTATTAATGGGTCATGTTTGTATTGCTCATCGTCATTTAAATATTCGAGTAGATTATCGAGTTTCTCATTTAGTATTGCATTGCCCAATGGTGGGGTGTAAACTCGATCACCGGCTCGTGCATCAGAGCCTCCTTTTTTCAGATACACCTCTTGTAGATCTGTTCTAATACCAGCTGTCGATCCCTTAATTATTTGGAATAAACGAATAAGAACATCCTTATCTAAATGACCTTTATCTGCAACAAGACTTATTCCTTCCATCAATGATTCTCTATATCGAAGTACTTCTTTTGCTGCTTCACTTTTCTTCTCTGTTGCAGACAAAGCCATTGCTTCGTATAGGGCATCTGTTGTGGTAACAATGTTTTCAATTTTAGAAGATTCTTTTGCTTCCTGAAGAGCTATTGTATTAACCATTATTTGAGGGTCGTCCAATGTATTGGTGATACCGTCTAGTGTGGCTATAGCTCTTGTTGCAGATACCAGTTTTTTAAGAACTTCCATATCACTGATATTTTCCTCTGGAGGAGGTAGTAGTGGTAATTCGTTATAAGGAACATTTCTATCGTATGGCATATCTTATTATTATTGGGGTAATAAATCGCTGATTTTACCCAGATAGCAATATTAGGGGTAAATTTTGAGCAAAACAAACTTATTGGGGTAAAAAAGCAAAAATAATACCCCGATAGTCATAATAGGGGTAAAAAGAAGCGGCTAAATCAGCATCAGGGTAAATAGTTGGATGTTTTACCCTGATGGCAATAATAGGGGTAATAATTAAGCGTTAGAACTAACCGGAGTAAAAAACACATATTATTACCCCGAACTTTAATCTTCCGGCAATGAATGCCATTTATTGCCGAAAGATTAAATCATAAGCTCAAATAAACATCCGCAATTTGTTCCTGTGTAATGCCGATATATCTTCTCGTAATAGATGTGTTCGAATGCCCGAAAATATCTGACAGGTAGATGAGCGCTCGCTCTGATTGACCATCCATTTCGTAAATTCGCTTACCGAAAGTTTTGCGCAACGTGTGCGAACTTGGATTCTGAACGCGGACAGAATATTTCGCGAAAATTACTTTCAGGCGTCTGTTGATGTAGCTGACAGATAGAGCACCGCCCCATCGATTAGCGAAAACAAATTGGTTTTGATCGATCGATTCGCTCGCGCAATAGCGAATCGCTTCTTTTACTTTATCGTTGATTGTGATCTTTCGCGACTTTCGAGATTTCGATTCGACAATAACTAATTCGTCTTTTTCGAAAACATCCTTCCACTTGATCGAAAGTAAATCGCTGATGCGTAATCCGAAATAAGATCCCATTGTGATCAAAAGATAATCGCGATGATGGCCATCGCGCTTTAATCGATCTGTTAATCCAATCATGGAATTCCAATCCATTCCAGAAGTAGTTGTTGGTCCTAGGCTCATAATATTCGTTTTACCGAGTATAGCCGAAATTCGGGTCCCATTGTTCCACTTATGTCTGATTTTCGATGTAAATGGGACAGTTTTTCGGGCCAAGCAGCCTAACTAGCTGGTTACCAGCCATAGTTCCACTTATGATAAAAGTGGGACAATTAATCTTTCAGTGAATTTTGAAGTATAGAGTAGAAATCCGTTAATTCTTTAGGGTCAATTCTTTTATCAGATCCTAAGATCTCCTCAATATTAAGCTCCTGGTCTAATTCAAAAGAATTACTGACACGATATAAATCATCAAAACGGTAGTAAGTAAAAGTGGAAAAGTTTTCATTTCGCTCAAAAAATTTCTCAATATCATTTCTGAATTGATTTCCCCATAACCGCCTTGGAATTGGAATGTCCATCAACCTTCCATTTGCAGACCGCACAGCTACAGTTCTTTCCGCACCTTCAATATCATGCAGGATTCCTTGGTTACACATGATAATGTTGTACACAACATCATATAAAGACATGTACTGTGGTGTAGCATTTTTCACATCATTAAAACTCCATAATGTAGTTGGGTTAGCAATATTAGGTTGATTGAACATGTCAGTCGCCCATATACAAGATGAACCTTTTTTAGATAACGATGGACTGTGATTCTCTTCTGGACAATTAGGCCAAAACATATCCCAAACCGCAAATTGGTTAACCCATTCTTGCTGTGCTACTACTTGCCTAGTAAATCTGGACCTTTGTGTTCCTGGATCAGGTTGATCCCAAACTCGATTTAAATCTGCAACTCCATCAATGTACAGGAGTTTTGACTCAAAGATTCCCACCTTAATTTTATCTCGGTACCTGAATACAAATAAACCATCCCTAGCATGAGTATCTCTTCCATGAACACGAGATTGCATTGGAAATACTCTCATGAATGGATTTCTTCGGATCATCGAACCGAGAGATGAGACTCTGTCTCTCTCGTTGGTCTCTATTATTTCGTCTTCCCCTATAAATTCTCTTCTGACAATATTGTCAGCTCTTTGAAATACAGATGCAATAACTCTTGCTATAAATGGGTTTCCGAACATATCCTATCTAGTTTCTCTCATTATTAAATACAAAGGATATAACTTCTTGAACTCCTCCAATATAGTTGCGCCAATATTCTCATCTGATAAAGCTTGATCATCAACGTCATAATTCTTACCTATGATAAAATAGTGTGCAATGCTTTCTTCTTTTGCTATTCCATGCAGTTGCGCCACAGATTCAATATCCTTCACATAAGCAAGATCATTCCATCCCTTATAATCTAACCAGTAATTATCATCCAAGACCCTTAGAGCATTAAAAAATGTATCTCGAATTTGTTCGTTTTCCATTTGGGATCTGAAATAATCGCGATCAATTCTACTTCCCCAATCTTTACCCAACACTAACCAGATCCCAACATTATTATCATGAATAATAACTTGAATTCTAGCATGGTTTATAAATGACTGATCATCCTTATCCGAGTAAACTTCTAGTTGTTGTCTTGATTTTCCATAATGCAACCATATCGATTGAATGTTTTTCCCACTAAAACTATTAATGTAATGCCTAGAAGTTCTATCCTGCTTTCTTGAATTTGGATGTAAATCAGACAAACCAAAGTTTTCAAATTCAGGAAGAATCCTATCATTCAGGTCTATAAGCCTAGTTCGCACATCTTTTCTCAATTCAAGTAGGCTATGGCTATTGACTTTCCTGTACTGATAGGAAAAAACAGCATGTTGATTTGGAGTGAAAAACTGCCCAGAACCAAAATCTATCTCTGTCTTTGCAATTTGAATTTCCTCTTCAAGTTTTTCAGTTCGCTTTTTAATCTTTTTATATCGAATTGCATAGGTGTTTATCAATTCATCAGTTAGAAGTTTTGCTCCTATTTCTATTTCACGATACCAATGAACAAGCTTCTTGCATTGCTTTTGATCCGTAATCTTGACGTTTAATTCTACATTTTTGTTTAATCCCGAATAGGTGGCGTTTGAAGACCCTACAAATGCGCAGTACATCTCATTAATGCTTTTAACTATGTACAGCTTTGGATGGTATGTATATTCTGATTCGTAAATCTTTGCGCTAAAATGACTACTGCACTTATTCAACAACTTTCTTAAAGTTTTAGGGGGAGTAGGTAAATCTATTCCGACCACAATGTTTTGAATTACTTTATCGGGCAAATCTTTGAATAAGGAGTAACCACCACTATTCATCATGGCAACTGCTACCCACACTTCCTTGGCTTCACTTAGTGCTTCTTTTAAATCATGATCTATATTGTTGCTAATTGAAATTGGCATTTAACTCCAATGTTCTTTTGTATAGCTTAACACTTCTTTTGCAGACAACTTAATAGCACTAGCACTTCTTCTGATATAGAATTCTTCGTCCTTACCTTTTGGTGTTAAAAAGACAGGTTCAGATGCTTTTTTCTTTATACAAATTTTTGCAACCTTTTCGCCTGAAACACTCTCAATTGAAATATCCACTAAACTATTGTATCCATTACCTAAGAGCTTCCCAAATAAATTGTCAAAATGCTTTAAGAACTCATCCTTTTTATCTTCTTTCTTAAACGTAGGATAATCAGTATTCTCCAGCCCTATAACATTCCTGTTATCTTCCACACCAACAAGAATTACTCCTCCATTGGTATTAAGAAAAGCAGCTATGTTTTTGAATACCGAATGTTCTACATAGTCCATTACCTTTTTTTCTTTTAGGCAATAACGTAATGACGATTTAAATTCAACTTCCTTTCCTTCATCAAGGTCAATTATTTCTTGAGCTTTCTTATCACATAATGCGTCATTTTTCGGATCAGTTGTTAAGTTCTCTTCCTGTAAATATCTCTCAAAATCATCACACAATTGATTGATATTGTCCTTTGCTTCTTTTGGAAAAAATGTCCCTAGTTTTTTTCTGTTCCGAATTAAGAACTTTTTCAGAACAACCTTGAAGTCACTATAAATTTCTTCTGAACTAAAAGCTGAACCATCATCTAATATCTTCGCAACAAGCCGAGCTCCTCTATCGTCAGACTTAATAAATTCGAACAAATTGACAACCTTTTTCTCAAAATCCTCAATTAGCAATTCAATTTCCTCTTCTTCTTGGTTTCGTTTTTCAATTACTGCAAGAATATGAAACTTGTATTGCTTCCCACCCCCTCCATTGGCCATTTCACCATCATTAGCCGTTTTAGCCTTTTGTTCTTGAGTCTTATAGTCTTGTGGGGCAACAATCCCAATTTTGTTATCGAAATAAACTTCAACATCATCAATAATTTCTTCTGGTTTATTGATGTTGTTGTAGATTTTATTGAACCTTCTCCAGAAGTCTAAAAAGTGCTCGTCTTTGTATTTGTCGTCCAAGTCAATGACAAATTCTATCAGATTTAGAATTTGGAAGTATTTGTTCACTTTCCTTTTGAGCTTTTTAGCACTTTCAACACTTGTATTAATGTATTTGCTAAAACTCTCTGTGATTTCTTCTATAGCTTCAATTCCCTTATCATCACTTTCATCGTTAACATAGGCAAGAAACTTATCATAATTCTCTTTGAAAATACTATGATCATTTAGATCTGTGAAATGTGTTTTCAGAACTTTTTCATCACCAAGTGGATCAAAATCAGAAACCACAACATTACTGAAATGTTCGAAGGCCTCTTTGATGTTTTTTACGTTTACATTCTTGTATGAGAAATCAACAATTTTACAATCGTTCTTATGTTTTGTTGTTCTATTGACTCTCGAAATGGTCTGAATCGCATTTATCCCCCTGATCTCTTTGTCTAAAAATAGTGTATGTAGTTTGGGTTCATCAAAGCCAGTTTGAAGTTTTTCAATTACGATAATGATACCATTCTTTTTGGTTGCAAAATTTTGAAGTACTTTCTTTTCTGATAATCCTCCATTTAGAGAAGATGAGCCTGGATTATCTTGACTATCCGAACTGTAAACAATGTAAATAGGGGCATCCTTAAATTTATCATACTTAGAATTGGGTACTACTTCCTTATAATAGTCCGATACATATTTATGATATTTAATAGCTGATTTAATTGAAGACACCGCTAACATTGCCTTAGCTTGCCCCCAAATATTTGGATAAATTGTACTAACCAATCTATCGACAACAAATTTTGATATAGCTTTTATCCGATCTTCATCTGCATATATTTTTTGCTTTCTGATTGCATACTTTTGACCGTGTTCATCAATTCCTTCTTCTGTTCCTTCTGGAATGGCTTCATAACCAGTATCACCTTCAAATCCTTCCAGTTCATTGTCAGGCAGTTCAAAATACATTTTGGAAGAGACAGGTACAATTCCTTTTATTGGGTTCAAGATGTAACCATCTTCAATAGCCTCTTTCATCGTGTAGCTATCAAAAGGAGCCCACATTTTTTCAGCTTCCGCGTAGTTATTAAATTCTCCGAATCTTGCTAAAGTATGTTTACTTGGAGTTGCAGTAAAACCAATAATTAGGTTCTTCTTGGCATGGTTAGCTTTATACTCTTTGCTATTATCAAAACTACTTTGTAGCTCATCAAACAAGCTAATCATCTCCTCATTAGTTGAGCCGCTATTAGAGCGATGAATTTCATCAATTAGAAATGCTACGCGCAATGAATTTAATCGCTTTAAAGCTTCGCCATCCAGCACATCTTTTATTGTCCCGAACTTTTGTAGATTGACAACCACTATTCTTACATCAGAATTTAAAGCCTGCAAAAATGACTTTTTGCTACTAGCTTCAATGAACATCTTTTTATTGATATTCATATTATGCATTAAGGTGTCCAGCTGATCTCTAAGTTGTACCCTGTCAACCACTAACATTATTTTGTCAAAAATGAACTCCTTGTCTTTTCTTAGGTCTTTTAATTGTAAAGCAGACCAACCAATTATATTACTCTTTCCAAACCCAGCAGCATATTGAAGCAATAAAGAGTAGACATTTTTATTATTCTGGTACTTATTTCTATTTTCAACTAATTCATTGATCTGAGTTTCTCCTAAACCTCTTTCTTTTAGATCTGCTTTCAGTTTGTCAATGAAATAATTGGGCTCGTTTTCGTGCTCTAAGAACTCATCTATTTTAGACATTATCTTATCTGAACCAAACTTCTGTTTTGGTCTTGGGCTGATTAATCGCCCGTCATTGTGTCTATACTCTTTATCTCTTTTGCCTTCTTTTATGACTAGCTCACGCTCAATAAAATTGTAGTAAAGGATTTCCTTTTCTATCATTTTTTTACTGAACAAGGCTCTAAAAACTTCTTCGAATCGCTCTTGCCTTGTAGCTTTTGGGTTTAATAATGGATACTCTTTAAAATTCTTTGACACTGAAGCGTGATACTTTTCATAATCATAATCACCATACTTCTTTACATCATCAAAATGATTAGAGATATTTCTAATTATGTATGTGTCATTAACATCTGTAGAGGTAATATGTATCGCTTTTTCAAATATTTTAAGGAAGTCTTTTTTGATGGTCTGCGCAAGATCATTTCCATCAGCAATTGTTAAATAAGAAGAAACAGCTTTGTGATAGTCCTTAGCGACTTTTTTAATCCCGTGCTTCTTCGCGTTTTGATTGTTCCAATTGGATTTTAGCTCACTATATCCTAGAAATATACCATTTAAGAAAAACGTTAGATCGGGACGAAAAGCAAATTGCTTTATCCCTTCGTTCTTATACGTGTATGGCAATTCTTGAACAACTGAGAATATGTTTTCTTCAAAGTGTTTGTCTTCTGAACTGACTGAACCACTTGGATAGAATAAGTATAGTTTATACCCTTCAAACGTAACAGAACGATTGCTGTTAATGAAAATCGCCATATTTATGGATGACTTAATCTTTTCATTTAAGAAATCCATAAACTTATCCATCAAAGCTTTTTCATCGCCTTTGAATTTAGAACGCAATAACTTCTTGTAGACATCTTTGTTTAAGGATGTCTCACTTAGAAAGTTTTTCAGGTCATCAACAACAAAGAATTTAGGTGAAACCGTATTTGCCTTCACTTCCTTATAATTCAGCCCATCTGCTCTTTCAGTAAAAAAGTGTATGAGATATTTTTCTTGTAAGTCTAATTCTTTCATTCCTTTGTTACTTTAAGATTTCCCGTGACCACATCATTTATTAAAGTTATTCGCAACTTTCCTAAGACTTTGAGTTGCTCGTCTATATTGAATATGATCTTGTCAATCACTCCTGTTTTAGCATCCAAATAGTTAACTATCTCATTCTGTTCATCGATTGGAGGACATAGTATTGGGACTGTATAGAACTTGTCAGTGTAGAGCCTCAACCTGGAATCAATAATGCCTTTTGACTTCCTTTTAAATTCAGCGGTATAAATACCCGTCCTGAAGGAGTAGTGATAGAATTGTGGGTTATTACCATTTTGGCGATAAACTCCATATGCGGGACTAACTATGCCGTCATATTGAGTGACACCTAAACCTTTCTTCCATGCAAGCATGATGTTAATGATTAGATCCCCTTTCTTACATTTTTTGTAGCCAACAAGCGTCTTTGCGGTCGAAAGAAAACTATCCCCTTTCAATTTATCTTTTTTCTTTGCTACTCCGTAATATTCCGAAACAGACAAGAGATCTTCTGTTCCTTTTTTTGACCTTGACTTTATCTCAACAAACACATCTTTACACCTTTTAACTTTCCAATGTTCGGGGATTTCACCAATCCAGTCAATGCCGCTGTACTTTTGTTTTACACTAAGATTTAACCCTTTGGTGATGGTTGTATTAATGATCGATTTACGTAGAGCTTTGTATTTATCAATTTTCTGCTCTAGTAAGATTACTTTTTTATCTATCGCCCTGGTTTTGGTATCTAGGTATTGTGCAATGATTTTTTGTTCTTCCAATAATGGTATGGCAATAAATATTTGTTTTAAATCATTAGTATTGAATCTAAATACTTTTAGACCTGAAGCATACTTTTTCAATTCATCACAAAATTTATTAGAATAGTAATACAGATACTTTTCGAATATGATTTTGTTGTTAGGTTTCAATAATATTTGTTCTCCTCCTAATAATCCTAAATCTTCCCTATTATAGAAACAAGTGTGACCTAAATCTTCGATCGTCTCAGAGGTTGATACTATAATCGTATCTCCACATTTTGCAATTTGAGATTTTTTATAAAACTCACTATTTACAAAATATTTAAATGAATCATCTACTTCATTAACCTTGTATGTTTTCCCATACTGCAGAGCGACATACTCTCCAGTTTCGAGTAATTCATCTTTTCTAAACCCTGTATTGCCCCTAACAATTGTACCGATCCAATCAACTCTGTAATTTCTCCAATGCCTGGGGATTTCTCCCAACCAATCTATACCACTATCCTTATATGTGTCGTATTTCATCATATAGCTAAATCGATCTCTAGTTTTTTTAACTCTTTTTCTAAACCATCTAAATTATCTAGAATGGTAGCAACTCCTGTTAATTGTTCCGCACGGTAAAACAACTTGTTAAAATTAACTTCAACACCTATTATTCTATCTGAATATCTAAAAGGTTTGGTTACGTGTTTAGCCATAAAATTTGTTACCCATAATTCGTTTTCAGTTACATCTGGTGAATAGGGTATTATTTCGTAGTCTTTTTGATAATCAGGTATTAGCTCTGTTGTAATCACAATCTGAGCACCTTTCGTTTTCGTAGCTTTTTTATATTGTGATTTCAATGTGATTTTACCACACCCTAGCTCTTTCTTTTTTTCTTTCACCTCTTTCACAAGGGTTTCTTTATCCGAATCATAATAAAACAGTGCATCCGTAGTTTTGACCTTCAAATCAAATTCTTTGAAATCTAATTGACCAAGTAAAGGTTTGATATAGTTGTCATTATAAGTTTTCAAATTATCATATTTTTTCTTCTCAAATTCAGTTATGATAAAATTGGAAATTTCAATTTTCTGACCTTCATCATCAACTTGAGTTATCGCAGTCGGATGTAGTCTTGTGGATTTAGTATCATCTTCCAATTCGCTTTCATATGATTTATCATTTTCGTCTAGATTCGTAAGTATTATTGACTGCTTATTGTAATAGAAACTCCACTTGTCATGTACTTGGGCAAATTCGGTGTTCTTAAAGTCGAATAGAGTTTTGACGATAATACTTCGATCATTTTCCAACATCTCTTTTCTTTTCAACCCCTTGTTTTTCTTCATCGGAGAATAATGATTACTTGCATCAATCATTATTAATTTATCCTTTCTTTCGGAGGGTTTTTTTTTATTGAAAATCCATAAGTACGTGTGGATACCTGTATTGAAGAACTCCTCTGTTGGCATCTGTATAATTGCCTCTACATAGTCATTGTCAAAAAAATGTTTTCGAATATTACTATCGCCACTTCCGGCATCACCGCTGAATATCGATGATCCACTGTGAACTTCGATTGCAATGCCATCGTTATCCAATTGAGATAAGATATGTTGGGCAAACAGTAACTGTCCATCTCCGATGGATGGTAGAGCAATGAATCGATTTGTTTGATCATTTTGAATTTCCTTAGCGAATCCTTTCCAAGGAATACCATAAGGAGGATTGGCCACTATAACATTGAACTGCTTGTCGCTAAATTTCAATCCTGTTAGTGAATTCCCATACTCAATAACTGAATCCTCCCTAAATCTACTTTCAATTTTTGCTAAGGCATATAACGTATCATTCCAATCTTCACCAAAGGTCTTAATAGGTCGATTAAACTTCTCATTAATTTTGTCTTCAACTCCAAATAGCATATTTCCACCTCCACACGTAGGATCATAAATGGTAAGAAATTTATCGTTGTTTTCTATCTTCGATAAAATGATCTCGGAAATTAGGGCAATTACATCATCCGGAGTATACTGTTCTCCAGCAGTTTCTGCTGAAATATCAGCCCACTTTCTTTTAATGTGTTCTTCAAGAGTTGTGATTTCAGAGTTATTAAAAGAGATTAGATCTATTTGGCTCCACGCCTGAACTGTAGCGAATAAGATTTTCTTTTTTTTGAGTAGACCGCTTACGCCTGAAATGTTCATGAATTTCTCCTCCTCATTTCCCTTATCTACACCCAAAAGTGACTTAGTTTCTAAATCAAACGACTTTAAATATGCATAGTAATCAACATCAAAAGTCTTGTCATTCTTGCAAACATCAGCAAGTCTTTTTCCTTTACGAATCACGAAGTCATTGTATCCTAAACCATTATCTGAAAACTCTTCAATGAAGTCTTCTAAATCCTCCTTGTTTAAATCCGAAATCGATTCCACACCATAATCCTGGAGAAGTTTATTAGATTCTCGAATCAATCTACTTTCCACCATAATTACGGCAAAAAAGGGCATCATATACTTGGGGAAATCACTTTGCTTAATTCCTGCACCAATCAGCAAATCAGCTGTTGCCCAAACCTTCGATTCGTATTGTAAAATATTGTTATTTGCCATTATTTATTCTTTGTATTGGATACTATTAAATCCTTAATGTCTACTTCTAAAATGTCTGCTATCCGATTAAGATCTGGTAGGCTTGGTTGTCTACGGTTCTGCACATAAGCGTTCACCATGTTGTAGCTCTTACCAAGCTTATCGGATAACCAAACTTGTTTGATTCCTTTCTCTTCAAGTACTTCCTTGATGCGGTTCATATTGCTTCAAAAATGTTTAGTGACACAATATACGGTTGAGAATAAACATCTCAAAATATGAGAGGATAAATGTTCATGACATCAATTATTGTTGAATGTGTTTTTCAGGGTGTATACATGTATACACCCTGAAAAACAGTAATTGTTTTGGTGCAGATATATACATCAAAAGCCATGATTGTTCCTACTACAATATCTCCAATTGATTACTTGAAAGACACAAATGAATACGTGTTCTATCTGGAAGACTTTATTCTGAAAATTGATAACACGAATCAACGATTTGAGTTGATGACAACTGATGATCTTGCATACTTTGAAAATTTCGATTTTATAAAAAATCCACCGGAGTGGTTTGAAGTAATCGACCCTGGATTAGTCGGATGGATCCGTAAGGCGATAAATTGGCATGAGCTAGTCCTTAGAAACGATGATCAATACACAAATCATAAATTAGATATTGATGGTATAGCGTACGAATTTGATTACAATTCCAGAACAAGGGAATCATCTACAACCCCATCTTCATCATTGTCTAAATATTGCGCGAGAACATTTGCTGCATGCAATAGGTCTTCATCCAAGAGGTCTGAAATGCCATAAACCACAACTCCGAATACGTCTACTTTTTTACAAAAAACATTGAATGCTCTAGCTGGAGAATCAGCGTTGCTTTGAATGGTAAAAAAGTCATTGGTCTCATTCGAAAAGTCGCACTTTTTAGGCTGTCGAGGTGCTTTTCGGCATGAGCTAAGTGCAAGAGTTAAAAGAATTAGTACTGTAGGTAATGAGCGCATAAACTATTTGAACTAAACGACAATTGGGCAGAAGTATTGCGTTTCCATTCGTTCCGTATTTCTTTGGGTTAAAGATAAAATCTATTCAAAGACAAGGGGCGACACATGAGATTAGTCGAGATAAAATACTTTTGATAGGAATGCAACTAATTAAAATGCTTCAATAGATGCAATTAATATGGCCAGTTCGTTCTTGTAAATAATTCTTGTTATTTGAGCGAATACGCAAACGCCAAATGTACACATCTGATTTAACCAGTGTTCCGGCCATGGTGCCATCCCAGCCTTGATTTGGTGAGTTTGTTTGATGAATTAATTGACCCCACCGATCATAAATAGAGAGTTCATAATCTTCTGTAGTAAACCCTTTTGTAATCGGTATAAAAACATCGTTCACTCCATCTGCATTTGGTGTAAATGAGTTCGGCACATATAGCGTAAGTTCATCAGTGATCTCGATAATGGAACAGGAAGTATCTCGGCAACCATCGCTGCTTATGGCAATCAAACAAACGTCGTAAAAACCAATTTCAGCTGGAAAAGTATAGGTAGGTTCGATTTCTGTTGAAGTTTCTGTTTGGTTGAAAATCCAGTTATACGCTACAGCGCCAAAAGAACTATTATCAAAGGCAACTTCACTATACAAAACGCTAGCCGATTCTGAGCTACTTGAAAATTCAGCATCTGGTGAAGGTGCGACACATACTGCGTTGGCTAATTGATAACTTGCAATGCAACCTTGTGGCGAAGTCACAATTAGTTCAACGTCCAAACACCCTTCGCTATTACCTACAATCGCCAATGTGTCCTGATTGCCTACAGAATTGCCATTAATAGTCCAAAGTAGATTTCCAATTTCTGAGGGATTCGTTAAATTAATAATGGAGGTTTGATTGGACAGGCAAATGATTGGGTTTAGAACCATAAAATCGGGACTCGGCAAGGAGTTAACCGTTACTATCACGTTGGCTGTATCGAAGTTACTTGGGCAGGCATCACTGGCAATTACCGTGTAGACGGTTGTATTTGTTGGTGTAACTGTCGATGCTGCTGTAGAGCTAAAAGAGCCAATCGTGGTAGACCAATTGTAGTTAGCGGTTCCAGAACTAGTCACTGCTACAGCATCTATATTAACGCTTTCACCAGCACAAATAGCTGTATCCGAAAAGGCTTGCACAGATATGGGTTGTAATACGGTAACTTGAATGGTTTGTGTATCTGAGGAACAACCATATTGATCCAGCACATATACCGTATAATCTGTTGACATTATTGGACTAATTATTTGGCTTACTTGATTGGGAAGGCTATTGTTCCAATTGTAATTGTAAGTAGGAGTTCCACCATTAACTGATGCTCCTATCGAAATGGTTGTATTCGGACAAAGGACTGTGTCATTAGAAAGTATTAAATCAATTATTGTCGGCTCATTAATGGTAATCGATGTATCTTTTTCACAACCAGCAGAGTTTCCTATAACAAATGGGTAAACTCCCGCATTTAGGCCGGTAAAATCCCCAGAAGTTTGGGTCGTTAGTCCAGCGTCTATACTAAAGGTGCTCGCATCAGTGGAGTATAAATAAATACTCCCTGTTGCCATTCCAGCACAAAGTGGTGCTGTAATGGCAATCGAATCAAATTGCAATTCAGAAGGAGCTGTAATTTCAAAATTAGTGCTGTCAATGGTACAGTTATTATCATCGGTAATTTCCAAAGAATAAATTCCAGCGCAAGCAGAATTACTAAACCAAGTATTTCCAACACCTGGGATGCTCCAATTATAGGAGTAGCTTCCCACTCCGCCCGTGACGGCAGCTTCTGCGCTTCCATCGCACAATTCGAAACAAGAAGCGGATGAGATCAATAGGTTTAAATTAAGTGCGGGGGGTTCAGTAATTGAAAGAGACATGTTCGTTACGCAACCCGATCCATCTATCACAGAAAGTGGAAAAGCACCGGCACTTAAACCTGTAAATAAGCTATCCGACTGATATGTTGTGCCACCATCAATGCTGAAAAAGTAATATCCATCACCACCGGTTACCTGATCGAACTCAATGGCCCCAGTGAAGTCATTGTTGCATTGTAAATGCGTTGTGATGGAATCAAATAATATTCCATCTAACGCGTTTAAAAATACGATTGCTGTGTCTGAACAGCCAGTAGCATCTGTTAAAAACACATTGTAACTTCCAGCAGATAAACCAGAGAACAAGTTGCTGCTTTGTGGTGCTCCCATATTTAAGGAGTAACTACCTGTTCCAGTAATCCCCGAGGCCTGAACAATAAGCGTTCCGTCATTATTAATGCAAGATGGATTAACTACTTCAATAGTGTCAATTGTTGGTGTAGTGAACGGGCCACCAAAAAAAGACACGGTGCAACCATTTGTGTCCACAACATCAAACCCGTAAAAATCCCCATTTTGTAAACCAGTAATAGACAATTGCCCTCCATGTGCATTGACAACATTATTAGAAAGGGCACCAGCGCCTGTGTTAGTCATAGAGTAGCTACCATTATAAAATTCGGGATATCCGCCAAAAAGAGAAACGTCAATAGATCCAGAAGAGCAGTTCGTTGATTCTACAAAAGTGATGGGATTTAAATAAGTTACTTGATATCCACTATCTAAGTCATAACATGCGCTATCGTATTCATTAGCATTGACGGCGGATACGCTCAGTGTTATAGGTACAATCCAAATGGTATTATCTAGAATTGTCTCTCCTATTCCTGTCAAGTAGTTGATAATATTTGCATTGATTCCTCCATTGTTGATTTCGTTTACATTGGGAGGTGTCTCAATAAAAGCGGACGTGAAACAGGGGTCATTTGCAGGTGATAAGCCTGTTGTGGGATCGCAGACATAAATGGCGTAATCAAGAATAGGATTTCCACCCGGTGCGTTGATAAAATCATTGTTGGAATTAACAACAAATGAATCTCCATCACACAGAACAAATTGGTCAGTAACCATACCAGTATTTTGAGTAGATCCTGCAGTAGATGCACTCATAGTTCCTACGTCTGCATCGCACGAACAAGAAATTACATCAACAGTTACGGATGCTGAACAAGAAGCAATACCATCGGTTATTGTTGCTGTATAGTTTGTACTTATTGTTGGAGCAACGGTAAAAGCCGTTCCAGCACCTAACCCCTGATCTATAGATATAGTGGCAGCAGTTGGAAAGCTAACCACAACGTTGTCAATGCCCCAATGATCGGTAGAGTTGGAAGAAATTTCGTTTTGAATCCATCGAAATGCAGTATTGGCAGTTTGGGCAACTGGCGGGATACTAAATTGATAATTTTGCCAAGCTAATGCATGACTGCTGCCGTCTGTATAAAACGGTGGGTAAAAATAATGAATGGTATTCCATGTCGTTCCACCGCTTGTAGAATATTGCAAGTAAACGCCTTCGTCGGCTTCGTCGGGTCCTTCACAAGGTGACGCATTACCTTGGGTAGCCATTTTGAAATCAAATGAAATGGTTCCCCCTAAAGAAACATCATATGCATTGGATTGAAGTGTTCTTGGCGATGGTTCTACACCCATCCATAAATGAGGTGTCCCATCTAGACCTGGGCTACAAGGATTATCGAACCGGGCGTTTACCGTTGAGTTCCAGCCAGTTCCAATTGTGCTTGAGTTAAAATCATTGCTTAAAGGTGTAGAAACAACATAACCTTCAGCGAGAAGTTCAATCGAATCTCCTTGACAGATCGGACTCGCCGAAGCAGAAAGGGTTATGTTACATCCAGCTGTACTTAATGGAGTAAAACATGAGATGTTGGCTTCCCAGCCTGGTGAGGTGTCATCGGGATTCCATTCTACGGTGAGTGGCCCATTTGCACAAACCATTCCTGGTCCATTAAAATCAAATGTTGGACTACTACCACTTACAATCCAATCTCCGGTTGCTGTCATAATTAACGGTGCCGCTGTTGAGGTACCATTGAAAAACGAGAGCTCAGACCATCCAAAGATACTATAGTCTAAGTCCCACTGTGTGAAATCAAGACAAATTCCATCCCCAGCATATAAAGGATAAAAGGTAAGAACTTGCGTGGCTCCATTTGGATAGTTCCCTGTACCCCCAGGATCCATAAAGACACCGTTGCACACAGTTACGCTACCGTCAGACATAATTACTTGACAGTGTACTCCAAAGTTAAAGAGCAATAATCCAGATAGAATTAACACGTTAGCCGTTTTTATCATCAAAATAGTCTTTTAGGGACTTTCCGAATATCGTGATAACAAGCTGCGGGTTCAAAAAAAATTGGAATTAAAATAAAAGGTCTGAATTTAGATAATAAGACCTTTAATTGGATTTTTTATAATGAATTAGAACAATAAATTGATGCGTAACTACTGAAATATACGTAATCTGAAATGTATATAAATTACAAATTTGTCGTATTTGAACTTATTTAGAGGGGTGTGAAATATTGGTTGTTAGTAGTTACAATACTGCCGCTAGGAACCAATAGCCTAATTGAAATGTTGCTTTCACTAATTCCTTATTGTTTCTTTTTCGATATCTGCGTTCATTTGAGCTATACGAATCAAACTTAAATATTATGAAATACGCATTAAAAATAGGTACAAAAACTCTTGTCTTTGCAGCAATTGGCATAATGACGAATGTATCCATCGCTCAAAAGGCAAAATTCACATCTGGCTCATCAGGAGTGGAGGAAACGAAAAGCACAATAAATCCCACATTTACGAAAGCCGATGTAGATTTTGACTATTTCGAAGAGGTCACAGCGCAAGCGAAGAAACACCGAAGTAAAAGATTAATTGATTTTAAAAAGTTTTTAGAATTTTCTAAGGAAGAGGGTACAATAATTCTGGATACGCGTTCTAAAAGAATGTACGACAAAATGCATATTAAAGGTGCAATACATATTAATTTTTCAGACTTCACTCAGGATTATTTAGCGGAAATGATTTCTAGTAAAGACACCAGAATCTTGATTTATTGTAATAATAACTTTTATCAGGAACCGGTATTCAAAATGCCATTTCCTACAAAAGCGATGTTACCAAGCACTTCTTTTGATTTGTTAAATAAAGATGAGCGCCCAAAAAACACATTGGCTCTAAACATTCCAACGTATATCAATTTGTTTGGGTATGAATATAGAAACGTTTATGAGCTTTCCGAGCTTGTTTCATCAAATCAGCTGGGATTAGAAATGAGTGGTAGCGATGTGAAAAAGTTAAAACCTGCAGTACAAGTTGGATACTAATAAGCTTGCTTCTGTCACAAAATACAGCAGGGAAACATTGCTTTTCTGCTGTATTATTTTTTATAAATAGTCTGGGTCGGGTACGCAAATTCAAGCCCATTGTCATTGAACTTTCGCAAAATAGCCATGTTAATATCCGTTTGAACAGCTAGGCTATCCTCGCCGGATTTAACATAATAAATCAATAGGATTCCCATTGCAAAGTCTCCCCAAGAGTTAAAACCTATCGTTACTTTTTCTTCTGTTAAATCGTGTGATTGTACAATCTCCCTCAAATAGGCCATCGATTTTTCCATTTGATCCGGACTCGTTTCATAAGTTAGTCCCAAATTGGTAGTTACTTTTCTGCTCGGTTCATCCGTCACATTTTCAATAGCATTATCATTGAATTGACCGTTAGGAATTGTTACGAGTCGTCCTGCTAACGTTCGTATCCGTGTAGATCTAATTCCGACTTCTTCAACAGAGCCATCAATTCCATTAATAACAATTCTATCTTTAGGTTTAAAAGGCTTGTCTAGAAAAATCATAATACCTCCAAAAATATTTTGAACAGTGTCTTTAGCAGCGAGAGCAAAAGCCAGTCCTCCAATACCAAGCCCTGCAATTAATGCCGCCACATCAAAACCGGCATTGTTTAGTCCAATGATTATTCCAAATGTCCATAAAATAAGCTTAAAGACTTTTCGAATAGTTGGCATTAACTGATCGTCAAGATCACTTTCTGAGCGCTCAATAATTGGCATGAGGTATTCGGTAATCATTGCGTCTACTATTCGTACGACTAACCACGTAATATTTAACGTGAAAATGATTGTAAAAGCGTGATTAAAGAAACTTTGCACATGGTTAATGGCTTCCCCATTTTCACCAATTAGTAAGTGTCCCTCAATATCTAATTCGGGAGAGCCCAATGATAACCTCATAAAAGCCCAAAAGAATCCAATTATTGCAATGGCATAAACAACGGGCTCTTCTAATTTATCTACTAACAAATCGTCTAAAGAGGTCTTTGTTTTAGCCGTTACTTTTTTGACGAATCGCCCTATTATCCAATATGTAATTTTAGCTAGAATGACAGCACCCAGAATAATGCCAAATGATATGGCCCAATCCAACAAAGTGTTTTGATAAAAGGTCTGGCTTAAAAATGCATTAATCTCTTCCATGGTATTTATATTATTTTGCGAATATAACATGAAATTATAAGTTGTTTTAAAAGAGATTAAGCTATTTGATAGAGTAATAGCAGAACTTGACAAGATCAAAAATAAAATAGAGCTCTTTATTTCCTATTTTTACCGGTGTTGAAAATTCTGATAAACGTTCGCTTATGAAAGATAAATATAAGAGCCTGGATCAAAAAAAGAGCGAGGCAAAAACAGGTGGTGGAGAAGCAAGAATAGCTGCACAACACAAAAAAGGCAAGCTAACTGCTCGGGAAAGAATACATTTTTTACTTGACGAAGAGAGCTTTGAAGAAATTGGTATGCTGGTTCAGCACAGGTCTGTCAATTTTGGATTGGATAAAAAGAAATTTTTTGGGGATGGTGTTGTAACAGGTTATGGTACAATTGCTGGCAGACTGGTTTATGTTTATTCTCAGGACTTTACTGTTTTGGGCGGATCATTAGCAGAGGCTCATGCTGAAAAAATTTGCAAAGTGATGGATCTTGCTATGAAGAATGGAGCACCTATTATTGGATTAAATGACTCTGGTGGCGCTCGAATTCAGGAAGGAGTGGTTTCCTTGGGTGGTTATGCAGATATTTTTTATAGGAATACGAAAGCGAGTGGCGTTGTTCCGCAAATTTCGGGTATTATGGGCCCATGTGCTGGTGGAGCTGTGTACTCTCCTGCGCTTACTGATTTTATTTTAATGGTAGAGAACACGTCTTATATGTTTGTAACGGGACCGAACGTGGTAAAAACCGTTACTAACGAAGAGGTAACGGCAGAAGAATTGGGTGGAGCATCTACGCATTCAGAAAAGTCTGGTGTAACACATTTTTCTTGTGCTAATGAAATTGAGGCGATTAATAACATTAAGCAGCTGCTGTCTTTTATGCCTCAAAATTGTGAAGAAGACGCACCTTCAATATCCTATAAACAAGGTAATGAACTACGAGAAAACCTAGATACAGTAATACCAGAAAACCCAAATCAACCGTATGATATGCGGGAAGTAATTAATGGTACAGTTGACGAAGAATCGTTCTTTGAAGTTCATAAAAAATATGCGGAAAATATTATTGTTGGTTTTGCTCGTTTAGGAGGTAAGTCGATTGGTATTGTAGCCAATCAGCCAGCAGTATTAGCGGGAGTATTAGATGTTGAGTCATCCAAAAAAGGAGCTCGATTTGTTCGTTTTTGTGATTGTTTTAACATCCCTTTACTTGTTTTCGAAGATGTTCCAGGATTTCTTCCAGGAACAGATCAAGAATGGAATGCAATTATAACGAATGGTGCAAAATTGTTGTATGCTTTCAGCGAAGCTACTGTGCCAAGGGTTACTGTTATTACAAGAAAGGCCTATGGTGGCGCTTATGACGTAATGAATTCTAAACACATTGGTGCTGACATGAATTATGCGTGGCCGACAGCTGAAATTGCTGTAATGGGTGCCAAAGGTGCCGCAGAAATAATTTTCAAATCTGAAATTCAACAAGCAGAAAATTCGGAAGATAAGTGGAAGGAAAAAGAACTGGAGTATGCTGAGTTATTTGCCAATCCCTACAATGCAGCCGCTAGAGGATATATCGATGAAGTCATTAAGCCGCGGGAGACGAGAGAAAAATTGATTAGAGCTTTTTCAATGCTTCGAAATAAGTCCGTGAGCTTGCCTAAAAAAAAACACGGGAACTTACCGCTTTAATTTTTGTTACTATAGTAAGAATTGATTTTAAATTAAAATCTTTCGACTACTGTTTGACAAGGCAAGAGGCCGAAGTCATTAATAATTAAACCATTAAAAATGAAAAAAACAGGATTGTTATTGATGCTCTTAGTTACCGTCGTAACTTTTGCATTTACCTACGAAAGCGGAGAAATAAAAACCATTGAAGTCGGAGCAAATATGCCAAGTGCTAATGCAAAAATGATAGCTACAAGCGGGAAATCGATGACGCTAACGGATTTAAAAAAAGAAAATGGAACTTTAATCATATTCTCATGCAATACATGTCCGTTTGTTGTTGGTGGAAAAGACAATAAAGGATGGGAAGGCAGGTACAATGAGTTATACAATATTGCTCAAGAGAATAAGATTGGGATGGCTCTTATTAATAGTAATGAAGCGAGAAGAGGTAAGGGAGAATCAATGGATGATATGATTAAAAGGGCAAAAAAAGCAGGATTAAAGGCCAGCTATTTGCTAGATGAAGGAAGCGTTATTGCAAATGCTTTTGGTGCGAGAACTACGCCACATGTATTCTTGTTTGATTCGAGTAATAAACTGGCTTATGCCGGGGCTATTGATGACAATGTAAGTGATCCAAAGATGGTGAAAGAGCATTGGCTGAAAAATGCTATTTCTAAAATTGCTAAAGGAGAAAAAATTAACCCAGAACAAACTAGACAGAAAGGCTGTAGTATAAAGCGCGTCGCTAATTAGTAGACGAAAAATTATTTTGATTTCAGCCCGACTCATTTCTGTTATGAAGTCGGGCTTTTTGTTGACAAAAAAATACGGTCATGGTGCTCATTCTTTGCATCTTTGTACGGTAGATAAATCATCAACGAAACACATCAGAAATCATGAATGTTTTAGTACTTGGATCTGGCGGAAGAGAACATGCTATTGCGTGGAAATTAGCGCAGTCTTCTCAGCTTGAGAACTTATATATTGCTCCAGGGAATCCAGGAACGGCCTCTCTGGGAGTAAATGTGGCACTTTCTTTAACAGATTTTGACGGAATCGCATCTTTTGCGCTCGAAAATAACGTGCAAATTGTAGTTGTTGGACCAGAGGATCCGTTAGTGAATGGAATTCATGATTACTTTGAGGACAAAGAAGAGCTCTCAGGAATCACGATTATCGGACCAAAAAAGGAAGGCGCGATTATTGAAGGAAGCAAAGACTTTTCCAAAGCCTTTATGAAAAAGTATAATATTCCTACGGCTAAATACAGTTCTTTTTCTGAAGAAAATTTAGAAAGTGGGTATGCGTATTTAGAGAAAATGTCGCCGCCTTACGTGTTAAAAGCAGATGGATTAGCTGCAGGAAAAGGAGTTCTGATATTAGATGATTTAAATCAAGCAAAATCAGAGCTAAGGAAGATGGTTGCTGAGAAAAAATTTGGAGAGGCAAGCAGTACTGTTGTTATTGAGCAATTCCTGGCTGGAATTGAGGTATCTGTTTTTGTAATTACCGATGGAAAAAGCTACAAAATTCTTCCCGAAGCTAAAGATTATAAGCGCATTGGAGAGGCCGATACAGGTTTGAATACTGGCGGAATGGGAGCTATATCACCAGTCCCTTTTGCCAATAGAGATTTTATGGACAAAGTGGATAATCAAGTAATTATCCCTACAATTAAAGGACTGAGAGCGGAAGGAATTGATTATTCTGGTTTTATTTTCTTTGGGTTGATAAGTGTAAAAGGAGACCCATATGTAATAGAATACAATTGTCGTCTAGGAGATCCGGAAACGGAAGTAGTGATGCCAAGGTTAAAATCTGATTTATTGGAATTGTTTGATGGAATTGCAACAGGAACTTTGTCGGAGAGAGATGTACAAATTGATCCTCGCACTGCTTCTACGGTGATGATGGTTTCAGGAGGATATCCAGAAGATTATGAAAAAGGTAAAGTAATAAAAGGATTGCATGCTATAGAAGACAGTATTGTTTTTCATGCAGGAACGAAGGACGATAGTGGCTTGATTAAAACGAATGGAGGAAGAGTTTTAGCCGTAACTTCTTATGGGAAAGACATCGAAACAGCACTTAAAATATCGTACGAATCTGCGCACAAGATACAATTTGAAAATCGTTACTTCCGAAAAGATTTAGGTTTTGATTTGATTAAGAAAAATCAAAAAACCTAAAAATACAAGAGGACTTACTTGATTTGATTCGGGTCGCTTGCTGCAGCCTTATTGTATTTTGACTGAATTGATAACCACAAGCCAAGACCTAGAAAACCAAGCATTACGAATAAGAAATTAGGACTAATAAACCAAAAGTTTTCAGAATTACCAAGATCTCCAAAAGGAACCAATAAGTTTTCAAAAGTCCAAACAAAAAAATCTCCGAGGGCATATGCTAACCAATCCATGCTATTAATTTAGTATTGGAACAAATGTAAAGAATAAATCAACAGATGAAAAAACTATATTTATAAACTGTGATATATTCTTACTATAAGTCGAATTATGCGTTGGTTTTGTTTGGCCTACCCTTAGTGATCTCTCTGTTATGGTTGGGGCAAATATTGGAGGGGGTTAACTCAGAATCAATACAAGATTCGTCTACGATTTTTGCATTATTAAAGGGATGTTTTAAGTACGGTTTTGTAGACCAACTTGTGGCCATGGTTATTATTCTGGTAAGTGCAGTACTACTTAATTCAACCATTAATCGAGAGGAATTTTTTGAAAAACACACTTTTTTACCCGCCTATACTTATGTTGTAGTAATGAGTGTCTTTTCTGATTATCAACTCTTACATCCAATCATACTATCTAATTTTTTTATGGTACTCGCAATAAGGCGTTTATTTCATATTAAGAGAGCTACTGACGCTCGCAGAATGATGTTCGACGCTGGTTTCTTTTTAGGAATCGCTGCAATATTTTACGAATACTACATTGGCTTTTATCTTCTTGCTTGGAGCACGTTAGCGGTTCTAAGGCCATTTGTTTGGAGAGAACACGTCCTGGGTCTGATTGGATTGACAGTGCCTTTATTGTTTTTACTTTTTTACCACTTTATTGTGGATGAACCGAGCACTTTTCTTACACCATTATTCCCCAAAGACCAATACAAGTTCAGCTTCATTTCAACAACGTGGATTAAAATTGGGATCAGTGTTTTTGTAGCTCTTTTTATGGCTATTCTTGGTGCGCAGGCTTTCCTAAAACGGCAAAAAAGAAGTTCGTTAAGGTTTAAGAGGATTTCTAATATCATTCTTTTCATGGGGCTTATTATATTGTTGTTGTCGGGTGTTTACATGCTTTTGAAATATAAAATACCGGCTGTTTTTTTAGGTGCAATTCTCGCCTCTTTCTTGAGTTCATTTTATTTTTTCTATGCAAAAAACCAAAAAATTGCAGGGAGCGTATTCTACCTAATCAACATTTTAATCGTATTAAATATTTATTATCCATTAATTGCTAATATTTTTTAGAAGATGCGCTTTCTTAACTCAGTAAATCGTTATTTTTGTACTTCAAAATAAGGAACTATATGAAATTTGGTGTTGTAACTTTTCCAGGCTCTAATTGTGATCAAGACATGATTTATGTGCTGGAAACGATGTTGGGGCAAAAAGTGATTAATCTATGGCATAAAGATACTGATCTGCAAGGGACAGACTTCATTGTGTTGCCAGGAGGATTTTCATACGGTGATTATCTCCGTTCGGGAGCGATTGCAAAATATTCTCCGATTATGGAGAAAGTCATTGAACATGCTAATTCGGGCGGTTTTGTGCTGGGAGTATGTAATGGTTTTCAAATTTTATGTGAATGTGGTTTGTTGCCTGGAGCATTGTTACACAATAACAACCAGAAGTTCATCTGCAAAAATGTTTTTTTAAAGCCCGAAAGTAAAACGGCGAATTTAACTAAGGCTTTGAACCACGACAAAGCCTACAAAATTCCAATTGCACATGGAGAAGGGCGATATTTCGCAGATAAAAATACATTAGACACCCTTGCCAGTAATGATCAGATTTTATTTAGGTATTGCGATGAAAATAACTTGGTAAATGAAGATTCAAACCCAAACGGATCTGCAGATAACATTGCGGGTATTTGCAATAAAGCTAAAAATGTATTTGGAATGATGCCTCATCCAGAGCGTGCAGCTGATAAAGAGCTTAGTAATACGGATGGCAAAGCTTTATTCGAATCGGTTTTGGGCCTAGTCGGTGCTTAAACTCATTTATCTTTGGCTTCTATTTCTGGATACGCACCTTTTTCCGGCTCCACCTTTGTTAAATTGCGCATCCCTTTGGCCATTCTTTTGAAATAGTTGGCTAATGAAGTTTCTTTAAGAGGAATATCAATGGGAACATTGATGTTGATAGGAATAATAGCATCAATTGGCATACTTTCTGAAAAAGACACTGTTGCCGAGGTTTTTAATGGAATTCTAACAGGAACCATAACATCCACAGGTATCCGTAGACTTAATCCAACAGGAAGAGTATCAATTATAAGCATGTCGATGGGCACGATGCTATTAATTGGCATGGTTTCTCTGAACTCAATTAATAAGTTCTGATTCAATGGGATATCGCTTTTGATTCTCATAGAAGGGCCACGTATTTCCCCTGTATTTTTGTTTTCCCCAAACATTTGAATTTTCATTCTTTGATCAAGAGGAATCGTGTCCTTCACAAATATGTTTACGTCTTCGGTAATTTCAATGGTAGTATCTAATCGTATATAGTCATGAACACCTATTTTAAACGGGATCAATAAGTTTTCATTGACCGGGATTTCAGCGGTAAATGGGATTTCGCTTTCTACAAGCATATTGATGTTTACATTTACTTCATCTTCTATTAAGATATTCGTTTTAACGGGCATATCTTGCTCTAATTGCATGCTGTATACAATACGGTCATCAGCCATTTCATCCAACACATTACCAAGGCTTTGGAGTCGTGCATCCGATAGATTCAACGAGTAGATTAAAACTGAAATGACAGCACCTTGTATTAAAAAAGCAAGAATTAAAAAGAGCATGCTTCTTTTTTGGAAGGTAGTAAGGGTCTTGAACATACTCAAAAGTAGGGCTTTTTTATTGCAAAATAGGGAATCATGTGATGCCCGTTTTATTTATAAAACCCCATTTCATCGCAGTACTTGGCTACGGGCTCGGTTAATAGGTAGCGCGTATCTTTTCCCTCTTTAATCAAATTTCGGATGTGGCTTGCTTCTATTTTCATAACAGGGATATCGACAAAATGGAACTTCTCATGCTCTAAAAAATGATTTTCTATAGGACGTTCTTTGGCTTCTTGATCCGTTAGATTTCGAGGGTAGACAAAGACATTGTAATTACTAATAATGTCCTCGTAATTTTTCCATTTATGAAAAGAACGCATATTGTCTTCGCCCATAATGATAGAAAAATGGAATTCGGGGTACTTTTCTTGGATATAGGTTAAAGTGTCGACCGTGTACGAAGGCTGGGGAAGTTTGAACTCGATATTGGAAGCTCTCAATTTTTGATTGTCTTCGATTGCCAAATTGACCATGTAAAATCGATTGAGGTCAGAAAGCAATGAATCCTTTTTTTTATGTGGGTTGTGTGGAGAAACAACCAACCAGACTTCATCAATCAAATCCTGCTGAGCCATGTGATTCGCGATTATTAAATGACCTACGTGGATGGGGTTAAAAGAACCGAAGAACAGCCCAATATTTTTATTTTTCTTAATTCTAGTTTGCATCAATACTGATTTACCCGCCTGTCTTTTTAGGCGTTCAAAAAATTTCCAACTACTAATTCGGCTTCCTCCAAGGTATCTTCAAGAATATGATTGGTCAAAATGTGATCGTAATGTTTAGCCATAGTAAGCTCTGTATTCGCTTTTTCAACCCGTTGTCTAATGTTTGTTTCTGTTTCTGTTTGTCGCGAGCGTAATCTTTCTTCTAAAACAACCAAAGACGGAGGCTGAACGAAAATCGCTAAAGCGGCTTCTTTAAAGTGTTTTTTTAGATTGATACCGCCATCAACATCAACATCAAAAATCACGTGCTTGCCGTTAGACCAAATCCTATTTATTTCTGATTTTAGTGTGCCATATAAATGGTCAGGATAAACTTCCTCCCATTCAATAAAATCGTCAGCTGCAATTTTATTTTTGAAATCAGGAACACTGAGGAAATGGTAGTCCTTGCCATTGGTTTCATTGCCTCTTAATAATCTTGTTGTTGCAGAGATAGAGAATTCAAAATCAAAGTCAAGGGAAAGCAAATGCCTGACTATGGTCGTTTTACCGGCACCAGATGGAGCACTAAATATAACTGCTTTACCCTGTTTCATGTTCAATTAATACATGTATGAACTTTTACTTAAAGTGCGTTAAGCACTTGTTCTTTGATTTTTTCAAGCTCATCTTTCATTTGAACTACTAATTTTTGAATTTCTGAATGATTCGCCTTGGACCCCATAGTATTTATTTCTCGTCCAATTTCTTGACCAATGAATCCCAGCTTCTTTCCTTGAGATTTACCATTATTCAAAGTCTCTCGGAAATAATTCAAATGATTTGCTAACCGAACGCGTTCTTCTGTAATGTCTAATTTTTCTAGGTAGTAAATCATTTCTTGCTCCATTCGATTAGAGTCCAGATGTTCTTTGTCTTGAAATTCAGCAAAAAGCCCTTCTATTCTCTCTCTAACTCCTTTTGTTCTCTCTTGTTCAAAAGGAACAACGCGATTAGCACAATCCTCAATATTATCTATTCTTAGTTTAAAATCTTCAAAAAGCGAAATACCTTCTTGTTTCCGAAATGTGATAAATTTTTCTACCGCGTTTTCAATCAGGTGCATAATTTGTCCCCATTCATCCTCATCTATTTCTTTGCGATCTTGTTTCATTACATCGGGTAGACGAAGTAGATCAGTCATTGCTTGTTCTGTATTAAGTCCGAGCTCTGCTGAAAGTTCTTGAACTTGACGAAAATAACGTTTTACAACAGTCGTATTGATGGTGCTGTTAACCTCTTCACCATTGGAATCGAAATGAATAAATAAATCAATTTTTCCACGAATCAATAGTTTTGAAAGTTTATTTCTTAGTGGGATTTCTTTCTCCTTGTAGACGGAAGGCATTCTGACATTAAGATCAAATTGTTTGCTGTTAACCGACCGGAGTTCAATAGAGAACTTTTTATTGCCAATAGTACCTTCGGCCTTGCCGTAGCCTGTCATCGATAGTATCATAATCGCATTTTGCTTCGACGCGAAGTTACAAAATGCGAATCAGGTTTATTCAATGTGCTACGGATTATATTCTTTTAGCGAGCGATCTATGCTCGCAAGCTCCTCTTTTGAGGTTTACTGACGAGGTAAACCCCGATAAAAATCAGAAAAGCATAACCAATTTTCTCATAAGTGATTCCACCAACTTTTTCATCGTAACTGATTATAAGTGCAAAAATGGTAGCCAATACGGGTTGCAAATAGATGTATGAACTGACGACAGATGCATTGAGCTTACTTACGCCGTAGATGTTAAAGAGGTAAGCAAAAAAGGTGGTTCCGATAATGACAAATAAAATGCTTCCAATAATACTTGGCGGCATGTCCCAATTGATTTCAGTAAATTGTTCAAAGCCGAGTGGAATAACAAAAAGGGCCCCGAATAAGAATACCCACGATATGATTAGCATGGGATGGTATTTTTTCATTAGCGGTTTAACGCTTACCAGGTAAATCGCATAACAGGCGCTATTACCTAAGATTAATAGATCGCCAAAACGAGAAGAGCCTTCAACGGAACGATCACCTGAAAGAATAATTAAAGTGGCTCCAATTCCACCAATAATTATTCCGATTATTTTGGGTCCTGTAATTCTTTCGTTTATGAATAGAGCCGCAATTATTAAGACAATTAATGGGTTCGAAGTCATCATGATAGAGGAATTAATTTCAGAGGTTCTGAACAGGCCTTCAAAGAATAACATTTGGTTAAGACAGACTCCGAAAAGTCCGCAAAAAAGTAATCGTACGTAGTCCTTTTTCGCGATTTTTTGCGATTTTCCTTGAGATTGTCTGCGCCAGAGTAGACGAAACAACCAAAAAAGGCCCAAAGCTCCAACAACACGCATAAATATGAAGCCTCTTGGCTGCACGTAATCGGGCATAGGACCTTTTGCTAAAACATAGTTCATCCCGTAAATCAGATTTGCCCCAAAAACAGCTAGATGTGCAGTTGCATTTTTAAGCATGCAAACTTTTTTTGGCTAATTCCACTGTTTGCTTAGAATTACCTATAAAAATGGTGTCCTGATTCAAAATTACAGGTCTTTTTAAAAAAGTATAATCTTTTAAGATATAGAATTTGTAATCTGCTTCAGAAAGTACTTTTTCATGTAAGTTCCATTTTCTATATTTCATTGCTTTTCTGCTAAACAAGGCCTCATAAGAACCAGCCATCTTTTTCATCTGGTTTAATTGATTTTCCGTGATTGCCTGTGTTTTGATGTCTTGAACTTCAACTTCAGTCGCCACATTTAGTTCTTTAAGAATTCTAATACAAGTAGAACAAGTTTTCAAATAGTAGATTTTCTTCATAGACCAAAATTAGTAATGCAATTGGCATGTTTATGTCGGCTCAACCCCTTTTTGTTGAGATTAGTTACTAAAAGGAAATTTCTTGTTGCCTAACTGTATATTGATGCAATGTTTTCCCAAATTTATTTTTAAAAGTGATCGTGAAAATTCTTTGGTGTTCAATCCCTGAGATAGTGATTACAGCATAATTATGATTCAAAATTAATTCACCAACACGATTTTCGTTATTCCGTTCTTTAGACATTTTACGCCAGGGATATCTCCAGCTTGTTAGTGCGGAACAAGTAAAGTCATAGAGCGGATAATTGTGAGGGATTTGCACTTTAAGAATTTCACTGTGGTGCCGATCTCCAGAAAAAAACATTATGCCACTAATTGTGGCTTCGCGGATGAAATCAAATAGTTCTTTTTTTTCTGTTTCATATTTCGAAAAACTTTCGTGCCCACCTACCTTATTAAGTACCTGATTTCCCGAAACAATTACTTTGAATGATGCATTTGATTCTTCTAATCCCTTTTTTAACCAAGCCAATTGTTCGGATCCCAGCATTTTTTTTGGTTCATTTAAGTCTTCTCTGTTGTATCGATCATCCAGCATGAAGATTTCAATATCAGCATATTTAAATCGATAATAAATACCATTTTGATGTGGGTCATTTGGATTTTGCCAAAATGTTTCAAAAATTGCTTTTGAATTCTCCTTACCTGCGAAATTTCCATCGCAATTATTTGGACCAAAATCATGATCATCCCAGATGGCATAGTGAAATTTCTTTTTCATAAAACGGTTGAGTTTTTTGTGCTTCCTCACTCGGATATATCGTTTTAATGCGTTTTTCTTGGAGGTTAGCTCATTACCCATTAAATAAACGTTATCTCCCATCCAAAGCATGAAATCTCCTTCTTCTTCTTTGGCTAAAGTATTGAAGATTCTTGTGCTATTCCATAGTTTATACAAATGGTCTTTTCCTGTTCCAATAAATGCACAAGAGCCAATTAAAAATGAAAAATCATCAACATCATAGTTCTTAATCGTTTTTATTTTCCCACTCGAAAGAAGCTGGTTATTCCTTGAAATTTCTAAACGATAAGTAGCGCCTTCTGAAAGTCCATCAAGTTTAAATTTAAAAGGACACTTGTTCTTAAAACAAAAGCTGGTTTCTGGCAATGCGCTACCGGTGTGAATGTCAGTAGAGTCCGTAAGATTCGTTACTTTATAGTTTACTCTTTCAAGAGATTTGCCTAGAAACCAGACTTTTGTGGAATTAAAAGTGGTATGACCTTGAAAAGGGCCAGACACGATGCTTTGAGCACAAATAAACTGAGGCAATATGGCCAAAAGAAATATGGAAATCTTTAACATTAAAATTGTTTCTGCGAAAATACAGATTTAATTCGCTTTAAATTCTGTGTGCCAAATGATAGAAAAATGTATTTTCGTGCGACTATGGGAGATGTAACTAATATGAAGTTTGGCACAAAAGCCATTCATGCTGGCGTTGAGCCAGACCCTTCGACAGGGGCAATAATGACACCAATATTTCAAACGTCAACATACGTTCAGGATGGTGTTGGTAATCACAAAGGATACGAGTATTCGAGAACGGGAAATCCAACAAGGAACGCCTTAGAAAATGCGCTTGCTCAGCTAGAAAATGGTCGGTATGGTGCTTGTTTTGGCTCTGGAATGGCAGCAATCGATTGTGTAATTAAGATGTTAAAACCGGGTGATGAGGTTATATCAACCAATGATTTATATGGTGGAACGTATAGAATATTTACTACAATATTCGAACAATATGGGATTAAATTTCACTTTGTGCCGATGGGAAACCCTGAAAATGTAAAAGAAAAAGTAAATCAAAATACGCGATTAATTTGGGCAGAAACGCCAACGAATCCAATGATGAATATCATTGATATTAGCGCTTTATCGGAAATCGCTAAAGATTGCGGAGCGATTTTGGGCATTGACAATACGTTTGCAACGCCATACCTCCAAACACCTCTTGATCTCGGTGCAGATCTAGTGATGCATTCTGTTACAAAATATTTAGGTGGCCATTCAGATGTAGTAATGGGTGCACTGGTGACGAAAGAGGAAAGCTTGGCTCATGAGATTTATCGAATACAAAATTCATCTGGTGCCGTATGTGGCCCCATGGATTCTTTTTTAGTATTGCGAGGTCTTAAAACACTGCATTTAAGAATTCAACGACATTGTGAGAATGGCGAAGTGATTGCTCAATTTTTAGATAATCATGAAAAGGTAGATAAGGTATATTGGCCTGGCTTGGAGTCACATCCTAATCATGAAGTTGCTAAAAAGCAAATGTGTGGCTTTGGGGGAATGATTTCATTTACGTTAAAAGGAAATAATATAGATGATGCACTAGAGATTGTGAAAAGAGTGAAATTGTTTGCGCTGGCAGAATCTTTAGGTGGTGTTGAATCGCTTATTGGTCATCCCGCAACAATGACGCATGCTTCTATTCCAAAGGAAGAGCGTGAAAAGAGTGGAGTTGTGGATTCATTAATACGGTTGAGTGTTGGCGCTGAAGACAGCGTGGATTTGGTAAGTGACTTGAAGCAAGCATTGGGTTAAATTGTACCTTTAATATATGGAAGGAAATAAGTTTGTAGTTTTTGGAGTGGGTAGATACGGACGTCAGATCGCTCTTAAGCTGGCGAAAAAAGGGGCAGAAGTCTATTGTTTTGATTTTTCTGAAGATAAAATAGAAGGATTAAAAGATGACGTGGCCCTCGCGGTAACAATGGATTGCACCTTAAAGAAAAACCTTCTTTCCCAAAGCATAGAGGATGTAGATGCTGCAGTTATTGCAATCGGCGAAAACTTTGAAGCAACAATTTTAACGTGTGTGCATTTAATAGATATGGGGATTAAAAGAATCATTGCTCGAGCAAGTGGTGAACAGCAACGTACCATACTCGAAAAGATAGGTGTAACCGAAATATTAACTCCCGAAGATGCGGTGGCCGAGGATGTTGTAGAAACATTGATGAACCCTAGTATTATTTCATTTCTGCAATTACCAGATAATTATGAAATTGCGGAAATAAAAACTCCAAAGGGTATAGCCAATCGTACTGTTGAGGACATTGGTTTAAGAGATCGCTATCGATTAACTTTAGTTACACTTAAAAGAGAGTTTGAGGAAGAGGTGAATGGTCAGGTTGTAAAGGCGCATCACACTATAGGTGTTCCGGGTTCTGACACTAAAGTATTCGAAACAGACACATTAGTTGTTTTTGGAACAATAAAGGATATTGAACGACTATTAGAGATTAATAATTAGTCGCAGGATAGCTAAAAGTTGCCTTTTACAGCCAATTTCAACCATTAGTCAGAAACTAGACTTTTGACACCCTGAAGTTTAGTACTTTTGAATCGCTGTCTCTTTCTTGTTTTTCATCAAATAGCGAACAAGGTTACTATTTAATTGTTTATTATAAGTTATGAAGAATTTCATTATTGTTGCTTGCATTCTATTGTTTGGTGCAAATTTAAATGCTCAAAATGAGCTGAAATCAGTTAAGGAAAGAAGAGCAGAGCAAAAACATCTTGGTATTAGGTCTGGAGAAGAATTAGAGTTTTGTGGTTCTCATTGGAAAATGCAAGAAATGTTTGAAAAGCACCCAGCAATTAAATCTTTGTATACGCTTCGTCAACAAGCGTTGGAAAGAGAATACCAAGAATTTCTAAAAAATAAACCCGCTAATTCGCTTGCGAAATCAGGGACGATTTACACAATTCCAGTTGTATTTCATGTCCTGCATCAAAACGGCGTAGAGAATATAACGTACGATCAAGTAGTGGACGCTATTGCTATTTTAAACAGAGATTACAGGTTAAATAATACCGATGCGTCTGCCGTTAATGCGAATTTCTCTGGTATGCCAGCAGACAGCGAAATTGAATTTGCTCTTGCTACGATTGCTCCTAATGGTAATTGTTTTAATGGCATTACAAGAACAGACTCCTATTACACCTATCAAGGTAATAACGGAGGAAATCAAGTTCAAGCCATCATCGATGGTAATGACGTATATAACAACAGTTGGCCAGGGGATGAGTATTTAAATATTTTTGTTGCGAGTGATATTGGCGGTGCAGCAGGATATACAACCAATCCAGGATTTTCAACAGGAATGGCTAATGGTATTTGGATCCAGCACAGTTATGTCGGATCCTTGGGTACGGGTAGCCCAAGTCGAAGCAGAGCGTTGACGCATGAAGTTGGTCATTGGTTAAACTTAAGCCACTGCTGGGGACCAAGTAATAACCCAGGGCTCAGTTCAAATTGTGGAGATGATGACGGTGTAAATGATACACCTGAATGCATTGGGGTAACCGCTTGCCTTCTCACATCTAATTCCTGTTCTGGGGATAACGGTTATTGGGGTTTCAACCAGATAGATAATGTTGAGAATTACATGGAATACTCCTATTGTTCGAAGATGTATACACAAGGTCAGGTAGACAGGATGCGTATTGCGCTTACATCCTCTACAGGAGGAAGAAATAATATCTGGCAGTCATCGAATCTCATCGCTGTTGGTGCAGATGCTCCACCTACGGACCTTTGTAAGGCAGATTTCTTCGCAGATGAATTTGAAGTTTGTTCAGGAGATGTCATACAATTTACAGATGCATCATACAACAATGTTTCAGGTTGGTCATGGACATTTACGGGAGGAACACCCTCCACCTCAACAACACAAAACCCATCAATAACTTATGGTGCTCCTGGAGTTTACCCTGTCACACTCGAAGTTACGGACGGTTCGTCATTTAAATCCACAACGAAAACAGCTTACATCTCTGTTTTGCCAACTACCGGAAGAACTGTCCCGTTTTCGGAAGGGTTTGAATCAACTGTTTCAGTACCGAATCTTGATTGGTATGTTGACAGCCAAGATGGCGCACAATGGCAGATTAAAAATGGAGTTGGGTCATCGGGTTCAAAATCTATTTGGATTAACAACAGTTCCCCCAATAGCGGAACAGACGATAGTTTTATAAGTAGTACAATGAATCTTGAGAATGCATCCGCCGTGACCTTGAGTTTTAAATACGCATTTGCAAGAAGAAATACAACGAATACGGATAAGTTAGAAGTTTGGGCGAGTCCAGATTGTGGTGTTTCTTGGGTGTTAAGAAAAAATATTTCGCCAGCAGTTATTGGTACAGCTCCAGAACAGGGTGGTAATTTTGTTCCGGCCGCTAGTCAATGGGTAGAAGTGAATGTGACGAATATCAACTCTACTTATTGGACACCTAACTTCAGATTCATGATTACTTACGCTGGTGGTGGTGGCAATAATATATATGTTGATGATATTAATCTAGATGCTACCATTGGAGTAGCAGAACTAGAAACAGTCAAGTATGTGAATATTTATCCGAATCCAGCAAAAGACCAAGCGAACTTAGAAATTTACCTGTTGAAATCAGATAAAATAAATGTGCAAGTATTGGATATGGTTGGAAAGGTCGTTGATGTTTATGATTATTCGAAAAAACCATCTGGGAAACAAATATGTACCATTGACACAGGAAGGCTGAGTAAAGGCGTTTATATGGTTAGAATTCAAGTTGGTTCAGCCGTTTTATCTAGGAGATTAGTAGTAGATTAATCAACGAAAACAAACATTATTCATTCATTATTTCTTTTAAAGCAGCAACTAGGATATCGATTTGATTTTCAGAATTGTAGCAGGCACAAGACACTCTAATGCCCTTGATTTCATTTTCGTAGATTCCTCGAATTCGTATTTGATATTTAGAGATAAGTAATTTTTGTACTTTTTTATAATCGAGGTTTTTTAATCGGAAAGTTAAAATAGAAGCAGAAAATTCTGGATTATTCGGAGTGAATATTTCAACATCAGGCATGTCCTTTAGAAAATCATATAAATACGTCTTTAAGGCTGCGCCGCGGTTTTGAATGCGTTCTATTCCGATTTCTTTAATAAAATCTACAGCTCTTCCTAGTCCAACAATTAACGAAGTGTTGCGCGTGCCGTATTCATACCTGCTGGCTTCATTTTTAAGCTCTAACAATCCGTTTTTAGCATCGTAATTGGCGTCAGAGTATGCACCGACATATCCCCCACCTAATGTGTTTAAATTTCTTTTAGAAATGTATAACATCCCGGTTTCTTTTGGCCCGTATAGCCATTTATGTCCACAAGTGGTGTAGAAATCAACATTTAAATTATGTAAATCTACGGGGATCATTCCTGCAGACTGTGCTCCATCTACACATGAGTAAACATTATTTTTTCTGCACCAGCCAGCAATTTTTTTAACAGGTAGCACCATGCCAGTTGTACAGGTTACATGAGAAAAGACAATAACCTTTGTTTTAGCTGTTGTGACTGCCAGTATTTTTTCAAAATTTGATTCACCGCTGAATTCCAGTTCAGCGAAAACAATTTTAGCGCCTGTAATCTGAGCAACACGTACCCATGGCATTGTACCACTAACATGTTCATGAGTAGTAATAACGATTTCATCTCCGGGCTCTAATTTGATTCCATTGGCAACAATGTTCATTCCCTCAGTAGCATTTCGAATTAATGCTATTTCAGTGGCATCAGCTCCTAAAAACGAAGCGATGTTTGTACGTAAGTTTTGTATGAGATGATGACCTGTATCTCCAGTAGATTCTAGTATAGCTGAACAATCATGGACGGCTTTTGACACACAATCGGGAGTAGATCCTAGTGCAGCATTGTTGAAATAATAATACTTTTTCAATAATGGAAATTTTCTACTTACTCGTTCCCAATAATTCCCATCTTGACCACCAATTGTTAATAGATTTGCTTCATTTGAACTCAAGCGTTCTGAAGCTTGCATAATACTCGGCGCTAGTTCTACACCGATTCCTGCTAGCATGATTTTTTTTATGAATTCTCTTCTCTTCTTTGGCATTCTAAGTAGTGCCCTTTAATTGTACAAAATCCACCTTAAATAAAAATTAGGCCGGCGCCAATAGCTGACGTCATTAACAATTTACTTATATCCTTGTAAAACAGACACACAACCTTCGTGGAGAATGCCATGCGTTGTTTCGGCAGAAGGAACTGTAATTTCTAAGGTAAACTGCTGGGTAGATTCTACATTGAAATCAAAAATATTAGTATCGGCATCTTCACTGTTAAATACGATAGATCCGTTTTTGTCTAACAAGTTGAAGGTAACATCACCTAAGATAGGCTGAAAGCAGACCATTAATCTGTAGGTTTTTCCTTTCTGAAATGTGAGAACAATGTCAACTTTATCTCCTTCTAAAAGTGTCACATTATTTAATTGTCCACTAAATGCAAAGCCATCCTGTTGTAAAGTTGGCAAACATTTACGTTTTGCGAAATACCTGCACTGTGTTTGAGCAAGATTAGAATACAAGAGCATAAAACAGGCGAGAGTTAATACAATCCAACCTGAGCGATATGTTTTCAATTTCTTCATTCTACAATTTCAGTTCTTATTGTATGCACTTTAGACATAATTTCTTCCAGTACTTCATTGGATATTTTCCTATCAATTTTCACGCCAATAGTGGGAATACCTTCTTCTTCTTTAGACTCTCCCGGAGATTCTGTAATTTCTATTTTGGCGAAAGAGCTTTGCAGGTCTTCGAGGCTTTCGAGTAATTCTTTTATGGTTGTACTGCTTGTGCTATAAAGTTGAGCAAGACGAATAACGTTGTCAAGTGCAATAGATTGATCAACTATGGAACCAATCATTTTTTCATTGTTTGCGTTGAGTTTTGCTTGACCACAAGCGATATTTAAACCTTCTACCCAACCTCCAATAACGATTAACGCTGCTAATTCTGGCCTGTCATCTTCTTCAAGTTTTGATTCGATTTCCCAAAAAGTACTAGTAATGATTGCTTGTACAGAATCAGCATTTTCTCGATTATCATTTAGTCGATCAATAACTGTTTGGTTAAAGATACTTTCTAAACCTAATTCTTCACCTAAGCTTCTTGTACACGCAAGAAGCATCATAACATCAGCCGTTTTATTAAAAGCAGAGCAGTAATTTACATCAGCTCCATATACACCCATGTTTAGCGCTCTTTCTGCTTTTGAAGTATAGTCGTCAAGTTTCTGAGGATTATTAGTCAATTGGACATCAAAAACGGCACCGGCCTCTTCAATGATTTCAATAGTTACTGTAGGTGATGGAATTGAATAGAAAATGTTTTCTATCGAAGCTACTTTTTGTTTTAACAAATCTTCAGATCCTACTGTTAAGTTTTGTTCACCCGCAATCGGGTCAATACCTTCAGCATTTTCGTTGCCTTCACAACTCAATAACGCTAATGAAAAGAATAAGAAAAAATGTTTTTTCATGTTAAACTACTTTGCGTCTTTATCAAATATAAGATAAAATCAATGTGCTTCAAGCCAATTATTGCCTGTGTCTATTTCAACGGTTAACGGAACTTCAAATGGAACCGCGTTTTCCATCTGGTTTTTTACCAGCTCTTTTAATTGGTCGAGCTCTGGTTTGTATACATCGAAAACAAGTTCATCATGAACTTGAAGAATCATTTTTGATTTAAAATTTTCTTTTTCCAATTCAGCGTCAATATTAATCATCGCTATTTTAATGATGTCAGCTGCGGAGCCTTGAATAGGAGCATTTATGGCATTTCTTTCAGCAAAACCTCTCACAATAGCATTGCCCGAATTAATGTCTTTTAAATATCTTTTTCTATTCATAATAGTCTGGACATAACCGTGCTTTCGAGCGTATTCTATGCTGTTGTCCATATAGCTTTTAACACCAGGATACGTTTCGAAATAACTCTCAATAATAGATTTTGCTTCCTTTCGAGGTATATTCAGACGCTGCGAAAGACCAAAAGCACTAATACCGTAAATAATACCAAAATTGACCATTTTTGCTTTTGATCGTTGGTCTCTAGTAACTTCATTTAGCGGCACACTAAAAACTTTAGCCGCTGTTGCAGAATGAATGTCTGTGCCAGAATTGAAAGCATTAATCATGTCTTTGTCGCCACTTAATGCGGCGATAATGCGTAATTCAATTTGTGAATAATCTGCAGCGAGTAAAATGTGATCATGATTTCTAGGGATAAACGCCTTTCTAATCTCTCTCCCTTTTTCAGTGCGAATAGGAATGTTTTGGAGATTAGGGTTATTAGAGCTTAGTCTACCAGTTGCGGCTACTGTCTGCATATAATTGGTATGAATCCTGCCTGTATTAGGATTAACCAGTTCCGGTAAAGCATTGACATAGGTAGATTTTAATTTTTTTAATGACCTGTAATCCAAAACGACTTGAATAATGGGATTCTTTGGAGCTAGTTTTATTAGCGTTTCTTCATTGGTCTGGTATTGTCCGGTTTTTGTCTTTTTTGCTTTCTCATCTATCTTTAAATGATCAAATAAGACCTCTCCCAGCTGTTTCGGAGAGTCAATATTAAAATCGACACCTGCTTTCTCTAAAATGGTCTCTTGCAATACGAGCAAATCTTTTTGTAGCTCTTCGGAGAAATTTGAAAGGACCTGCACATCAAGGTTTACACCTTGAGCCTCCATTTTGGCGAGTACTTTTGATAGCGGAATCTCTATATCGTTAAAGAGTGCTTCATTATTTGTTTCTTTTAATTTAGGTTCAAAAATTTCCTTCAGCTGAAGAGTAATGTCTGCATCTTCGGCACCATAATTAGCAATTTTTGCCGGTTCGATGTCACCCATACTTAGCTGATTCTTGCCTTTTTTACCAATAAGAGACTCAATAGAGATGGTTTTATACTGTAGGTAGTTCTCCGCCAAGATGTCCATTCCATGCTTCATGTCTGGCTGAAATAAATAATGTGCAATCATGGTATCAAATAATGGCCCTGAAATAGTTAAATTATACCGTGCTAGAATGGTAATGTCGTACTTGATATTTTGCCCTACTTTTTGTATTGATGGATTTAAAAATGGCTCAGAAAATTCGTCAACAATTTTGACCGCTGATTCAAAGTCAGCAGGTATAGGAACATAAAATCCTTCGGCCTTATTGATAGCAAAACAAAGACCAACTAGGGACGCGGTATGTTGATTGAGTCCTGTAGTTTCTGTATCGAAAGAAAAGGAGCTTGTGCTATTAAGAGCATGAATCAGACTCAGCCTTTCTTTAGGGCCTTGTATTAGTCTATAATTGGGTTTAATGTCATCTATTGTTTTTAGTTCAACAAATTCTGGGATAGAGGATTCTGTACTTTGATTAAAAAGGTCCATTTGGCCCCCTTTTGTAGTGTTTGGACTTGCTTCGGGAGTGTTAATGGCAATGTCTTCACCCAAAACTCTTTTGGCAAGTGTTCTAAATTCCAATTCACTAAATAATTCTAAAATCTGATCTTTGTTGGGTGGTTGAACTTTATAGCTGCTTTCATCAATTTTAACAGGAGCATCTAAAATTATAGTCGCTAGTTTTTTTGATAATAATCCCTGCTCTGCAAAATTGATAACATTTTCTTTCTGTTTGCCCTTCAAATCATTAGCATTAGCAATGAGATTCTCAACACTTCCATATTGTGCGATAAGTTTCTTAGAAGTCTTTTCTCCAATTCCCGGAATTCCAGGGATATTATCGACCGCATCTCCCCATAACCCGAGAATATCAATGACTTTAATGGGATCATCAACTTCAAATCTCGCACAGATTTCCGGAATGCCCCACTTTTCAGCAGGGTTTCCTCCTCGTCCTGGACGAAACATAAAAATCTTTTCTGTCACCAATTGTCCGAAGTCTTTGTCTGGTGTCATCATGTATGTGATAAAACCCAATTTTTCAGCTTGTTTGGCAAGAGTTCCAATTAAATCATCGGCTTCATATCCTTCTAGCATCACCATGGGAATATTAAAAGCAGCGATTAATCTTTTTACATATGGAATTGCTGTTCTTAAATCTTCAGGCATCTCTTGTCGATTCGCCTTATATGCCGAATATTCCATTTCTCTTTTCGTCACAGCTGGAGCATCGAAAACCACTGCAATGTGCGAAGGCTTTTCTTTGATAAGCACTTCCATGAGTGTATTGCAAAACCCTAAAACGGCAGAAGTGTTAAGGCCTTTCGAATTAATACGTGGATTTTTAATAAAAGCAAAGTGCGCTCTATAGATAAGAGCGAATGCATCTAATAAGAATAGTTTTTTTTCTTCGGGCATACTGATTTTTTCTAAGACCCGAATATAAAGATTACAAGTCTTTTATTACACCATTTGCAACAAACCTGAAATCTTTATAGACTTCTATGTGGTGAATTAAGCCGTCCTCATCATAGACATAAAATTCACCCTCTTTAAATTCACCTTTTTCAAATAAACCATCGTAGAGAATGTCGCCACCTTCAAGAAATATTTTTTGTTTTCCGGGCGGTATGGTTACTGCGGCGATTTTTTCACCGTTAATTTGTATGTGTGTGCCAGTTGGAATTTTTGGTGCTAATTTTTGAAGTACTACTGGAGTAGGATCGTCAAAAGGAGGATTCACTCTTTCGCTTTTTACAGAGTTGGTTACTATACCATCTTCTCCATACTCAGTAACTTCTTTTACGTCACCATTTTTAAAGTATCTAGTAGCTGTTCCGTTGTTTACACCATTTTTTTTAGTCCAAACCAATTCTGGAGTTCCATTGTCATGGTAGTAAGCTTGAGGTCCTTCAGATAGCCCTTTATCGTTGTAATTTTTTTCCATCAGAACTTGGCCATCAATATTCTTACGAACGTGTTTTCCAACTAATCGTTGTCCACTTTGGTTGCCCTCTTCTTCAACGGCTCCTTCCTTGTCATGATAAGTCGTGTAAGGTCCATTAGGTCTACCGCCTTTATAAGTGATTTCGCTCATCTTATTGCCACTGGCGTAATACCTAATCCAAAGGCTGTCCTTTCGGCCTTCCACAAAGTTTCCTGTTTCGTAAATGTCCTCAGGCAGATATCCTTTAATATTTTTGTCCTTTCCAAAAATTACCCATGTACCCGTTTTTCTCCCCTTTTCATTCAATAGGTTAACCTCTGAGCCTTCGAACATTATTTGTCCCAGTCCGGTGCTAATAAAAGCGACCATAGCGACCATTGAAAAACAAAGTTTTAGACTAGGAAAAACTGGAATATTTAATAAAATTGAACGCAAGAATTAAAGATTAATTTTAAATAGGTATGCTTTGTTGTTTTAGTTTTAAATTCTTTACGAGGAATTGCTGCAAAAGGTACAAAAATTTCATTGATGTAGATTAAAGACCTTGATAAATAATTTCCATACAAGTGGAGCCAACTGCGACCATTGTATTTTTATTAATTATTGTGATGTTGTCCTGATGCGTGTGGTGAAATACACCGAAGTCACTTTTATTTGGATTGTAATGAATGATGTCAACGGTAGGAATCCCTGCAATTTCATTAATGTACTTGTGGTCATCTGTTATACCACCGATTGCTCGATTAATAAAGTAATTACCATAGCCAAGATTTTGCGCCTTGTTCCAAATTGCTTGAACCAGAGGATTGGCGTATTTAAGTGAGTAACCTTCTTTAGGGAAGGTGGCAAATTCTCCTCCCACCATATCCAGTAAAACGCCAAATTGTGGTTTATATCCAGTAATTGGAGGGTTTTTCGCCCAAAATTGTGAGCCAAGGCACCAAGAGTTATCCATATCCGATAAGGCAGTCATACCCATGGATAGTTGAGGAGATCCATAATCCTCAGCATCAAAGAAAATAAGATCAATACCAAGATTCGGATCAATCTGTGAAAGGTGCCTAGCAATTTCTAAAAGAACACCAACTCCACTTGCTCCGTCATTAGCACCATCTATTGGCCCGGTAGGGTTTTCCTCATCTCTGTCGGCTATATGTCGAGTGTCCCAATGCGCGCAAAGCATTATTCTTTTCGGTCTTTCTTTGTAAAATTGGCCGATAATATTTTGAATATTTAAAACAGCATTTGTGTATGCGGTTACTTCGCCTTTTTGAACAAGTACGTCAGCTCCAAAAGATTCTAATTTTTTTACTAAGTATTCAGCACAGCTGTCATGAGCAGCAGAGTTGGGTACACGTGGTCCAAATTGCAGTTGGTCGAGTACATATCGATAGGCGGAGTCCCCAACAAATATTGGCGTTGACGTTTTATTTATTTGTGTGTCATCTTTTGGATTGGTAACCGGCAACTTATCTGGATTACTGTTGCCACAAGAATTGAAAATAATTAACAATGTAAATGAGATAATACAATGGCGCATTGATGTGAAATCTGGTTTCTTTTGTAAAGTAAATAGAAAAAGGTTGAACCGTAGCACAACCTTTCACATCTTAATATAAATTTTCTTAAAATTCTATGATTCCGTCTGCAGCGTATTTAAAGTCTTTAAAGATTTCGACTTTCTCAATAATCCCATCTTCATCATAAATATATAGTTTTCCTTCCTTCATTCTTCCATCCTCGAAAACTCCATCCATCCAGATGTCTTTGTTGTCATTGTATACTTTTCGCTTACCATCTGGTATTACGACAACTTCTACTTCTTGCCCATCATCATTGATTGTACCACTGATTTTCTCACTTATTTTTACGTCAGAATTTTCAGATAATTCTATTGGAGGATTTACACGCTTCATTTGATTTCTCGAATTTATGACTCCACCCTCTCCGTATTCAATAATTTCCTTAATGTCTCCGTTAGGGTATCTTCGCGTTGCTGTTCCAGTTTCAATTCCCGCAAAGGTTGTAAATTCTAATTCTACAACTCCGTTGGGTAAAATGTACTTTTGCTCTCCTTCAGATTGACCTTTCAGATTAAAGTTTTTTTCTTGAGCAAGCTGACCATTTGCATGGTACCTCTTGAAACCACCCGTTAAAGTTTTTCCTCGTTGCGTTCCCGTTTCCTCTACTTTTCCAAGTTCATCGTAGTAAGTCGAAAAAGTTCCCTTCGCTCGGCCGTTAACATAGGTGATCTCGCTCTGCGTATTTCCACTGGCAAAATACCTTTTCCAAAGACCTACTTTTCTGTTAGACTTGTACGCACCTTCTTCATACTTGTCTTCCGGTTTGTAGTCAGGGAGATTTCTCATACTCGCAAAAATGACCCAAGCACCCTCTTTTTTTCCTTCGATGGTTTCGTTAATTGTGTTGCCTTGATAAATCATTGATTGACCGAATGTGCTACAATTGATTGTACACAAACAAATCAAGACTAGGAGATATTTTAAAATGTTTTTCATGTTATGGCGGCAATCTTATTTACAACAATCTTACAATTAAGATGATTGTAATGTTCCCTAAAATACAACAGTTTTACATTTTTTGCAACTATTATTGGTAATAAAGTTTAAAAAAGTAGGGGTAGTTCTTTGTGTAAAGTGCTAAAAAAGAGATTGTTAGTTATTTTTTAGGGATTTTTTGCACGATTCATGACAATTGTAGTTTATTAGTCAAATTAGTTATCATATCCTTTACAATCGCATCTAGATTGAATTCAGATTTCCAATTCCAATCTGCTTTAGCAATGTCATCGTTGATACTGGATGGCCATGATTGTGCAATTTTGTCTCTGAAATCAGGCTTGTAATCAATCGAAAAATTATTTATTCTATCTGCAATTGCCATTGCGATTTGCTCGGGGGTAAAGGAAATGCCACTTAAATTATAGCTAGACCAAACATTCAATTTTTCGGCTGGAGCTTCCATTAATTGCACTGTTGCTCTAATTGCATCACTCATATACATCATTGGAAGTTCTCGGTTTTTGTCAAGAAAACAAGTATAGTTACCATTTTGTATAGCTTCGTAAAATATTTCTACAGCATAATCTGTAGTCCCTCCTCCTGGTTGTGATTTCCAACTGATTAGTCCAGGATACCTCAGGCTTCTAACATCAACTCCAAACTTATTGTGGTAGTATTCACACCAACGTTCACCTGCTAATTTAGATATGCCATAAACTGTATTTGGATCCATTATGGTGTTTTGTGGAGTATTCTCCTGTGGGGTTCCAGGACCAAAAACGGCTATTGAACTTGGCCAAAATATTTTCTTGATCAATCCCTCTTTGGCTAGATTAAGTGCATTGAACAACCCTTTCATATTCAACTCCCATGCAAATTCGGGTTTTTTTTCTGCAGTCGCAGAAAGTAAGGCTGCTAAAAGATAAATTTCCGTAATACCATATTTTTCAACTACAGCACGCATTGCGGAAAAGTCCATCACATCAAGAACTTCAGTAGGACCGTTAATATGCAAGGTTCTTAAGTCTGCTCCAATTACATTGTCAGTTCCATGCTTTGCCCTTAAGTAATCCAGCAACTCTGAACCAATTTGACCTTTAGCACCAACTATTAGAATTCGTTTGTTTTCCATGACAGAATCTCGTTCAATAAAATGTTAAATAAATCACTAAGATTGAATAATATCAGCTTTCTAATAAGGAGAATTACACAGTCATGATGTCCTTTTCTTTACTATCAACAAGACTGTCAATCTTAGCTGAAAACTGATCGGTTAATTTTTGAATGTCTGCTTCCGCACTTTTCGCCATATCCTCAGAAAGACCATCGTTCTTCAGATCTTTAATAAAATCGTTTGCTTCTTTTCTAGAATTTCGAATTCCCACTTTAGCATGCTCCCCTTCAGCTTTAGCTCTTTTTGATAATTCTCTTCTTCGTTCTTCAGTCAACATGGGAACATTAATCATTATGAGTTCACCATTGTTTTGAGGATTCAATCCTAAGTTTGCGTTGGTTATTCCTTTTGCGATTTCGTCTAATAAGGATTTTTCCCAAGGCTGCACAGAAATAGTCCTCGCGTCTAACGTATTTATATTCGCAACTTGACTAAGTGGAGTTAGCGCCCCATAATAATCGACCTGAACACTATCCAGCATTACCGGAGATGCTTTGCCAGCTCTTATTTTAGTAAGTTCGTTCGCAAGGTGTTGAATAGAATTTTCCATTGAGTCAGAAGCTTCCTCTAAAGCCATATTTATTTCTTCAATCATAAATTGGGTTTATTGTGTTAACCTTAGGTTGCCAATTTCTCAAATATACAGTTTTGATTGTTATGCCTCAACCAATGTTCCTACTTCAGCGCCTTGAACAAGATTTAATAAATTTCCAGACGTATTCATATCAAAGACAATGATAGGCAAATTATTCTCCTTGCATAAAGTAAACGCGGTAAGATCCATAACGCTTAGCCCCATGTTATACACTTGGTCGAATGAAATATTACTGTACTTCGTAGCTTCAGGATCTTTTTCCGGGTCTGCAGTGTATATTCCGTCTACACGTGTGCCTTTAAGAATTACGTTGGCTTCTATTTCAATTGCTCTCAAAGAAGCTGCAGAGTCTGTAGTAAAGAATGGATTTCCTGTACCCGCTCCGAATATTACTATCCTACCACGTTCTAAATGTCTTACTGCCTTTCTCCTAATAAACGGTTCGGCTATTTCTTTCATCTCAATGGCTGATTGAAGCCTAGTTTGTAAGCCAAGGGATTCTAATGCAGCTTGAAGTGCCATGCTGTTAATCATGGTTGCAAGCATTCCCATATAGTCTCCCTGTGTTCTTTCCATGCCACCTTCTGATGCCTGAACTCCGCGAAATATATTTCCACCACCAACTACGATTGCTATTTCCACCCCAAATTCCGAAACACTTTTTATTTCATTGGCATATTGCATTAAACGATTATTGTCAATGCCAAACCCTTTATTACCCATTAGGGCCTCACCACTTAGTTTAAGTAGAACTCTTTTGTATTTCATGTCCCGAAAATAATTTCTTAAATGTAAGGATAAAAAAAAAGAGAGCTTAGCTCTCTTTTAAACATTTTTTATATCGAAAGGGATAACCTTTTGAAATCGGTGACTGTTAATTCACCATCGGTTTCTTGCAAAAATTGCTTTACAGATTTTTTATTGTCCCTAACAAAAGCCTGATTCAATAATGTTGACTCTTTATAGAATTTTTTTAGTCTACCGTGGGCTATTTTTTCAGCTAGATCAGCTGGCTTGCCTTCTTGTATTGCTAATTCTTTTCCAATTTCCAATTCTTTTTCGATAACGTCAGCAGGAACGGAAGATTCATCAACAGAAATAGGAGCCATAGCTGCTACTTGCATGGCTACTTGCCTTCCCGCTTCTTGCGCTTCTTTTGTGAATCCTACTAAAGTGGCAATTTGGTTGCCAGGATGATTATAAGCAACAACATTAGCAGCTTCAATTGATTGACAAGCACTAATATCTATTTTTTCACCAATCACACCTGTTTGCTCTGTTATTTTATCTGCAACACTTAGCCCATTTCCATCATATGATTTAGACTTAAGGTCATCTACAGAATTGGCATTATTTGCAATAGCAATGTCTGCGAGTTTATTGGCAAATTGTCCGAAGTCTTCATTTTTTGCAACAAAGTCCGTTTCACAGTTTAGACACAATAAAACACCCAATTTCCCATCAGCAGTTGTTTTGGCAATGACTAATCCTTCGGAAGCGTCTCTATCGCCTCTTTTAGCAGCCACTTTCTGACCTTTTTTTCTGAGTAAATCTACTGCGACTTCCATATCGCCATTTGCTTCAACAAGGGCATTTTTGCAGTCCATCATACCTGCGCCTGTTTTTTTTCTCAATTCGTTTACAAGAGAAGCTGTAATAGTTGACATAATGAATTTTTTAAGGTTAAAAACAATAAAAGCTTACTCCGCTTTTGCTGCTATTGGTTTCTCTACTTTCTTTTCAGTTTTAGATTTTGCTGTTATTCTAACCGCAAGACCTTCTTTAATTGATTCAGTCATGTAGCCAACAATCGCTGAAATGGACTTAGTCGCATCATCATTCGCAGGAATTACAAAATCAATATCGCGTGGGTCAGAGTTTGTATCAACCATCGCAAAAATAGGAATGCCAAGTTTCTTGGCTTCTTTAACAGCAATGTGCTCTTTTAAAATATCAACAATAAATACAGCGGCAGGGAGTCTTGTCATATCAGAAATCGATCCCAATACTTTGTCCATCTTATCTCTTTGTCTAGAAAGCATAAGTTGTTCTCTCTTTGAAAGCGTCTTCATGGTTCCATCCTGCTCCATTTTGTCAATGGAATGCATTTTTCTAATTGTCTTTCGTGTAGTTCCGAAATTGGTTAACATTCCGCCTGTCCATCTTTCAGTAACGTAGGGCATGTTAACTTCTTTGATCAAATTTTCAACAATGTCTTTCGCTTGCTTTTTTGTAGCTACGAATAAGACTTTTTTCCCAGAGATTGCAATTTGTTTTAGGGCTGCTGCTGACTCTTCAATTTTAATTATTGACTTGTTCAAATCAATAACGTGGATTCCTTTTTTCTCATCGAAGATATAAGGAGCCATATTCGGATTCCACTTTCTTTTCAGGTGTCCAAAATGCACACCTGCTTCTAATAAATCATTGAAACTTAATTTTGCCATTGTTGTCTGTTTACATTCCTAGTTTAGGCAGCGACACTGTAATTCTGTTTAGAATAGCGAAGCTTGGATACTAAACAAGAGCCGGCAAAAGGCTCTTCTTCAGAACAATTATTAAAATTATTATCGTTTACTAAATTGAAATTTCTTACGTGCTTTTGGCTGACCTGGCTTTTTCCGTTCAACCATTCTTGGGTCACGTGTCATTAAGCTCTCAGCTTTCAAAAGAGGTTTGTAATCTTCATCAACCTTAACTAAGGCTCTGCAAATTGCTAACCTGATTGCGTCTACCTGGCCGTTGATACCACCGCCTTTGACATTTATTTTTAAGTCATATTTGCCTTTAGTTTCGGTTAACTCAAAAGGCCGATTGATTTTATACTGATGAATCGCGATTGGTACATACTCATCGATTGTTCTACCGTTTATGGCTATTTTGCCTTTCCCTTCACTAAGGTAAACTCTGGCTACGGAAGTTTTTCTTCTTCCTAATGCGTTAATAGTTGACATATTATCTTATTGTGCTTAAATCTAAAACTTGTGGTTTTTGAGCTTCTTGCTCGTGTTCCGGGCCTGTGTAAACTTTCATATTCCTATAAATGGCTCTGCCCAGTTTGTTTTTTGGGAGCATACCTTTTACGGCTTTTTCAAGAAGTCTTTCAGGATGTTTGCTTAACATTTCTTCAGCTGTAGTTACTCGTTGACCTCCTGGGTAGCCAGTATGTCTGATGTACTGCTTATCTGACCATTTTTTGCCAGAAAGCGTTACTTTTTCAGCATTGATAACAACAACGAAGTCACCGCAATCATCGTGAGGTGTATAATTCACCTTATGCTTTCCTCTTAAGACAATAGCAATTCTACTTGCTAGCCTTCCTAATGTTTGACCTTCAGCATCAACTATGAACCACTTTTTATCTGCGTTCGCTTTGTTTACTGAAATCGTCTTATAGCTTAATGTATCCACGTTTTAACCTTTTAAAATCTGTATAGTTCCCCTAAAATGGGGTGCGAATTTAGCACTATTTTTTTATTCAGCCAAGATATCAACAATGGAAATGTTGAAAATAGTTGAAGAATACGGTGTTATATGCCCGTTATCCTTAGTTAATGACGTTCAATTCCTTACCAACTTTTATAAAGGCAGCAATAGCTTTATCTAAATGTTTCTTTTCGTGGGCAGCAGAAATTTGCGTTCTTATTCTAGCTTCACCTTTGGGAACTACTGGGTAAAAGAAGCCAATTGCATAAACACCTTCTTCCAGCAGTCGATTGGCAAATTTTTGAGATAGAGCTGCGTCATAAAGCATGATTGGTACTATAGGCGAGTCTCCAGGTTTTGTGTCGAAACCAGCAGCGTTTATTTTCTCCTTAAAGTATTTCGTATTTTCTTCTAGTTTATCTCTCAATTCAGTTGAGGCACTAAGAATTTCAAAAACTTTATTGGCCGCTCCAACGATAGAAGGAGCTAAAGAATTAGAAAATAAATAAGGTCTGGATTTTTGACGAAGCATTTCGATTATTTCTTTCTTACCCGTAGTATAGCCACCCATAGCTCCACCTAGTGCTTTACCAAGAGTGCCCGTGATGATATCCACCCTTCCCATAACGTTACAATACTCAGGTGTTCCTCTTCCAGTTGCACCGATAAAACCAGCAGAGTGGCATTCATCAATCATGACCATTGCGTCATATTTTTCAGCTAAGTCGCAGATCTGATCTAATAAAGCGATGTCACCATCCATAGAAAAAACACCGTCGGTTACTATTAATCTGAATCGTTGTGATTGAGATTCAATTAATTTTTCTTCTAATTCAGCCATATTGCTATGCGCATATCGATAACGAGCAGCTTTACATAACCTCACTCCGTCTATTATAGACGCATGATTTAATGCATCAGAAATAATAGCATCTTCTGCTCCTAATAGAGGTTCGAAAAGACCACCATTAGCGTCGAATGCGGCCGCATAAAGAATGGTGTCTTCTGTATCGTAAAAAGAGGCGATGTTGTTTTCCAATTCTTTGTGAATATCTTGCGTTCCACAGATAAATCGTACGGACGACATGCCAAATCCATGGGAGTCTAGGGCGTCCTTCGCAGCCTGAATAACTGCAGGGTGAGAGGACAAACCCAAGTAGTTGTTCGCACACATAATAATTACATCATCTCCTGAATTGACAGTTACATCAGCGCCTTGAGGACTTGTAATAATTCTCTCGCTTTTGTAAAGACCAGCGTCTTCAATACTGCTTAGTTCTTGGCTTAAAAATTCCTTTATTTTACCGTACATCGTAATCTGTTTTAATGCACGCGAATATACTAAAGGAAATTAGTAGAAGTTCAAAAAGACTGCAATAAAGGACTTATCTATGATGAAATTTAACGATTTCATTGAAATTATCACCACTAATATTTAAAAGATATATTCCTTTAGATAAGGCCGAAATATCAATTGATTTGATGATAGTTTGTCCGGTGATTTGGATTGTTGGAGTGACGATCTGGCCTACAATGTTGTATACCTTTAACTCAATTCGATTATTACTTTCAAACGCTGCATTTATTTGAAGATTGTCATCACTAACATTTACTGTAATTTCGTGTGTTTGTGGTGCATCAGTTATATTGACAGAAAGGTTTTCAAGGACAACTATTGGCGTGGTATATTCAGCATTACAGCCGTTTAAATTTGTTGCATTTAGTGTAATTAAGTATGTGCCTTCGGTAAAATAAGTATGCGTTGGATTCATCACTGAACTGTACTCACCGTCGCCAAAATCCCAGAAAAATGCTGAGCCATTTGAAATGTTATTAAAAGAGCAAGCCGATCCAGCAGTAAGGTATACTGTGTCACTGATTTGCAGTGTGCCAACTATATCGAAATCTGCTGTTACTTCATCGGGTTCCTCTATACCAACAGAAATGGAATCCAAGCAACCATTATCGTCTAGAATTAAGGCTTCATAAACGCCGCCAGGTAATTGGTCTATTGTTATTCCATTTTCCCCATTAGACCAGGTCACATGATAAGGCTCTGTGCCTCCTGTAATCAATAAAGTAGCTTCACCATCAGTATTCTCGAAACAAGAAGGATGAACCAATTGAGTTGTAGCTGAAATTGCATTAGTTGATTCTAAAAGGACAGAGTCCATGATTTCGTTTACACAAGATCCACCATTATTCTCAATGCTTACGAAATATTGACCTGCTGATATGCCGTTAAAAGACGTTGTGTTGTTGGTTGTGGTTTCCGATTGAATAAGGTTCAAACTATCATCAAATAGCTCATAAGTCCAAGGTCCATTTCCGTTGCCAACAGCTTCAATTATGCCATCATTAGAGCGGTGACATGCTTCATTGGTGGCAATAACATCATGTGGCTTTTTCATGTGAAAAAGAAATCGAGGAGCAGAAGTAGTGTCGTTGATTAAAAAATCATAAGAGCTAACGATTTCTAAATCAATAATAGAATCAAGAAGTAAATCTTCAAAAACCAAGCAGGCACTATTGGGAAAATATTCAAATCCAGAAAATTCTATCGAATAGTTCCCGGTTGCACCCACCACAGCCCTAATTGGAATAGAATAATCCTTGAGACTATCAGAAAGTGTATTTACCGCATAGTCGATTCCTGAGGAT
>JACKZZ010001259.1_pt1 | contig 87530 bp, 91 predicted proteins | sample 8027871 | NCBI WGS metagenome assembly JACKZZ01 (sample SAMN15724774, study PRJNA655200) | protist metagenome | isolation source: fluorescence activated cell sorting (FACS) single amplified genomes of... | place: USA: West Boothbay Harbor, Gulf of Maine | collected 2000-07-19
AGACTGCTAAAAGAACGAGTTATATTTTTAGTTGGTCCAATAGAAGAAAATATGGCCAACTTAATAGTTGCGCAGCTTCTGTTTCTAGAATCAGAGAACCCACAAAAAGATATATCACTTTATATAAATTCTCCTGGTGGTTCAGTTTCTGCTGCTATGGCTATTTATGATACAATGAACTTTATAAAGCCTGATGTTAGTACTTTGTGTATAGGCCAAGCTGCAAGCGCTGGTGCTTTGCTTTTATGCTCTGGAGCTGAAGGTAAACGTTTTTGCTTACCACACTCAACTGTAATGATTCACCAGGTTCTCGGTGGATTCCAAGGTCAAGGATCTGATATAGAAATTCACGCTCGTGAAACAAAGAGAGTTAGCGATACGCTTAATAAAATACTTTCAAAAAATACAGGTAAAACTGTTTCACAAGTTGAAAAAGATACTAACAGAGACAATTTTATGGCAGCAGCTGAAGCTAAAGATTATGGTCTTGTTGATGCAATATTGCATAAAAGAGGCAAAGATCATAAATAATTGCTGATGCTAAAATTGCATTTTGCTATTTTTATAGTTTATAATAAAAGTTTATTTGTAATACAATAGGGTATCTGATGGTCAAGCCTACCTCAAAAAAATTGAGCTGCTCGTTTTGTAATAAAGCACAAGACGATGTAAAAAAACTAATCGCTGGGCCTTCTGTTTTTATATGCAACGAATGTGTATTGCTTTGCAACGAAATATTGGTTGAAGAAGACCAAGTAGATTCTGGTAAAGTAACAGATGGTAATGATAAATTACCTCATCCTGAAAAGATAAAGGCTTCTTTAGATAAATACGTTATAGGTCAAGTTAATGCTAAGAAGACTCTATCTGTAGCTGTTTATAATCACTACAAGAGATTACAAGTAGGTATTGGTGGTGAAGTTGAAATTGGTAAAAGTAATATACTTCTAATAGGCCCCACAGGTACAGGTAAGACTCTTCTTGCACAAACTCTAGCGACAAAGCTAAATGTCCCATTTGCGATAGTAGACTCTACTAGTTTAACAGAAGCAGGGTACGTTGGAGAAGACGTTGAAAATATAATACTTAAACTCTTGCAGAACTGTGACTTCGATGTGGAAAAGGCACAAAGAGGAATAGTATATGTTGACGAAATTGATAAAATTGCTAGAAAATCAGATGGCCCATCGATAACAAGAGATGTCTCTGGTGAAGGTGTGCAACAAGCATTACTTAAAATGATTGAAGGGTCAGTTGTGTCAGTTCCTCCACAAGGAGGTAGAAAACACCCAAGCCAAGAATACATTCAAGTCGATACAAAAGATATTCTCTTTATCTGTGCTGGAGCTTTTTCTGATCTTGATAAAATAATTTTAAATAGAACCGCTAAAACTAGTATCGGATTTGGTGCGCCAGTAATGACTAAGCTGGATTCTGTATCTTATAATAGATTAATAGCTCAAGTTGAACCTGAAGATATTGTAAGGTTTGGGTTAATTCCTGAGTTTGTTGGAAGATTGCCTGTCCTGACTACTCTACAGGAATTAGATGAGTCGGCAATGATCAAGATTCTAACAGAACCAAAGAATTCGCTAATAAAACAATACTCAAAGCTTTTTGAACTTGAAAATACACAGCTAGAATTTACGAAAGAAGCATTGCAGGCTCTGGCCCAAAAAGCATTAGCACGTAAAACTGGTGCAAGAGGACTTAGGTCAATAGTTGAAAATATTCTTTTGGATGTAATGTATACACTTCCAAGCCAAACTAAGCTAGAAAAAGTTATAATAGATAAAGATGTTGTAGCTCTTGGGAATGATCCTTTGTTGGTTTTCGAAGGAAAACGTAGTAACGAAAGTAAGTGAATTAGGTAAATATATATGACAGATAACAAAAATGCTGATGTGAAACAAAGTTATCCCGTACTACCACTCCGTGATACTGTTATGTTTCCTTTCATGGTAGTTCCATTATTTGTTGGAAGAAAAAAGACTATCGCAGCTCTTGATTATGCCCAGGAAAACTCACAAGAAATATTTTTAGTCGCACAAAAAGACCCTGAAGTTGAAGTCCCAACTAAAAAAGATTTATATACTTATGGCTGTACTGCAAAGATTTTACAAATACTAAAGATTCCAGGTGGTACAGTAAAAATTTTAGTTGAAGGTAGATCTAGGGCTAAAATGGAAACATTCTCTTCTAGAGGTAATTTCTATTCAGCAACTTTAAGTTGTGATCATGAAGAAGATGATATCAACGAAAATAAAGCCGAACCATTACTCCGCTCTTTAAGCCATGATTTTGATGAATACACTAATTACTGTGATATTATAACTTCTGATATGTTAATGAGCCTACGAGGACTAGAAGATCCAGGTAGATTTGCAGATGCTATAGCGATGCACTTACCCCTATCTGTTGAAGATAAACAAGTAGTCTTAGAGGAAGTAGAAGTTCCTATAAGGGTTGAAATATTGCTTGGCTTTCTCCAGCGTGAAATTGAATGGTCAAAAGTAGAGAAAAAAATACAAGATAAAGTAAAAGACCAAATAAAAAATGATCAAACAAAATACTATAATCTAAAAAAGCTTGAAGCATTTAAAAAAGAGTTGTCTGATGATGGTGAATTTGCTGATCTTGATGAACTAGATGACTTAGAAGATAAACTCTTAGCATTAGACTTAAACGCCGAAGTGAAAGAAAAAGTATTTTCTGAGCTTAATAAACTTAAACAAATGGCTCCAATGTCAGCTGAGGCAAATGTAATAAGGGGATATTTAGATTGGATTATAGATATTCCATGGAATAAAGTTAGCCCTTGTGATTACACCATTAAACAGGCTGAAAAAGTTTTAAATTCTGATCATTACGGCTTGGAAGAAGTAAAAGAAAGAATACTAGAATTTATGGCAGTACAAGCAAAAGTTAAGAAAGTAAAAGGACCTATATTATGTTTGGTTGGTCCACCAGGAGTAGGTAAAACATCTCTAGGAAAATCAATAGCAGATGCTATGGGACGTAACTTTGTGCGTATATCATTAGGTGGTGTTAGAGATGAATCAGAAATAAGAGGCCATAGAAAAACTTATATAGGAGCAATGCCAGGCAGAATTATAAAGGCTATGAAGCGTGCTAAAGTATCAAATCCACTAATATTATTAGATGAAATTGATAAAATGGGGATGGACTTTCGTGGTGACCCTGCTTCAGCTCTTCTTGAAGTATTAGACCCTGAACAAAACACAATGTTTAATGATCACTATTTAGAAGTTGATTATGATCTATCGAATGTTTTGTTTATTACCACTGCTAATAGCCTAAATATGCAGCCAGCATTACTTGATAGGCTTGAGATTATAAGGATTTCTGGTTACACAGAAATAGAAAAGAATCATATAGCAAAAAACTTCCTGTGGCAAAAAAATGCTAGTTTAGTTGGGCTTAAATCAAATCAGGCTAAAATATCTGAAGGTGCCATTACTGATATTGTTAGATATTATACCAGAGAGGCTGGAGTTAGATCATTAGAAAGATCTCTAGCTAAGATTTGTCGTAAGGTTGTAAAAGAAACACTGATAAATAAAAAGAAAAAGAACTTCAATATCATATCACGTTCACTCGATAAATACCTAGGTGTAAGGCAATATAAGTATGGAACAGTTGATGATTCAAGCCAAATAGGAATTGTTCGAGGAATGGCTTGGACAGAGGTAGGAGGAGAACTTTTAACTATAGAAGTTGTTTCTTTGCCTGGTAAAGGAAAAAATCTTTTTACAGGAAGACTTGGTGATGTAATGAAAGAATCTATCCAGACTGCTGTTTCTATTGTAAGAAGCAGAGCCAAGTCATTAAAGTTAGATGAAAAGTTTTACCAGGAAATAGATATTCATGTTCACCTTCCTGAAGGGGCTACCCCAAAGGATGGTCCAAGTGCAGGTGTTGGTATGTGTACAGCACTAGTATCTTCTTTAACAAAAGTTCCAGTAAAAGCAGATATTGCTATGACAGGTGAAATTACTCTGAGAGGAGAGGTTCTAGCAATTGGTGGTTTAAAAGAAAAGCTATTAGCTGCTCTTCGAGGTGGTATAAAAGACGTAATAATACCAGAAGAAAATAAAAAAGACTTGCGTGATATGCCTCGTGAAGTTACTTCAGGTTTGAATATTCATTTCGTCAAATATATTGATGAGGTTTTAGACCTTGCTTTGGATAATAGACATAAATATCCTACAGTTAAGGCTAAAAGCAAGATTAAGTCTTCTGGAGTTAGACAGTCACAGCATAAAGATTTAGGTTGATGAATAAAAATTTTCTTGAACCAGAGCGTATTAAAAATTTAGAAAGTGTTGCTGATTTAATAATTGATTCTGCTCTTAAAGCAAATGCTCATGCTTCCGTTACTATATCTCTTTCTGAGGGACATGAAATTGTAGTCTCTGATCGTAAACTTGAAGCGCTTGAGTTCAAAGGCGGCCTCAGTTTAGATATTAATTGGTATTGCGATAATAGATCATTATCGTATTCAAGTTCAGATATTAGTAGTCATTCTATATCTCAAGCTTTAGACTCAATCCAAAAGAAAATAAAATTTTTAGAGCCTGATAATTTCTCAGGCTTACCAGACAAAAACCTGCTTGCTTATGATTACCAGGATTTAGATCTATATCATGATTGGGATTGTAGCATTGAACAACAAATAGAGATGGCGAAAGATTGTGAAATAATAGCATTAGAGTCAGATCATAGGATTAAGCAATGCGAGAGCTCTAATCTAAATTCTAGTAAAGTATTTAATTTGCATGCGAATTCCCTTGGCTTAAAAGCAAGATATTTAGGATCTTACTATAGTATGTCTTGTTGTTTGCTAACAGAAGATAAAGACGGACAAATGCATCGTGATTACGAATATACTGTAGCTAGAAACCCATCTAAGTTGGATTCTATTGCTGAGTTAGCAAATAGTGCAGCTAAAAGCACAGTAGCCCGCTTAGGAGCTAAAAGTATTAAGTCGCAAAAAGCTAAAGTTCTATTCTCACCTAAAATGGCAAGTTCGCTTGTATATGGCTTGCTTTCTGCAATTAGTGGAAGAAATATATATCGTAATTCTTCCTTTCTTTGCGATAGTATAAATAAAAGTATTTTCCCAGACTTTGTTAACATTATTGATGACCCAACAATACAACAAGGTATAGCTAGTGGTTACTTTGATTGTGAAGGGGTACAGACTCATAAACGCCATCTTATTAAAGATGGAATATTGCAGGGATATCTGCTGAGCTCTTACTCCGCAAGAAAGCTAGGTATGACTGCAACAGGGAATTCTGGGGGTAGTCATAATATATGTGTTATTCCAAGTGCAGAAAATAAAGATATGCTAGACTTATTAGGAACAGGAATTTTTGTTACTGATATGATGGGACAAGGTCTAAATATACTCACAGGCGATTTCTCTAAAGGAGCTTTTGGCTTTTGGGTTGAGAATGGTGAGATAGTTTGCCCAGTACAGGAATTTACAATAGCAGGCAACTTAATAGACATGTATAAGAATATAATTGCCATTGGTGATGATGTTGATTCTAAGGGCACTGTACAAACAGGGTCATGGTTAATAGAATCTATGACAATAGCTGGTAGTTCATGAGGAAACATTTATTAGTCATTCTTTTAGTTAGTATGCAATTTTGCCATGCATGGGGTAAACTTGGTCATAGAGTGGTAGGAGATATCGCCGATAAACATTTGACAGCATCTGCTAAAAATTATGTAACTACAGTTTTAGATGGCAAAAGCTTGGCTCAAATAAGTACTTGGCTTGATGAGATAAAGTCAGACAACAATAAATCATATAAAAAGTTTAGAACTTGGCATTACACGGATAAAAATAAAGTTGAGCGAAAAGGAGATGTTTTCACAGGTATAGATTATGCAACTAAAGTCCTGAAAGATCGCAAAAACTATTCAAAGGGTGAACAGCAAGAAGCACTTGCAATACTTACACATATAGTAGGGGATCTTCATCAGCCTCTTCATGTAGGTAATGGTTTAGATTGGGGCGGGAATAAGTGTATTGTAAACTGGTATAGTAAAGGTCGTAAAGTTAGCTTGCACAAAGTTTGGGATGGATACTTACCAAACAGTGAAGGGTTGAGCTATAGTGAGCTATCTGAATTTCTAGATCATGTCAGTGCAAAAGAATTAGCGCTTTGGCAAAGTAGTGATATATCTAAATGGGTTGAAGAGTCAAGGGAACTACATCAGAAAATATATCCAGAATCAAAAGATAAAGTTTGGCATAGTTATTGTAATGCTAAAAAAGATCAGCCACTACCAACACTGTCATATAAATATATCTATAATAATACTCCAGTAATGGAGCTAAGGTTAAAGCAAGCTGGAATTAGACTTGCAGGATTAATTAATAAAATAATTAGTTAATATCAAAGTCATTACCTAGATAAACTTTCTTTACCAAAGCATTTTCTAGTATACTCTTTGGTTTTCCTGAAGCTATTAATTGACCATTATTCATAATATCTGCACTATCACATATTTTCAGAGTTTCTCTAACATTGTGATCAGTTATAATAACACCAATATTATTATTCCTTATCTCTAATATTATTTCTTTTATCTCGGAAATTGATACTGGGTCTATTCCTGCAAATGGTTCATCTAGGAGGACAAATGTTGGATCTAATGCTAGAGTTCTTGCAACTTCAGCTCTCCTACGTTCACCACCTGAGACTAAAGATCCATGTGTCTTTCTTATGCTCTGTAATTGAAATCTATTAATTAAATCCTCTAGTTTTTCGTTTATATCATTTTTTGTAAGGTCATTTCTAAATTCAAGCGTAGCTTTGATATTGTCTTCAATAGACAATCCTAGAAATATTGATGACTCTTGAGGTAAGTATCCAATGCCAAGCTTTGCTCTCTTTGGTAGCTTATATTTTGTGATATTTCTATCATTCAAAATAATACAGCCACTATCTGGTTTTACTATTCCAGATAGCATATGAAAGCTTGTGCTTTTTCCGGCTCCATTTGGGCCAAGTATACCTTTTATTTCACCTTGCTGGACATCAATGCTTATATTATCTACTATCTTTTTATTTTGATATGTTTTTGATATGTTTTTAGCACTTAATCTACTTAAGTTCATTATTAAATATTCCTACAATTATAATTAGTAAATTATATACCAAAATACTATTTTACTAAATAGCAATATTATATTAAATATATTTCAGAAAATTGTGCTATAATCAAAGTGTAAATATCTTAAAATAGGAAGACGCTATGGATATACAATTTATTGGGCATAATATTGAAGTTACTCCAGGAATTAAATCACATGCAGAAAGAAAATTAAAAAAAATATCTTCGCACGGTGCTAAAATAAACTCAATTCATATGTCATTTCATAAAGAAAATAAAGATCAAATTGCAAAGGCAACTGTTCTTACCCCTGGCTATGAGTTCTTTGCGCAGCACAAATCAGATGATTTATATGAGTCCATAGATCGCCTAGTAGAAAAGCTTTTAACTCAGCTTGACAAACACTCCTGGTAATTAAGGTAATTTTAGAGTCTGTTTTAAAACAATTATATTGCTTTTTAGGTGATTGATATTTTTCAATTCTGATATAGTTGTGTTATTCTTCTGCGCAATTTTACCTAACGAGTCGCCACTTTTTACAACATATTTGTGGGAGTTATAGGTAGGTTGTTTTTTCCAAATAACTATTTCCTGGCGAATGTTTAATTTATGTCTGGCATTTATTTTATTCCAGAACTCTATTTCCCCAACTGAGACTTTATATTTTTTTGCTATAGAAAGTATAGTTTCACCAGCTTTAACATTATGTATTGTTAATCTTGGTCCTGGTAGCCAATCTTGGGTAATTGTTGTATTTGGTTGTTTCGTTCTCTTAATATTATTGTTATCCACTACGCTAGTTGGAATCATTATATAGCTGTCAATCTTTAGCGTGTCATTTTTTAATTTGTTGGAAACTTTAATTGCTTTTGTATTGCTGCCAAAATCTACTGCTATCTTGCTTAAGCTATCTCCAGACTTAACTTTATATCTGATCCATTGTGGTTTCTTTCTAGTATGATTTTTAGCATTACTTAAATGTGATGAAGCTATATTCTTGTTTGTAATCGGAATAAGTATCCTATTTTCCATTTCTGGATGGGTAACATTTCTTCTAAAGCCGGGATTATATTTTCTAATATCTTTTATGCTGACTCCTGTTACTTTAGCGAGTTCGTTTAGATCAACTTGTTGATTTACATCAAATATTACAAATTTAGGTGAGTTGCTTATACTAGGTAGTTGAATGTTGTGCTCTTCAGGTCTTGATATTATTTCCTTTATAGCCAATAGCTTAGGTATATATGCTTTTGTTTCCTTGGGAAGATTTAGTTGCCAAAAATTAAATTCTTGGAGTTTTTTCTGTTTTTTTACTGCTTTTAAAACGTTTCCTTCACCAGAATCATATGCTGCTATAGCAAGAAGCCAATTATTATCAAAGAATTTTCCCAGATAGGTAATGTAATTTAATGCCTTATCTGTTGATTCTATAATGTCACGCCGACCGTCATACCACCAATTAATATGTATGCCATAACCAGATGCAGTTCCTGGCATCATTTGCCATAACCCAGTGGCTCCAGCATGAGAGAAAGCAAATGGATCAAAGTTGCTTTCTATAAAAGGTAGTAGGGCAAGCTCACCTGGTAATTCTTTTTCCTCGACTTGAGATATTATATACTCAAGGTAAGGTTGAGCATTTTCGAATACTTTATCTAAATGCTCAGGATGACTTTCATACCACTTGATATAAGATTTTGTTATTTTATTTAGGCTAGTTTCATCTGGTATTTTAAAGTCGTCTCGTAATCTATCCCAAATATTATATTCACTTGCATTCTTTAACCAGTTATCAGCATGTGATAATTGGCATAATAAAATTATTAAGATTATACTTTTAAATGTCCTTTTCATAACATGAGCTTGCTTTAAATAGAAATATACTAGATTAAATATTACCAAGAGGCAATAAAACATTTCCCCTATTATCATACTCCCTATAACTTTTAGTTGTGTGAAGTTTGATTTTTATATCATTTTTATTATCTAAGTATAAACTATACATTGTCTTAATTTCATTCCTGGTAATAGGGCATAATTTTGTATTTGACTTGTTGTTATTATTATCTTGACCAAAATCTTTTATTTCTTTTATACATCCAGTGCATATTTTATATTTATCTCTTAAGGCTGCTAGTAGCTTAGTACTAGGAGTATTTTGTTTAAAATTAATAACTTGTTCTTTTTCACCGGCCTTTAATAACGTTTCTGGAATAAGAAGAGATGAGATGCTTTTTTCTTCATAGCATATACAGCAAGTTTTTTCTGTATTTTCATAAGTACTGACGTCCCGAATATGATGATGTGATGAATAATTGAGGCTTTCAGATTCCAGAGCTCTCTCATTTAGCTTCATGAAGCATTTGTCAATAAACATTGCGTCTTTATTATCTTTTCTAGTGGTGTTTTTATTTTCTGGAAAGATCAAGTTTGTTAAAAATGATGCAATGAAAAATGATACGCTAAAATTCAATGCTGAAAACACAGCAATTATATTTGATACATGGTTGGAATGAATAAGTATAGCGTTTCCACCTGATGCGCAATATATGAAAAAGGCTGGGAAAATAATGGATGTAAGTGTACCTATTAAGCCCAATAATAAGGAATATTGTGATAGGCCAAAGATACTAATAGCAGTTGTTAAGCTGATGATACAACATAAAAGTACTGTTATTCCTATTTGTGTAAAAAACCTTAAGCCTGATTTATTCATTATTTTCTCTACAACTTTTTTATTAAAAATCAAATATACCACATCTATAAAAAGAAAACATAGTTAAATTTCTTTTGTTAAATAAACTGCTGTATACTCGTTACAAGTTTATTTAACAGTATGAATAGTAATGTATATATCTTAAGGAAATATTAAGCCTTGGAGAAATTTATTTCTGAACCTTGATTGGTAGCATAGTTCTCTTTATCTAATTTATCTATCGTTGTGGAATAAAAGCATTTTACTAGTTTATCTTGACAGTAGTTAAAAGGATCTTTTATTTCTCCTTTTCTCTTCAATTCTTCTCTTGTTTCTGAACTGCATTTAGCACATAAACTAGCGTAATCATGAAAGGACCTTTTTTCAATCTTTATAGATTTTTTATTATCTATAAGTAACTTAATGGTTAAACCAAGTATCGGAAGTATTGTTGCAAAGGATATTAGTGATAACAATATTGGGTGAATTCCAGTTACTAGTGTTAAGTAACTAAAATTAATGAAAACTGCTATTAAAGATGCAAATAATATTGTTGCTAACACAATGAATAATATTTTTTTAAATCTTTTTGTCTGTACTAGGTCGTCTTCTGTAGACAAGTGTTCAATTTTTAAGTTTGTATGTAGATCTGGTATATAAATTAAGTCTTTTTTTTCAAAATTATCCCAACAAATTGTGCATGTTTTTTTTTCTTCCACTTTTCATCTCTCTTGTGTATCTCGTTGAATTATATATCTTATATAATAGATGGTCAATGTTTTATAGTGAGTTTTTCCACTTTCTTAAGCCAGATAGAATATTAACATTCTCAGAATCTTGTGCAAAATTATTATAAATTACCTTGTTTTTAATGTTTTCATTATTAGTTCTAAGGAAGGGGTTTGTTAAAAGTTCTTCTTCTAGTGTGGCAGGTATTGTAATTTTATTCTTTTTTCTAAGATCTCTAACCTTCGCTAATCGTGTTATAATGTTTTCATTCTTAGGTTCAACAAGTAATGCAAATTCAAGATTAGACATTGTGTATTCGTGACCACAGTATATATTGGTCTTAGGACTTAGATTTTTTATTTTTTGTAATGATTCAAACATTTGTTTGGGGGATCCTTCAAATATTCTTCCCATACCACCTAAAAATAAAGTGTCACCTGTAAATGCCATTTGGTAGTTAAAAAAAACAACGTGATCTAATGTATGGCCTGGAGTTTCTATAGTCGTAAGCTTTAGCTCAAGCTCAGGGATATATACTATCTCTTTATCGCGAACAAATTTATCGATGTAATTGCATTTACTGTTAATGGACCCCCAGACCCTACAACCATATTTTTCTTTTATTTCTTTTACTCCACCAGTATGATCATGGTGGTGATGAGTTATAAGGATATCCGTTAAATTGTATTTATTACAAGTTAGAAATTCTTCTACTGGACTTGATTCGCCAGGATCAACTATTACACATGAGTTTTTATGGGGCATTGTTATTGCCCAAATATAGTTATTTTGTAATGCAGGTATAGGAGTTATAGTATATTTATCTTTCATATATCCTCTTAATTAATATTAAAGTTGCCACTAGGATGTTTCAAAGCTAAAATCATTTTTGAATGATGTCAAGAACGGAATTTAATAATGAGTAGCCAGCATCCACTAATTTGGTTTCAAGATGGAATTGGGCATGAGATTCTCTTAAGAGAAATTGCTGCAATAGATAGGCATGTGTCTTCCTACGGTTGTAAAAGACTTTTGCAATTAGGTGGCCCATCTTTCTGGGATGTTTTTCCTAAATTTCATTATGTTCATTATGATGAATCACTTAATTTTTCTATTCCGGGACATAATATATGTGGAGACTTTACTCAGCTTGGTATGCTTTCTGATTGTGTTGATACTGTTGTGGTTCCCCATTTACAGGAAATTATGACTGATTTTCCAAAAGTATTGCCTGAAATTATGAGAGTTTTACGTTATGAAGGAACTGTGGTTGTTTTTGGTTTTAATCCTTTAAGTCTTTGGGGTATGCAGCGTATTTTGGGTTTTAGTAATATTGTACCTTGGTGCAGTAGGTTTTATAGCGCAGGAACTTTAATAAAAAAATTTGAGGATAATGATTTTGTATATATTGCAAGACAAGACCTATACCCTGGTATACACAGTAAATTTTCTTTAGTGCATAAAGCAAGTAACTTTTTAGAAAATTTTAACATTTTATCTATGGGTGCAGTTTACTGCCTTGTATTTAAAAAACAGGCGAGTACTATGACTTTGAATACTGAAAAGAGTAAATATTATAGTATTCCTACAGGGGCTTAATTGTCTGATAGAGGATTCTATTCCTGGATGAAGTTAAAGAGTATAGTTATATGATTGATTGCCTTGTGAGCCTGTTTAGGGTATAGATTAAATTCTATTTTTTCAAGCTTAAAATCCTAGATTAAAATTAGAATTATTAATATTGACTTTTGGTCCACAGCATCCATTATCGCAAGTTCCATTATTTTGATCGCAACATATTGAGTTTGCACTACAACAATTATAAGCCTCAGGTCTTATTCTATTAGGCACTGTAACTTTGTAATATGAGGCAGATAGAAGCAATAAAGTGCAAAGAACAAAAGAGGCGGGGCAAGCAATACTTGCAGTAATATTGATTCCAAATAAGTAATTTGCTAACCCGTTAACTAAAGCCAATAGCGTTATGTTTGAGATAAATGCTATTTGAATATATATCTTGTAAGTATTATTTGAGCTTCCTAAGGCAGATAGCATATCAGGTAAGGTATGTAGGTTCTTTTGCTCAACACAAAAGTTAGCAGTCTTTAGAACATCACTATTATAGCTTGATTTATCCTTCCCAACACATACAGAAACATCTGCTTGTTTCATTGCAGTAATATCATTATCACCGTCTCCAATCATGCCAACAATATTTGGTTTGAATAAATTATTAATTCGAAAATATAAATTCTCTAATAGAGTTTTTGGCTTGTGTAATGTTCCATATAACTGTAGATTTTTTATGATATCTCCTTTTCTCCCTTCTTTAGGGTCGTGGAACTTAGAGTTAAAAATTATGTTCTTTGGATCAACAGCTTTAGTTAAATCTTTCTGGCAGTTGATTAGATTTGATTCCCAATTTCCTGTGCCATGCCCGCTCAAGATGTAGCACTTTATGCCGTCATGTTTGAGAGTGGTAAGCATATTAATAATACCTGAGTTTAAGATAAAAGGACCGTTTTTGTTGTTAGGGTCTCTCTCATACAAAGTGTGTGTCCTATCAAATACTAAAATATTTGGTTTTCCTGTATTGGACATCTTATTAAATTTAAATAAACTATGATTGCTAAGCCAATCTAAAAATTTAGCACTAATTAATGGTTTTGCAATAAGAAATACACATGGGCAAGCTACTATTAAATTCAAACAAAAAGACTGCAATCCAATAACAACTGAGCTTGAGATATAGCCAAAGTAAATACCTGAACAGATAGCTATTAGCAATAGAGCGACCATGAATACACTCAAAAACATATCTTCTGATTCGGTATTCTTACTTTGATAGGCATGACTAACTTGTTCAAAGTCACTCTGACACTCAACACTACCACTAAAAAACAAGGTGTTATCATTTATAATAGTGTTTTGTTCTATTGATTCAAGAGTCTCAGATTTAGTAGAGCCTACTTCACACCTTGTTAAGGTTTTACATTTAAATGGCAATATAGTTTCTTCATGTATTTTTAAACGCATGTTCTTTTTTATATTTGAAATTTTCTCTTCATACTCATCTTCTCCAACAATTACAGTAACATATCTACTCATATGGTTATGCGGTAAGTCGCTTGTTTGCATTGACTGTTTAATCCAGTTAGTCAAAATAAAAAGTCCCATAACGAATAGAGTGTCATGTAAGACGAAGGGATAAGCAAAAGATGCAATAGGAAAAAGACTAAAAAGTGATATTTGCCAATTCAAAACCACAAATAATATTATTACCTTTTCAGAGGATGGGAATTCAAATAGATTATACAGTGAGGTTTTTTTCTTGGAACTTAACTTAAGAGATAGATTTGCAAAGCCAAAGACGATAGCTGCTACAAGTAAAGATATTGAAAGTATAGATGATTCAAAATAAGGGGCTATTAATGCCAAAGATATCGAAACAATCAAACCTAATAAATAATCCATGCTAACTGAAAAATCTTCCTTTATAGAATACATTACTGCTAATGACACAATCGTAAAAAATATGTAAATCATGAAGCCAGTAGAGAGATAAGTTTCGATTAAAGGTATAAATAATAAGATACCTACAGTGATGAATAATATTGCTCGTAGCAAAGTGCTTTTTGTTTTCTTTTTATGAACAGTACAACAATTTTCCATGGTATGAATTCTCAGTGTTGGGTTGCACAGCTATGAGTGCTGCAACATTTTTTATTTAACGACCTGTAGTGAATCAATAAACCTGTAAGCAAACCAGCCATTGAAATATAAGACCCGGCTTCGTTAGCAAAATAATACTTGCAGGCTAGTAAAGACAAACATGACATAGCAGCAATTGCAAATGGGTAGAAATTTAACTTTCGAGAAATAATTTGGTAGTACATTGAGCCAAGAGACAACATTAGTGCTGCTAACATGATTGGTACCAAGTATTCACTATAATCAGCAAGTTTTAATCCAAAGAAGGCAAAAATTGCAGCATACTTTGGCATGCAAATGGGGCATGGGGGGCATGATTTGAAAACAGGTATTATAGACACCGTAAACGTAACAAAATCAGCATACACTGACTTTAATTTTGAGTGATTTTTTAACAATTGGGATCACCTTTTCTTGTTGGATTGGCTTAATTCTAACACTCTATAACGGGAAGAACAATATAATTTTACTTATAAATTTAGATATTAGAGGTGTTTTCTAATTGTGCGTTATGATTAAATTCTTTTTCTATTATGACTCGTATGTTTGTTTATAAAGCCCTGAGGATATAATACGTGGGCTTTACAAGCGCCAGGTAATCTATAGGGGTATCTAGTTTATGCTTTTGTGTTTCTAACAGAATAGTGGTATCTTAGCTATAATTTTACCTACTTGTTGATTTATGAAAAAAGTTGAGATTTTTACAGATGGCTCATGCCTTGGAAATCCAGGTCCAGGAGGTTGGGGGGCTTTGCTGCGCTATAACGGCGTTGAAAAAGAACTTTCTGGCTCTTGCGAGGATACAACTAACAATAGGATGGAATTGTTCGCAGCGATAGCATCGCTAGAGCAATTGAAAAAACCATCAGATGTCGTTATTACTACTGATTCACGCTACGTGCAACGTGGAGTTACGGAGTGGCTTTCTGGTTGGAAAAAAAATAATTGGCGAACAGCTGCAAAAAAACCTGTTAAGAATAAAGATTTATGGGAGCGTATGGATAAGCAGCTAGAAATACATGTTATTGCATGGCATTGGGTGAAAGGTCACGCTGGGCACACTGAAAATGAACGAGTTGATCAGCTTGCAACTGCTGCAGCACAAAGTTTGGTGGGGTAAAATATGACAAGACAAATAGTGCTAGATACAGAGACTACTGGTCGTTCAGCACAAGCAAATAGAATAATAGAAATAGGTGCTCTAGAAATGATTGATAGAGAGCTTACAGGTAAAAGTTATCACGTTTATATAAATCCAGAACAAGAGGTTGAGGCTGGTGCTTTCTCTGTTCATGGTTTGTCAAATGACTTTCTTGCAGATAAGCCAGTATTCAAAGATTTAGTTCAGGAATTTATGGACTTCATTGTAGGGTCTGAATTGATTATCCATAATGCACCGTTTGATGTCGGCTTTATTGAGGCTGAGTTAAGGCGTGTAGCTTTTCCAGTAATATCTTTAAAAGATCATTGTGGTGTTCTGGATACTTTGCCGCTTGCAAGAAGAATGCATCCAGGCCAAAGAAATAGCCTTGATGCTTTATGTAAAAGATATGAAGTTGATAATAGTGGGCGTAGTTTCCATGGTGCTCTGCTTGATTCATGTTTACTGTCTGATGTTTATCTTCGAATGACAGGAGGTCAGAAAAGCTTGTTACTAGGCTCTGAAGATAAAAAAGATGCTACTTATACTAGAGAAGGACTGGATAGAGAGATTAGGCGTGGTAGTAAAGATAATCCTGTTTTGATTAGCTTGTCTGAGTTGGATCTAGAGCAAGATAAAAATTATTTCGTATGACTTTTTTTGATAATGAGATAATGTCATCTAGTGTTAAGAATGGTCTTAACTGTTACTTATTCTATAATTTAAATGATTTTATTCTTCCACATGATTTGTCTTCTTTCATTCCTGAGACTGATGTTCATGATCGTTCCGGATCATATCTAAAAACTAGGGTGTTGTTGCGTTCTATTCTTTCTTTGTATTCTAGTATTAAAGCTTCTGATATTAGTTTTAATTATGACAACGCAAAGCCTAGATTGAATAACTTTAATAATATTGATTTTAACATATCTCATTCGGAAGATAGTTTTGCAGTAGTTGTTGGTTTTGATTGTAAGTGTGGCGTAGATTTAGAGTATAAAAGGGTTGTTGCCTATAAACATAGGGTTGCAAAGCGTTTTGCAATGTCCTCAGATATAGCTGGGTTGTCCGATGATAGCTTTGTAAGGTTATGGACTAGAACTGAGGCTGTAGTTAAATGTATGGGGCAGGGCATGTTTTCTCATGCGAAATTATACAATGTTTTAAGAGATGGTGTTCTTATCAATGGCAAGTCCTCTGGGTTAAACGTTAGCTCTTGGGATCGTATGTCGCATTATCTCAGTATTGCATCAAACTCTGATAGATATGCTGAACTATATTCATATGATTTTATCTCTCCAGGTTGGATTTTAAGTGAATAATAATTACGTATATTTTTCATTGCTTTCTGAGTAGGTATTTATTTTTTCCTAAATAATATTTGACACATAGCTTTATATGTAGCAAAATCGGTGATTAGTTTGTGGAGGGGTTCCCGAGCGGTCAAAGGGATCAGACTGTAAATCTGACGGCTTAGCCTTCGTAGGTTCGAATCCTACCCCCTCCAAATTAAGTTGATAGGCTGCGAAGGTGTATCTTAATTCCTAAGCGGGCGTAGTTCAATGGTAGAACCTCAGCCTTCCAAGCTGATGGTGTGGGTTCGATTCCCATCGCCCGCTCCAAGATGTTAGCCCGCATAGCTCAGCGGTAGAGCACTTCCTTGGTAAGGAAGAGGTCACCGGTTCAAGTCCGGTTGCGGGCTCCAGTAGCCGCTCTATGAACACGGTAAACAAAGGTCAGTAGCTCAATTGGCAGAGCGGCGGTCTCCAAAACCGCAGGTTGTGGGTTCGATTCCCTCCTGACCTGCCATTTATAAAAAATAAGAGATATTATGTTTGAATTTAAAGATAACAAAAATCAGGCGCCGATTATTGACTTTGTGCTGTGGACTATTTTCGCTGCTATATTTGTAGGATCTTTATATCTTTATGGGTTTTTCAGCGATGTTTCTGCCGCTGTAAAAGTCTTATTTGCAATTTTTTCAATATTATTGTTGATTTCTGTTGCATTTTTCACAAAAAAAGGTAGAATTGCGTATACTTTTGTGTTAGAAGCAAATATCGAACTTAAAAAAGTGGTGTGGCCACAGAATAGTGAAGTAAAGCAAGTAACCCTTATGGTTGCAGTGCTCATAGGTGTTATATCACTTATTTTATGGGGTATCGATACAGGTTTCTCTGCACTTATTAGTTATATAGCTGCGTAAAAGTAGAAGGTAATGGTGACTTAGTGGAAAGTTCAAATAATTACAAATGGTATGTAGTACGAGTAAAAACAGGATGTGAAAAGTCTGTTATGTTAACTCTTGAAGAGACTATAAGAAGAACTGGACTTGAAGAAGTAATACCAGAGATATTATTGCCAAAAGAAGATTATGTAGAGGTGAAAAAAGGTCAAAAAGTAAAAAGCCAGCGTAAGTTTTTTCCTGGATATTTACTATTGAAAATGGATATGAACGAAGAGGCATGGCACATAGTAAATAGTGCTGTAAATGTTGTTGGATTTATAGGCGGAACCAAAGAGAGGCCACTTCCAATATCAGATAAAGAAGCTGCTAAGATATTAGATCGTTTGGAAAACACACACGATAGCCCAAGACCTAAAGTTTTATTCGAAGTTGGTGAAATGGTTAGAGTTACCGATGGTCCATTTGCAGACTTTAATGGTGTTGTTGAAGATATTAACTATGATAAAAGTAGACTTAGGGTTGCTGTATTAATTTTCGGTAGGTCAACGCCAGTCGAATTAGAGTTCTCCCAGGTTGAGAGAGCAGAATAAAGTTGAGGTTAGCCCTGAATATAATTAGGAGTGAGAGAAATAAATGTCTGATTTAAAATATATAAAATTGCAAATATTGCCTGGAAAAGCGAATCCTAGTCCTCCTGTTGGTCCAGCTTTGGGTCAGCATGGCGTCAATATTATGAATTTTTGCAAAGCTTTCAATGATAGAACTGCAGACATGGACAAAAGTTTGCCACGTCCTGTAGTAATTACAGTTAAGAAAGATAAAAGTTTTACCTTTGTGATTAATACTCCTCCAGCATCTGCTTTGATTAAACAAGAAGCAGGTATAACTAGCGGTAGTGCAGTTCCTAACAAAGATAAAGTAGGTAAAATTACGGTAGAGCAGTTAAAGAAAATTGCTTCGATTAAAGCACCTGATCTGAACTCAGATACTGAAGCTCAGGCTATTAAAATTATAGCTGGTACTGCAAGAAGTATGGGCGTTGAGATTGATGGAGATATTGGGGAATAGGTATGACAAGTAAAAGATTTAAACAACTACAAGAACAAGCTACTGAGAGTACTCTACCATTAGAAGAAGCAGTTAAACTTGTTAAAAGTTATGCAACTGCTAAATTTGATGAAAGCGTTGATATATGTTACTCACTTGGTATAGATTCTAAAAAATCAGACCAGAACTTAAAAGCATCTTGTCCGTTACCTCATGGGCTTGGTAAAACTGTTAAGGTAGCTGTTTTTGCTGTCGGTGATTCTGCTTCAGCTGCAGAAAAAGCAGGAGCTGATAGAGTTGGCTTTGAAGATCTTGCAGATGACATGAAAAAAGGTGAGATAGACTACGATGTAGTTATCGCAACTCAAGAAAGCATGGCAGTAGTCGGTCGCTTAGGACAGATTCTCGGACCAAAGGGTCTAATGCCTAACCTTAAGCTAGGAACAGTTACGACAAACCCTGCAGAAGCTGTTAAACTTGCTAAAGCTGGACAGTTTAAAATAAAGAACGATAAGAGTGGTCTTGTTCACGGCTCTGTTGGTAAAGCTTCTTTCACTGAAGAAAGTTTGGTAGAAAATATTAGTGTATTAACTCAAGAAGTAAAAAGACTTAAGCCAACTGTGGCAAAAGGTATATATTTAAAAACAATAACATTGTCTTTGACAATGAGTCCTTCTGTGAGGGTTGATGTTGCTAAATTTTAAAAGAATTTCTGATGATGCTCTTGTAGCATCACTGTCAGAGACTACAGGTGTTGCAAAACTTAATTTCCTGTATAGACGGTGGCTATGTATTTCTAGTCACTATTTTTTTGGTCCTCAATTTTAGGAGGTGGTATGGCACTTAAAATAAGAGAAAAAGAGCACATAGTAAGTCACATTACAGATGTAGCTAATTCATCTATGGCATTGGTTGTAGCTGATTACAGTCATCTTAAGGATTCTGAAGTTAAAGTGTTGCGACAAGGTGGTAAGGAAGTAGGAGTGCATATAAAAGTTGTGCGTAATACTCTTGCAAGACGTGCACTTGGTGCAACAAGTTTTGAGCCTGTAACAAAAGAGTTAACAGGTCCTATGATTCTTATGTTTTCACAAGAAGAACCAGGAGCTGCGGCGAAGCTAGTTACTAAATTTCAAAAAACTAACAAGAATCTTGAAGTTAAAGCACTAGTTGTTGATGGCGAATTACTACCCTCTTCTGATCTAAAGAGAGTTGCTTCAATGCCTACTAAGCATGAGGCATTATCAATGTTGGCAGGTACGATGCTTGCACCAGTTACTGGTGTTGCTCGAACCTCAAACGAAGTTGTTGCAAGCCTAGCTAGAGCCTTGAATGCGTATGCTGAAAAGAATCAAGCTGCTTAATACTTTACATAAATTAAATAGGAGAAAATCATGGCTGCAAGTAAAAAAATGACTGCTGAAGATTTGTTAGAAAATATTGCTGAGATGTCAGTACTAGAAGTAAGTAAACTAGTTAAACTTATGGAAGATAAGTTTGGCGTTTCTGCCGCTGCGCCAGTAGCTGCTGTTGCTGCTGCACCAGTAGAAGCTGAGCAAGCTGCTGAACAAACTGAATTCGAAGTAATGCTAACAAGTTTCGGCGATAACAAAATCAACGTAATTAAGGCAATCAGAGCAATTACTGGTTTAGCACTTAAAGAAGCTAAAGATTTAGTAGAAGGTGTTCCATCTTCTGTTAAAGCTGGTATATCTAAAGCAGATGCTGAAGGTGTCAAGAAGCAGCTAGAAGAAGCTGGTGCTAGCGTTGAAGTTAAGTAAACAAAGCTATCATAAAATTTGCTGTAGCTAGAGCAATCTAGTTGCAGCAAATTTTATTTAATTATAAGCATGTGTAGGGGAACATAAATGTCATATACAAAACTCGTAGATACTAGACCTCGTCTCAACCTTGGTAAATCAAAGCTGACTGGTAAAAGTGGGCTGGATTTTGCTGGTGATGAAACGCAGCGTCCACATCTAGTTGAAGTTTTATTGGCCTCATACCACAGGTTTTTGCACGGTGGTGGTGATAGTGTAAATAAAAACTCTGGTTTAGAAGAAGCGTTCGAGTTTATATTTCCTATATTTAGCCATTCTGGCCATATGGAAATAGTTTATGATAGCTATTCTCTTAGTGCTCCCTCATTCGATATATGGGAATGTAAGATTCGAGGTTTAACTTATTCCTCAGCATTAAAAATAAAAGTAAAATTAATTACATATGATAAAGACTCGATTAAAAAAGAGAAAAAAGTAAAGTCTGTTAAAGAACAAGAAGTATTTGTTTGTGATCTACCACTTATGACTGAGAATGGTAGTTTTATCATAAACGGTACTGAAAGAGTTGTAGTGTCACAGCTACATAGATCACCTGGTGCATTTTTTGAGCACGATAAAGGTAAAACGCACTCTTCAGGAAAATTATTATATTCATCTCGTATCATACCTTACCGTGGTGCTTGGCTTGATTTTGAATTTGATATTAAAGGGTCTCTATTTGCACGCATAGACAGAAGAAGAAAGCTACCAGTAACAGTAATTCTGCGAGCAATGGGAATGTCTACTGAAGCTATTTTGAAAGAGTTCTTTGAATTTAACAAGTTTACAGTTGATGCAGGTATTATTAACTTTGATCTCAAGCCTGATCAGCTAAGAGGTCTGGTTGCAAAATTTGATATAAAAGACTCGGAAGGTAAGATAATAGTAGAGCAGGATCAGCGAATTCTTGGTAAACATATCAAGGAAATGAAAAAAGCAAAGCTAAAACAACTTGCTGTAAACGACGAGTTCCTATTCGGACGAGTAATTGCCGAATCGATAATTGATCCAGAAACAGGTGAAGAGCTTGTGTCTGCTAATACAACAATAGATAGTGATGTTGTTGATCTAATCAGAAAGTCTGGTGTTGAAGTTTTCCATACTATCTATACTAACGAGTTTGATAAGGGTTCTTATATTTCTGATACCCTAAAAATTGATTCAAGTAGCTCTACTTTAGATGCGCTAGTCGAAATATACAGAGTTATGAGGCCAGGTGAGCCACCAACTAAAGATGCAGCCGAAAAGCTTTTCCAAAACTTATTTTTTACTGAAGAACGATACGATTTATCTGGTGTAGGTCGTATGAAATTAAACCTAAGACTTGGACGAGGTGAGTCAGATGGTATTGGCGTGTTATCTGAAAAAGATATCCTTGGAGTTATTGAAACCCTTATTGATATTAGAGATGGCAAAGGATCAGTTGATGATATAGACAACCTTGGTAACCGTAGGGTTAGAATCGTTGGTGAAATGGTTGAGAACCAAATAAGAGTAGGGTTGTTAAGGGTTGAGAGAGCTGTACGTGAAAAAATGTCTCACCCTGATTCTGAAGGTGCAATGCCACAAGATCTTATAAATACAAGACCTATATTTGCAGTAATAAAAGAGTTTTTTGGTTCAAGCCAACTATCACAGTTTATGGATCATTGTAATCCATTATCACAAATTACCCATAAGAGAAGGGTGTCTGCTCTTGGGCCTGGTGGTCTAACTAGAGAAAGAGCCGGTTTTGAAGTTCGTGACGTCCATCATACTCACTATGGTCGTATTTGTCCTATTGAGACTCCTGAGGGACCAAACATTGGTCTTATTAACTCATTATCTGTATATGCAAAAGTAAACGAATACGGTTTCTTAGAGAGCCCTTTCCGCAAAGTTATTGACGGTAAGATTACAAACGAGATATGTTATATATCAGCAATAGAAGAATCTGGTTATTACATAGCTAAGTCGGATATTGATATTGATGTTGACGGCAAAATACTTGAAAATTTAGTGCCTTGCAGGCATAACAAGGAGTTTACATTAGCTTCTCCAGATAAGATTGATTACATTGATGTATCTTCACGTCAGATCGTTTCAGTTGCTGCGTCACTAATTCCATTCCTTGAGCACAATGATGCTAACAGAGCATTGATGGGTTCTAATATGCAACGTCAAGCAGTACCAACTATAAAGAGTGAAAAACCACTTGTTGGAACAGGTATGGAACGTTTAGTTGCTTCAGACTCTGGTGTGTCACAAGTTGCAGAGCGTGATGGTGTCGTACAATATGTTGACTCACAAAGAATAGTTGTTCATAGTGAATCAAACACTAAAAATAGCAAACTTGCAGAAGCTGTTGTTAATACAGGTTTAACTGATAGCGGGGTTGATATTTACAACCTTACTAAATATATGCGTTCTAATACAAATACTTGTGTTAACCAGATGCCAATCGTAAAAGCGGGTGCTAAAGTTAAGCGTGGTGACATTATAGCTGATGGTCAATCAACTGACCTTGGTGAGTTAGCTTTGGGTCAAAACCTATTAGTAGCTTTCATGCCATGGAATGGTTTTAACTTTGAAGACTCTATTCTGCTTTCAGAACGCGTTGTGAAGGATGATAGATTCACTTCAGTACACATCCAAGAACTAGTTTGTGTTGCTCGTGATACGAAGCTTGGCCCTGAAGAAATTACCCCTGATATTCCAAATGTAAGTGAGTCTTCACTTTCCAAGTTAGACGAGTCAGGTATAGTATACATCGGTGCCGAAGTAAATCCTGGTGACATTTTGGTAGGTAAAGTTACGCCAAAAACAGAATCACAGCTTACACCTGAAGAAAAGCTACTTCGTGCTATATTTGGTGAAAAGGCATCTGATGTTAAAGACAGTTCACTTCGTGTCTCGTCAGGCTCTACAGGAACAGTAATCGATGTTCAGGTATTTACACGTGATGGTGTTAGTAAGGATGAAAGAGCTTTAAGTATAGAGAAAGAGGTTTACTCTCGTGCCAAGAAAGACTTGGATGATGAGTTAAGAATTAAGCAACATAGAATTATTGAGCAAATTAAACCTAAACTTATCGGTCAGACAACATATGGCGCAAATGCTGGATTAAAGCCCGGCACGAAAATAACAGATAAGTTGCTTTCTGAAATTAATAATCTAGATCTACTATCTTTCAAAGTGAATGATGATTCTGTTAACGAAGAGATACAAGCTTTAGTAAATGACTATAATGAACAGCAGATAAATTACGATAAGGCTCTTGAGTATAGAAGAAAGAGGATAGCCCAAGGTGATGATTTATCCCCTGGTGTTATTAAAATAATTAAGGTTTACATTGCTGTTAAACGTCGCATTCAGCCAGGCGATAAAATGGCTGGACGTCATGGTAACAAAGGTGTGGTATCTATTATCATTCCTGAAGAAGATATGCCTCATATGGCTGATGGTACCCCTGTAGATATAGTTCTAAACCCTCTTGGTGTGCCTTCGCGTATGAACGTGGGACAAATTCTTGAGTCTCACCTAGGAATGGCAGTAAAAACTTTAGGTCTTAAAATTGGGGATATGTTAGATAATAGCGAATCTATATCTAATATTCGTGATTTTATTGCGAAGATTCTTAGTTATTCCCATGCTGATGAAATTAAGCTAAATGACATGAGTGATGATGAAGTAATTCATCTTGCTAAGGTATGGCGATTAGGCGTGCCGATTAGCTCTCCTGTATTTGGCGGTGTTCCAGAAACAACTATTAAGGCTCTACTAGAATTAGCAGGGTTGCCAGAATCAGGTCAGCTAAAGTTATATGATGGCCGTACTGGAAAATCTTTTGATCGTGATGTTACTGTAGGTTACATGTATATGTTAAAACTAAATCACTTGGTTGATGACAAGATGCATGCTAGATCTACAGGTTCGTACAGTCTTGTGACGCAGCAGCCACTTGGTGGTAAAGCGCAAGGTGGTGGTCAAAGATTTGGTGAGATGGAAGTGTGGGCATTGCAAGCATATGGTGCTGCATATACCTTGCAAGAAATGCTTACTGTTAAGTCTGATGACGTTCAAGGTCGTACTAAAGTCTATAAAAATATAGTTGATGGTAACTATATTATGGATGCTGGTATGCCAGAGTCATTTAAAGTATTAATCAAAGAAATAAGGTCACTAGGTATAGATATTAATCTAAATGAAGGTTAATAACTGAGTTGGTGTTTTTGAAATAATTTTCTGGAGAAGATCTCTTGAGTGAGTATTTACAAAGTTTATTAAAGCAAAATTCGTCAAATAATTATTTTGATGAGGTAGTTGTTGGTCTATTGTCACCAGAGAAGATAATTTCATTATCTTATGGTAGGGTAGAAAAGCCTGAAACTATTAACTATAGAACTTTTAAGCCCGAGAAAAAGGGTCTGTTTTGCTGTAGTGTGTTCGGTCCAATAAAGGACTATGAATGTCTCTGTGGTAAGTACAAGCGTTTAAAGCATCGTGGTGTGGTTTGTGAAAAGTGTGGTGTAGAAGTTACCGTATCAAAGGTAAGACGTGAACGAATGGGTCATATCGAGCTAGCGAGCCCAGTTGCTCATATTTGGTACTTGAAATCACTTCCTTCCAGAATTGGCTTACTTTTAGATATGACTCTTAGAGATATTGAAAGAGTGCTATATTTTGAAGCTTATGTTGTTACTGATCCTGGAATGACACCTTTGGTCAAAGGTAGCTTGCTCAGTGAAGATTCTTATCTTGATGCCCAAGAAGAATATGGCGATGACTTTGATGCTATGATGGGTGCGGAGGGTATTTACGATCTTCTCAAAAATATGGATGTAGGTAAAGAGCTTGTCGAAATCAGAAAACAGCTTTTTTCTGTGAATTCTGAGGCAAAACAAAAGCGTCTAACAAAAAGATTGAAAATACTTGATGCTTTCCTACAGTCTAAAAACAAGCCTGAATGGATGATATTAACTGTATTACCAGTTTTACCACCAGACTTAAGACCTTTAGTGCCACTTGATGGCGGAAGATTTGCTACTTCAGATTTGAATGACTTATATCGTAGAGTTATCAACAGAAACAATAGATTGCGTCGCCTTCTTGAATTAGGTGCACCTGATATTATCGTTAGAAACGAAAAAAGAATGCTGCAAGAGTCTGTTGATGCATTATTTGATAATGGTCGTAGAGGTCGTGTTGTTACTGGAACAAACAAGAGGCCGTTAAAGTCATTAGCAGATATGATTCGTGGGAAACAAGGTAGATTTAGACAAAATTTACTTGGTAAACGTGTTGACTACTCAGGTCGTTCTGTAATTGTAGTTGGTCCTACACTAAGATTACACCAATGTGGCTTGCCAAAGAAAATGGCTCTGGAATTATTTAAGCCATTTGTTCTTGGTCGCCTACAACATATGGAGCTTGCGACAACTATTAAGTCTGCAAAGCGTATGATTGAAAAAGAAATGCCTATAGTTTGGGATGTTCTAGAAGAAGTTATTCGTGAACACCCAGTTTTACTTAACAGGGCTCCGACACTTCATAGACTTGGAATTCAAGCTTTTGAACCAGTTCTTATCGAAGGCAAAGCGATCCAGTTACATCCACTTGTTTGTGCCGCTTACAACGCTGACTTTGACGGTGACCAAATGGCGGTCCACGTTCCTCTTACTATTGAGGCTCAAATAGAAGCACGTTGCCTCATGATGTCAACAAATAATATATTATCATCGTCTAGTGGTGATCCTATCATTGTTCCGACGCAAGATATTGTTCTCGGGTTGTACTATATGACACGTGATTCTATTAATGTTGCAGGTGAGGGCATGATGTTTGCCAATACCGATGAGGTTAGACGCGCTCATGATTTAAGTGAAGTTCATATACATGCAAAAGTTAAGGTTCGTATAACAGAGTATTTACTCGATGAAAATGGTGAGAAAAAACCAAATCATAGAGTAGTTGATACAACTGTTGGTCGATGCCTATTATGGGATGTGTTCCCTAAAGGTATGTCTTTTGATGTGATAAACAAAGTTATGAAGAAAAAAGAGCTTTCAGCATTAATGCAGAAAGCCTATCAAGTTCTTGGTACTAAAGATACTGTTATCTTAGCTGACCAAATTATGTATCTTGGATTCCAAAATGCAACAGCATCAGGGACATCTATCGGTTTGAACGATCTTATTATCCCAGAGTCTAAGGTTAACCTGATTGATACTGCGAAAAAAGAGGTTGAATCAGTAGAGAAACAGTTTGTTACTGGTCTTTTAACTGATGGTGAACGTAAGAACAAAGTAATTGATATTTGGTCAAATACTAACGATGAAGTTGCAATTGAAATGATGAAGAAAATTTCTTCAAGTAAGGTTGATGACAAAGATGGTAAAGAGCAAGTGCAGCCATCTTTCAATTCAATCTACATGATGGCAGATTCTGGAGCTAGGGGTTCTGCTGCTCAGATACGCCAGCTTGCAGGTATGAGGGGTCTTATGGCTAAGCCTGATGGATCTATCATCGAGACACCTATTGTTGCTAACTTCCGCGAAGGGTTGGAAATCGATGAATACTTTATTTCAACTCATGGTGCTAGAAAAGGATTATCAGATACAGCTTTAAAAACTGCGAACTCAGGTTACTTAACTAGACGGTTGGTTGACGTTGCACAAGACGTTGTTGTAACTGAATTAGATTGTGGTACAACTGAAGGTCTAGAGCTAACTCCACACATAGAGGGTGGGGAAGTTGTAGTCCCATTACGAGATAGAGTTATTGGCCGTGTTCTTGCTACCGATGTTCTAGATTTAGACGGCAATATATTAATTGAAAAAGGTTTAGAGTTAACCGATGCTGAGATTAATACTCTCGAAGAAAATAGTATCGATCGAGTAAAGGTACGTTCTTCGATAACATGTGAAACTCGATATGGTATTTGTTCACTTTGCTATGGTCGTGATCTATCAAGAGGCCACTTAGTAAATATTGGTGAGGCTGTTGGTGTTATAGCTGCACAATCAATTGGTGAGCCTGGAACACAGCTAACTATGCGTACTTTCCATATTGGTGGTGCTGCATCTAGATCTACTTCAGCTAATAGTGTTCAAGTTAGAACAAAAGGTACTGTAAAACTTGGCAACATAAAAACAGTTACTCATCATGAATCTGGTAACCTTGTTGTTGTTTCTAGGTCAGCAGAGCTAAATATCATAGATACTAACGGACGTGAATGTGAGCGCTACAAGATAGGTTATGGTACAACACTTAAGTTTAAAGATGGCAGCCCAGTTGAAATGGGAGACATAGTTGCTGAGTGGGATCCACATACAAGGCCAATTATTTCAGAAGTATCTGGAAACATTGAGTTTGTAGATCTTATTGATGGCGTAACTGTAACTCAACAAACTGATGACCTTACAGGTCTAACCAGTATGGTTATAAGCATGCAGAATGACCAGAGATCATCTGAAAGCAACAAGCCTATGATACGCCTATTAGACGATAAAGGGGGTTCAATAAGTTTCCCTGATAGTAATATGCCTGCTAACTACATGCTAACAGAAGGCTCAATTGTAAATATAAACAATGGTGATAAGGTCGGTGTAGGTGATGTTATAGCAAGGATTCCACAAGAAGGCTCAAAGACTGGTGATATTACTGGTGGTCTTCCTCGTGTAGCAGATTTATTTGAAGCAAGAAAAGGTAAAGATACAGCTATACTTGCTGAGATAAGTGGTAATATTAGCTATGGTAAAGAGACTAAAGATAAGAATAGACTGGTGATAACTAATTCTGAAACTGGCCAAGTATACGAAGAATTAGTGCCGAAGTGGCGTCCAATTATTGCCTTTGAAGGTGAGAAGGTATCTAAAGGGGATGTCCTAATTGATGGTTCAGAGGACCCACATGCAATTTTAAGATTGCTTGGGGTAAGTAGCTTTGCATATTATATGATTAACGAGGTACAAGAAGTTTACCGTTTACAGGGTGTAAAAATTAACGATAAACATATTGAAGTAATTGTAAGACAGATGTTACGTAAATATGAAATAACTGATGTAGGTGATGCTGATCTTGTAAAAGGCGAAAGTGTAGATATTGAATTACTACATGATGTGAATGAATCTTTAGGTGATAATGAAGTTAAGGCTAAGGCTATTCCAACGTTAATGGGTATTACTAAAGCCTCGCTATCGACTACATCATTCTTGTCAGCAGCATCTTTCCAAGAAACAACACGTGTTCTTACGGAAGCATCTGTAAACGGTCGTTCAGACTTATTGAGAGGTTTAAAAGAAAATGTACTAGTTGGAAGAATTATTCCAGCAGGTACAGGATACATGTATCACCAAAATATCAAGAAAAATAAGTTTGATATGGGTGGTGCCGTGTCAAAAGAAGATATAGACTCTGCTCTTAGAGAGGAGTTTAGTTCAGAAAATATGAGTTCAGATAATGATGCTGTTAAAGCAAAATCTGACTCAGAAAAAGGTGAAGAAGAATAGTAATTTTTCTTTAAGTATTGATAAGTTTACTTAGAAACCATATTTGTCTTGACAAATAGGCAATTGCTTTTTAAACTTATCAAATTTTGTTATTCATAGCTAATATTAGGTAAATTATGGCAACTATTAATCAGTTAATTAGAAAACCGAGAGTAAGAAAGAGAAGAGTGGTAAAAAGACCTGCTCTTATGGCTTGCTCACAACGTCGAGGTGTATGTTTGCGTGTTTACACAACAACACCTAAGAAACCAAACTCTGCGTTACGTAAAGTATGTCGTGTTAGGTTAACTAATGGTAAAGAAATTACCGCATATGTAGGTGGTGAAGGCCATAATCTACAAGAGCACTCCATTGTATTAGTTTGTGGTGCTAGTAGAAAAGACTTGCCTGGTGTTAGGTATAGGGTCATAAGGGGTTGTCTGGATGCATCTGGTGTTTCTGCACGACGTAAAGGTAGATCAAAGTACGGTGCTAAGAAGCCCAAGTCCTAAGTGGAGATAAATTTATGAGACGTCCTTATAAAAGAAGAAAAAACCCTGAGAAAAATATTGCTGCAATAAGATTTCTTGGTGATCAAGATATTAATAAGTTCACTAAGATGCTTATGGTAAGTGGTAAGCTTCAGCTTGCTGAGAGCATAGTATCTAGTGCATTACATACTGTTGTTGAGAAAAAGAACAACAGGGTATCTGGTGTAGAAAGATCTCAGGAAGCTATAAGATTATTTTCAGAAATAATAGAAAAAGGTTGCCCAAGCTCTGAAGTGCGTACTAAAAGAGTTGGTGGTGCTAACTACCAAGTGCCAGTTGAAATTTCAACAGCTAGAAAGAAAGCTATCCTGTTTCGTTGGATCCTTGCTGCTTCTCGTAAGATGGTAGGAGCTATGAAAGATAACTTGGCAAGAGTATTGCTTGAAATTCTTGATGGTCGTGGAGACGTTATTAGAAAAAGAGATGAGCTGCATAAAATGGCTGCGGCTAACAGAGTTTTCCAGAATCTTGGAAGATAGGAAATTAATTGAGAGGATAAATTGTGTCTAGAGCAACACCGATAAATTTATACAGAAACATAGGTATTTCAGCTCACGTTGATGCTGGCAAAACCACAACCACTGAGCGTATACTTTATTACACCGGTAAAACTCATGCTATTGGTGAGGTTCATGATGGTGGTGCAACTATGGACTGGATGGAGCAAGAGCAAGAGAGAGGTATTACAATTACTTCTGCCGCTACTACTTGTTTTTGGTCAGGTATGGCTGCTCAGTTCAAAAAGCACCGTATAAATATTATTGATACTCCAGGACACGTTGATTTCACAATTGAAGTGGAAAGATCACTTCGTGTACTAGACGGTGCATGTGTAGTATTTTGTTCTGTTGGTGGTGTTGAGCCTCAATCAGAAACAGTATGGCGCCAAGCGAATAAATATGGAGTTCCAAGAATTTCATTCATAAACAAGATGGATCGTGCTGGTGCAGACTTCTATCGTGTTGTTAAGCAGATGGGAGATAGGTTAGGAATGCCTCCTGTCGCTCTTCAGCTTCCTATAGGTAAAGAAGATGAATTTGCAGGCGTTATTGACCTTGTCAAAATGAAAGCTATCATCTGGAATCAAGACAATTTTGGAATGACTTTTGAACTTAAAGATATTCCTGAAGATATGGTCGAAGTATGTAACGAGCACCGTGAAGCGTTGCTTGAAAATGCTGCTGAATCATCTGATGAATTAATGGAGCACTACCTAGAACACGGTGATCTTAGTGAAGATCAGATTAAAGAAGGTATTCGTAAAAGAACTATTGCATGTGAGATATGCCCAGTATTCTGTGGGTCAGCTTTTAAGAACAAAGGTGTACAGTCGTTACTAGATGCGTTTATTGAATATATGCCATCACCTGTAGACATTCCACCAATTAAAGGCACGCTTGAAAATGAAGAACATGCTATAAGAAAAGCAGATGATAAAGAACCGTTCTCAGCATTAGTGTTCAAAATTGCAACAGATCCTTTTGTAGGTACATTAAGTTTTATAAGAGTTTATTCTGGAACTTTGAAAGCTGGTGATAGCGTTTATTCTCCCATTTCTAGTGATAAGGTTAGAGTAGGGCGTCTACTTCAGATGCACTCTAACTCTCGCGAAGAAATAAAAGAAGTACTAGCTGGTGATATTGCTGCAGCTGTAGGGCTAAAAACTTTAACTACTGGTGATACATTATGTACGCCAAATGATATTATCACTCTTGAGAAGATGGAGTTCCCAGATCCTGTTATTGCTGTTGCGGTAGAGCCAAAAACAAAAGCAGATCAAGAGAAGATGGGAATAGCTTTAAGCAAATTAGCACAGGAAGATCCATCCTTCAGAGTTTCTACTGATGAAGAATCAGGTCAAACTATCATCCAAGGTATGGGTGAGCTTCACTTAGAAATTATTGTTGACAGAATGAGACGTGAATTTAAGGTAGAAGCTACTGTAGGGAAGCCTCAAGTTGCTTACCGTGAAACCATTACCAAGCCATTAGAGCAAGAAACTAAATATGTTCGTCAGACTGGTGGTAGAGGGCAGTATGGTCATGTTTGGATAAAGATTGAACCACAGGAATTTGGCAAGGGTTATGAGTTTGTAAATAACATAGTTGGTGGAGTAATACCAAAAGAATATATTTCTGCTATTGATAAAGGTATACAAGAGCAGATGAAAAATGGTATAAATGCCGGGTATGAAGTAGTAGATGTCAAAGTAACTTTGTTTGATGGATCTTACCATGATGTTGATTCAAGTGAAATGGCATTTAAAATAGCTGGTTCGATGGCCTTCCGTGAAGGCGCAAAAAAGGCAGGTCCAACTTTACTAGAGCCATTTATGGCTGTAGAAGTTGTGACGCCAGAAGATTACATGGGTGATGTTGTTGGTGATCTAAACCGACGTCGTGGTATCATACATGGTATGGATGATGGTCCTTCAGGTAAAATTATTACCGCAGAGGTTCCATTAGCCGAAATGTTTGGTTATGCTACTGATCTAAGATCAGCTACGCAGGGCCGGGCCAACTACAGTATGGAGTTTAAGTGTTATTCTGAAGCTCCAGCTAACATTGCAAATGCAGTTATAGAGGGTAAATCTTAATTTTAATATAAAGGGGACTAATTATGGCAGAAGTTTTCGTCAGAAATAAACCACACGTTAACGTGGGTACAATAGGTCACGTTGACCATGGTAAAACAACACTAACAGCAGCAATCACAAATGTTCTTGCAAAGAAAGGTGGTGCTGAAGCTACAGCTTTTGCTGATATCGATAAGGCTCCAGAAGAGCGTGAACGTGGTATTACAATTGCAACAAGTCACGTTGAGTATGAGACAGATAATCGTCACTATGCACACGTAGACTGTCCAGGACACGCTGACTATGTGAAAAATATGATCACTGGTGCTGCGCAAATGGATGGAGCTATATTAGTAGTATCAGCTGCTGATGGCCCAATGCCTCAAACAAGAGAGCACATTCTTTTAGCGCGTCAGGTTGGTGTGCCTAAGATCGTTGTTTTCATGAACAAAGCTGATATGGTTGATGATGCAGAATTATTAGAGTTAGTAGAAATGGAAATAAGAGAGCTGCTAAGTAGCTACGATTTCCCTGGTGATGATACACCAATTATCGTTGGTTCAGCATTAAAAGCTCTAGAAGGTGATACAGGTGAGTTTGGCGATCAGTCAATTACGAAGCTAATGGCGGCTCTTGATGAGTATGTCCCAATGCCAGAAAGACCAAAGGATCAGCCTTTCTTACTTCCAGTAGAAGACGTATTCTCAATTTCAGGTCGTGGTACAGTGGTAACAGGAAGAATTGAGACCGGTATAGTTAACGTAAACGAAGGTCTAGAAATCGTAGGTATGAAACCTACAGTTGAAACAGTATGTACTGGTGTTGAAATGTTCCGTAAGTTACTTGACCAAGGTGAAGCTGGCGATAACGTTGGTATTCTACTTCGTGGTATTAAGCGTGATGAAGTTGAGCGTGGTCAGGTTCTAGCTCACAAGGGAACAATTACCCCACATACTAAGTTCAAAGCTGAAGTATATATATTATCAAAAGAAGAAGGTGGTAGACATACTCCATTCTTCAAGGGTTATCGTCCTCAGTTCTATTTCAGAACAACTGACGTAACCGGTGAAGTTATACTTCCAGAAGGCGTAGAAATGGTAATGCCAGGTGACAACATTAAGATGGATGTTAACTTGATTGTGCCAATTGCTATGGATAAAGGATTGCGTTTTGCGATTCGTGAAGGTGGCCGTACAGTAGGTGCGGGTGTTGTAACTGAAATTATTGAGTAATTAGTAGTTTACATATCGTATTAGAGAGGTTAAAATGTCCATTCAGACAAAAGCACAGAGAATAAGAATACGTTTAAAAGCGTTTGATCATAAACTTATTGATCTTGCTACAGGTGAAATCGTTGCTACAGTGAAGCGTACTGGAGCTCTACTAAAGGGCCCAATACCGCTACCAAATACTAAGGAACGGTACACTTTGTTGACCTCTCCACACGTTGATAAAGACGCGAGAGAGCATTTTCAAATGTGTACTCATAGAAGACTAGTTGATATTATTCAACCTGACTCCGCCACTGTCGATGCTTTGATGAAGCTTAATTTGGCGTCAGGAGTTGATGTTCAAATTAGTGTTGAGGATATGAACTAGGTTACTAGGTGAAGTTATGACTATTTACGGTAAAAAAATCGGTATGACAAGATGGATAGACCAAGAAAATGGTGCTATCCACGCGATAACTGTTTTGCAGTGCGAGCCAAATAAGGTTATGAGAAAAAATGATAACTCTGTTCAAGTTGCATTTGGTAAAGCTAAGCGCTTGAGCAAGCCAGAGTTAGGTGTGTTCAAAGCTTTAGACTTGCAACCACAAAAACATGTGCGTGAAGTACCACTTGACGATAAGAATAAGGATCTTGAATCAGGATCTGAAATTAATGTTGAAGTGTTTACAGCTGGTCAATATGTAGATGTTACTGGTACTACAGTAGGTAAAGGGTTTGCGGGTTGTGTTAAAAGACATAATTTCAAAATGCAAGACGCTACTCACGGTAACTCATTATCTCATAGAGCTCCTGGTTCAATCGGTCAGTGTCAAGATCCTGGACGTGTATTCAAGGGCAAGAAAATGGCTGGTCGTATGGGTGGCGTTAGAAGAACTGCCAAAAATCTTGAGATAGTTCAAATAGATATTGAAAAGAATTTGATTTTAGTTAAGGGTGCTGTGCCAGGACACAAGCAAGGTCTTATTACTATTAGATCTGCAAAAAATAAGCAGCAAAGTTAGGAGTTAGAAAATGCAAGTCAATATTACAAGCCTTACAGGTAAGACCAGCAAGGAAAGCCTAGATATAGCTGACACAGTTTTTGGTGTTCCTTTTTCTGAAGGGCTAGTGCACCAAGTAATTGTTTCATACATGGCTGCTGCACGTGCAGGTACAAAATGTAATAAAGGGCGATCAGATGTGCGCGGTGGTGGAGCAAAACCATGGCGTCAGAAAGGTACAGGTAGAGCTCGTGCTGGAACAAGAAGCAGTCCTATATGGCGTAGTGGTGGTGTAACATTCGCTGCAAGACCAAGATCATTTGAGAAAAAAGTAAACAAGAAAATGTATCGTGGCGCTATGCGTTGCATTATCTCCGAACAATTACGTCAAGGTTCTCTTGTGGTTGTAGATAATATGAATCTAGAAACCCATAAAACAAAAGATCTGCTTGGCGTATTAGAAAAACATGATATTAATAATGCATTATTCGTCGAAGAGATACTAAGCGAAAACTTCTATTATGCAGCTAGAAATATACCGCATGTATGGGCAATAGATTTTCTTTCACTAAATCCATATGATTTATATACAGCAAAGAAATTAGTAGTGACATCTGATGTCATGAAAAAAATAGAGGAGTGGTTGTCATGAGTAGCCAAGAGCGTCTCTTACAAGTCCTTGTTTCACCAACAATGACAGAAAAAACAAGTAATATAGCCGCAGATAATCAATACTGTTTTAGTGTTATTCCTGATGCTAATAAGCTTGAGATAAAAATGGCCGTAGAAAAGCTTTTTAAAGTCAAGGTAAAGTCTGTAAATGTACTAAATAGAAAAGGAAAAATAAAGGTGCGTGGTAACATTAAAGGTGTCCAAAAAAATCTTCGTAGAGCTTATATAACTCTAGAAGAAGGGCATGCCATTAGTTTAATTGAGCAATAGGGTATAGTAATGGCTTCTAAAATTCAAAAAAGTAAACCAACATCAGCTGGTGTAAGACATAAAATCAAAATAGCTCGTCCTGAGCTAACAAGTGAAAGACCACTAAAGGCCTTAGTAAAAGCAAAGCCTGCAAAAACTTCTGGTAGAAATAGTGCCGGAAGAATTACTGTTAGGCATAGAGGCGGGGGACATAAACGTTTACTACGTCAAGTAGACTGGAAACGTGTTCGTGATGGTATACCAGCTCGTGTTGAAAGACTAGAGTATGATCCAAATAGAAGTGCTCATCTTGCATTAATAGTATATGTAGATGGCGTATGGAGTTATATAATTGCTCCTAAAGGTCTTAAGGCCGGTGATACAGTACTTTCAGGAACAGGATCAGAAATAAAACCAGGTAATTCACTTAAACTAAGAGACATCCCGGTCGGTACCACTATACATAATCTTGAAATGAGACCTGGTAAGGGCGCTCAGATGATAAGAAGCGCAGGTTGTAGCGCAATGTTCGCTGGTCGTGAAGGTGATTGGGCAACTATTAGACTTCGTTCTGGTGAAATGCGTAAAATCCATCTTGACTGTCGTGCAACAGTTGGTGAAGTATCCAACTCAGAACATAGTCTAGCATCCCTTGGAAAAGCAGGTGCAAATAGATGGCGTGGTCGTAGACCAACTGTTCGTGGTGTAGCTATGAACCCAATTGATCACCCTCATGGTGGTGGTGAAGGTAAAACTTCTGGTGGTAGACATCCTGTGAGTCCAACAGGTGTGCCAACTAAAGGTAAAGTTACTAGAAATAACAAGCGTACTGATAAGATGATCGTGCGTAGTCGTAGACGTAAAAAGTAGAGGTTAACTAATGGCAAGATCACTGAAAAAAGGTCCTTTTATTGACATTAATCTTTTAAGAAAGATTGAGAAAGCAATATCTGAGGATTCAAAAAAGCCGATAAACACATATTCGAGACGTTCAGTTGTCCTTCCTCTTATGGTTGGATTTACTTTTAATGTGCATAACGGAAGAGCAATGGTGCCTGTATTTGTATCAGAAAATATGGTGGGGTATAAGTTAGGGGAGTTTGCTCTAACAAGATTATTTAAAATGCACGCTGGCGACAGAAAAACTAAGTAGTAGGTGAGGTATGGAAGTACAAGCAAAAGTAAAAAATGAAAGAATATCAGCACAAAAAGTTAGACTAATTGCTGATGAAATAAGAGGAAATAATGTAGCACGTGCTCTTGACAAACTATCATTCAGCACTAAAAAGTCAGCTGCGTTAGTAAAAAAAGTTCTTGAGTCTGCAATATCAAATGCAGAAAATAATTCAGGGCTTGATATTGAGTCTTTGAAAGTTAGTAAGATATTCGTTGATAAAGGTATAACTTTAAAACGTTTTCGTGCTAGAGCAAAGGGTAGAGGCACTAGAATATTAAAGAGATCTAGTCATTTGACAGTAGTAGTATCTGATTAAGAGAGGCAATTATGGGACAGAAAGTTAATCCATGCGCATACAGATTAGCATGTAATAAAAGAGACGATAAAACAACCAGCTCAGCTTGGTTTGCTGCGGGTAAGGATTATCTCCAGTATCTGCATGCAGATATGGCAACTCGCACTGCTCTCCAAAAACTATATACTAAAGCTGGTATAAGCAAAATAGAGATAGAGCGACCTTCTCAAAATGCTCATGTAATAATACATTGTGCTCGTCCAGGGGTGATAATTGGTAAAAAAGGTGTTGATGCAGATAATTTAAGATTCGTAGCATCTAAACATCTTAAATGTGCAGCACATGTTACAGTTAAAGAAGTTAAGAAGCCTGATTTATCAGCAAAGCTAGTTGCTGCTAATATAGGTCAGCAGTTAGAAAAAAGAGCGCAATTTAGAAAGGTTATGAAGCGTGCTGTACAAAATAGCATGCGTGCTGGTGCTCAAGGTATAAAAGTATGTGTATCAGGAAGAATTGGTGGTGCTGAGATTGCACGTTCAGAATGGTCTCGTGAAGGACGTGTACCATTGCATACAATTCGTGCCGACATCGACTATGATGTACATGAAGCTATGACTACATATGGCATCATCGGTATAAAAGTTTGGATATACCTTGGCGATGTTGAAAAAAACAAGGCAGATGCCTAATACTAATTGTGGAGATTAAGTAAATGTTACAACCACCTAAGAAAACGAAATTTAGAAAAATGCAAAAAGGCCGTAACAGAGGCATGGCAAAGAACCCAACTGTATGTTTTGGTGAATATGGCATGAAGGCACATGGTTACTGTCGATTAAATGCTAGGCAAATAGAAGCCGCTAGACGTGCTATTGCTAGATGTGTAAAACGTGGTGGTAAAGTTTGGATAAGAGTTTTTCCAGACAAGCCTATTACAAAGAAGCCACTTGAAGTACGTCAAGGTAAGGGTAAAGGTAATGTTGAGTACTATGTATTTCTAGTAAAGCCAGGTACTGTTCTTTTTGAAATTGCAGGTGTTGATATTGAATTAGTGCAAAAAGCATTTAAATTAGCTGGAGCTAAGTTACCAGTTAAAGTATCAATGATTAGTAGAGTTGTTGGGGAGGTTGAAGGCCATGCATAATGCAGCTGAGTTAAGAAATAAAAATAGAGCTGAACTAGTAAAAGATATGCTAGATCTAAGAAAAGAGCATTTTAATCTAAGAATGCAGTCTGGTTCTGGTGCAGCTGTAAAGACACATAGATTTAAAGAAATACGTCGTGCAATAGCTAGAATTAAAACTATACTTGCACAACTAAAATCAGATAGAGGTTAAGAGATGACTGAAGTAACAAAGACTAATAGAGGACTAGTAGGGGTTGTAGTATCTGCTGCTAATGACAAAACAATAGTCGTTAAGATAGATCGCCGTGAGAAACATCCTCTTCTTGGTAAATATATAACCAAGTCAAGTAAGATTCATGCACATGACGAAAAAAACGTATGTAATGTAGGCGATCAAGTTAACATTCGTGAAGGTAGACCACGCTCTAAAATGAAAAGCTGGGAACTAGCAAGTATAATTGTAAAAGCTGCTGTAAATTAAAGCACTTATAGAAGAGGATTGAAACATGATTCAGATGCAAACAGTTTTAAACATAGCTGATAATAGTGGTGGCAGAAAGGCCACTTGTATTAAGGTTTTAGGTGGATCTAAACGTCGTTATGCTAACGTAGGTGATGTAATTAGGGTTAGTGTTACTGAAGTACAGCCTGGTTCAAAAGTAACCAAAGGTTCAGTATCATATGCTGTCGTAGTGAGAACTGCTTCTGGTGTAAGACGTCCAGATGGTTCAACTATCAAATTTGACAAAAACGCAGCAGTATTACTTAATTCACAAAAGCAACCTATCGGAACTAGAATCTTTGGTCCAGTGACAAGAGAACTCAGGGCTTCTTTTATGAAGATAGTTTCTTTGGCTCCAGAAGTATTATAGGTAGAGGTGACAAATGGCATTAGCAAAAATAAAAGAAGGCAATGAAGTAATAGTAATCGCTGGGAAGTGCAAGGGACAAACAGGAATTGTACAGAAAGTACTTACTAACCGTAAGGTTCTTGTACAGGGAATTAACCTAGCTACTTATCATCAGAAGCCAAATCCAAATGCACAAATAGAAGGTGGCATTAAGAAAAAGGAACTTCCAATTGATATATCGAACGTAGCAAGGTATGATAGCGTCTCTGGCAAAGCTATGAAGCTAGGTGTAAAAACTTTGGAAGATGGAAAGAAAGTTTTATTCGATAGAAAAACTGAAAAAACTTTAGATAAATAATTAGGTAAATTGATATGGCTAGTTTAGATTTTAAACAACTTTATAAAAAGACAGTAGTCCCGGCTATGATGAAAGAGTACAAGTACTCTAGCATTATGCAGGTTGGTAAGCTTGAAAAGATAGTTCTTAATATTGGATTAGGCGGAAAAGCTGTAGCAGACAAAAAACTAGTTGATAAAGCCCTTGAGGATTTAACTAATATCGCTGGTCAAAAAGCTGTAGTAACAAAAACAAGAAAATCAGTAGCTGGATTCAAAATTCGTGATGGTTGGCCTATCGGTGTCAAGGTAACGTTACGTGAAGAAAATATGTATAATTTCCTACAACGCCTAATAACAATAGTGTTACCAAGGATTAGAGACTTTAGAGGTTATAGCTCTAAGTCCTTTGATGGAAGGGGAAATTTGTCAATTGGTATACCTGAGTATATTGCTTTCCCAGAAATTGAATATGAGAAAGTTAGCCAAATGCTAGGTATGGATATAGTTATAGTAACTTCAGCTAAAACTAATGAAGAAGCTCATTCCTTGCTAAAAGGTTTGTACTTCCCATTTACAGATTAAGAGAGAGAATATTATGGCAGCAAAAAGAATGATAGCACGTGAAAATAAAAGACGCTCCTATCATGCACGTTATGAAAATCGTGAAGCACTAAAGAAAATTATTAGCAGTCCAAATTCATCTGCTGAAGAGGTAATGGAAGCTGTAGCTAAGCTACAAAAAAGAAAGCGTGACGAATCTCCAACAAGATGGACAAATCGTTGCTTAGCATGTGGAAGACCTCGTGGTGTATTTAAGAAGTTTGGACTTTGTCGTTGCTGCCTTCGTAAGCAAGCACTGTTCGGTTATGTTCCTGGTCTATTCAAGTCCAGCTGGTAATAGGAGAAATAGAATAATGAGTATGCAAGATCCAGTAGCAGATATGTTAACAAGAATCAGAAATGCAAACATGCGTAAACACCCAACTGTTAACGTACCACATTCTGTTCATAAAGAAGATATACTAAAAATACTGAAAAAAGCAGGGTACATTACTAATTATAGTGTTATGGGCGAGATAAAAAAACAACTTAGCGTTGTACTTAAATATCATGAAGAACATCCTGTCATAAATGTTATTGACAGAGTAAGTAAAGCTTCTCGTAGAGTTTATAAAAGCGTCATAGAGCTTAAACAATCCCGTTACAAAAGTGGTCTCGGTACTACTATAGTTTCTACATCTAAAGGTGTAATGACTGATAAAGATGCTATTGAAGCTAATATCGGCGGTGAAGTATTGTTCTACGTTTCAATTTAAGAGGATAGGTTAATGTCTGTAGCGGTTCAAAATACTGAAGAAAGAATATTAATGCGTTCTGAACGCAACCCCCTAAGCATCCCTAGTGATGTTAAAGTAGTTGCTGATGGGCAAAATTTTACATTTAGTTCAAGCAAAGGAACACTAACATATGTTGTTCATTCTGCAGTCAAATGTACAATAGATGGTGAACTAATTTCATTTGAATTACTTAACCTTAAAGCTAGGCCACAGGTAGGTACAGCAAGAGCGCGAATTCAAAATATAATTAAAGGTCTTACTATTGGTTTTCAAAAAAAACTAATGTTAGTAGGAGTTGGTTATAAGGCTAAACTAGAAGGATCAAGTAAAATATCCTTAAGCTTAGGAAAATCACACCCTGATGTCTATGATGTTCCTAGTCAAGTAAAAGTTGAGATGCCAAACCAAACCGAAATAGTTCTAAGTAGTATTGATAATGTTCTACTAGGACAAGTAGCCGCAAATATTAGAGCATTAAGATCACCTGAGCCATATAAAGGAAAGGGTATTCGCTACGATGACGAAGTAATTACATTGAAAGAGGTGAAGAAACAATGAGCGAAAGAGCACGCGTTAAAAAAAGAGAACATATCAAAAGACTTGGTGCTTACCGACTTTTGGTTCGTAAAAGCCATCAACACATTTATGGTAGTCTCATCAATAAAGATGGCCGCATGATGCTAACTGTATCAAGTAGATCAGAAGAAATTAGTAAAAAGTTAAAGTATGGCGGTAATGTATCTGCAGCGTCAGAAGTTGGTAAAGCATTAGCTAAAGCAGTACTAAAAGCTGGCGTTAAAAAAATAGCTTTTGATTGTGGTGGTTATCGTTACCACGGCCGTGTAAAAGCATTGGCTGATGGTGCCCGTGAAGGCGGACTAGATTTTTAAAGAGGATAGAAGATGAGTTATAGTAATCCACAAGAAAAAAACACAAGTTCTAATTTCGAATATAGAGAAAAACTAGTTTGTGTTCGTAGAACTGCTAAAGCATGTGGTGGTGGTACAGATTTCAATTTTTCAGCTACAACTGTAGTTGGTGATGGTAATGGTCGTATTGGAGTAGGTAGCGGTAAAGCTAAAGAAGTTCCAGTTGCAATCAGAAAAGCTAATGAAGCTGCAAAATGTAATATGGTAGAGATCAACCTTTGTAAAAATACATTACAACATTCAGTTGAGGGCCGCTATGGCGCAACAAAGGTGTTTATGCGTCCAGCATCTGAAGGTACTGGAATTATCGCTGGTGGTGCTATGCGCGCAGTATTCGAAGTTTTAGGTGTTGAAAACGTACTAGCTAAGTGCGTTAAATCAAGTAACCCTTTTAATGTTGTTAAAGCGACAATTGCAGGATTACAGTCAATGATTGATCCACTTCAAGTTGCACGTAAAAGAGGTTTGCCAGTAACAGAAGTTTTTGTTAAAAGTGATTCAGATGCTGCTAAGGGAGAAAAATAATGTCAAAGTTATTACCAAGCGAAAATGAAAAGCAAATCAAAGTAAAACAAATTAAAAGTACAATTGGTTTGACTAAGAAACAAATTGCTACTGCAAAAGGTCTTGGCCTTAGAAAAATTGGTAGTGAAGTAGTTGTTGCTAATAGCCCAGAAAATCGTGGTATGGTTAATGCTATTAGATTCCTATTACATGTGGAGAAAGCATAATGGAAATGAATAACCTTAGTCCTGCTGAAGGTTCTAAAAAGTCTAAATTACGAGTTGGTCGAGGTATAGGATCAAGAGGTAAAACATGTGGTCGTGGTCATAAAGGACAAAAATCACGCGGCTGTCTAGGTATGGTTGGATTCGAGGGTGGCCAAATGCCACTTCAACGTCGTGTACCTAAGTTTGGTTTTACTTCCAAGAAAAGTCTATTCTCTGAAAGTTTACCAGCTTTTGTTCTTAATAAAATCCATTCTGATGATCAAAGTCATGTTGATGTAGCTGTTCTTAAAAAGCACGGTTTTGTTAAGCAGTCAACAAAACAAGTTAAAGTATACCTTAAAGGTGAAATTACAGTTAAGTTAAAGATTGCTGGCATTTCTCTATCTAAAGGTGCAAAAGAAGCAGTTGAAAAAGCCGGCGGTGAGGTACTATAAGATGGCCTCTGGAGCTAATTCTGATACCCAAATGCCTAGCTTTTCTAGTGCTGGTTTTGACGAGCTAAAAAAACGTTTGCTTTTTGTGGTTTTTGGCCTTGTTATATTTAGGCTTGGTGCTCATATACCAATACCCGGTGTCGATATTGTAAAGCTTACAGCACTCTTTGGTAAACATAAAGGCGGCGTGCTTGATATGTTCAATATGTTCTCAGGTGGAGCATTATCAAGAATGAGCTTATTTGCATTGGGTGTATTTCCATACATAACAGCATCAATCATAATGCAACTACTAACAGTATCAATACCTACTTTGGAGCAACTGAAGAAAGAAGGTGAAATTGGTAGACGCAAGATTACACAATATACAAGATATGCAACCTTGGCTTTTGCAATGTTTCAGTCAACTGGAATAGCTAAAATGCTAATTTCTCAAGGAGCAGTAAACTACTCAGGAATGCCATTTTACATTACTACTATAGTAACACTAACTACTGGTGTTCTATTCTTAATGTGGCTAGGTGAGCAAATAACAGAAAAAGGTATAGGTAATGGTATATCTTTAATAATATTTTCTGGTATAGTCTCACGTCTTCCAGCCGGAGTAGGACAAATACTTACGCAGTTAAAACAGGGTCAAATGCAACCACTATCATTTATTGTGCTGGTTGCCGCAATTGCAGCTATACTTGCTTTTATAGTTTTTGTAGAAAGAGCTCAAAGACAAATTGCAGTTAACTACGCTAAGAGACAACAGGGTAATAAAGTGTATGCTGCGAGGGTATCTCATTTACCCTTAAAGTTAAATATTACCGGGGTCATACCACCTATATTTGCTTTCTCATTATTAGCATTCCCTACAACTATTGCTAACTTTTACACTGCATCATCTCAAAATGAAATATTTAACCAATTTATGTTTTTACTAAGTCCTGGGCAACCACTGTATATAGGATTTCTTGTATCAGCAATTTTCTTCTTTTCTTTTTTCTATGCTGCTATGGTATTTAACCCAACTGAAACAGCTGATAATTTAAAAAAATCAGGTGCTTTAGTTCCTGGTCTTAGGCCTGGAAAAAATACGGCTGATTATATTGATAAAGTAATGAGTAGACTAACATTGCTTGGTGCTGTATACTTAGCGACCGTAGCGTTATTACCAGATATGCTTCGTAGCGTATGGAATGTTTCCTTCTATTTTGGTGGCACATCATTGCTGATTGTAGTAGTAGTTATAATGGACTTTATAACCCAAGTACAGTCACATCTAATGTCACAAAAGTACGAATCAATATTACGAAAAAGTAAAGATAAGTCAGGGCAACTTGGCTTGTTACGCTAGTAAATTAGGAGTTATTATGAAAGTTAGAGCATCAGTTAAAAAAATATGTCGTGATTGTAAAATGATCAAAAGACATGGTAGATTGCAAGTCATTTGCAAAAATGGGCGTCATAAACAGCGTCAAGGTTAATTAATTATTGATTTTTGTGAGTTTAGCTTGTATCATTAGGCTCTTCTCATGAGAAACACTACTGGAGGTGAACATGGCCTTAATAGCAGGTCGTACATTAGACAAAAAAAAGCACATTTGGTGTGCGCTTACATATATATATGGTATAGGTAATACTATCGCATACCGCATATGTGAAGAAGCAAAAATAGAACCTAGTGTTAAAGTGCAAGATCTTACTGAAGAACAATTAGACATTATTCGTGGTTTAGTAGGTAATTACACCGTAGAAGGTGAATTACGCCGTGAAGTGGGAATGAATATTAAGCGTCTTATGGATATGGGAAGCTACCGTGGTATTCGCCATAGAAGAGGTTTACCTGTAAGAGGTCAACGTACTAAGAATAATGCAAAGACTCGTAAGAAGCGTAAACGTAGTAACTAAACTAACAAAGGTTAATTATGGCACAAACAAATAGAAAAACTCAGGTAGTGAAGAAGAAAACTTCCAAAAAAGCACCTTCATTAGGAAATGCTTATATAAAAGCTACCTTTAATAATACAGTGGTTACAATTACTACTCCAAGTGGTGATACTGTATGTTGGGCAAGTGGTGGTAAAACCCAGAAAAATGCAAGAAAATCTACGTCTCATGCTGCTGAAGAAGCTGCTAAATATGCAGGCGCAAGAGCTGTTGATATGGGTATGAGCCAAGTTTGTGTGATGATTAAAGGACCAGGGAGTGGACGTGAGAGCGCTGTTCGTGGTCTGCATTCAGCAGGATTAAAAGTTCTACGTATAGTAGAAGCAACTCCTATCCCTCATAATGGGTGTCGTCGTCGTAAAAAGAAAAGAGTTTAAGAGGTAAAGAATGGCAAGATATACAGGACCTAAATGTAAGCTATCAAGAAGTGTTAATTTTAATCTTGAAAATAAAAGCGGTGGCGTAGCTATTGAAAAAAAATGTAAGTTTGGTGTGGTTCCAGGTAGTAATGGACAACGTCGTGGTCGAGGTTCTGACTACGGTATCCAACTTAAAATGAAACAGACTATTAGAAATTATTATGAAGTCCTTGAGAAACAGTTCAAGCGTTACTATACAATGGCTTCACAAATGCAAGGGTCAACAGGGCAAAATCTTCTTGGTTTACTAGAGCGTAGACTGGATAATGTGGTTTATCGCCTTGGTTTCGCTGCTACACGTTCTGATGCGCGTCAAATAGTTTCTCATGGTCACATACAAGTAAATGGGAAACGAGTAAACATTCCTAGCTACTTCGTATCTGAAGGTGATATTATAACTATAAAGGAATCATCAAAATCATTAGATCGTGTTGCTTATGCTGCAAAGATGGCTGAGCTACGCGAAAACTCCGACTGGTTAGATTCTGATATAAAGAATCTTTCAGGTATAGTAAAGAACTTCCCTAAAGTAGAAGATTTTCCTTCATACTTTAAAGTTAATCTAGTTGTTGAATTTTATTCTAAGTAATTGGTGAGATTTATGAGTGTCGATTTATCATATTTAATCCCAAAATCAAAAGATCTTAAGATCAAAGATTGTGGTAATAATAATATTGAAATAACATTAGAACCTTTCGAGCGTGGCTTTGGGCATACTATTGCAAACGCTTTACGTCGCATTCTACTGTCATCTATTCCTGGGGCTGCTATTACTGAAGCTCAAATAGATGGAGTTATGCACGAGTACACTGCACTTGAAGGTGTAGAACAAGACGTGGTAGAAATTCTACTTAACCTTAAGACTCTTGCTATTAGATTACATGACGTTAGTGAAACAACTATCAATGTAAACGTTAAGGGTCCAGCTGTTGTAACTGGAGCTGACATTCAAACTGATGGCCACGTAGAAATAGTTAACCCAGATCACATTATAGCAAATGTAGTTTCTGATCGTGAACTTAATATTACACTTAAAGTGCAAAGTGGTGTTGGTTACGAAACAGTAAATATGCGTCGTGAGAAAAATCCAGAGGAAACTTCTGATATCGGAGTTCTTCATCTTGATGCCACTTACTCGCCAGTAACAAAAGTAATGTACCAGGTCGAAAATGCTAGAGTAGAAAATAGAACTGACCTAGATAAGCTAATACTAAGCGTCAAAACTAATGGTACACTTGATGCCTACGAATCAATTAGAACAGCTGCATCTATCTTACAATATCAACTGTCAGCATTCGCAGAAGTGTCAGAAGATTTTGGTAAGGACAAAGAAGAGAGTAGAGGAAATGAATTAAGTCCTCTATTATCAAAATTAGTTGATGATCTTGAATTAACTGTAAGAGCAGCAAATTGCTTGAAAGCTGAAAATATTCATTATATTGGTGATCTAGTTCAGCGCTCTGAAAGTGACTTGCTGAAAACTCCTAATTTAGGTAGAAAATCTCTCAATGAAATTAAAAATGTATTAATCGCCCATGGCCTAACTTTAGGTATGCGTATAGAAAACTGGACAGCACCTTTAGCTGATATGTAAGTAGAGGAAAAGTTATGAGACATAAAAAACAAGGCAGAAAGCTAAATAGAAATGCACCACATCGTAAAGCTATGTTTGCAAATATGGCAGTATCTTTGATAGAGCATGGTACTATTAAAACAACTTTGCAAAAGGCTAAAGAACTACGTATGTTCATTGAGCCTCTTGTAACTAAAGCTGGTAAAGGAAACCCTGACTCGGCAGCAAGGCATCTATTTTCAAAGTTAAGAGATAAACAGGCAGTAAAAACTTTAATGACAGTTCTTGGTCCAAAGTATAAGGAACGTCCTGGTGGCTACCTTAGTATACTTAAATGTGGCTATAGATCAGGTGATAACGCCTTAATGTCAATGGTTAGCTTCGTTGAAGAGTCCGCTAAGTAATAAAATATTCATTTAGAAAAGCCCAGTATTTCCTGGGCTTTTTTATGTAATATAATTTTTGTAATAATACTTGTATTACTTTGTAACCTTATTAATTAAGTGAATTGCTAAACAAAACAAGTTTCAGGTAAATTAAGCTTATCCCACGAAATAATATTGCCTTTTTCTTCAAGAGCTAGGGCTGTTGATATTACTTGATCTATTTCACTAGTTTTATTTGTTCTAGAAGCAAGAAAACTATAATCATTAGTATATGTTTTAGCAGCCATTCCTATAAGAAATGGCTGTGGTCCTACTTCAAGGAAACAGTTTGCACCAGATTTTTCTAAAGCTTCTAAACCAGCCAGAAAATTTACCTTTTCTCTTATATGAGTTTGCCAATAATCAGATGTTAATTCTATGGCTGATATTTGTTGTCCTGTAACATTTGATATTAAAGATGCAGTTGGTTCATGTGTTGTAATTCCAGATGCATATTCTCCAAATTCAGATAGAATAGGATCCATTAAGTAAGAATGAAATGCATGTGAAACAACTAGCTCTCTACCTCTAATTTTATTTGTTTTTAAATCTTGTAATAAATCTGTGACGTTGTTTTTTTTCCCAGAAATTACAGTCTGTAAAGGGGCATTAAGAGCGGCTATTTCTATTTTAGGGTGCTTGCTTAAGAAGGGGAATACGTCGTCTCTAGTGGCTTGTAATGCAGCCATGCTTCCTCCTGCTGGTAAGCCTTGCATAAGTTCAGCACGCTTACTAATTAAATTAACTCCATCTTGTAATGATATGTAATTAGCAAAAGTTGCAGCAGGATATTCACCAACACTATGACCAATAACCCAGTTTGGCTCAATCCCAAGATGTTGCCAAAATTTGGCTATAGCATATTCATAGACAAATAGAGCAGGCTGTGTAAAACCAGTGTTGTTAAGGTCATCGGGGTTTTCCGTAAATATAATTTCCCTGATATCTCGTTTTAAAGTAGGGATCAAAATTTCCGCACATTTGTCAAAATGATTTTTAAATACTGGCTGAGTTTCATATAATTCATACCCCATGTATGGAAGCTGTGCCCCTTGTCCAGTGAATAAAAAAGTAATCTTATTTTTATTGCTTTTTACTACAGGAGGCTCTATTAAAATTTTATCTTTTAAACTTTCAAAGTTAGTAGATATTTTACTATATGAGTAATTAGATTTTTGCATAGAGTTAAAAGAAAATATATCTTTAAAATTTATCCCTTGCTCTAATTTATCAACTAATAGTTTATATTTCTGCTCTAATTCATGCTTTGAGTTTGCTGCTAAACGGATCCAGAATAGATTATTTTGCTTTGACATCTTTTCTACTCTCACTATTACTCTTGAACTTTAACTGGACTATAAGCTTGTCCCAAGCTGATGATTTAATTTTTTCTGGTATCAAATTATTATTACTTGCTATAGAATTTAAAGTTATGGTATTAATATCTAAATTATTACTGTACTGTTCCATAAAACTAGTAGTATTTAATTCTTTGACACGATATCTTGAAGGAATACTAAATAATTTTTCTGGTAATTGATTTTTATATATATTTCCTATCCATAGTTTGCTCTTATTTGGCATAACATTTAAAAAGCTTTGCCATAGTTTAATTACAATTTGTTCGTTATTATTATTATAAGAGTAGACCATAACAGGTGTGCGCTGATTATAAGTTTGTGGTATGAGAGGTAGTATATGTAATGACGGCTCATCTACCAAGTGCATTATTCTGTTAATTACTGTCTTTTGTGGTTCATGCCTTTGCCAATTATTTTTTTCAAGAAAAGTTTCTATTTGTTCTTTTTTTCCTAGCCATTGAACATTAAGAGGGTAGACATGGTGGCCAAATTTATTATCTCGAAAAATTTCTGTTTCCTTGATATTACCCCACCAATTATTAAACTTAATTGTTCTCTGGTGAAAGATAGGAGGATCATAACTACTAATGTAATTATTATAATTTACGCCGATGGTTATAACATAAGAACATAGATATGAACCTAGAAAAATTATAATTATATTTTTTTTAGCAATGTTACAAGGTTTTCTATGATATAAAATACTAGATACAAGAGCAGTTGTAAGGCCCAAAGATAATGCAAATAATATATCACTCAACCAGTGTGCACAAAGATATAGTCTTGAAAATGATATAGCAAACAATATACATGCCACTGTTTTATATGCTATAGACTTTTTATAGTTATCTATGTTGTGACAAAAAACTAAAATTAAAAAGCAAAAAACGGCGGTGCTAAGAGCAACATGCCCACTTGGGAATGAATACGGTTCTGTAAAAGTGCTTGAAAGAATAGGGCGTGGACGCATAACGAAGTATTTTATTAACTCTACCAGTACTGAGGTTGAACCAGTTAAGAAAATAATATATCTCGTGAGACGGTACTCATTTTTATATACTAGATATAGAGAAGTTAATAATAGTGATGGGATAATAACAGTCTTTGACCCAAGAAAAGTCACGAGAGTAAATATTTTGTATGATGTTATGTTGTAAGTATTACGCATTAAACTAAAAACATCTAAGTCAAAAATATGAATAGAGTTTGATGATATGATAACTGTTAAAACACTGATACAAAATATAAACAATAACAAAGCATAAGAAAGCTTTAGGATCTGAATTGGTCCAAGCCTATCACAATGAAAAAAGTTTATAGTCATCCACCCAGGGTTTTTCATTAATCTTTGCCATATCCAGTGGGCAAGTATTGTTTGATTTTTATGTAAGAAATCAAGAAGTTTTCTAATGAGTAATGATGTAAGAATTATAGCTATGATTAGTAATATGAATATACCAATAAACTTAAATACGAGATCAGTTGGCATTTCAAGTGCAAATGCTCCTATAAATATACCAGGTGTTAGGTATATTACTGCCCATAATATTACAGACGGTAATGCTCCAAAAATGAACTTCCAGCGACTCATGCCAAGAACACCAGCTACAAGGGGAATTAAGCTCCGCATAGGACCAAAGAACCTCCCAATCACTATACTCTTAACGCCATGTTTTTTTATGAATTTTTCGCCATAATCCATCCATTCTGCATTTTTTTGTATAATTTTGAACTTCTTAATGTTATCACGATAGTAATAACCAACCCAATAACTTAAATAGTCACCAATGAATGCACCCAAAATTATTGCAAAAAGGGAAACCTTGATATCTAATATACCACTACCTATCATTGTTCCTATAAGAGTCATAGTTACTGACCCTGGTATTATACTACCCACTATAGCCATAGATTCAGCGCAAGCTATAAATCCTGCAATTAAAGCTCCAATATTTTGGTTTTGAGCCATATATGCGGCAAGTGGTTTAAGTAAATATTCAAACATATTCGTCCTTAGGTTATTATTTCGCCCGCAGCTTGTTTATCAGCGTGATATGACGATCTTACTAATGGTCCACTTGCAACTTGAGTAAAGCCAAGTTTGTTTGCGATATTTTTAAATTCATCAAACTCATTTGGTGTGACATACCTCTTTACTGGATAGTGATGTTTGGTTGGTTGTAAATATTGGCCTATTGTTAACATTTCTACGTCATATTTACGTAAATCTTCAAGTGTTGTGATTATCTCTTTATTAGTTTCGCCAAGACCAACCATTATCCCTGATTTAGTAGGTATAGTTGGGTTTCTTTTTTTAAAGTGTTGGAGTAATTCTAATGAGCCAATGTAACTAGATCCAGGTCTTGCTTCTAAGTATAATCTAGGAACTGTTTCTATATTATGGTTAAAAACATCAGGTAGGCCATAGGCTAGTATATCTAATGCTACTTCATGGCGTTTTCTAAAATCAGGGGTCAATATTTCTATCTTAATTCCAGGGTTTAATTTTCTTACTTCATTAATACAAGCAACAAAGTGAGTAGCTCCTCCATCTTTTAAGTCATCACGATCAACCGATGTAATTACAACATACTTTAATTTCATTTTGTTTATTGTCTCAGCCAAATTACCTGGTTCATTAGCATCGAGTTGGTCAGGTCTACCGTGAGCAACATCACAAAAACTACAGCGCCTTGTGCACTTGTCGCCCATTATCATAAACGTTGCTGTACCATGGCTATAGCATTCGTAAATATTCGGACAGCTTGCTTCTTCACATACAGTTACAAGACTTTTTGATTTTATTTTTTCTTTTAAATTTTGTACTTGTTTTGTAGTTGGTAGAGTTACCTTTATCCAGTTAGGTTTTGGTAATGCAGTTTCAGTTGGAGCTATTTTAACCGGTATCCGAGCAAGTTTTTCTTTAGCTCTTATGACTCTATCTTGTATCGCCGCCATTTGATTTAGTCCTCAGTATAATTTACTAGGCTGTCATAATGAAATATTTTATAACAATGATTAATGATTTTAGTATGAATTTCATCTTTCGTAAAGGTATTAACGTGAGATGTAATATTGGTCATGCCTAAATTTTCATGTCCACAAGGGTTAATGTTTCTAAAAGCTTTTAAATCAACATTATAATTCAAAGCAAAGCCATGATAGCTCTTGTACCTTTTTACTTTTATTCCGATAGATGCAATTTTTTTATCGCTAACGAATACCCCTCGGCCAATGTTGCTGTTTTGCTCAGCATTAATTCCAAGTTCTCTTAGCGTTTCAATTATTACTGTTTCAATTCCATCTACCAAGTCAATTATTGAAAGATTTGATTTTTTTAAGTCAATAAGAAGGTAACATATTATCTGGCCAGGACCATGGAATGTAATCTGCCCACCCCTGTCACATCTGATAACAGGATGAGGAAGGGAAGTTATTATGTGCTTTTCTTCTCCAGCAAGGCCAAGAGTATAAATAGACGGGTGCTCTAAAAGCCAAATTTCATCATGATCATTTACACTAGTTGCCGTTACTGACTGCATTCTTTGCAGAGAGGTTTCATAATTGAGAGGCTTAGTGAAATGCCTAACAATAAGGCTTTTCATCTAGGATACAATCTTATGCCAGAGCCAACTAACTGAATCAGTGGTAGTTTGCCAGATGCTGCCGCGTTCATTTGCTTCTAGACTGTAGATTTGTGTCGAAGCTATAGTGTTATTACCCAGAGTTACTACAATTTCGCCTAGCTCTTTTTGTGATTCAAGTGGAGCACTAATGCTATCTGCTATATTTTTTGCAATATTTGTTTTTGTAGCGCTTCCTCTAGGTAAAGTTACATATAAATCCTCTTTTATGCCAACAGGAGTATATTGTTTTTTCCCACCCCATGTTCGGATACTAGCAATCTCATGGTTTGTGCTTTCTATAAGTTTTGTTTCATAGAATCTCATGCCCCAGGTTAGCATGGCTTGAGTGCTACTAGTTCTAGCGGAATCAGATGGCGAACCAAGTTGCACATTTATTAAGCGCATTTTGTCATCTTGTGCTGAAGCTATTAAACAAAATCCAGCTTCGTCCGTGTGGCCTGTTTTAATGCCGTCGACTTTGTTGTTGCGCCATAACAGTCTATTTCTGTTAGGTTGCTTAATATGATTGTACTCAATCCACTTTTGCTTATAGATGTGATACTCTTCTGGGAAGTCCTTGATTACTGCACGAGCTAAGATCGATAAATCTTTTGCTGTACTATAATGCTCTGGATTTGGTAGACCAGTGGCATTGACAAAATGTGAGTTTTTCATACCAAGCTTTTCTGCTGTTAAGTTCATCATTTCAGCAAAAGACTCTTCACTTCCTGCAACATATTCTGCTAGTGCTATAGTTGCATCATTGCCAGACGCTATAACAACGCCGTTAATTAATTTTTCTAGATCAACAGTAGAACCCTGATTAAGGAACATTCTAGATCCCTCTGCTTGCCATGCTTTTTTACTAACCACTACCTTATCTGATGATTTTATTTGACCATTTTTTAAAGCTTCAGATACTACGTATATAGTCATTATTTTAGTTAAGCTGGCAGGAGGCATTTTTTTATTAGAATTCTTTTCTGCTAGTACTTGATTGCTATTTGATTCTACTAGAATAGAGGCCTTTGAACTAACTTGCGGTGGCGAAGGTATTAAACTTTGAACACCGTTAAGATTGTAGGCATATGTCATGTTGGCAATTAGAGTGATAGATGTGACTAGTGATACTTGTCGTAATATTTTAATGGCTCGCATATTTATTATCCTCTGATTTGGTAATCTACAGCAAATGTTAGAATATTATGCATCTTTTGTACAGTTATATATTTATTTTACTTGTAAGACTCAAGAGTTATTTTGTGTGCAAAGTTATGTCCTTTTAGATATTTTCTTGCAGCTTCTGCTGTTTTTTGGTCAGCAAAAGGACCAACCTTTACTTTGTACATTGGTTTTTTATTGCTAGGAGTGTATGTTTCAACTTTGCTCAGAAATAATGCGTTTTGTAGTATATCTTGCTGCAATTGCTCTGCTCTTTCTTTATCAGATAGTGATGCTATTTGTAAATATACAGTAGGCTTTATGGTTGGAATTTTTATGCTTCTAACTTGATTCTTCTGTGGTTGGAGTTGTACGCTGGATTGAGGATTGTAATTTGGTCTTTTTGGATCTATAGCCCTTACTCTTACCTTAGCAGTTCCTGTGGCTACAACACCAAGCTTTTGGGCTGCAGCATATGAAAGATCAATTATTCTGTTGTCAACAAAAGGCCCCCTGTCATTTACTTTTACAACGGCTCTTTTATTGTTACTTAAGTTAGTAACTTCTACATAACATGGAATAGGTAGTTCTTTGTTGGCAGCACTCATACTATTCATATCATACTTTTCACCAGTTGAGGTGAGTTTTCCATGAAATTTTGTCCCATACCAAGAGGCAATACCTATTTTGTCATAGCCAGTAGAGTTGTGACGTACGAAGTACCGTTTTCCATTTACAACATATGAATTCGGATTAACTCTTTTACTAATTGTTTCAACTTTAGGGATAGCGTCAGGTATTTTATTATAGCTATAGTTCCAGCGTGGAGCTCCATCTTTAGCGCTACATGAGGTTAGTGCAAGTAGAAGTGACATTAAGCAGGTAGATGAAACTTTTAATAAAAATCGCATAGTACTGAGAACCATAGTTAAGTATAATGAGTAAGATATTAGATTAAGAAATTATTACTGTAAAGACTATTTTATAAAATGCCTTTTCTAAAATAATAGGATATAGTGGATAAAACTTGATAGTGGAGATACATTATGAAATTAAATATTGCTTATGGTATACATGCTGTAACTGGGTTAGTAGAACATAAAGCCAATGATGTTGTTGCTATCTATCTTCAGCCAAAACCAAATAAACGTCATCAAGAGATATTAGCAAAACTGAAGAATGTAAAAGTAACGACTAAGTCTATTGCTGAGTTAGATGCTATGACTAAAGGCTCCAGTCATCAGGGTATTGTTGTTCATTACAAAGAATCTAAGCCCCTCTACAGCTCACTTGAAGATTTACTGTCAGAGAAAACGGATAATATATTATTACTAGTTTTAGATGGTGTTGTAGATCCAAGTAATCTTGGCTCTTGCATTCGTTCAGCTGCAGCATTTGGCGCAGACGCAATAATTGTTCCAAAGGATAGGGCGGTTAGTGTTAATGCAACTGTTATAAAGGTTGCCGCTGGTGCTACTAGTTTGGTTCCTGTATTTGAGGTTACAAACTTAGCAAGATCTCTAGAGCAAATTGCAGAGAATGGCATTTGGTTATATGGTTTATCCGAGCATGCAAATCTATCCTTAGGTTCTCATGATTTAAAAGGTAATGTGGCTTTGGTTATGGGTGGTGAGGCAAGAGGCATTAGGGATTTAACTGCAAAGAAATGTGACCATCTTGTTTCTTTACCAACTGTTTCTAAGTTTGCTACTTTGAATGTTGCGGTTGCTACTGGAATCTCACTTTATGAAGTTGCAAGGCAAAAGTAGTATATTTTTGTTGAATAAGGTGTTGATATATAATATAATTTTACTCTAAAAATAATAGAGATAAAATTATGTACAAGCCGGAAACAGATATTGATCTTAATGATTTGGGTTTGTCCGATAATATTCCTGATGAAATGGAGTTTATTGGTAAGGGATCAAACGAATCATTAAAAGATTTTATGGATAATATGAGAGAAAAATGTTTAAATTTTCTGTCTTATGTCCAGGGCGTTTTTGTCAAGCCTATGCCGCAAGTTGAACAAGATCAAGATCAAGATTATGATATCGAGATCAGGTTTTATAATATTGGCACATATCGAGATAATGGTCACGGTTCTAAAGAAATAAACATAACTGCCAATATATAAAAACTTTAATTAAATAAAACGCTTGAAAAGACTTTTGAATCTGATTAAGATTACGAAAACTTCTGAGGGTTTCCATGAAAATTACAAGTGCGCAGAAAATTAGTTATGACTTTTATTATTATCTAGATTGGTTAGTTTCGAGGCTTTATACCTTATACCGAAACCATAGCGAAGTTATAAACCACAAAAATTTTCTAATTGCTTTTTTGTTGCTAAATTCATTCTTGCGTTATATTCGCTTTTATTTTCCATCTTTACTCACTCCTATTATAACTAGTCCTCTAAGCAATACTGTTTTCATATTTGTTCTATTACTTGATGTAATTAATAACATATATAAATCAAGTGCAATTATTGAGGAGCAAAAGTACTTCGATGCATGTAAAACTGTTATACCTAGCTTTATTCAGATTATAGGTATTTATTATGTTTTTCTTAATTTTTTGTTAAAGGGGGCTTATTTTAATCATTTTGATATTTATCTTTCTATTGCGAGTATTCTGTATGTTGCTTTTAATGCAGTTAAATTGATTAAAACTGAGCCTAAATTTAATACAAGATTCTTTCTTAAAACAATCCCTATATTGATTATGATTTTGGCTCTTGTGTGTTATTTCAATCCTTTTGACATGATGGCATCAGTTTATTATTTTGATGAAATTCAAGTTTACTCAAACTTTGCTTTTGTTATGTTGGCAGGTATGTACGACTATAAAGATAATAAAATTTTATCTGGTACTTTGGATGTTTCTAAATGGCAAAAATATGTTCTTGGTTTTGCTATAAAAATGTGTTTAATATTTTTGGCCTTTGACTATGATGTCGTGCTGGTTGCAAATCTTATCCCATTTTGGTCTTATGTTAGCTATGTATTATTATTGGTGCCATTAGTTTTTAATCAGACGTTAGCTGAAGAATATATATTCAGATCATTTGTATACAAGACAAAAGATAGTTTTGACCCATATAAAATCATTTTCAGCTTGTTATGTTTGGTTGCTGTATGTTCTTTTGTACTTGGTCATGTGTATCAGTTTCAAAATACAAGTGCTCCTATTTTATTCACATTTGCAGTTCATTTTTTGAATGCTTTATCTTGGATGATTATGGCTGTGGTTTCAGGTGGTGTTGAATATAGTTCTGGGTATCATTTTGGCAATAATTTAATGATTAGCTTATTGCTGCCTTTTTTATCATTAGCATCTAGTCATAGCATTACGCTCAATATTTCTGTTTTAGCTTACAGAACTATAGTCAGTAGTGTTGTTTCTTTTATGATATTTATTCCTGTTGTTTTGCTTGAGCGAAATTTTAGTTTAAAATCTGAGCTAGAAATAGATCCCGAAAAATCTACTGATCTTAAGAATGTTTCCGTAAAAAATGATAGCAATAATAATTGTCTAATAGGTGATGCAACAGAAGATTCTGAATTATATACAAGTAGGGGTCACAAATGAAAAATAACACAACAATTTTGTTTCTAGAATATCTCCTAAATGGATTATTTTACTTTACTTTTACCCTATATTTTAGTGGCGCAGCTATATTTTCTAGCCCTTTAATATTGATTAGTGGTCTTATTCTTTATTTGACTAATATTGTTGTTATCGCTCGTATGAAGGCTATTGATGATGGTTATGAAAATTACTTTGGTAAAGTATTTGATGAGGCTATAAAGATGATCATGTTTGGTACAGGGTGTGTCTTTTTTGCTCTTTTATTTCTTGGTGCTGATTTTTCTGGATTTTTGGGCTTTTTGCTTTTTATGTCAGGAGTTTTTTGTGTTAGGAATTTATCTAAGATTTTTTTAAATCCTGATATGAATACATCTGAGAGAATTGCGCATATAGCTCCAGTAGTTGTGATTTTTATAGCTCTTCTGAGTTCATTTCACGCTTTTGATTTTTTAGGGGTTGTTTTAGGTGTTGGTAATGAAATAAAAATATATAGCTTATTTGCTTATTTGTCTCTTTTAGGCTTGTATGAATGTAAGGATAATAAAATATTGCATGGAACTTTTGATTTTTATGCATGGCCTAAATATATGTTGGGTTTTGTTTTTGGTTTCTTTACTTTTTTTATTTTTTTATTCAATAATAGTACTATTATAAATTTTCTTAGTGTTAATGTGGCATTATGTTCACTTTATGCTCTGATTATGTTACCACTTGTGATTAATCAGACATTGGTAGAAGAATTTATTTATAGATCACTCGTGCTTAACACTAAGAATAAAATTGATCCTTATAATGTCGTGTACTTTATTCTCGCAATTATCGCTACAGTTATATTTACTATCGTTCATCTATACCAGTTTGAGCCTACTACAATGGGTGTGCTGCTTTGTTTTGCTGTAAAGATGCCGCAATTTTTTAGTTACATGCTGCTCACTTCATTAAGTGATGGTGTGGAGTATAGCTCAGGTGTTCATTTAGGGTGGAATTTATTTATATGTATTTCTTTACCATTTCTTGGATATTCTTTGATAGAATCTGCTACCTGGTTTGGTATTGCTAATGCTTTTTGTCAGTATACCGCAGTTAGTTTACTTTTCCTCGTGCCATTGTTGCTCGTAGATCGCTTTTTTGTTTTAAAAGTGACTAGGGATAATGATAGTGTTGAATCCCAAAGTCTTAATGATTCTAGCTCTAGTAGAGAAGTAAAGCAGCCCCTTGTAAAAGGAATCGATTGCCATGCTATGTTGCCTCAAATTACTTCAGCAGTATAAAATAAATGGTTATAAAGTTTGATTTTACTAGCTATTTTTAATAGACTAACAGCTGTGTTCCTTGTCTTTGTGCATATTAATATTGCAAAGACTATCTAACTAACCATGAGGAAATATATATGCGACACTACGAAATCGTTTATCTTGTTCATCCTGACCAAGGTGAGCAAATTGAAAATATTATTGAGTTAAACAGTAATCTGATAAGAGAGGCATCAGGAAAAGTGCATCGTCTTGAAAATTGGGGTAGACGTCAGTTAGCTTATCCAATTGATAAGATCCATAAAGCACATTTTATTCTTATGAATATCGAATGTACTCCTGAAGTTCTAAATAAACTTACAGAAAACTTTCGTTTTTCAGATGCAGTTATAAGACATCTTGTAACCGTTTGTAGAAAAGCAATTACAGCACCTTCTGTAATGGCAAGTGAAGATAATAAAAAGCCTGATAACTCTTCAAAGAATCTAAAGTTAATTGATTATAAAGCTGTTGAAAGATTAAAAGCTTTCATTATGGAAACTGGGCGTATCGTGCCATGTAGGGTAACTAATATTAGTGCTTGTGATCAAAGAAGAGTAACTCGTGCTGTGAAAATAGCTCGTTTCTTATCACTATTACCTTACTGTGACCGTCACGAGTAAATAGGAAATAAACGGAAAAGGATAACTATGGCTGATAACAATCCAAAAAAACTAGCGAAGACGTTTAGCAACCTTAATAATGCAGGCCTTGCTGTTATAGTTGCTTCTTCTCTATCTTTATTTGGCATTCCAGTTGGAATGATAACTGGTATTCTTGTGAGCTTTTATGCTTTAGAAGCACCAATTAAAAACTTTATTGTGTTAACAGCAATCGCTTTGATTCCAAGTATCATTGCATTGTTTATGATTGAGAATGAATTGTCATTTCAGATATTTACACAAGTCATTACGTTTTTAATAGTGTTAGGATTTATTAGTTATTTGCTAAGAGAATTTTCGTCTTGGTCTGTTGTAATTCAGGCTATAGGAGTTATAGGTGCTTGTATGGTTATTGGTATCTATATTTTATATCCTGATGTAGATGCTTGGTGGCTAGAAAGGCTTAAAGTGTTCTTTGTTAATGCTGATGTTGATCAGGGTGATGAAGTTCTTTTAGCTTATGCCAAGTATGCAACAGGTATGCAAGTTATGTCATTATCCTTTTCCGCATTAATAAACTTATTATTTGCACGCTATTGGCAGGCTCTTGTTTACAATAAGAAGTCTAAAGTTAGAAAGGAGATCCTTGAAACTAGGATTTCTGGTGTAATGATTTGCTTTATTTTGCTATTAAGTTTGAGCACTTTTCTTGAGTTTTCATGGGCTTTAGATGCACTAATAGTATCTTTAGTGCCTGCTTTCTTTTCTGGAGCAACCCTTGTTCATATTTTATGCGAAAAGAATGTGCGCAAAAGTAATAGAATTTTTGTATTAATCATGTTTTATATGATGAACCTTATTGCCTTTCCTATTGTCCCATTAGCTGTAGCTATTATAGGTATTATTGATTACCTTATGCAGCTTCGCTTTAGGTTTGGCTTAGTTATTAAATAATTTATTAGGAGAAAATAATGGAAGTAATATTAACAAAAGTATCAAAGTTGGGTAACGTTGGTGATAGAGTAACTGTTAAAGGCGGTTATGCTCGTAACTTTCTTATCCCAGCAGGTGGTGCTGTAAGCACTTCACCAAAAAACGTCGCTTATTTTGAAAAAATTAGAGGTGAATTAGAAAAAGTAGCTGCTGAAGAGCTAAAAGCTGCTCAACTACTAGCATCTGAATTAGATAAATTACAATTAACCCACTGGGCTAAAATAAGTGAAGGAACTTCAATATTTGGTTCTGTAGGTGTTGGTGAAGTGATGGAAATTATCAATAAAACTCACCCAAAAATTGAACGTAAACAAGTTCATGTTTTAGGTGGTGCTGCAAAAGAATTAGGCCACTATACTGTGACAATCCAGCTTCATCGTGATGTTGTGGTAGAGCTTACGTTAGCAGTACTAGACGAGTCTGATAATCCTAACTAGGCTGAATAATATATGGCAGTAAGTGCCCCTCCTATGCAGCGGCAATACCGTGATCCTGACGTTGAAAGAGCAAAGGTTCCGCCACACTCTTTAGAGGCGGAGCGCTCATTGCTTGGCTCAATGTTGCTAGATAATACCTCAACTGATGATATCATAACTATGGTCATCTCTGATGATTTTTACCTACCACAACATAGGGTTATATTTACAGCTATTGCTGAACTTTATAATAAAGATAAACCCTGTGATATATTAACTCTAACAGATTATTTAACTACTATGAAAAGGTTAGAGTCTGCTGGTGGTGAAAGCTATATTTACGAAATTGCAAACGCAACTCCAAGTGTGGCTAATATAAAAGCATATGCTCAAATAGTAAAAGAGCGTTCCGTTATTCGGAAAATATTAAGCACTGCTAGTGAAATAACTTCTCTTGCCTATAACCCAGAAGGTAAAGACACAAGGGATCTTTTGAACGAAGTTGAGCAGAAAGTTTTCAATATTGGTGATCAACGAGATGCTGGAAGTGGTATTAGTAAAGTTAGTGATGTTTTGGCTATCGCAACTGAAAAAATTGATAAGCTTTTTCATCAAGGTGATACAGTAACGGGCATTCCAACTGGGTTTGATGATTTAGATAAAATGACAACAGGTTTGCAGCCTGGTGATTTGGTTATTATCGCTGGTAGGCCTTCAATGGGTAAAACTACCCTTGTTATGAATATAGCTGAAAATGCTGCTATTAGTGCAAAGAAACCAGTAGTGGTTTTTAGTCTTGAGATGTCAAGTGAGTCACTTGTGATGCGTATGTTGTCTTCTCTTGGAAGAATTAACCAGAATAAGATCAGAACAGGAAAGCTAAGTGATGAAGATTGGCCTAGGTTAACATCTGCTGTCAGTATGTTGTCTGATGCACCAATATATATTGACGAGACTCCAGCATTAAGTCCTGCTGAAATGCGTTCAAAGATTAGACGTATTATTAAAAAAGAGGGTGAGATAGGCCTTATAGTTGTAGACTATTTGCAGCTTATGCAGGTGCCTACTATTAAAGATAATAGGACATTAGAGATTTCAGAAATTTCCCGTTCATTGAAAATGATTGCTAAGGAAGCAAAAGCTCCAGTGATTGCAGGTTCTCAGTTGAATAGGGGGCTTGAGCAAAGGCAGGATAAAAGACCTATTATGTCTGATTTGCGTGAATCAGGTGCTATTGAGCAGGATGCAGATTTAATTGGGTTTATATATCGTGATGAGGTTTATAATCCTGATACTGAGGATAAAGGGGTGGCTGAAATTATTATTGGTAAGCAGAGAAACGGAGAAACAGGTAAGCTTCGTTTAACATTCCTTGGGCAATATACGCGATTTGAAAATCATGCAAAAGCAGTATTCTGATTCAAATAATACACAATATTATTCTGACCGTATTGTTGAGATAGATTGCTCGGCTTTAACGCATAATTTTAATAATATTAAAAAAATAGCCAAAAATTCTGAAGTTATAGCATATGTAAAGGGTGATGCTTATGGCCATGGTATAGTAGGTGTTGTTAGGCATCTTAGAAGTATCGGTGTGACTATGTTTGCTGTTGCATCTGTTAATGAGCTGCTTGCTATAAGGGAGTTTTTTTTAGATGTTCGGGTTTTAGTAAGTTCAACGTATTGCACCTCGGAAATACTTAATATGGTTTCGAGAAATAATGGTGATATAGTTGTTTTTAATGAAAAACATGTTGATATTTTACAGGATGTGTCCCTGCCAAATAAGGTTAATGTTTGGTTGAAAGTAAATACCGGTATGAATAGAATGGGTATTGCCCAAAGTAAAATTGAAGATACCCTAAATAAACTACGAAAATGCCAAAATGTATTTGCTGATGATATTATACTTATGAGCCACTTTGCCTGTGCTGATGACAAAAATGCCAAAATGAATTTGCAGCAAATAGAAAAATTTACGGCTGCTACAGATAATATAAGTCTACGTCGCTCTATGGCAAATTCAGCCGGAATTTTAAATTTTCCTGTAAGTCATTTCGACATAGTGCGCCCAGGATTGCTCCTATATGGTGTTTCCCCAATTATTAATTTCGATTCTAGACTAAAAAACTTTAAACCAGTTATGACTGTAGAAGCCAGAGTTATAGCCCTTAACGATATACCAGAAGGTGATACTCTTGGTTATAGGGCTGCTTATAAAGCACCCAGTGATAAAAAAATAGCCGTAGTAGCCTTTGGTTATGCAGATGGTTATCCTGTTGCACTTAAAGACGATGCATATGCACTTATAAATGACATAAAGTGCCCAGTTGTTGCGAGAGTAAGTATGGATACTATGATGCTTGATGTATCCCATATAGAGCAGGTTGCAATTGGCGATAAAGTTACAATTTGGGGCAAAGGCTTAGACGTCTCATTTATTGCAAAGGCAGCAAATATGATTCCTTATGAGCTGCTATGTCATGTCTCTAAGCGAAGAACATTTTATATTTACAGTGATTAGTTATGAATGAAAAACAAATTTATTGGCGCTTACGCCGCGGTGTGCTTGAATTGGATTTTGTTTTCTCTGGCTTTTGGGAAAATAAATATCAGTCTTTAAATGAAGATGATAAGAAAGCATTTGCAGATTTATTGGAGCTTCAGGATCCAGAGCTACTTGGTTATTTAGTATATCGCGAAACATCACCAAAAGATCCCAATATAGCTCGTATCGTCAGTATAATCCTTGCTAATATAGATCAAGCTTCGAACTAGTACTGAAAGCTCTCCATTTCCTTTACTAGCTTATGCCATTTCTGCCAATATTCTGTTGGTGCTACAAATTTAACATTAGTATGTGATGCATCTACAACCCATAGGTTGTCCTTGGGTGTAACAGCACTCTCAAATAACTTTTCACCATGCCAGAATGGAACAACTACATCAGCTGTGCCATGAATAAATAGCTTTGGAATAGTTATATCACCAATTCTGCCTATAGTATTAAACTTATCAAATGGTAATATTCTAACTATAGTTACTACTCTGAAAGTACTTGTAAATGCCCCTTCTAATATTAAACCACCAATAGGCTCATTACTGGCTATATATGTAGCTAAAGCTGATCCTAGAGAATGTCCATAAGCAATAATTGATCGGCTTGGTACTTTCTTGTCTTTAACTAAAAAGTTGTATGCAGCTTTAACTGCTAAGTAGCTATTGCTTTCGCTTGGTTTACCTTCACTAGTGCCATAACCATAATAATCATATACTAAGGCTGAGAAGCCTTGCTTTACAAGCATTTTTGCGAAATCTTGGCTTGTTCCTATGTCTTCAGCATTACCGTGGCTTACCAGAATTGTGTATTTGGCTTTAGGGTTGTCATAATAAATAGCTGATATTTTAGTGCCATCTTTTGTAGTTAACTTTTCTAAGTTTGCTATATTATCATCGTTATAAGTTGCAGGCTTTGATCTGAAGATGAATACATCAGAGACAAATATACCAAGAACACATAATGTAACAAAAAAAACAATAAAAAAGTCTAAGGCTGAGCGCGCTATCGTAGTCATAATTTCTCACTAAGTTTAAATTCTTTAATCCCACCATATGATTTAATATCAAATGCATTTTGTAAGAGTAGTTGATATTTTGCCCTAAAAGCATCCAATTTAAAAGTGATAATAAATTCTTTTTTATTAATATTTTCTTCAATATCTGTTTCGTTTAACAATTGTAAGAAAGACCAAGGGTTATTTTTGTTTTTTATGCTACTTTGGCCAAGAGTATTTTCAAATTCTAAAGTGACTAAGTTATCACCATATTCTGGCCATATTATTTCACTTGTCTTTTCTTTTTCTTTACTTAACTCTATCTTTTTATTTCCTATTTCTAATATGAACTTTTTAGCATTATGTTCAAGATCCATAGGTATTAATGTCATATAAAGTCTTGGTTTATTATACTTGTCAAACCAGTTAATGATAATTTTACTTATTGAGTGAAAAGCATTTATGTTTTTTTCATCTAACGAGCTATATACTTTTTTATTACTATGAATTGGTCCAATAAGCTTAAGATAAGTATTAAGGATACCATTTGGACCAAAGAACTGCTCAAAATCAACAAAGTTCATATTATCTTTACTATCCTGATTTAGAGGAAATTTATTTGCAATTTTTTTCTGATAATAAGCAATAACCGTATGTTGCCAAATGTTATTTAAGTAGTTGTATGCTTCGTTACTTGCAATATCATCAAAAGAATTTGTTAATTGGCGAAGCCAAGCTTGTTGCTCACCACTAAGATTATCAGCAAGTTTGTTAGCTCGAGCTACTATTGATTTTTCTGGGACTTTTATTTGTTGGAATATTTCTTCATAAAATTCCTGTTCTTTGTTGTCATGACACATACGCTGAATATCACCAAGAATATTAACTATTTCTTTATTGGTAAAAATTTCAATCCAGTCGTTATTGTTATCTTCACTAGTTATTCCTGCTACTAGTAAAGCTGTTTTGGCAGTGCTAATATCTTTGATCAGTTTTTCATTTTCGCTGTTAAATTGTTCAAGGTATTCTAGTAATTGCGATCTACTAGTTAGCTTCTCTTGATTGGATATATTGATATTAGCTTTCTTTAGCCAATAGTTCTTATATTCTTTTAGGTAGAACTCTTTAGTTTGGGCATTACACATTTCTAAGTTGCCATCTTTCCCCACAGATATAGCATTACAAGCAGCTTGGATCTCTTGTGGCATTTTATTAGTTAGGTATTCTGGAGTTAGGATATTAACTATATCTAATTTGCTATTATTTTTTAATTGATAGTCATTTGCTATTAATAATAGAGCTTTATCTTTTAGATCAAGGCCACCTAGTTGTTCCTGAATTATTGTTTTGGTTGCAGGATTTAGAATCAAATTAAACTCATGTTTTTTGACATAATTTTGCATATGATTTGTTAATATTTTATGTTTGCTATTATGAGATAGAGAATTTATTAAGAATGTTTGTTCTGATGAAGTTAATTTTCTTCCTGACATTGATTTGAATTTTATGAGTTCAGGGTAGAATGTTTGTTTGTTTGCTACTTTTTCTGCAATTATATTACCTAGATAGTTTGCTATATCTTCTTCTATTGCTTGTTCTAGATAGGAGTCATAGTGCTTTTCTAGTTCTTCTTTTAGTTCGTGTGTACTGTTATTGGCGCCTGTTTTATTCATATATTCAAGTGCGAGATAAAGTTTATCAAGTTCCGAAGAATTATTATTGTTTGAAATTAAGTTTTGTACTTGGCTTGTTATGCCATTTGTGGCGCTATAGTTTAGGTATATGTTTTGGCAAAAATATATGCTGGTAAGGCATACAGCGCTCATGATGCCCATAATGCTTATGTCTTTTTTGGTGTATTTCACCTTTATCTTGAGGCAGTTTATTTGTTCTATAATATTTGAGTTAAAATAACCATGAATTTTATCATTAGTGCCAAGGATACTTATTTGGCTAGATTTAGATAGGGGTTGACTATCATTATGAATAAAGTCAACGAGATTGTTTGAGATATTATTACAGCAGTAGTAAACGCCAAAAACCTTTTTTGGCATAATAAGTTCTAGTTGTTTGAGTAATGATATCGTAGGTTCTACTAGTTGTTCCATTTGTAGGGGAAAATCCTTTATTTCAAATTTTCGAAGAGGATCATGTTCTTGGCGTAGTCTTTTTAAGACATGTTGTTGCATTGATTCTATCATAAGTGGAAGATTTTTCTTACATATAGCCGCAATGCTAGAGTTGTAGTTATTTGTGTTTTTAAATGTAGCAAGTAGGTTATTGCGTTCGTCCTTACTAAGATCGTAGAAAAAGGATTGAAACCCAAGGATTTTGTCGCATTGGGTGAATACAACATTAATTTTGGTATTAGGAGCTATTTCTTGGGTTGTTTTTAGTAATTCTTGGATATTTGCTATTATTTTATTGAAGTTATTATTGTTGCTGTTATGTATAGTAGTTACCGGTAGTGTTATTACTATATTTTTTAGGTTGTAGCAGAAAAAGCTTCTTGTTTGGATAGCTGTTATAATCTGTTGCCAGAAATTATTATTTTCAGAATGGGGTTTAAACTCATTATTAGTTTCTATTTCTAAGAATAGTTCATTTTTATTCTGCCACCATGTGCCAAGATCAATGTCAGGGAAGTTATCGTTATTAATGTTTTTAATATTGTTTTCTTGGAGGAATCCGCTTTTCCCAGCTCTTGTGGGCCCTATGATAATTGATATGGGTAGATTTTGGCTAAATATTTTTTTATTTTGTTTTTTTAAATATTTTTGTATTTGTTTTATGTGTTCTTTGTAGATAGGGTTAGATGATATATTGGTAGTATGGTTAAGGCGATATATTATCAAAGCTAGCATGGAGGTTACAATTGCAAGCACTATAGTAATTTCTATTTCTTTGAATATAAAATAAGAGACAATAGTAACTAGAAGAGGACTAAAGCAAGCTATAGCCAATACTTTTTTATCATGATTCATATTATTCCCAAACTAGAAAGATAATATATTGTAGCAAAAATCACAAAAAACTCTAGTAGATAAAATAGTATTTGTTATAGTTTGGGGTTTTCGCGATTAGCATTATGTTCTGCGTCTACTTTTGCTACGTTTTTTCTGTATGTGCAAATCATATTTTGTCCTTCTGGATCACCAAGTTTCCTCATAAGAGCTATATATTCTTCGTTTTTTGCAGGCCTTCCAAATTGGCGATAGCGAACTTTATGACTAGATTTTCCTTCACTATAATTATTTCCGACACTGTATCGGTCTTCTGAGTAAGATTCTTTGAGATCCCTAACAGCTTCTATGACAGGTTTAACAAAGTTTTTATAAATAAAGTTAGCTCCAGGTATCTTTTGTTTAAGATATATACCTGCCTTAACAGATGAAGTGAGTTCTTTACTAGGATGCTTTATAGCCCACTTTAGTACATCGGGGTTTGTTACATATTCACTAATTTTTTTAAGTCTGGATCATGTTTATTATCTTTAAGTAGATCATTAATATATTCTTTTTGAGTCATGTTTTTATGATCAGTGCTAACCATATTTGTTTTAGCGCCTACTGATATAAGGAGAATTACAGCCCCAACATTTTTTTTCTCAATAGCTACGTGAAGAGGAGTAGGGCCAAGCCATGGTTCAGAAGTGTTTTTTTTCCATGGATTTATTTTCCATGATTGTTCTTGGTTCTCAGTATATTGTTGGTTAATTATCATTTCAGGGTCATAATAAGTATTATTCAAGGGACGATAAGTAAGTATTTGTTGTATACAGTCATATTTATTTTTAACCTTGTCTCCTGCTGCAATAAGTGAGTGTAGTTGGCCATAACCTAGTTTATCTTTATGTTTTTCTATATATTCTTCTGTAGGAAGTACAACCCTAAGATCATCATAAACAGTTGATTTTGCAATATCCCTAGGTTCTCCATCTAATGTATGCTTTGTATCTATCTCTGGAAGGACTTTTCCATGGTAATCTAACCTACCATTAATATTATGTGGCATAACCATATATTCTAATCTTGCTAAATCTATATTCACCGTTGTTTCTTTATATGGTGGGGTTATAATCGCATCCATATTTGTTGGTTCTTTATTAAAGTCCATCAAATCACTTCTTCCAGTAATGTCACAGTCAAGTTGGATAGCCGTCATGTAATCAGGCTTTCCTCCATCAAGCTCTGTAATCTTTTCTAAGCTAATAAAGTGAAAAGTATCATTGTCTTTTACTGTGTATTTAGATTTTCCATTTTCTATCTTCTCTTCTATACTTATTCCTGTCATATATTCTACGTACTGTTTTTTATTGTCGCCAAAAAGCGTTTGCTCCTTGTAACCAAGGGTTAAATTTCCTTCATCGTTTTCTAGGACTTCTCTGTATTTTTCCTCAATCCTTACTTGATTTTGAATATTACTTGGCATGAATACTTCTCCTAGGTTATCTATATACCCTAAGCATAGTAAGTGTTTGTTTTTATGCTGTTTTTTTTATTGGATTGTGTTTTGAATTTTTATGCTTTGCTCAATATAAGTAAGTAAAGGCTTTGTGACTTGCATTAAACGAAACTCTAAAATAAATATCGTTGCAATGCATACTATAGTTATTGTAAGTAAACTTACCCATACTATTTTTGGTTTGCTAGTGTTAACTTCGGTTGTTTTTATTTCCTTCAAGTGGTCAGCTCGAGGTACATCATGCGAAATTAAATCCCATAACTTATCGATAATAGTATAACAAATTACATGTCCTTGCTTGTCTTCACGATATATTCCAGCATAGCCTAATGTCATACAACAGTAACATAACTGTAATAAATCTTGATGCTCAAGAGGGTTTTTAGCAGAGCGCTGAATAATTATAAAAAAGTTCTCTCCCTTCCATGATTCTAAACTTCCAGCATTGCTTAAAGGAGGAGGAGACCACTTTTTCTTAATACCCCAATCACTATGTTTAATTATATCGTAACACCAAGAACAAATAATATGCCGTGCAGCTAAAACTATTTCAGCTTTATAATCAGACTCAAGTTTTTGCATGAAACAAAAAATTTCTTTTTTTAGAACAGCATTAACAGAATTCTTGCGATATTTACTACCGTTATTACAGACATGCGTTACATAGTTTATAATTGGCGATGCACTTTTAAGTATAATGTTGTCACCTATATCATTGGTACACAAACTAGATCTAATGTCTGAACTACTAAAAATATTTTTTAATCCTGGAGTATCAATGCCGGGAGCTAAATCAAAAGTCTTACTCATAACCTTGCAATTTTGTTTCACTAATGAATATTAACAGAATTACTTCTTATGCAGAACTATTTTCTGTAACAATATGTGTGCGGGCAAATAAAGCTTTTGATACAGTGCCACTATCTAAGTATTCTAATTCCCCGCCTATAGGAATGCCATGTGCAATACGAGAACATGCTACGTTTAATTCCTTTACCTGTTCAGTTATATAGAAGGCTGTTGCTTCTCCCTCAGGAGTACTATTGGTGGCAATAATTAGCTCCTGTGCAGATAACTCCCTAACCCGAGATAATAATTTAGGTATCCCAATATCATTTGGGCCAATACCATCTAATGGTGATAGATGCCCCATAAGAACAAAGTAATAACCATTAAAACAACCAGTCTGTTCTACAGCAATTACATCAGCTGGAGATTCTACAACACATATGTTGTTATTATTCCTGCGATTATCACTACAAAGATTACATACCTCAGTTTCACAAAAGTTGCGACATAAGTCACAATTTCCAACTAATTCCATAGCACTGCTCAAAGTGCTGGCTAATTCTAAACCTGATTCACGTTTGCGTTGTAATAGCTCAAACGCCATGCGCTGAGCAGACTTTGGGCCAACTCCAGGTAAAACCCTTAGGGCCTCAATAAGCTTTGCAATAAGAGGGGAGTAAGACATTATTCTTTACTTTCTTTTAAATCTTCACTTAAAGTTTCAATTTGCTTGCGAGTAACTTCGCCAACTTGAGCTACAGCATCATTCATTGCATTAATTATAAGTTGTTCCATTACAGATTTTTCTTGTTCGAGGAAGGTGTCAGATAAATTGCACTCAAGGGCTTTAAAACGACCATTTATTGTTAAGGCAATATCTGATTGGTTATCTATACCAGCTTTACCTGTAAGATGAGCATTTTCAAGATTGTCCTGAGTAGATTTCATAGAAGATTGCATATTAGCAACCGCTTTTAAAATCTCGTTTAACGAAGGTTTTTCTGACATTTTTAACTCCTAGTTTAATATTGCGGGATAACGATACCACCTCATTTATTATGAGGCAATTAGTTTTTACTCATTAGCTACAGTTACATCGCTTATCGTTGCACCAAACTCAGACATTATACTTTGTACATTGTTATTTGCTAACATTTCTTGCTTTGCTTTTTGCTTTAAATCAGTTTTTTTTTGCTCAGCTTGTATAATTGGTGTATTAACAGTTGTATTTGTAATGTTTACAGTTATTTTAATCGCTTTTTGATATAGCTTTTCTAACGCATCTTCTATGCGTTTTTTATGTTGGTCATTAAAAAGAGCTGATTGGCTTTTATTCAAATCTAAATTTAAGTTACTGCCTTCAACTGAGTTTAAAGATGTGTTTTTAATTAAAGCTAATGTCATTCCTTTTAAGTCTAGCTGATCTATAACTCTACTCCATGATTCTGGAGTTGGAGCCTCACTTTGTGCTGGTATTGTTTGAGTATTCTGAACTGATTGTATTGGTTCATTTTTTATCGGTGCTTTTTGAGTGTTATGAACTGGTTGTGATGCTTTATTTTTTATCGGTGCTTTTTGTATTGTTGTACTACTAGAAATTTTAGGTTCAGTATTATCTAGCTTAAAGGCTAACATACGAATACAAATCATCTCAAAACATTCTGAAGCAGCAGGGCAGTAAGGTAAATCTTGTAGTCCTTTTAATGCTATTTGGTAATAGAGCTGAATCTGATTAGGAGTGGTTTTACTAAGCAGGTTTTGTAACATAGGTGAGAGCTTTTTTGCCTGCTCGGGTACTACTTGTGCGACAGATAAACTATGCAGAGTGGATAACATCTGTTTTATAATTGTAGTTGGGTCTGTTGTCTGCTCAGTTATTTTCTTAATCTCATTCCAAACGCTATCTTTATTATCTTCGACAATAAGAGTAATTAGAGTGTTAATTGCATTTTGTGGTATAACTCCAAGTACTTTTCCTGCAATAGCCGCAGTAATCTTTTCATCAGAAAAAGTTATGATTGGCTCTAGAATACTTAAAGAGTCACGGATACTACCATTAGCATTAGTGGCTACTAAATCAAGAGCTTCTGGCTCATAGCTTATTTTTTCCTGCTCAAGAATGTTCGCAAGATGTTCGCTTATTGTTGCTGGGCTTAGTGAGGCTAAATGAAATTGTAAGCAGCGCGATATTATAGTATCTGGTAACTTTTCAGGGTTGGTGGTAGCCAAAATAAACTTTACGTATTGGGGTGGTTCTTCTAATGTTTTCAATAACGAATTAAAACTATGTTTGGATAACATATGTACTTCATCAATGATGAAGATGCGGAATCTACCTTGGCTTGGCGGATACATAGCTTTATTTATTATTTCTTTAGTTTCATCTACTTTAGTATGTGATGCAGCATCTATTTCAAATAGGTCAATAAAGCATCCTGAACTAATTTGTTTGCAACTTGGACATTTTTCACAAGGGTTTGGAGTTATTCCTGTCTCACAGCTAATTGCTTTTGCAATTATTCTTGCAAGAGTAGTCTTCCCAACACCACGTGTTCCTGTAAAAAGGTATGCATGATGCAATCTTTGTTTTTTTAGTGAATTAGATAAGGCTGTGACAATATGTTCTTGGCCTACCATATCACTAAAATTACGAGGTCTGAACTTGCGTGCTAATACTTGTTGTGACATTTTTTACTCTGCTGGTAGTAGAGTGGCAGTAGCCTTATCTAGCACCTAGATCCACTAATACCGCTGCTCCCTTCCAGGCCTGACGGAGTTTTCAGTTTACTACTGCTAGAGGGCTACTACCATGAACTTGTATACTAGCTAAAAAATTTACTTAGCGCTAGTATTTTCATATAAAACATTTGAGTACTCGCTGTTATATCATTATTATATACAGTCTTATGGTAAGATTAGATAATAAATTTTTCATTGATACTCCAGAAATAGTGGCGCCAAAGCTTTTAGGGAAACAAATTGTGGTTGGTGATAAAAAAGCTACCATTATTGAGGTGGAAGCTTATGGTGGGCAAGATGATGCAGCATCACATGCTTTTAAAAAGACTAAAAGATCAGCGATTATGTATGATAATCCTGGATTAGTATATATGTATCTTGTTTATGGCATGCATTGCTGTTTAAATTTTGTGGTTTCACCAAATGGGGTGGCAGGAGCTATTTTAATTAGGTCTATTATCTTAGATGGTGATGTTGTTAATGGTCCGGGTAGAACCTCTAAAGCACTTGGTTTAGATTTAAGTTATAAGGGGCTTGATATTACTACATCAACTCACTTTGCTGTATATGATATTGGGTATGAAAGTGAATTTAACATCTCTGAAAGAATCGGTATTTCAAAGGCAAAAGAAAAGATGTGGCGCTTTTATACTCCTGATTTATATAAATAAAACGGCATAAAAAAATTTTTGTACTATACTTTTAATATGAGCAAAAAGATGTTATTAAAAGTGAGTTAAAAATGAATGATAAAGATTTTTTAGATTTTATGTTATCAAGTAATATTTTGATGCACCAAGCTGTTGATTGTGACTTTTTTAACCTTTTAGTTAAGGAAGGTGATGGTACAGTGAAGTCATCATTAATAGATTATTTTAATTCTTTAGCTTATAAGATTATTGTTAGAAATAAACAGCTAAATGAATTTAACAGTAGGAAGGTTACACCACTACAATTTATTTTTACTGCTATAAAAAATGATACAACAGGGGTAGTGCAATATTTTATGGATAATAATGCCTCTAGGTATGTGGCAAAATTTGTTGTCTCTGAAAAGCTTGGTAGAAGTATAACAGAAAAAATACCTGATGCTATTGCTTTAGAATCTCTTGATAAATTAACACCTCTTAATTCAGAGATTGTTTTTGGCATGATATCTGAAGAAAATGAAGATTGTCGAAAAATATTAGTTAATCAGTTGTTAGGAATATTAAAGGAAAATGTGTCTCAACAAGAAGTAAAAAGTGAATATCTAGAATGCTCTATTTGCAAAGAACAAAGCTCTATTTCTAGTCTTCAAAATACGGGAAGTGAAGCATTAAAAGATATGATAACTCAAGTTGTAGATAAATATGAGGAGTTCTCTGCATTTGATAATACTTTTAAAGGATCAGAAGAAAGATCTATTTATAGTGATGCTATAAGTCAATCTGGTAAAGATATCCAAAAAACAAGCTGGTTGAATTGGTTGTATAATTTTGTTTCATATCCTTTTAGGAAGGTTTATCAGTACCTGTATCCTGAGGATAACAAATTATCTCTTACAGCGGAAAACCTTAAATCGCTTGAAGTCAAAAAACCAATTAGTCAAGTTGGTCAAAGTGAAACAGCATCTAATACAAGCTCTACGCAAACACCAAGTTTGAAAGATCATCTATAAGAACTCTTTTTTGCTCGCAAGAGTCTCTATCCCTTACAGTTACTGTATTAATATATTGAGGATTACTATCACTGGCTCCTATAGTGTCAAAATCAATAGTTATGCAGTATGGTGTGCCTATTTCATCATGGCGCCTATACGCTTTTCCTATATTGCCAGTATTTTCAAATACTATTTTACCTTTGCATTTTTGTCTTAGCATCTTCACAACTTTTTCTGCTGCAGCAAGGATTTCAGGTTTGTTTTTTGCAAGAGGTATTACAGCTGCTTTAACAGGAGCTAAATGTTTTGCTAGTTTTAGCACAGTCCTAGTTTGACCACTTTCTAATGTTTCTTCATGATATGCCTCAGATAGTACTGCTAATACTCCTCTGTCTACACCAGCTGATGGTTCAATAACATAAGGTATAAACCAAGATTTGGTTTCTAAATCTTGGCAAGCTAGTTTTGTAATACTATCTTCATTATTCGATACTACTGCATCAATATTAAAATCTTGTTGAGACTTTGTATGTGAGCCAAGATCGTAGTCAGTTCTATTTGCAATTCCTTCTAGCTCTTCTAGGCCATGTGGAAACCTATAGAGTATATCTACAGTTGCTTTTGCATAATGAGATAGATCTTCTTTCTTTTGAGGATCTAAAATTAAGTTTTCTACGCTTAGACCTTGTCTTTGCCACCATTCATAGCGCTGCTTGACCCAATAATCATGCCATGAATCATCCTCGCCGGGTTTAACAAAGAATTCTAACTCCATTTGCTCAAATTCTCTCACCCGGAAAATGAAGTTTTTCGGTGTTATTTCGTTTCTAAATGCTTTTCCAACTTGAGCAATACCAAAAGGAATCTTGACGGATGAACTATCGCATACATGTTTAAAGTTACTAAATATACCTTGGGCTGTCTCTGGGCGCAAATAAGTAGTGGCATTTTCATCTACAACAGGACCTAATTGCGTGCGAAGCATAAGGTTAAATTCTCTTGGCTCAGTTAAATCTTTTGATTTGCAACCAGGGCATACATTATTTTCTATATGGTCATATCGCCATCTTGCTTTACAATCTCTACAGTCAACCATAGGATCACTAAAAGTTGCCTCATGTCCTGAATGTTGGAGTGTTTTTTTATGGGTAAGTATAGAACTGTCTAGGCCTTCGATATCATCTCTACTATAGACCATTTCTTGCCACCAACTTTCGATAAGATTACGTTTAAGCTCTACTCCCATAGGCCCAAAGTCATATACACCTTGTAAGCCACCATAAATACTACCTGATGGGAATATAAAACCACGTCTTTTACAGAGTGAGACAATTTGTTCTAGACTTTTAGCCGCCATGCTAGTGCTCTCTAATTAATTTAAAGATGCATTCTATCATAGTTTGTATGCTGGAGAAAAGAGTGCTCTTATGCTTGCTTCATTTGGCTTTAGTGGTATAATCTACCTGAAATATTTTAGGAGATAAAAATGCAGAGTAAACTTGTAGTTGCAGCTTTATACTGCTTTGTGAGGCTTGATAATATAACAACGATAAGAAAAGAACTATTAGCCTTAACAAGTGGCTTAGATGTTAAAGGTACATTGCTTCTTGCTGAGGAAGGAGTTAATGGGACTATAGCTGGCACTAGAGTGTCTATTGATGCTTTGCTAAGTAAGTTGGGCAAATTGTGTAACCTAACTAATATCGAGTACAAAGAATCTTTTTCTTATGAAAATCCATTTTTGCGTATGAAAGTTAAGCTAAAGAAAGAAATTGTAACACTCGGAGTTGCTGGTGTTGATCCTGTAGCATGTGTTGGAGAATATGTGTCGCCACAAGAGTGGAATAAATTACTCCAAGATCCAGATGTATTAGTTATCGATACACGAAATGATTATGAACACGCTGTAGGTACTTTTAAAGGTGCCGTTGATCCAAATACTGCTACTTTTAGGCAGTTTCCTAAGTTTATAACTGATAATATTTGCCCCTCTAAATATAAAAAAGTAGCAATGTTTTGTACAGGTGGCATAAGATGCGAAAAAGCATCTTCGTATATGCTGCAGCATGGCTTTGATACAGTTTACCATCTCAAGGGTGGGATCTTAAAGTATCTTGAAGAGATACCAGAATCTGAGAGTCTTTGGGAAGGTGAGTGTTTTGTTTTTGACGAGAGAGTATCAGTAAAACATGGTTTAGAGCTTGGAAGTTTTGATCAGTGTTATGGTTGTCGTTATCCAATTACAGAATCTGATAAGAAACACCCGTCTTATGTTAAGGGGGTTAGTTGTCCAAATTGTAGGGATGCTACAAGCTTGGAGCAAAAAACTAAGTTCAGCAAGCGTCAGCGTCAAATTGAGCTTGCAAAGAAGCGAGGTTCAAAGCATTTAGGTGAGGGTAGGGAAGTTGCCTAGTATCCCAATATTATATAGTTTTAGGCGCTGCCCATATGCTATTAGGGCCCGCCTAGCATTAGTTTTTAGTAATATTGAATATGAGTTAAGAGAGGTTGATTTAAAGGCTAAACCTGACTCAATGTTAACGTTTTCACCAAAGGGTACGGTGCCAGTTTTAGTGTTGCCAGATAATAAAGTAATAGATGAAAGTTATGATATAGTAAATTGGGCCTTTGATATTAAGTATCCAACTCAATTTGCACCTGTGACAAATGAAATTAGAGAAGAAACAAAAATAGTTCTTTCTTATTTGCATGAGTCTTTTATTTTTCATCTTAATAGGTATAAGTATTCAGATAGATATGATGATGATGATATTGATCACCATAAAGAAGAGCTTGAAAAGTTTTTATTGCTTTGTGAGAAATACTTATCACAGCATAAATTCTTATTGGCAGATAAGCCAACTACTATTGATATTTTAGTATTTCCTTTTATTAGGCAATTAAATATAGCTAATGATAAGATTTTAACTGGAAGACTTAGGAATTGGTTTGATTTTTGGCTCGGGCATGAATTGTTTCAAGTGGTAATGCAAAAAGAATCTATTTCTAAAGATTGATTCCTTAATATTTCCTTAATTTTTATTATGTTATAATTATATATTATAACTATAAAATTAAGTGGAGTCATATGACTATTACAGATCAGAAATTCATAGAAACAATAATGTTTGATTCTTCTATTGCTCAAAGTGTAAGGTCAACTTTTATTGCCAAAATCTTAGCAGATGCTAGATATCATCCTATATTAGAACTATTCGTTAAAGAGCTATGCAATAACTCACTTGATATACCTGAAATTAAGAGTATTTATGATGCATGTATGAAAAAAGTACCATTGGGTTTTGGTGGATTTGTTAAGCCTTATATTTATAAGGGTAATGATGTTGTTTTATATGAAAATGTTGTGAAGAGTTGCTTGCTAGAACAGTTTTCAGTCCCAAAGGTTGTAAGAAGCTTTAGTAATTCGATCCTAACCAGTGTACAAATAAAAGAAAAGCTAAAGGATATGTTGTGTGAGCATATCTTGCCAAAGATACTTTGTGCAAAAATAGGAAAAGAAAATTGGGATTCACTGGAATCTAACAATCAAGAACTTCATGTTCAGAATCTTTTGACTATGATTGTTGTTGCAGTTAATAATACAGCTGCTCTTCAAAAAGATACACGCCTAATATCTGACGACTCTAAATTTACTGATGAATTAGCTTTAGTTTCAGAAGCTTTAGGTGGTCTAACCGATGAAGAAATTGATTCTAGTAGCGACTCTAGCTCTGTTAGTTATTCTAGCTATAAGTCTTGTGTTGAGATTATGTCAGGTGATTGTCTTACTGTGACTAGTTCAAATGATGAAGATAATATATCTGTAATCAGCACTACTAAAGAAGATAACTTGCCAGATTTCAGAGAATTTGATGACAATTCTGTATTTATAAATAACATATCCCTTGCTTTAGGTGTTGTTATTATGGTTGTAGCTATAATGTTACTCTCTTTTACAAGTATCGGCCTACTAAATTGCTCATTGGTCGTAATGTCTGCGACTTTGCCAGTACTTATGATGAGGGAAAGATACAGCGTTGATAACTTTAAAATTAAAAACCCTGTTAAAGGGAGTTTTAAACCAGATGGAAGCACGAATGTTAGTCGTGAATTAGAAACAGGTGATTATAAAAATTCTCTTAATATTTCTTTAAGTAATAAGTGATATAATAATTGTATAAGTTTGTGAAGTGTTATAAAATAAATCAACTAGAAAAGAGAGCAAAGAATGCAAAATAAAAGTTATGAAACAAGAGATTTAGATGTTCTCAAAATTATATTTACTGATCCTGTTTGGTTAAAGGAGTTTCAATTACAAGAAAACAGTTTTGTAGATCTTGTTGTTGCTAAACTAGATAAAAAAGAGAAACAGCATTTTAGGGTTCTTGTGAATTCAGCAATGAAGCAAGCTGCTGATGATGTGGTTACTAATTATAACCTTGATAAGCAAGGTGAGAATCAATGGATTATAGACCTTTTGTTACCTAAGAAAGGTGGTAAAAGAGGTTTAGGAACAGGCTTGTGGAGTCAAGCATTAAGATGGTTCAATTGGATATCTCCTCGTCTTCCTCGAAATGATGAGACTGATCGTAATATTGATAGATTGTTTGCTATGCTATATGCAGGCATGCATACTTTTGGTAGAGACGTAGATAACTTTAAAAAAGTATTAATTCGTGGTCAAGATGGAAGTGATAAACGCCTAGATGTAACTACTCTTCAATTGCCTCAGAATATTGGACTGAAAAAGAGTATGGAATATCCTCATGGTCATTTTTTTGACGATGCTATATTTGCTGCTTTTTTCTTCGATCGACAAGAAGATGTTGACAGCTTAAAAGAAATAAATGGTTCAATGAAGCAATGTAATTTTACAAGTGGAATAAGTTTTGTAAATAAGAAAGGTGCTAGCGCAAATTTCCAAGATGCGTCTAAACCTACTTATCTGTTAGAAAGTTTACGTGATAAAGGCATCGAAGAACAAGATATTCTCATACAAATGCTTAACAAAGCGAAAGAAAGATTAGCTACTTTAAATAAAACCCAGTTTGGTTATGAAAATGTTGTTGACAAAGAGTTACGTAAGAGTACTTGGCAAAAATTAGATAAACTTTATTCTGCTGATGTTTGTAATACTTTATACGAAGGCCGTAGGCTCCAAAACCCATGGGCAGCAGAAGAGTTAAGTAAGTTGTTGGAAAAATCATCTAAAGATTTAGATAGTGCTCAGCAACTTGTGATTCAGAAAGAAAGTACAGTTTTAGAAATTAAAGATAAACTGCTTACCTTTTTGACAAGTTTTGATGAAAACTATGCTTCTACGATTGAAAGATATGAATTAAGTGACGATATAATAGGTAAAATTACTGCAAAAATAGCTGGTCTTAAATCAGAGCAGGAAGAGACCATAATAAAACTAAACAAAAAAAGAATAAGTTTTGTTGCAAATTATGTCCCAATTGGTAAAAGAAAAAATGCACGAGATAAGCTTGATTCGATAGCTGAACTAGAAAGGAATTTTGGTGAGTTTAAGGGTAATTTTGATTTACATCAAAGTGAATTAGGTGAATTAAAGAGCGCAAGAGAAAACTTAAACAAGTTAACAAGTGAGCAGGAAGCTTTAACTGCTAAGAAAAATAAAAATATTGCTCCTGTTCCAGTAACTTTTTCTAAGGAAGATACAGCAAAGCCTCTAGTAAAAAATATGTACCAAACAAAGCTGATTTTACTAGTTGGTGCTACACTTATTGGCTTGGCAGCATACTCCTTTATAGCTGGGGCTGCTATTGCCACAGTCTTAAAGATAGGCTTGCCAGGGTTAGTACTCAGCATGTCAGCATTATACTTCTATACTAAACGCAATTGTGATAAGAGCTTGCCTCCTGTAGTAAACATGACAAAAGCTGCTGCTGCAGGTGCTAGAGGTCTATCTCATACAGATAAACATGAAGTTTTAGATAATAATGAATTTTCTTCTCACAACGGAAAGAAAAACTTTTCTGATATCACTACAACCTTTAGGACATAATCTATGAAAGATGCTCTAATTGTAAGTACTCCTGCATTAGCAAACTTCCCTTTGGATAAAAACATCCATACATCACGTATGCTGAATAGAGAGCAGGTGCATGCATTAATGCTTAGGGATAAAAAAGAAGGTAGTGAGGTATCATATGACCCAAGTCTTTGCTTTGTTGTAAATATGGCAGAGAATACTGATCAAATCCCCCAGTTATTTAAATTACTAAATAGTTTAAAGGGTACAGATTATTTTAATAATTTTTTCACACATTTTAATAGTAATGAAGACCTTCTAAATCAACTATTTATTAATTATGGTGAGAATACTTCTTTTCTTGATGACAATGTTCCACAAGAAATTGAAGTAACAGAAAGTATAAAATATCAATTTAATCAAGTTAAATCTCTATGGAATTCGTTATCAACATTTCATCCAACATTTGATAAAGATAAACCTTTTACAACATTTAAGACTTTACTTGAAAAATTGAAATTAGGACAATATCCTGTGAGTGTTGCAATAATAAGAGATGTACATTGGACTGGTTTTTCAGTACATAATAATAAAGTAATGTTTGCTGATTCTTTTAATCGATCTTTTTCACATTATACAAAACTAAACGTTGGCAATATACATGAATCTGTAAAGGACTTTTCTGTCCAATTTAGCTATTCTATGAAAGAGATAATATCTTCACTTAATAATTATAATTCTGGAAATATGGCTAAAAAAGTTCCATATTCAATGATATGCAGGATTAGGTCTGATATTTTAGAAAATATAGCAGTATCCAGAAATGTTGGATTTTCTGATGCCTTGCCGGTAACTGATGTTAATAATATTTTGCAAGAATTTGTTCAAAATCACCTTGAGCCTTTGATCCTTGAATTAAGACAACATATAGTATTAAATTCCAGCGATAGTAATAATCTATTCGATCCAAATTCTGAGAAAAATCATTTCTCTGTACTAGACCCTAATAATAAAGAGACTTTTTCCAAAGAAATTTATTGTAATAGTTTTGATAATATATTGGAGGTATATCAGAAATTACAAAATATTCTTAATATGGATATTGGTGAACATACCGTCTTAGATTATAACAATATCTGCCAAGCGTATAGAGATCATAAGAAAAATGGGTTTCAAGGCCTTGGTTGGGATTCAATTTTTGATAGTGAAAAATCAACTATTTCTCTTGATAATATTTTAGAGGCTCAATCTAAAGAAGGAGTGACTAAAACTATTTCTGATTATTTTGGAGATGGAAAAAACTTAAAAATTATAGAAGCTCACTTTAGTCAGCAAAGTGATGGATTTTCTTGTGGTTATCATACAGTGGCTAATATAAGAATGCAGCGCCAAGCATTATTAAATAGCATAGATATCCCTATATATCATTTTAACTGCCATGTTAGTAATATTGTGCATAGAATTGCTAAAGAAGTTATAGATCCTGAAAATGCTCCAGTTCTTTCTGTTGCAGAAATCAAAGGTCTAGTAGATGATGCTATGAAGCCAGATAGTAAGATGAATAATTCTATAATCCCATTTGGAATGGATACAAAGAGTTTCATGATGTATTTAGTGTTGGGCGCTATATTAGGCTTTTCAGCAACAATTATCTCAATTCAAACTATTCTTATCATCTCAACAGTTGCCGTTCTGTTATATGCTTTAACTACAGAAGATAGTCAGGAGCCTTTTGAAATAGATAAGGCGTCAAATAAATCTTGGGATTCCGAAGACTTTGGTCATAGCGTATATGAAGTAGAATCTATTCAGACAGATGTTAATCCAGCTCAAAGTAGCACAAATTATTTCTCAAAGCTATTGACCTAGAGTTCTGAACTAGTTAATATAAAGTTCCATTCCCCGGTAGCTCAGTTGGTAGAGCAGGTGACTGTTAATCACTTTGTCGGCGGTTCGAGTCCGTCCCGGGGAGCCATTATGTTTTAAATAAAAATTAAAGCATAGCATTCCTTGTAAACATTGTACTAGAGATAAAAAACTAGTGGTTAAGTGTTTTATCAACTCCAGTTTTATTGTGCTATTTTAATGACAAAGAAGATTTATCTATTATTTTTAGTATTTATTAATACATGTTACTCACATCCAATAATTAAAGATAAAATAAATATTCCAGTATCATATCCTTTTTATTATTCAGTAGTAGAGCAGGGAAGTAGCTTTTTAATAACGCTATCTACTAATAGTTTTTCTGTCCTGAAACATAAGCCACAATGTTTGCAAAGTATGATCTATAAAAAAGATGATAAGTTGGAGTTATACATTGATAAAAAGTGTTATATAAACTTTATTCCCATTGTTAATAATAAGAATAAATTTTCACTCGATGTTTTTTTCTACCCTGATTCTGAAGGTAATTTGCATGATGCAAATGCTTTTCTTAACAAAGCTTATGAAGATAGTGTAAGAGTTAATGTTACCAATAGACCCCATATTGATGCATGGGAAAAATTTAATAATGAAAAGGCTATAAATCCTCCAAATAAAGAAGATTTTATTATTGTGCTAGATCCTGGTCATGGTGGCTTTGATCCTGGAGCTGTTAGCATCTGGGGTATGGAAAAGAACTACAATCTTTTATTTGCTAAAAAATTACAATCTAGGTTGAATAAAAAACCTGGTTATAGAGTTTTTTTAACACGCGATGATGATACTTATATTACTCTAGACAGTAGATTAAAATATACAAACTATCATGACGCTGATTTATTTATTAGTTTTCATATTGATTCAAATACAAATCAATTTATTAGAGGGTCACGTACCTTTATACTATCAGAAAGCGGTTCATATACAAAAAAGCAGACTTTTGATAATAATATAAATGCTATTAAGTTTGATTTGCAGCAAGCTAGTACTTTATTTAAAAGTGCTGTTTTTGCCTATGATATTGATATAAATCTAGCAAAAATTTTAGATGATAGATTTTCAGGTATATCTTATGGAGGATTTGCTGTTCTAAAATCACCAACCACTGCTTCTATTCTTTTAGAATTAGGCTTTATAAGCAATAAAAAAGACATGCGCATACTAAATGATATATTAGAGCAGGATAGGATAATAGATACTATTATTCTAGCTATTGAGAGATATGTTCTTTTGCAAAAATGACTCTAATCCCTCTAGCTCAGTTTCTACAGCAGTAAGTTTTTCTGGAATTCTAGAATAAATTGTAGAAGAATGAATTTTATTTTCATCGCCAACACCAAGATTTAAAATGCCATTATGCGACAGATACCCGCGGCTAACTCTTAAAAATTTATTTAATGTATCTTTTAAATTTTTACTAAATAAAAAATTTGGTTTTTCTAATAATACTCTTGCAGCAGAACCAATTTTAATCATGTAAAACTCGCGAATGGAGTGTAATTTTTTTTCTTCTGGTAAACTTATTCCAGCATCTAATTCACATAAAGGGTAAAAAGGTATGAAATTTTGATGCACTCCTATAATTGGATTCAAATTAGTAAGTTGAATACCTCTTTCACGATGCTCTCGGTAGAAATTATGTAGAGTTTCAGAAATAATGAATAGTTTTATGCGAAGTTTTATTAGAATAGGCTGATTTTGAAAAAATTTTTCAAAATCTAGTGCATCTTGTATAGTGATTCTCCGTAGAAAAAAAATACTAGCATTTATTTCATGTAGTAAGATAATGCCAGAATAGTACTTATTTAAAATATATAAATAATTAACTATTTTAGGGTCAATTATAGGATTTTTCTGTATTTCTATTTTTTTTGTATATTTCTTATACTCTGAGATATCATATCTCATATCACAAATTAATGATGCATAATCTATATTTCCTTCGGATTGCATTATTTGACAGAATACCAATTTTCTTCTTGCTTTATCAAATAATTCCTGGTGTTCAATTGTTTCCAAAAATGATTTATTAACCTGAAAAAAGTCAACAAAATCCTTTAGGTTTTGCATTAGTTTATCTATTTCGTCTTTTTTAATACCTACCTTTTCAGTATCTTTTAATATTCTAGGTATTTTATTGAGATAGCTTTTGATAACAGATTCGTATTCAATTACAAATTCTTCATCACTCCCTGAGCTTTTTAATTTATTATATTCATCTTTAAATATATGTAAATAATATAGTCTTTCATTTATCTTCTTTAAGCTTGCATTTTCACCCTTAATTTCATTAAGTATGCCTTTAAATACTATTTTTTCACCATGTTTTATTTCTTTTTTTAGAAGCTTATTCTTTATCTTTATATATTTGCTAGGTAATGCATCTAATTGTTTGTTAGCTATTTTTTTTCTTTCTTGTTGAAATTGTTTAATATATTCAAAAATAGCTTCTTCTTGAAATTCTTTATCAGTTCTATCACTACGGTCCCCCAGCGCATTAATAAGCTCTTTTAAATTCTTATGTATGTGTGTATATCCACTAGTAATAAAAACTTGTAAATCAAGTATTGTTTTCTCATTTGTTTTGAATCTTGCTTCTGTATGACACAAGCTATCTCTTAGTTTTTTACATGCTTCTCTAAATTTTTTATTGAATTTTTTTCTTGCAGATGATTCACCAATTAATGCTACTTGTCGTAAAAAGAAAATTCTATTCTCTTTGGTATTAAAATTTCTTTGACTGATTATATCTAAGGCTGAGGATAAAAATTCAGATTCAATTTTAGTGGCATGATTAGTATCAATTTCTCTTATTTTACCAGCAATTGGTGTAATATGTTTATAGAGATGACTCTCTTGAAGGTTTATTAATGCTGTTTTAAGAGTCGGTAAATCATCTTTTATAATATCTTTTATATATTTTTTATAATCCTCTATTCTTATTCGGTCCACACATATAATATGACCACCGATTCCATATGAGGTACTGTAATTGATTGGGTTAAAACTATGCGGGAGGTTTGCAATAGCTGAAAATGGAATCCCTTTATTATCAGTAGTAAAATCTTTGTGATTAAGCTTAAGTTTGCATGCAAATGCAGATAAAGCGTATAAATAAGGCAATAAATTTAAATCTTTTTTTTCCTCTTCTTGTATTGCTATTATAGCTAATTCCATACCAGCGAGTAATATAGATCTCTGCTCTATAATATTTAAGCCATCGTACAAATATGGAGTAATGTTCTTTTTGCTATACTTTTCACCTATAGCAAATAAATCTTCTCTATTAATCATATTATTTATTGGTTTTTATTTTGAATCAGCAAGTATTAGACCGCGTTGATTATTACTACTAGTTACTTTTTTTGGCTTAAATAGTTTAACTATATTCTCTAATGCAATAGCAGGGTCGCAATCACCACACATGAATATGTCTAGTGCTGCAAAATTACGTTCTGGCCAAGTATGAATACTAATGTGGCTTTCAGATAAAACAGTAACCCCGCTTACTCCCATACCTTCACCAAATGGATGATAATGTGAGTGTAGAATAGTTGCTCCAGCTTTTAATGCACTTTGATCAAGAGTTTCTTGAATAAAAGATAAATTATCCATATTAGCTACTTGCCATAAATCAGCTAATATATGCTGTCCTGCAAATTGGTTTCCAGTTGTTTGGCATTTGGAGAAAAAATCACTTGCTAAATTATTCATTAAAGACCTTTATGTTGTGGTAGTTAGTGTAATATCATCAGCTATCCATTTTGGGATCGCAAATGCAGCAGTATGAACTTCAGGGCTGTAGTGTTTAGTTAGAATATTACTCCTAATATAACGCTCTTTTATTATTTCAAGGTTTGGTACATTAGCATTATTTCCTTTAACACCATAACCTAATGTCATATATCCACCATAATATGTTGGTACAGTAGCCAGGTAAACATTAGTTTTAAGTTCTACTCCTTCTAAATATCCAAGAGTATTGGCTACTTCTCCTGGTTGAAATAAAGGTACTCCCCCTTGAGTGACCACAATAGCATCAGGATTTAATATTTTCTCTAGCGCAGAATAAAACTTTTCAGAAAATAATTTTTCTCCAGGTCCAATAGGATCAGTTGAATCAATAATCACAACATCAAACTTTTCATTAGTTTCTTGTACGTAATTGAAAGCATCTCTAACTTCAAGTTGAGTTTTAGGATCATTGTAGATGCTGCCAGAATTATTTATGCTAGGCATGTAATCAATACATGCATCTATAACTACTTGATCAATCTCTACCATAACAGCTTTTTCAATCGCACCATGTTTTATAACTTCACGTAAAATACCACCATCACCACCACCTATGATTAGTACTTTTTTTGGGTCGCTGTGAGATATTATTGGTACATGAGCCATCATTTCTTGATAGATAAATTCATCTTTTTCAGTTATTTGTACAATATTGTCTAAGACCAAGACTCTTCCTAAAACATCATTTTCAAATATTTCAACTTTCTGATAATCACTGGTCTTACTAAATAGCTTATTTTTTATTTCAAACCCTTGGAAAGCTTTAGTTGCCCCAACAGTGTAAATGCTGTGTACATCTTCAATAAAATTATTTTTATTAATCATTAATACTCTCAGGTTGTGATGTTGTTTGAAATAACCCCCTTTGCATATTACTTTTTATTATTTGCTGTGGCTGGAAGTATTTTTTACATACTTCAATAGCAGTATCAACATTAAATGATTTACATGAGAATATATCGATATAGACTTGGCCAATATTTTCTGCAAAATGGGCAGCAATGTTTGAAGTCTCAATCATTTGGAGTAGGGTATAGCCTGCTGCATCATGAGAATGAGTCGCAAAATGTTCCACGATAGGGTTGCCGTATGCAACCATATCTATAGCATTAACTATTTCTTTATTCCATGCTAGTATATTATTTTTATCAGCAAGTAGATTTTTTGGGCAGCCTGATATATCTAATATTAAGTGCTGACCCCATGCTTTTGTTGTATTATTTGGCATAACAAACCTCTGTTAGTAAACTAAAAATATAAAACATTTATGGTAATTTGTTATACCTGTAAGCATAGCACTATCCACAAATATTCACCACATTAAGTGAAAGTTCACGAACCGCGGACCTACCTGCTTACAACTGTATCTGGGTTGATCTCTGGTAACAACGTAATGTATTATTTTTTTATTAATTTTTCAAGTATTTTATCGCATTCCATAGTAATTATTTTTAGCGTTGGCTTTATCATTAATATTAGCAAAACTTGCATTATAATTTCCCTGTATTGATTTGCTACTAACCGGGGATCTATCTGAAGTAACAGGAGGTATATTAGTTATTAATTTTGTAATAATTTCTGTTATTAATGTTACTAGAGTTGCAAAGATTATAAAGTGAATAATTGGTACACTACTTATTAGTGGTATATTACTAAGCAAACTATATGTTAATACTTTAGTAACATCAACAGGAAATAAGCTGTATGCTATATTTATTACTACAAGGTTACTAATCCAAATAAGAGGCGATACTAACCATGTTTGAGAATGTTTTAAGTTAGTGCTTGTAATGTTATTAGTATTACTATATTTATTTAGTTGTGTGGTGAAATTTGGTGTTTTATATTTTTTTAATTTATTATTTATTTCTGCTGTAGTATAAATTATTGGTTCAAATTTATTTGAGTTCCCTTGCTGTTTAATCCCAAATTGTAAATTACCTAGTTCTTTTAATTCAATAGAAAAAGCACCGTCATGCTCTACGAAAGGTCCTTGTTTTTCTGATAATACAATAAGTTGGTCAAAAAATGCCATTTTATCACCAGGTTCTGGTTTTCTACCCATCTCATAGCACATGCCGGTCATGGCACGCCATTTTTGAGTTGTGCTTTCTTTTATTTTTATAAAATCATCTTCATTTAAATGAATCTCACTGAAAGTATTATTTGCCCAGTTAATTATCGTTCTGAATATGCATTTTTTTTCATCACCCATATATAGGTCAAGTGCGGAATAAAAATTATCTCTTATTCTTTTATTACCTTTTATGTTTGGCAATTTTATATGGTATGAGTCAAGAACATGAACATAAATCATGCCAAGAATAAATTGTATTAGAATATTAGTATCTTTGTTCGCATCAGTCTCTTCTGAGTAAAGTAACTGCTCAAGCAAATCTTCTTTTCTGTTAGAGCTAATAGTATTAACTTGAATTTTAAACATTTCTAGCAGTGTTGTGACTAATTCCATATCATTTAATTCTTCAATATTATCTATGAATGTATTAATATATAGTAATAAGAAATTTAGTGAACGGTCTTTTATTTCAGTAATAGTTATATTTATATCTTTATTGTAAAGTCCACCATCACCAGTACTAAGTTGTTTTGTTTTAGCATTTGCATTATTGTATTCCCATATATTGTCGGATAAATTTACATTTTGAGGGCGGTTGGTTATTTTATCTGCTCCGCCTAAAGATCCTATGTTAATTTTAGTAAGTTGGTCTTTTGACACTCTTTTCCATTCATCCACTATACTAGTTATAATTAATTTTAATCTGGCCTTTTG
>JACKZZ010022440.1_pt1 | contig 86899 bp, 144 predicted proteins | sample 8027871 | NCBI WGS metagenome assembly JACKZZ01 (sample SAMN15724774, study PRJNA655200) | protist metagenome | isolation source: fluorescence activated cell sorting (FACS) single amplified genomes of... | place: USA: West Boothbay Harbor, Gulf of Maine | collected 2000-07-19
TCTAAAGGTATAGAAATTAGTGCTGAAGATGTTTTTAATTATGAAGAAATAGCTGACCAGGCAGAAGCACAAAGAAAAACAACAGGAGAACAAATAAAACAAGATATTCTTCGTAGGGGTATTTTAGGAAATATAGCCCAAACAGCTGCTGAGTATTTAATATCTCTTGATAAATCAGGATTAGCGGCTCAAGTATTAAATGAGGATTTAACAAATACTGAAAAACTTTCTTTATTGTCTGAAGGTGCTATAATAGGTTTAGCTAAAGCAGCTTTAGCAGGTAGTGATAACATAAATAATCTACAGAAAAATCTAGGTATAAGTTATAAAAGTGCTTATGACTTACAAAATAGTATAGCTCTTACTGCTATTAACTCAGAAAAGTTATTTATTACTTCAAAAGATTTAAATAAATCATTTACTGATTTAGCAGCTCAAACTGGTATTATTTCTGATTTTGGGGGTGATACTTTAGTTACAATGACTGCTTTAACTAAACAATTAGGTTTAGGAGTAAAAGAAGCATCTCAATTATCATTATTAGCTAGAACTCAAGGAAAGGATACTGAAGGTATTTTAGAGGATACTGTAGAAACTGTTAATGCTGTTAATAGACAAAGGAAAAGTGCTATTAGTGCTAAAGCAGTTTTAAATGATATAGCTACTGCTTCTGCTTCAATTGTGGTTTCATTAGGAATGTCTCCTCAATTATTAGCTGAAGCCGCTACTGAAGCCAGAGCTTTAGGTTTAAGTTTAGAAAATGTGGATAAGATTGCAGGTTCACTATTAGAATTTGAAACCTCAATTGAAAATGAACTAAAATTCCAGATGTTAACTGGAAAAGAAATAAATCTTGATAAAGCCCGACAATTATCATTAGACAACGATTTAGCAGGACTTTCAGAAGAAATTGCTAATAATTCAGAAATAACTGAAGCCTTCGCTACGGGCAATAGAATTCAACAACAAGCAGCAGCTGATGCATTAGGTATGTCTCGTGATGAGTTAGCCCAAATGGTAATGCAACAAGAATTATTAAATTTAGCCAAAGATGATTTCATAGCTAAATATGGAGAACAATCATACCAAGACATGCAAGCTATGTCAGCTAGTGATAAGTTTGCTGCTTCATTGGAAAAAATTAAAGGTATTTTTGGAGATATTGGTACTGTATTTTCTCCTATAGTTGATGGGTTTGCTTCTTTAGTAGGATCTTTAGCAGCATCTAAAGGAGCAGCCGGTGCTTTATTAGGTATTTTAGGAGGTATAGCAGCTTTACAAGCAGCAGTAGCTGTAAAAGGTTTAGTAACTGCTTATGCTAAAATTTTTGAAGGTTCATTTATGGCTGGTCCTTTTGGTTTACCTTTAGCCTTAGCAGGAGCAGCAGCTTTAGGAACTTTAGTTGCAGCTTCTACCCAACAAGTCCAAGATGGTATTGCAGATTCTTCACGTGGTCCTTTTACTATTACCGATTCATATGGTAAAATGGCTATGACAGCTAAAGGTGATAACCTAGCAGTATCACCTAATATTAGTAAAGGTGGAGGTGGTGATAGTAAAATGTTGTCTGTATTAGAACAGATAGCAAAAAAAGATTCAAATGTTTATATGGATTCATCAAAAGTTGGGTATGCTGAATCATTAAGTTATAGTAAACTATAAAATTTAATATTTATAACAAAACACAATATTATGGGATTATTAAATAAATTAACAAATAACGGTTCAAATTTAACTTCATTTAATGGGGCTACTCCTGCTAATATGCCTGGTGCGAGTGATTTATCACCTTTACATGATCAATACTCGATCAATGGTAACCCAAATATGCAGAAAAAACCACAACCTTCTACCTTAGATTTAGATGGTTTAACTCCTCCTAAGTATACAGATAATTTACCAGGATAATTAAATGCCATTAGTAGACTTAAAAACTGACCTTAGATCTCTAAGATTTGGCTCCCCTAACAATCCAGGAGATAGACCTGCTGGTGGGTGGAGTAACCAACCTTATATATCAACACCTATTGGAGCTGATTTTTTAGCTCCAACTCCTAATCGCTTTGCTATAGGAAATGGTAGTGATTTTATCTTAAGAGGTGGAACAAGTGCTTTTGTAGATGCCTCTACAGATGTTGTAAGGTTAGGTAAAATGTTTAAAGACCTTAAATCTCCAAATGGTATACAATTTTTAGCAAAACAAAACCTCCTATCAATGACAGGAGTAAATATATTTGCTGGGTATAATGCTATAACAAGAACAGCTAATAGAGAAAGATTAAATGATGGTATTTATACTTCATTATCTACATTTTTAGCAGCAGGTCCTATAGGAAATCTTATTGGTGGTCACCCATTAAAACAAGGTTTAGACCCAACTGGAAACAATATAGCATTTAGTAGACCTCAATATACTAATTTAATTAATAGGTCTAACCCAGCTTTAAGAAATAATTCAAGACTTTTAACCCTTAATAAAAAATTTGTTCGACAACAAACATTTGGTCCTTTATTCTCTTATTTAGGAGGACCTAACGCAGGTGCTGATGCTGCTTCTGTTAATACTACTATTAGTTTTGCTAAAGATGGTACTAGAACAGGTATTAATAATCCATTATTTACAAGTAACCGCCCATTTTTCTTTGGTAAAGGAGGAGCTACTCTTACTAATACTGAATTAAATAGATTAAGTAACCTTAATTCATTTAGAACAACAGGTAAAGCTATAGATTTTAGAAAACAAATTACTTCTAAAGTTATTGGTGTTACCCAACATGATATAGCTAGAAGAAATGGTGTATTAACTAATGCCCCTGACTATAACCAAAGAAATTTTGAAAAAAGAGTAAATGCTGGTAACCCCGGTAATCCTGCTCTTAACAGAAGTAATTACTCATCAGGTGCTATAGATCCTACAACAGGAAAATCAAATGTAGTAAATAAAATTAATGCATTGTATATGTATAATGCTGATAATGTTACACAACAAAATGATGCAGTTAATGATTTTGTTAAATTTAGATTTGCAGTAATTAATCCTGATAACCCTAAGAAAAAAACATTTGTCCACTTCCCAGCTTTCTTTGATGGTGCTATCACAGATAATATGGGTGCTAATTGGGGTAGTTTTAAATATTTAGGTAGAGGTGAAGAATTCTTTAATTATGAAGGATTTACTAGAGATGTAGGTTTTAGTTTTCAAGTAGTAGCTCAGTCTAAACCCGAGTTATCTATAATGTATCAAAAACTAAATTATCTCCAATCAACACTAGCACCAAATTTTAGTGAAAATGGATTTATGAGAGGTAATATTCACCAAGTAACTATTGGTGGTTATTTCTATGAACAACCTGGTGTAATTACATCTTTAAACTTTACAATGCCTACTGAATCTCCGTGGGAAATAGGCATTCCTTCATCGAACCAATCTACCCCCAGTGTAGGTGGTAACACATATAGAGATCCTTCAGTAAAAGAATTAACTCACATAATTAATGTTTCGGTTCAATTCAAACCAATTCAAAGATTCTTACCACAAACTATAGGTTCACCTTTTGATACTACAAATAAAAATGGTATATTTGGTAAAAATGAAATAAAACAAAAGTTTATACAATTAGCTAATGGAACAGAAGCAAATCAAAATTTATATGATTTAGGAGTCCCTAATGCTATAGTAATTCCAAATCCTCAGGAACCTTTACCAGATTTAGCTATTAGTGAAGTTGAACTTGAAGAAATCCCTGAAGAAACTGATGAGGAATTTACTTTTGTTGATATTTTAGCACAAAGAAGAGCAGCTGAAGCAGAAGAAACTTTTGCTAATGAAATATTTAATCAAAGATTTTAATGGGAAGATATAGTAATACATTAATTAAAAAAAACGAAGAAGGTAGACGTTATTACATTAGTAATAGATACGTTGAAATTCCTCGTAATGATAATGATCTGTATGTTATTACTACTGACGAAGACAGATATGATTTATTAGCTAATCAATATTATAATGATGCTAGCTTTTGGTGGGTAATCTCTTCAGCAAACCCTGAATTTATTGGTTCTATGTATCCTCCATCAGGGGTTCAAATAAGAATTCCTGGTAATTTAGCTTTTGTGTTAAATGCTTTAAATATAAATGAATAAGTTATGGCAGATAATAATTTCGAAGGTACTAATTTACTAGGAGGACCTTTTAAACCTTACGTAGACAAACAAGTTGCTCAAAGACAAAAACGTTTAGGTAAAATTCAAAAAGATAATCAAGAAATTGTTTGGCAAAACGCTAAATCTGCTTATGTTGCTTTAGCTTCTTCGGTTAATATTGAAAATAGTGTTTATACTACTATTACCCAAGTAGTAGATAATAGTTTTACGGATCTAGTACAAAATAGGTCAACAATGCCTCAAAAACAAACTTTTGCAAATGAAGCATTAAATACCCCTACTAAGGATGTAGAAACTTCTATTACTTATGATGATGGTACTAAACGTCTTCAACAATTAGATTTAAATAAAAATTTTACAGGAAACCAATTAGCTAATAATTTAGTATTATTTGGTGGCACTGCTTACTTTGAAGTCAATTCTTCAGGCTCATACTCCAACCCTTATTATCGTTCAGGTTTAGCTACTGAAGATTCACTTTTAAATAATTCTGCTTATGGGTTTGGTGGAACTAGTTTTGGTTTAAGTGCTATGCCTGGTATAACTTCTTTTAATATCAAGTCTCGTAATATGGGTTCTTTAAGAGAAGCCTCAGTAACTATTAGAGCTAATAACGAAAAACAATTCCAACTTATTGATAGTTTATATTGTAGAATTGGTTATTCTATGTTTATAGAATGGGGTAATTCTATTTACTTTAATAATAATGGTAAATACGTTTCAAATCCTAATGCTGAAGGTGTAACAAGCCTCTTACCTATATTTCTCTCAGGTAAAAATGGTGATAAAGTTATTAGTGATAATCCTAACCAATTTTTACAATTAATAGAAAAACGTAGAGAAAAATCTAACGGTAATTACGATGCGTTTTTTGGTAAAGTAAAAAACTTTAGTTGGGAGTTTAATAAAGCTGGCTACTATGAAATTAGTTTATCTTTAATTAGTCAAGGTGACATTATTGAAAGTTTAAATATTGATGGTCAGTACGGTGGAACTTCTACAAACCTTTCAGGAAGTGGAACTAACCAACCACAACCAAATGAAACTTCTGCTTTAACATCTTTTTTAACTACTGCTGCTTCCCCTTCATTTACCTCAGTCGAGAGCACATCTTATAAAGACCAGACTTACAATGTTTCTAGTGATATTGTGACTAGAAATGAGGTAATTTTTAAAAAACTTTTAGTACCATATACAAAGATAACAGAAGGTGGAACCTTTGGTGTCCCTTCTTCTCTTGACCCAAATGTAGAAATAACTATTTCAGAAGCAAATGATACAATCCCCACTTTAAATTATACTAGATTATCAACATCTGTAGGGAAAATTGTTAGCGCTACTGCTACTTTTTCACAAGAAAAACCTTATTTTTATATACGTTTAGGGGACATTTTAGATTTTATTAAAGATAAATTATTAATATACACTTCAGAAGGAGATAATGAACCCCTTTTAGATATAGATACTGATCCAAATAAAAATATAATGTACACCCCAGGTATAAATGTATCTGCTGATCCTTCAAAAGTAATGGTTAGAACTAGTTTACCCTACACTAAGCCTGAACTAACTACAATAGCTAATAGTACAAATGATTGGAATAATAAGGTAAACCAAGGTAGTGTTTTTTCTCTAAAAGGAAAAGCAGAATTAGAGTTTTGGGAATCTAGTTTAAATCCAAATACCCGCCAACCAGGATTTCCTTCACATGGGAAAATAATGAATATTTATTTTGAGTACCAATATCTTATAGATGCTATTAAAAATCTAAGAAATGAAAAAACAGGAACTATTAGTTTATATGATTTTGTAGATGAATTGTGCCAAACTGCTAATAGTTGTTTAGGTGGAGTTAATAAACTTACTATTAGATTAGAAGATGATAAAGTAATGAGGATTTATGATCAAAATCCTATTTATGGTACTCAAAATGTTAAAAATTCTATTATTAACCTTTATGGAATAAACCCAATTCTTAATTCTTCAGGTTCAGTAGTAGGAAGAGATGGTAGTTTTGTAACTGATTTTAATATTAAAACAGAATTAACTAATGATTTTGCTGCTCAAGTTACAATTGGGGCACAAGCCCAAAGTAATAACGTAGGATCAGATGCTACAGGTCTATCATCATGGAACTCAGGATTAAGAGATAGATTCTTCCCAGAAAAAATAGATTCTTTAAGAAAAGATAATGGCACAACAATACCCACAACACAAGAAAGAATTAATAAATTAAGAGATCAATTAAAATATCTTTGGTTAGGGTATGCTGAAGGAAAAATAGGTAGTCTAGGATTAAATGTATATCGATACAACGTTTATGTATTTAAAAATTTCCCTACAACCCGATACTCAGAGTTTGTAAAATTACAAAAAGATTGGCTTCAAGAAATTATTAAATTAGAAAATGAAATTTTTAATAAAAACCAAGTAAAAGAAGATAAACAAACTTTAGGAACTAATCAAATAGGAATGCTCCCAATCAATATTTCTGTTACTATAGAAGGACTTTCTGGGATACGAATATATGATAAATTAGAAGTTGATACTAGGTTTTTACCTAAATATTATCCTCAAACATTAATTTGGATTATTAAAGGAGTCTCACATGAAATCCAAAATAATAAATGGTATACTAAATTAGAGACTATAGCAGTTCCTAAATTACCAACAGAACAAAACTTTGATGCAACTTTAGGAAAAGGACAATTAGATGATAATTCAGGAGGAACCCCAAATTCCGGATCAACTCCAAATCCTACTCCTGGTTCTCCCTTATTAAAAGAAGTTTTACAAAATGCTGGGTATCAACCTGATAGTGCTGTTTTCCAACTAGCCTTAACTATAGGAACTAAAGAAGGTTGGAACCCTAATGCTAATAATGGGGTTGGTTCACGTTCATATAGAAACAATAACCCAGGTAATTTAGATTTTGATAAAAGAGCATTAACTATAGATAAGAAGGCCCAACTTGAACAAAACCCATTTAATAATGATAATCGTTTTGCTCAATTTAGTACAGCAGAAAAAGGAGCAAAAGCATTAGTTGAAACTAAAATTAAAAGATGGGCAGATGGTGATATGCCGGTTACTAGAGGTAACCAAAGTTTAATAGAAGGTGCAGGGGGACAAAAATGGACTTCCGGTACTCAACCTACATTTGAACAGTTTATGTATACTTATGCACCCCCAAATGAAAATAATACAGAAGGTTATTTAAGTACTATAATTAGTAACTTACAAGCAGCTTTCCCAGATAAAAACATAACTCGAGATACTCTTGTAAATGAAGCAATTAAGGATACACTTTCAACTAATATTGATTTTAATAATAATACTTCATTTATGGATGGGGATGATAACTCATTTAATACTGCCTTTATGCAAACATCAATATCCGCAAGTAATGCTTTTTTTAACAATAATCCAAATTAATGTATTACCCAAAGAATCAAATACAAACTGGATTTTATAGTAATAGTGAACTTATAGAAGCTCACTCCAAACAACTATATACGGGCCCTTATTTTAAAACCTCTGATGGGTTATATTTTTCAGGTAAAGAACCTAATGATGGACAAAATATAGAACTCAACTCACTTTCAGAAATAGATGATAATACTATTTCTCAATATACTGCAGAAGGATTCCCTGTAACTGATTATAGATTTACTACAACTAATGCCCCCTATAGTATATTAAGAGGTGAAAATAAAAATATTTTACCTTATACCCCAATCCCCTACTATCCAATTCTTACAGATAGTGATATCCAAAACGGTGAATTTACTAGGTTTTTTGTTAAAAAATCAAACCAAAACTTATATACTGAAATTAACGGTAATAATTTTGCTGAATCCATCTCCTCAAATCTTTACATCCAAATTCCCCTTCAATGGTTAATTTCTGGGGAAAAAGAAAAAGTAAGAGAAATAAACGCAAAACAAATTGGCTTTGTAGAAAAGAATTTACAAATTATAGGCTTAGGAGCGTATTTAAGATTTAATTATCTCCAATTTTATCAAGAGTGATAATGTAAAAAAAAGGTTGTATATTTAAATAAATGTTTTGGTTAATAGAAAATAAAGAACAATTTGAGGTTTTAAAAAATAGTGGTTTTAAAGAAGCGTTTGTAGAGGTTATTACAAATAACCCTTACCAACACCCAACACAAAACTCTATTATTGGCTTCTATGTAAGACCTATCCAAGGTCATAAGGGATACATTCTACCCATATCTCACCCCGAATGTGAAAATTTATTTGAGGATGAGGTATATTTATATTTGAAAGGGTTAGAGACGATATATGTAAGAGACAAGAAAGAATTTCTACACTACACGATTTTAAAGCAACTTGTAGATATAACATTAGGATCTCCTCCGTATATACTTCCACAAACTACCGCTCATTCTACATTATATAGGAGATTTCCGGATCTATTAACGGTAAACCAACTCGTGCCGATTACCAAACATTATGAGGTTTGTGAGCAAGTATATGATGATTTGGAGCACCGTGTTAATACCGCGGTAAACCCGTTTTATAATGACAAGGTTACATTAGTATTTAATGCCATAGAGCGTAATGGTATAAAGATTGATAAAAATGAATTTGAAAAACATTTCCACCCAGTTGAAAACGAGTTTGTCTACACTAGCTACAACTATAAAACGCTTACGACAAGACCTTCTAACAAATTTGGGGGAGTCAATTATGCAGCACTTTCACATAAAGACGGATCCCGAAAAAGTTTTATTCCGCATAATGATATTTTTGTCGAATTTGATATTAGTGCCTATCATCCTACTTTGGCTGCTATGCTTGTTGATTATGATTTTGGTAGCGGAGATATTCATCAAGCCTTTGCGGATATGTATAAGGTTGATTACGCAAAAGCAAAAGAATTAACATTTAAACAGTTATACGGAGGAGTATTTGATAATTATAAAGATCTTCCGTTTTTTAAGGCAACATCTGAGTATATACGTACGACCTGGGAAGCCTTTCAAACAGAAGGCGTTATCACTTGCCCTATCTCTAATTACGAATACAAACGTGATGTTTTAGAGAATATGAATCCTCAAAAACTATTTAACTATATTTTACAAAATATGGAAACGAGCGTGAATGTTGAAATATTATTTCGTATATTCAAGCTATTGAAAGGTAGGAATACCAAATTGGTTCTTTACACATATGATTCATTTTTACTTGATGTGGATAATAGTGAATTAGAGGTGTTAGAACAGATTAAACAGGTTTTTTATAAATTAAAGTTACAACTAAAAGAAAAAAATGGAATCAACTACGATTTTACCTAGATACGATTATATTTATGGGTCAGACATACACTCACCCCAAAATACAATTGATTTGAATAATAAGTTATTTTGTACTTTTACTAGTCTTGAGAATCTTGATAGATTAGTAGAAGATTTACAATCTCAATATACAATCATGTACAACAAAATGTTTGTACTACATATAAAAAGCAATGATGAATACGTTGTTACATACAATGTTGATCAGGGCAATGTATCCTCTATTCCAGAGAATACAATTTTAGTTCACCGTAAAAAAGATAGTAACACACTTTACACCATTAATGCCCTAAACGAATTAATTAAGGGTTTAAATGGAGGTATAGTAGATTCTCGTTATAGAGTAAATTGGCAACACTATCGTAATACAATCCTTTTAACTCAACAAAATGAGCTTAAAGAACTAAAAACCAAAATTCACAAAATTATTGAACTATAATTTGGATTATTCCAAAACGTTTCGTATATTACAGTTATTAATAAAAAGTTATAAACATGGATTTAGACGTAATCAAGCAGCGTTTAGAGGCTCTGCAAAAACCCACCTCTAACAACAACAACAATGGTAAATCATTGTTCTGGAAACCATCAGTAGGGAAACAAACAGTTCGTATTGTTCCTTCTAAGTTTAACAAAGCAACTCCTTTTAGTGAATTGTATTTCCATTATGGTATTGGGAAACCAGTTATGATTTCTCCAATTAACTTTGATGAGAAAGACCCATTAGTAGAGTTTGCTAAAAAGCTCCGTCAAACCGACCAACCCGAGAACTGGAAATTGGCTAAGAAACTCGAACCAAAAGTTCGTTACTTTGCTCCTGTTATCGTTCGTGGTATGGAAGATGAAGGTGTTAAGATTTGGCAATTCGGTAAAGAGCTATATTCATCATTCCTGTCAATGGCAATGGATGATGAAGTAGGTGACTTTACAGATGTAGTTGCTGGTCGTGATATTAAGCTTACTACTGAAGGACCCGAAATGACTGGTACTAAGTACAATCGTACTACAGCTGCTCCATCAATGAAACAAACAGCACTAGATGCTGATGCTTCAAAAGTAGAGAGTTGGTTATCAAATCAAGTAGACCCACAAGGAGTATTTAAACAAGTTCCTTACGATGAAATGAAATCAAACCTAGAGTCTTGGTTATCTCCAGAAGATGCTGCTCAAGAAGGTGATATCATTGATGATGAAAAGGAAGTATCTACTCCTCAAACTAACTATTCTTTGAATACTTCTACAGACAATGTTAAGCAAACCAAATTAGATAAATTTGATAGTTTGTTTGATGATGATAGTAGTAACGATCTTCCATTCTAAGTATGGCTAGAAAGGCAAGTAAATCACTAACAGCAGCTGTGTCTGCTGAGATTAAAAGTAAATTTGATCTAAGTAATTTTAAGGATAAGAAAGGTCTTAGTGGGAACGTTAAGTTTAAACCCCAACAGTGGGTCCCACTAAGCAATGCCTTCCAAGAAGTTACTTCAGTACCTGGAATCCCTACAGGACATATTTGTCTACTTAGAGGACATTCAGATACAGGAAAAACTACAGCACTTATTGAAGCAGCTGTATCAGCCCAAAAAACAGGTATCCTTCCCGTATTCATTATTACAGAAATGAAATGGAATTGGGAACACGCTATGCAAATGGGTTTAGATATTGAAGAAGTATTTGACGAAGAAACTGGTGAGTTAATAGATTATCAAGGTAATTTTATCTATGCTGATAGAGAAACAATCCACACAATCGAAGATGTTGCTGCTTTTATTCTTGACTTACTAGATGAGCAGAAAAAAGGTAATCTACCCTTTGATTTAATGTTCCTTTGGGATTCAATTGGTTCAGTTCCATGTGAGTTATCAGTACGTTCTAATAAGAACAATAACGAATGGAATGCTGGTGCTATGTCAACTCAATTCGGTAATAGTGTTAACCAAAGAATTACATTATCACGTAAGGAAAGTTCAGCATATACTAATACATTAGTTTGTATTAATAAAGTATGGACAGCAAAACCAGAATCACCTATGGGTAAACCAAAGTTGATGAATAAAGGTGGATTTGCTATGTGGTTTGATGCTACGTTTGTAGTTACATTTGGTAATATTGCTAATGCTGGAACATCTAAGATTAAAGCAATCAAGGATAAAAAGCAAGTTGAATTTGCTAAACGTACTAATCTACAAATTGATAAAAACCACATTAATGGTCTTACTACTAGAGGTAAAATTATTATGACACCTCACGGTTTTATTAATGACACAGAAAAAGACCTTAAAAAATATAAAGATGATCATACTAAAGAATGGAGTAAAATCCTAGGTGGAGGTGATTTTGATATTATAGAGGAAATTTACGAGGAACCTCAACCTGAGGTATTTACAGAACAAGAACCAAGTTAAGTTATGGCAAATAAGGATTTATTAGAGCTCCTCAATAATATGGATAAGGAGCCGGAGACACCCTCCTCACAACATGAAAGAGTTTTATTTATTGACGGTCTAAATCTATTTTTTAGAAACTTCGCAATGCTTAATATTGTAAATGAGCACGGCGTTCATGTAGGAGGGTTAGGAGGATTTGTTCGTTCTTTGGGGACTCTAATAAATGCTATCCAGCCAACAGCAATGTATATTATCTTTGATGGAGAAAATTCATCAATGAATCGTAAAAATATTCTTTCAGAATACAAGGCAGGCCGTCATCAGTCTCGTATTACTAACTGGGAAATATTTGAAGATGTAGGAGATGAACACGATGCTAAATTAGACCAAATAGTTAGATTAATCGATTATTTAAAGTGTCTTCCTGTAAAAACCATAGCGCTCGATAAAGTAGAGGCCGATGATATTATCGCGTATTTAGCGACGACTATCACCAATACTCATGACAACTCTCGAGCGTTTATTGTATCAAGCGATAAAGATTTTATTCAATTAACAAGTAATAAAATTTGTGTGTATCGCCCTATTGAAAAGGATTTTTATACACCTGAGACTGTAGTAGAAAAATTTAATGTTTTACCTGAGAATTTTATTTTATATAAAGTTTTAATGGGTGATGCTTCAGATAAAATCCCTGGTATAAAAGGTTTAGGAGAGAAAAAATTACGTAAATTATTCCCAGAATTAAATGAGCGTAAATTAACTTTAGATGATATTATTGAGATAGCAGGTGAAAAACATAAGGAACATCTCATTTATTCTCGTATAGTATTTGACGAAGATAACCTTCGTAAAAATTATCAAATTATGGATTTACATAATCCAATGGTAGATGATTTAGAAAAATCTTATTTAGAAGAACAAATTAATGTTGATCCACCCTTGCTAAACCCAAAAGCATTTCTTAGATTCTATCAAGAAGATGGGTTACGCCATCTGATTAAAAACCCTGAATTTTGGGTAAACAACCAGTTTCAAACATTAAATAGTTTTGTAGATGACTCTAAGTGATTTAAATAAATACGGCCCAGCATTTCAAATTAAGGTAATCCATTCCTTACTTGAACGTAAAGACTTTTTAGTTAATATTCATGATATACTGGATTCTTCGTATTTTGATAATCAAGCCCATAAGTGGATTATTGATAATATTTTAAAGTATTACAATGATTACCATACTACTCCTACCCCAGAGGTATTAAAATCGGAGTATGAAAAGGTTACAAATGATGTTCTAAAATTATCTATTAGAGAACAACTTAGAGATGCTTATAAAATAGCAGCTACAGATTCAGAGTATATCCAAACCGAATTTTCAGCATTTTGTAAGAATCAGCAATTAAAGAAAGCACTATTAGGTAGTGTTGATTTACTTAAGGCTGAGGATTATGATTCAATTAGAGGATTAATTGATAATGCCCTTAAAGCAGGAATGGATAAACATATTGGGCATGAATATCTTAAGGATATAGAAACTCGTTATCGTGAAGAACAAAGGGTTACTATTCCAACACCTTGGAGAGAATTTAATGAAATTTTACAAGGTGGTTTAGGTAATGGTGATTTCGGTTTAATATTTGGTGGACCTGGTGCTGGTAAATCTTGGTCATTAGTAGCATTAGCAGGTAATGCCGTAAAAATGGGTTTTAATGTTGTTTATTATACATTAGAATTAGGTGAAGATTACGTAGGTAGAAGATTTGATGCTCATTTTACAGGCATCCCAGCTAATGAAATTATGATGCATAAAGATAAAGTTGAAGAAGTAATGACTAAGTTACCTGGCAACCTTATCATTAAAGAATTCCCACCAAATAAGGCATCTATGTCAACTATCGAGTCACATATCCAGAAATGTGAGGATTTAGGCACCAAAATTGATTTAGTAGTTATTGATTATGTTGACTTACTTCGATCAAAGAAAACAAGTAAGGAGCGTAAGGAAGAAATTGATGATATTTATATAAGCACGAAAGGATTAGCCCGCGAGCTTAATATCCCAATTTGGTCGGCTTCTCAAGTCAACAGACAAGGAGCTTTAGACGAAGTGATTGAAGGACATAAAGCGGCGGGCTCTTATGACAAAATGATGATAACAGATTTTGCTGCTTCTATTAGTCGTCGTGCTAAAGATAAACAAACTGGAGTTGGAAAACTCCACATAATGAAGAATAGATACGGGATGGATGGACTTACTTACAACGCTGCTATTAATATCGCTATTGGTGAATATAAAATCATTAGTGATGCAGAGTTTGAGGAATTAGCTGGATCTCCTGAATTTAATCAAAATGAAAGTTCTAAAATACAAGATAATTTCAGTTTAACTGAAAAAAATCAGTTGCGTAACTTTCTTAATTCCTAATTTTTAATTAACAAACTACAATGGCAAAAAAAGACCTTTTGCAGGAACGCATCGTTTACAAACCATTCGAATATCAAGAAGCAGCTGATTATTGGTTAAAACAACAACAAGCCCACTGGCTACATACAGAAGTTCCTATGATGAGCGACATTACAGATTGGAGCTCGAATTTAAATGAAACAGAAAAAAATATTATCGGGTCTATCCTTAAGGGATTTGCACAAACAGAAACAGTTGTAAATGATTATTGGTCAGGGTTAGTAACAAAATGGTTTCGTAAACCAGAAGTTATAATGATGGCTACAACCTTTGGCGCATTTGAAACAATCCACGCTGAAGCATATTCACTATTAAATGAAACACTTGGACTTGAAAACTTCGATGAGTTTATGGAAGATGAGGCTACGATGGCTAAAATTGAAAACCTTACTGCTGTTAGGGATAGTTTTAATGGCGAAAAAAATCTCCATGAAATTGCTAAATCACTCGCTATATTCTCAGCATTTACCGAGGGAGTTAATTTATTCTCTTCCTTCGCCATTCTCCTATCTTTCAAAATGCGAAACAAGCTTAAGGGAGTGGGTCAAATTGTTGAATGGTCTATTAGAGATGAATCCCTCCATTCAGAGGCTGGATGTTGGTTATTCAGAACACTTGTCGATGAAAATCCTGAAATCAAAACACCAGAGCTTGAAGCAGCAATAAATGAAGCAGCTTTATTATCTTTAAAACTTGAATTAGATTTTATTAGAAAATGTTATGAATTAGGTGATTTAGAAGGCTGTTCACAATATGATTTAGAAAACTTTATTAAAAATAGAGTTAATATAAAACTAGGAGATTTAGGTTATAAAGCAATTATTGAAGGAGTAGATATGACAGCTGTAGAGAGAATGAGTTGGTTTGGTGCCCTTTCAGGTGGTAAACAACATACAGATTTCTTCGCAAACCGAGTAACAAATTATTCAAAAGGCCACATGGAGTGGGATGAAAGTATTTTTTAATTATGGATAACAATATAGTAGCAGATTACTCCCAATGGGAAAGAGGTAAAGATTATCCTGAATTTTTTGATGATGTAGCATTGTCTACAATATCAAAAGGGTATTTAATGCCTGGGGAAACTCCCCGCAAAGCGTATAGACGCGTCGCTAATGCTGTAGCTGATAGATTAAACAGACCAGATTTAGCTAATAAATTTTTTAAATATATTTGGAATGGATGGATTGGTCTCGCTAGCCCTGTTCTCAGCAATACCGGTACTGATAGGGGCTTGCCTATTAGCTGTTTCGGTGTTGATACTCCTGATTCGGTCCGCGGTATTGGACTCACTAACGCAGAGCTTATGCGCCTTACTTCCTATGGGGGAGGCGTGGGTATATCCCTTAGCCGAATTAGAGGAAGAGGAGAAAGCATTACAGGAAATGGAAAATCAGAAGGTATAGTCCCTTGGGCTAAAATTTATGATTCAACTATTATTGCTACTAACCAAGGTAGTGTAAGAAGAGGAGCAGCCTCAGTTAATTTAGATATTAACCACATTGATGTTAAAGAATTTTTACAAATTCGTAGACCTAAGGGCGATCCTAACAGACAATGTCTAAACTTACATCAAGCAGTCGTTGTAGATGATGCGTTTATGAAGCGCCTACAAGATAGAGACAGCGAGGCTATGTCGTTATGGCTTGAAATACTTAAATCCCGCGTAGAAACCGGAGAACCCTACATAATGTTTAAGGACAATGTCAACAAAGACAATCCTTTAGCTTATCGTATGAATAATCTAGATGTTTCTATGACTAACATTTGTACTGAGATTACACTTCATACAGATGAGGAACATAGTTTTATTTGTTGTTTATCCTCTTTAAACTTAGCTAAGTATGATGAGTGGAAAAACACAGATGTAGTTGAAATGGCTACTTACTTTTTAGATGGTGTGATGGAAGAATTTATCCAAAAAACAAATGGTAAGGATTCTATGATTCGTACTCATCGCTCAGCTAAAAAAGGTAGAGCATTAGGTTTAGGTGTAATGGGTTGGCATACATTTTTACAACAAAAAAATATAGCATTTAACTCAATTGGTGCTACAGCTTGGACACATACTATCTTTAGTGATATTCAAAGAAAAGCTGAAGCTGCTTCTCGTCAAATGGCTTTAGAATATGGAGAACCTACTTGGTGTAAAGGTACAGGTATGAGAAACACTCACTTGCTAGCAATTGCCCCTACAGTATCAAATTCTCGTATCAATAGCTGTTCAGCAGGTATTGAACCACAACCCGCAAACATTTATGTGTTTAATGGCGCTAAAGGTACTTTTATTGTTAAAAATCCTGAACTAGAGAAATTATTAATTGAAAAAGGACATAATACAACTCGTGTTTGGGACCAAATTATGGGTGATAATGGTTCTGTAATGGGTTTATCTAATGATATCCTTACTGAAGATGAAAAGGAAGTATTTATGACATTCCCAGAAATCAACCAATTAGCTTTAGTTCAACAAGCAGCTACTCGTCAAAAATATATTGATCAAACACAATCATTAAACCTAGCATTTGACCCTACTGATTCTCCAAAGTGGATTAATCAGGTTCATATGGAAGCTTGGAAATTAGGTATTAAAACCTTATATTATCTTCGCACAGACTCAGTAATTAAAGGGGATTTAGGTTCTCGTACTACTGAAGATTGTTTATCTTGTGATGGGTAGTAATATTTATTGACGTAATTTTAAAACATTTAATTATGAAAAAAGTATTAGACTTTATTAAAAAAATCTTTACAATTGTTAAAGATTGGATTGTAGCTAATGGTGTAGAAGGTGTATTAGGCCTAATTGCTGGTCTTATTCTATGGGCATTTGGTTATAAAATCTATGCAGGGTTTGCCTTTGGTGTATTTGCTACACGTAATTGGGATATTGCAAAAGCCTGGGTACAAAAACTATTAAAAAAATAAATAATTTTATTTAATATGTAAAAGGGGAACGCAACTTAGCGTTCCTTTTTTATATTTATTATTATAAAATATTGATTATGAAAAAAGGTCTACTATTATTCTTGTTGTCTTTAATCCCGTTTTTAAGTTTTGGACAACAAACTAGTTGGTTTGAAATTAAAATGGAGTTTGGGGATTACCCTTTTAACGACCAGTCTATCCTAATTACCCAAAATAATGATACTCTATATTACCAAGAGTATGGGGATGGTTACAATAACTTAGCAAGATATCGTTATGCTGTTGTCAATGCTGATACTGGCGATATTGATATCAAACTAAGAAGTGAATATGGAGGTTGGTATGGTCCAGGAACTTCATCCCCTGCCTATATTGAAATAAGTAATGCTACTCAAGGTATATTCTATAACCCAGCATTAATAACATACGGCGCCTTCCAAGGTGCTTTCCCTAGCTATACCTCAGAAGCAACAGTAAATCTTCTATCACAACCACCTCCGATTGCTGGTTGTATGGATTCAACTTCATCAAGTTATAATCCTAACGCTAATTTAAGTAATGGTCAATGTACATATCCTGTTGACTTTGCAGTAGATATGAATTCTTATCCCGATACCTTCTCTCAAGTTTACGTAAGTGGACAGTTTAATAGCTGGAGCGGTATTTGGGATTCTTTAGCTGACCCTGATGGTGATAACATTTGGACAGGTACAATTGACATCTCAAACAACCCAGGTTGGTTATGGAAATATTCAGTTGATAATTGGTCAGACCAAGAGTTACCACCAAATATGCAAAATAATCAAAATCCATATGCGACTTGTTTTTTCCTTGATGCTTATGGGTTTACTAATAGAAATCTTCCTGTTAATGGTGCTGCAGTAGTATTAGATACTAATTGTTGGGAAAAATGTTTAGATTGTGCTGATATTATAGGTTGTACCGATAGTACTTCTACTGAATTTAACCCTTGGGCTACTATAAGCGATGGTTCGTGTCAATCAGTAGGTATTCCTACGTGTGGACCTGGTCAAACATATTTAGATGTACAATTTACACCAGACTCATATGGTGGTGAATCAAGTTGGATTGTTTATGATGACAATGGAGCAGTATACACTGCAACTCAGGGTACATTCTCAGGTCAACCTCAAGGTGTAGCTATATCACATTACATTTGTGTTGATACAAACGTATTGATAGATATTATAATTAATGATACTTACGGTGATGGAGTAAATGGTACACTATATGGTGGTCAAGTTGATGGTGATTTAAAAGTATACGATTGTAATGGCAATGTTTTATGGGCATTATCTGATACAATTCCAAATGGTAACTTTGGATATCAGTTCTTATCTCCACAATTTAGTACAGGTAGTGCTTGTTCAAGTGGCTCCTCTAATGCTGTATCAGGTTGTATGAATCCATTCTCTACAACTTATAATCCAAACGCTACTGTAAGTGATGGTACTTGTGGTCCTCCACGAGTAGTAGGATGTACTGACACTTCTTCATTTAACTATGATTCAAATGCAAATACCAGTGAAGTAATGACTGGTACTTATACTTTAAAAATATACGATGGTGCTTCAAATGGTTGGGGTGGTACTTGGTTAGGTATTAAACAAGGAGATAATCTTTCTCCTCAATTCCAAATCGGTCCTGATGATGGTAGTAGTTTATCATTTGATATACCTTTAAACATTTACGAACCAATTGATTTATATTTATTTACTACTCCACAATCAGCAAACTCTATTGCTCAAGTAGCTTATACATTATATGGTCCTGAAGGTGATACTATTGTTGATGTACCTTATTGGGGAGCTATTACAGTACAGTTCCCTATCATTCAAACAACAACGGCTCAACCTACATTTGGGGATGTTTGTATTGAAAAAGTATTTGGATGTACTGATTCAACTTCGTTTAATTATGACCCATTAGCAAATACAAATGATGGTAGTTGTGTTCCTATTATCATAGGTTGTATGAACGACCAATCATTTAATTATGATTCAACTGCTAATGTAGCCGGAGATTGTATTCCAATCATTGTAGGTTGTATGGATTCAACTTCATTCAACTATGACTCAACTGCCAATACAGCAGGTGCTTGTATTCCAATCATTGTAGGTTGTATGGATTCAACTTCATTTAACTTTAATCCTTTAGCTAATACTCCTTCTAATAATTGTATTCCTAAAGTATATGGTTGTACTGACCCAACTTCATTTAATTATGATTCTTTAGCCAATACAGATGATGGAACTTGTATTGCTAGAGTATATGGTTGTACTGATACATCATCATTAAATTACAACCCTTTAGCTAATACTGATAATGGGAGTTGTATAGCTAAAGTATTTGGTTGTATGAACCCACAATCATTAAACTTCAACCCATTAGCAAATGTAAACGATGGTTCGTGTATTGCTAGAATTTATGGATGTACTGACTCAACCTCATTTAATTATAACCCATTAGCTAATACAGATGATAGTTCATGTGTGCCTGTTATCTATGGTTGTACCAACCCATCATCTAAAAATTATAACCCATTAGCAAACACAGATGATGGTAGTTGTATCCCATTTATTTATGGTTGTACTGATTCAACTTCATTTAACTATAATCCTTTAGCTAATACTGATAATGGTACTTGTATTCCGAAAATATACGGATGTACTGATCCTACAGCATTTAATTATAACCCAAATGCTAACACAGAGGATTTCAGTTGTGTTCCAATTGTGTATGGTTGTACCGATTCAACATCTGTAAACTATGATCCATTAGCTAATACTGATAACGGAACGTGTATTACAGCAATATATGGTTGTACTGACCCAAATGCTCATAATTATAACCCAAATGCTAACGTTTCAGATACTACAGCTTGTGTATACGATGCTGGTTGTATAGATGGTCCTGGTAATCCATATTGGTTAAACGATCCATGTTATGCTTGGGTAATTGATGTAGACGAATATTGTTGTACTAATTCTTGGGACCCCGATTGTCAAGCATTATATGATTATTGTGCTACTCAAAGTGGAACATTAGATCTTGATGAATTAGCATTCAATAATATTGTAGTATTCCCGAACCCAACTACAGGTAATCTTAATATTAAAACTAATTTAGATATCACTTATACTTTATATGACTTTACAGGTAGAGTAATAATCGAAAATTCAGATGCACAAACGATAGATATTACAACATTACCAAATGGAGTTTATTTCTTATCAATCAAACACCATGACAAAGTATTTAATAAAAGAATTGTAAAAGAAGACTAAGATGAAAAAATTACTATTACTATTATTTATCCCGTTTTCGGTTTACAGTCAAATCAATGTACAGGATCAAATTAAAAAAATTACTAAGTTCTCTACATTTTATGCTGCTTACAACGGTAATAACTCTATCTCGGATGTTATTAACTACTCAGTTACAGATGGTTTAACAACCACAACAACAGAGACCCCATTTGATTATTCAGCTGTATTTGGTATTAGAAAGATCCAGAGATTTGGATATGAACCAAACATTCAGAATAGATTTAAAAATGGTACTGAAAACTCATTCTCGGATGCAGCTACTATAGGTAGCAAATCTAAAGGATTTGAGTACTTATTTGAGTTTGATTACAGAAGACAGCAAGGTAAAGAATTTTTAAATCAAGATCATTTTGTAAGATATATTGCTGATAGGTATGTTTTTAAAGTAGAATATCTAGAAGATGGTTTTGCTGATATTGGTTATTTTGAATCCTCAGAAAGGTTTAGACATAAATTTAACAGAAAATTCTCAGTTAACATTGGTGCAATGCAACGTATTTCTGAACCTTATGGGTTCGATCCTTTTGGAGATAGGTTAAGAGCAGACGGAAGCATTCCTTGGATGAAGATTGCTACTGATATGGGGTATAATTGGGGTCTAAATAATATCTATACTGACCCAAATGGTAATGTTGTAGCTAATAGTACAGAAGTATTCCAAGAAGTAATTGTTCCCCAAATTCTTTCTGATTACGCCAACCAACAAAGAAATTCCTTACCTAATAAATGGGAACACTCATTAGTATTAGGTTTTGATTACTATAGATATTCTAAAAACTTTTGGTTACATTCATGGGCTAATCTTTTACCATACCACATTGATATTGAAAACGAATATAGCTACCACAAATTTAATAGTGGTCAATGGGTTGATTATTCAGGTGGTCTAATTTTTGGGTATAGATTTAATAGATCCTTAGGTATTTTTGCTGAAGGTAGATATCACCAATATTGGAACAGAAGTTGGTATGAATTTTCAACAGGTATAAATTACATTATATTATAAGATGGCTCAAAAAATAGACGAAGGAACCCAAATTACATTAGATTTAAAAACAATAGGAATTATTTTATTCTTTGTTGCTACTGTTGTTGGTATGTGGTTTTCACTTAATGCTTCAATTGATGAAGCAAAAGAATTACCTCTCCCACCAGACCCTGAAGTTACAAGAATGGAATTTGATATGAAGGATCAAATGATCCGTCAAACTATTATGACTACCCAAGGTGATGTAACTGAGATTAAAGAAGATATTAAACGTATTGAAGAAAAAATCGACCAATTAAAACGATAGCATTATGAAAAAGTTTTTATTAATAATATTCTTTTTATTAAGTACTATTGTTAAATCTCAAGTAGTTATTCTCCACTTTAATGCAGATTGGAATAAATCTAATGCTGTAGAATGGGTTGAAGACTTAGATGATTGTGATGTTGAATTTGTTGACATTGCAAAGAAACCTAAATTACAAAAAGAATATTCTATCGTTGTAGTACCTACAATTGTAATACTCCAGTATGATGAAGAAAAGAAAAGGTATCAAGCAGATTTAAGTTTTAAATTAGCAGCTACTAAAGAAGAAGTTCAAGAAATGATTGATGAGCTTATATTAAGTGGGTTCTAAAACATATTTATATATGTGAATAGCAGAAAACTCTTATTAACTTTTCTACTATGCCTCCTTTCATTAAGTTCTTACTCTCAACCAACCAGTTTTCCCAATAGTTTTATCAAATCTGTTGAACATGGGGTGTATATTGACCACCACTTTGTTTTCCCTTACACACATTTAAATCTAATTACAAAATCAAATCTTTCATTTGAAGTAGGGATGATAGATCTTCCTGAACAAGTTAATTTTAGATTTAATATCGTAGTCCAACAACAAGCTGGAGGTTTATCATATCTAATCCCAAATATGGAAGAATTTGCTGAATATAAAGGACGACCCCGTAAAAAAGAATTCACATTTTTCGCGGGTAAAACAATCCAAAAAAATAAATTTAGGTATATTTTACAAGGAGGAACTTCTACAACCGAAACATATGTTTTAAAATTCTCACATTATTACCGCATACTTGGCGTTGATGGTACCTTTATAGATTTAGGATTACACTACCAGTTAGGAGAAAAACGTCGATTTATATTCTTTGGATATAGTTGGGGAATCTTTTAATATTTATTATAAATAGTTTTAATTAAAAGTTTTTATTATGGTTAAATATATAAAAAAACATATCATGGCTTTTAAAGATATCTTTAAAGACAATAATGACATCAACGAAAAATCTGTAATCGGATTTTTATCATTTGCTGTAATGGTAATTTTTGCTGTAATGGATTTAGTAACTGGTTATATCGGTAAAGATTTAGTAGTTAATGAATTTATTTACGAATCATTTTTAATTATTACTCTTGGATGTTTTGGTATAGCAGGACTTGAAAAAATCTTTGGAAAAAAAGGAGAATAATTATGTGTTATACAAGAGAACAAATTGAAACTGCTGTTAAAGCAAAAGGATACAAATGGTTTACAGCTGACAACTATGATGTTAATATTGTAGGAGTTAGAAATGCTGAAACTGAAGGTAAAGTAACTAATCGATTTGATGATTGTGTTACTATTTCATATAAAGATGAAAATGGAGAATGGAATTTCCATTGTTTTGATGCAACCACTGACCCAGGCTCACATTGGGAAAAAAACATTATGAGAAAAGAAGGTGTTGCAATCTTAAAAGAAGGTCAGTATAGAGGTTCTCATATGATTGGGTTACACCAAGGAAAATATGAAGCCCTAAGACAGAAAAAACCCTTAAAAGTATATAGAGATAATGATAAAGATGGAGTATATGACTTTATCGAAGAAAACGTACACGAAGGTATCTATGGAATTAATATCCACAGAGCTACCTCTAGAGAAGGTGGTAAATCAGTTCAAGTAGACAAATGGTCTGCAGGTTGTCAAGTAATAGCAGCAAATGCTAATTTTAAGTTATTAATGGAGGTTGTAAATAAGGCTGCTAAAATATGGGGTAACTCGTTTACGTATACATTGATTAACTCAAATGATATTGTTTAATGAAAACCCCTTCAATCTCACTCTGTTTAGGACTTACATCAACTATGACATTTTTAGGAACCTACTTCCTCGAGCTTACTATGGGTAATGCTGAACAATACTTATCTCTTATTGCTGTAATATTCATTGATGGTTTCTTTGGTATAGCAGCTGGTATTAAAAGGGAAGGCTTTCAAACAAGAAAAGCAGTCCGTGTATTAAAACGTGCTGTAACCTGGATTGCAATCTTAACTGTAATTTTAATGGTAGAAAAGGGATTTAAAGGGACAGCTTGGCTTAGCGAAGTAGTTGTTATACCGTTTATAGTGCTACAAATAATTAGCACCCTTAAGAATGCGTCTATGGCTGGATTTATTAAAGCAGAAGAATTAAATAAAATTTTAGACCGCATAGACAATCATAAGGGCTTTAGAAAATAAACCCATGTGGAAAAAAATACAAGAAAGGATATTCCCTTTCATAATCGCAACCTCTGCCCTGTCAGTCTCTGCTTCGGCCGCTTTCTACTCAGTTAGCGGTCTTAGCAAGCTTTTTGCTGGAGCAGCATTTGCTGTTATTATTATGGCAACATCTTTAGAGGTAGCTAAATTAGTAATAGCTTCTCTTTTATATCAGTATCGTAAAACAATTCCCCGTCTATTAAAATACTATCTTTCAGCTGCTGCTGTAGTTTTAGTATTAATTACCTCAATGGGTATTTATGGTTTTTTATCAGCTGCCTATCAAGAAACAGCAGCTAAGGCTGGGAGCATAGATTCTCAAATTGCTTTAATAGAGACTAAACGAGATAACGTTAAGGAACAACTCGCGGTATACAACGATGAAAAATCTAGTATTAACACTGCCGTGAGTGATCTTAGATCTGGTTTATCCAACAATAAAATCCAGTATAAAGACAAAGAAACTGGCCAGATTATAAACACAACTTCAAGTTCAACCCGTAGAGCGTTAGAAAAACAATTAGACCAAGCTATCCTACGTCAAACCGAAATTAATACTAAGGTAGATGTTTTAAACGAGCAATTATTTGAGTATGAAACTGAAATAGTAGAAGTAAAAACAGGTAATGATATAGCAGGTGAATTAGGCCCACTTAAATACCTTTCAGGTCTTACAGGTATTCCTATGGATCGTATTATAAATTACCTTTTATTAACTATTATATTTGTATTTGATCCTTTAGCTATTGCTCTTGTAATAGCAGCTAACTTTGCTTTTGAAAAATTACGTCCTAAAATTAAAGATAATATTTACGGAGAAAAAGTAGTAGTTAAAGATGATGAATTTTGGATTGAAGAAGAAATGCAAGATTTTAACGACCAGTTTAATGCTGATGATTTATTATCTGATGAAGACGATAAAACTAATCAATTAGAATTTAATTTTAACCAACCAATATCTCCTAAAGAATATCCTACTAAAAAATTAGATGCTATCTATAAACAGTGGGAAGAAGGTATTGATTGGAATAAGATGGAAGAATTAAGAGATGCTTGGGTTTATCTTTCTCCTGATCATAAAAAATTTTTAGAAGAAAAATATCAAGAATATAAAAATTCTCAAATTAAAGAATTACAAAATCAACATGATGAGGTAAAACGTTCAAATAAAGATTCTAGATGGAAATCTCGTAATTTACAAGAAATAAATGAAAAATTAAATTCATTAAAAAGTAAAAACGATGATTTAACAATAACTTATTAATTTTATTATTTTTTTTCATATTTATAACAAAATAAAATTTATCTAATATTATGTACGGAGCACAAGACCCAGGAAACTGGCAATCATTTACAAATAGAGCAGATGTTAAGGGTCTTCCTTTAAATGAGCAAAAAGACCAATTTCTTAAAGAACAAGTTAATTTCCAAAACATGATGGAGGCTATTAGAGCTCAAGCTCATGTTGGAGGTATTAGAAATAATCCTATTGTTAATGTAGCATTTAACGGAACTGATTTAGATGTAATCTCAGGATTTACTTCAGGACTCCTAGTTAATTATACTTTTCCTGTTACTGTAACAGGTATACCAACTATTAAAGTACCAAATGGTTTACAAGGTAATGGTAACGAATCTACAATAACTTATGGTTATTCAAGTTCTCCTTCCCCTACCTCATTATTATTTACATATACACAAGCAGCTAACGCAAATGGACAAGGTGATATAGGAGCTAATGAATTAGCTGTTAATACAGAGTTATTTGGTGCTATTACGACTCCTCCATCAACCCCAGTAGAAGATACTTACACAGGCGTTGTAGGTACTTACAATTCAGGTGCAGGTGGTACTGGTGGGCAAGATATTGATGCTACTATAGAAGTAAGTGCTCTTCAAGCAGTTACATCGATTATAGTTACAGGAAATTCTTCAGGAGTATTCCAACCAGGTAATACACTTACATTTGCTGGTTCTGATTTAGGAGGCACTGGTTCATTAATTGTAACTCTAAGAGCAGCAGATATTACAGGTGATACATTAGCATTTACAGCTACTACAGATGTAAATATAGAAGGAGGTTCAATCGTAAACGCTTCTGATGGTCGTCCACCATATGCAATATTTAGATCAAATGTTACTAAAACTGCTTTAGCAGAATAGTAAAAATAAACATAATATTTCTCGTGGGAGGTTTGGCTTAGCTAAACCTCCTTCGTATATTTACCCTGTAAATGAGGTGAGAGCCTAAAATAAAAGTTATGAAACAATTAGTTAGATTTTTTACGTGTGCAATGACAGGTGACAAATGTGCTGTTATTTTTGATGGTAAGGATGAAATTTGTGTTACTGAAAGTGAAGGATGGGATGTATATGCTCAAAGCATGGCAGAATACGATCGTTTCCATTTAGTAAGCGAAATGTATTAAGATGAAAAAGGTTTTATATTTACATGGTCTTGAAAGTAAGCAAGGCGGCCCAAAAGTTGATTTTTTAGCAAACGAATTCTGTGTTCATGCTCCCGCTATGGATTATACTGATCCTTATTTAGCAATAAAGGTAGCACACATAATGGAAAACTTCCAACCTGACCTTATTATTGGTAGTAGTATGGGTGGTTACGTTGCTAGTATTTTAGCTCGCCAATATGGCAAACCAGCAATATTATTTAACCCAGCATTCCATAATCGTAGTTTTGACCCTAGTATTAGCAATTTCATCCCAAATGAGGATGATATTTTACAAGATCGTAAAATTGTTGTTTTAGGGAAAAACGATGATGTTATCCCTTCTTACATTACTAAAATAATGCTAGAGAATAACCGCAATTATAAAATAGTTCTCGAGGAAATGGGACATCAAGTTCCTTTGCCCATATTTATTGACACAATAAACAATTATAAAAATGAGCTTTAATTTAAAAAAATATTTAGCTGAAGGTAAGCTATTAAAAGAAGACACAGGAGTTGATATGATTCTCTCTCCTGACCAAATCAAAAGATACGCAAGGATGAAAACAGTAGGAAATATATCAGATCCTGAATTAATCTCTAAAGTTATAGAAATTATCTCTGATTTATTACCCCAAAATCCAAATATAAGTAAAGAAGAATTAGCAAATCAATTTGGTGAAGATGTAGTACAAAAAACAACCCAAATTCTATTTTCAGCATATTTAGATGGATATTCAGATAAAGCAGGTAACCTTCCATTAGTTAAAGATTATATTTCAATTTTTACTCAAATGGCAAAAGATGAAAGGGATGAAGAATTAGCCGAGGGCCGGGTATTAAAATAAACAAACATTATAATGGATAATTTCGATTTAAGAAAATATCTAGCGGAAGGTAAACTTTTTGAAGATTTCCCTAAAAATAAATGGGTTTATCTTACTCAGGACGAAAAAGAAGAATTCGCTCAAGAATTATTTGACCTAATCGATAACGCTTACGCTCCAATCGGTGGTCACCCAAACTACAAATCACCAGCTGATGTAATGGGGGCTGAAGGTGACGCAGACTATATGGTTATCGATTTAGATGATGACCCTGAATTTGATGCTGTAAAAATATCTAAGAAAAAATCAGCAGGTAACAAATCAGTAGGTTTAGGTCATGATGGCTCTAAACCAGCTAAATCAGCGGCAGTTAATATTACAGCTTTACTTTTAAAACAATCAGGTTACTTTGTAGAAGTATCAGGTGTGTTGAAAGACATTTTAAAAGCAAAAGGTGCCCCAATCGTTACAGATGAAGAAATAATCCGTAAAGTTTTAAAAGATAAAGAAATCGAATTAAACGATGATGGTTCGTATCAACGAGAAATTGGTGGTAAAGTATTTACCAAAATGTTGATGGGTAATCCTAAGGTTTAAAAAGAAAATACATAAAATATTTGGAGGGGCGAAAGCCCCTTCGTATATTTAGGTGTTAAAAAGAAATAAAGGTTATGGACATGAAGAAGCATTTCGAGACAGCAACAGAAAAATTTGAATTTACTACTTATAATAGATATTCAAGAAAAAAGGTATTGGAATTTGTTCCAAAAGATCCTAATGAAAAATATTCAATGGATTTTGTAAAAGAGTTAAGTGTGTTAGGTAAAATGGTGAGTGTAAAATCAATTACTAAACAAGGGTTAATGTTGCTTACATTTGATATTTTAGATAACCCCATTACTTCTAAAATTAAGTGGGAAGATGTTGAATTAGGTAATACATTAGACAAATGAAAGTAGTTAAAATCCCAACAGAATCAATCCAACTAAAGGATAAAGTAGTTCCAAAGCATGTAGTACTATTTAAAGATAAAGTAATACACACCGGGACTGAAGCACAATGTCATCGTTTTATATATTATATGGAAGGTGCTTCGGATGAAATGATTTTAAGCCGACTAGATTTATCCAAATGACATTCAAATTCGGAAAATATAAAGGTTATACTTTAGCTGACGTTGAATTAAACGACCCAAGCTATGTAAGGTGGGCACGCAACAATGCTCCTAATCTTATCCCAAAACCTCCCCAAAAACAACTTGTAGATGACGAGGGAGATGTGTATATTAAACCCTACAAAAACATACCAACTATAAACCCAGAGGATGCCTTTTAGTTTTATTAGAGAAGAAGTTTTGAGACACGATCGTGATGTAGTTGATGCCAATTTATCGCGGTATCAGCCGTTAAATTACAATCGCTTTATGTGGTGGCGCAGTCATACGGACGGAATTAAGCCGTTGAGTAAACGCGCGACTTTAAAAGCACGAATTGAAAATGGTGACTTCAATGAATCGTCATATTTTATGCAAGCTCAGCTAGCATTACATACTGCTAAAGATAAGGTTGACCTTAATCGTCATAACCATTCTGACCAATTAGAGATATTAGCTGTGGACCTTGCTCGCTATAAGCGTTTAATGCAAGATTATGAAAAGGAAGAAACAGCTCGTTTGGAGGCATTATATGATGCGTTTACAAAAACGTTCAATATGACTCGTTCAGAGCTTGAAGAAGAACTTTGTAATTGGCCTGGAGAATTATTATCATACTACAAATATTGTATGGAATTTAGATATACAACACCATATGCGAATAGAAAATCGAAACGGGGAAGACCGAGAAAAAATCCTATTCGGTAAGGAAGCACATGAAACCTTTATGGGAGGGTTTTATCAAGGAGCTTACGTTGGGTGGACAGTAAAACACTTTTTTTATTGTCCTATGAGAAAAGAATACGGAATAATATTAACCAAAAAATAATGAAATTAGAAATTGGAAATAATCAGGGTTGGGTCATTATAGATGACACATCAGGTAAAATTATGTCAGTATTAGTTCAAAATGCTGTAGAAGGGAAAACTGATGCTAGAACTTTTACTAGTTATACTAATAACCATGATGGCACACATACTGATATGAGAGCTACTCCTTGTTCAAATCATGCTAAACAGCAAGAATGGGATGAAGAAGAATCAAATCGCAGAATGAAGATTATAGGACAAAACGGAAATACAGGAGAACATTATGATTGAGGTATTAAGACATAGTTTTGGGTTTTGTGGTGAACATTGGCACCCAAATATTTTTACAATTCTTTTAAGTGGATTTGGAATCTCCCCTGCTCTTAATTATATTTATTTTAAAGTAAAAAGTTATGATAAAACAAAAGAAAAATAGATTATGTGGAAAGATGTAAAAAATGAACTACCTACAAACACCTTTGAGTGCGTTGTGAAAATGTGGAATCAATTTAATGATACTTGGGTGACGGGTATAGGTATTTATGATATACCAACTGAAAAATGGGAAGTTTCAAGCAATTTAGGTGAGCAGTACCCTGTTCATTTTTGGTTTCAAACACCTGAACTTATGACGGGTATAGGTATTTATGATATACCAACTGAAAAATGGGAAGTTTCAAGCAATTTAGGTGAGCAGTTTGAAGTTAAATAACCTTTAACATCAAAGGGAAATGAAGACAATAAAATTGATTAGAGGATTCTTTAGACTATTTGTATTTGGAGTTTGTCCTAAGTGTAACCACGATGCCCCAAAGTTGTACGACTGTGATATTTGTTGTTATTATGAAAAATTAGATAGGTACAAGTCCAACCAAACAAAAGAGCAACGAAAAACGGTTTGGATGGAATATAAAGTAAACTTTAACACCAACTCTAAATAGTTCTCTCCATATTTATAATAAAATAGTCAAATGGATAATTTCGATTTAAGAAAATACTTAACCGAGAATAAGCTAACCTCTAACAGCAAGTTAGATGAGATAGGTGATGCTTCTGCTGAACCATATAAATGGGAAGCTCTTCCAAAGAGTGAAGCAGGAGAAGGACATTCATACTCCTATAAATTCACTACAGACAATGGAGTAGAGTACGAAGCTGAATTTTGGTACTCACCTCTTGATGGTAAAAAAGGAAAACTACTTTATCTATTTGAATTTGCACCATCAGATGCTTTTGATGGCGGTGATGACGGTAACCCACTAGTCACTAATGAGGGTACTCCACTTCGTGTAATGTCTACTATCGTTCAGATTCTAAAAGACTTTATCGATAAAAACCCAACAGCTACTGTCCAATATTCAGCAGGAAAGAATTTTAGCGGAGATGCAAGACGTGCTAAACTTTATATGGCTTATGTAAAGAAGTTGCTACCTTCTAATTACGAGGTTATGGAGAAAGGAGATGATGTTTTGATACAGCCAAAAGCCGGCGAGTAACTTAGATTTTCATATATGTATTACCGCCGAGTGGACGCGGTAATTTAAAATATTTTATAAAAGCCTAAGCGTGAGTAGAGAACTTCCACCTCGAAAGCGTCTTAGGTTTTTTTGTCAATGAAAAAAATTACTTACATTTACTATCTACATAGGGGAGATAACATACCTTTTTATGTAGGGAAAACAATTAATAAAGGTTTAAGAAAGGCTGAACATCGTTGGAAGAATAAAGGTAATTGTAAACCCGAGTTTGTTATTGTAGATGAAATCCCTACTGAAGAATGGATATTTTGGGAAAAATATTGGGTATCTCAAATTAAAACTTGGGGTTTTGAATTAGAAAATAAAACCCAAGGTGGTGGTGGGGTAGCATTTAAAACTCCCGAAAGTAGAAAAAAACAATCCCAATCATTGATGGGACATATAATTAGTGATAAAACAAAAGAAAAAATGAGACAAAGTGCGTTAGGTAGACATCACACTCCACAACAATCTCAACGTCTCTCACAATCACTAAAAGAATATTATAGTAAAAATGATGGTAGTTTTAAAGGTAAAAAACATACCGAAGAAACTAAAAATAAAATACGTAAACCTATGGAGGTTTATGATTTAGAGGGTAATTTAGTAGGAGAATATAATTCTCTTAAAGAGGCAGCTAAATCCCACAATACCGACGCTGGTAATGTTATTAAAAACATGAAAAGATGTGGTAAGTTTAAAGGTTTGATTTGGAGATATAAAAAATAATTATTACATTTAATATAAAGTAAAGAATAAAATATATTTATGATACAAGTATCTCATGAAACACCTCGTTGCTTACTCGAGGATAGTAAAAACTTTTGTGATTACCAATACGCACTAGTTCATCTATTAGAAGAAGATGAAGAATATAGAGAACATTTTTTACAATGTAGAGATGAAGGAATTCCTATTTACTTAGATAATAGTTTACACGAAAAAGGGTATGCGATTGGTGGTGACACTCTTATAAAATGGATTAATATTCTTAAACCTGAATGTGTCTTCATCCCAGATGTTTGGGAGAATAGAGATGCTTCAGTAGTAAATGCTCGTAAGTGGGCTTCAATTGAATTACCTGAAGGTGTGGAGAAGGTAGCAGTAGTTCAAGCGGGAACTATTCACGAGGCAGCAACTGCTTACCAAACGTATAAAGATTTAGGATACCAAAAAATTGCTTTTTCTTATGGTGCTAGTTATTACAATGATATTGTCCCTCATCCTAACATGGATATTGGTAAAGCCCTGGGACGACTCTCAGTAATCTCGGCTTTATATAAAATAGGTGTTATTAACCAAAATGATAGAATTCATTTATTGGGTTGTGCTGTCCCACAAGAATTCGGGTGGTATAAAGGATACGAATGTATTGAATCAATTGATACATCAAATCCAGTAATGGCTGCTTTAGAAGGTATTCGTTATAATGTTTGGGGATTAGATAAAAAACCTAAAGCAAATATGAACGATTATTATTATATGCTTGAAGAAGAAGTTAATTGGGACTTATTAACAGATAATTTAACTAAATTTAGATACATTAACGATTTATGAAAATGATGAGCTTATACGACTATTTAGGTCATGCTGCAGGAATGCAATTAGGAGAACAAGTTGCTAAAAAGGCAACGTCAATGGGAGTTAAAATAGATACAAGAGAAGTTTCTAACCCTAAGTATACAGGTAATGTAATGCTTTACCCAGAAGGATTTCTAAATGAATATTTTAAAAACAATGGCTAAATTAAGAAAATTAGTGACCTATACTGATTACAGATGGGAAGAAACAGAAGATTTAACCCCAGAGCAGTTAGCAAAGTGGAAATCGGAAGATGAGGATTTACAAGAAGAAGTTTTAGACGAAGTTGAATTTGAATTATCTCATGATAAATGTTTAGAGGATTCAGAATACCCGGAATTAATAGAAGACGAAGATGGCGAATAGTAACAGAACAGAGATCTATATAGAAGGATCTAAAGAAGCAATTGACAATTTTGTAGAACGATTTGAAAAGTGCCACGATGGTCCTTACCCTAATCAAGAAGAAAATCCTCACATCGCTGATGAATTCGGAGCCGATGCTGAATTATTTATTGATAAAGTTGGTTCGAAATGGGTTCAAATTTGGGATGAAGGATACTATCGTTCAAGTGATAATAGATGTGAAATCTATTTAGATACAGCTTGGTATCCACCATCAGATATGATTTTAGAGATCTACAGACAAATGGCTGAAATTGATGATGAAATTAAAGTTTCAGGTAAATATTGGGATGAAGGATATCAACCAGTAGGAGTATTTGAAGTATACTATGGAGAAATAATTTCAGAAGAACAAGATATTGATGATGATGAAGATCAAGAATATTTTTGGGATGATGTAGTTGAACCTACGTTTACTATACTTCAGGAGAGGTTGGATAAAGTAATGAGAGAAATATAACATAGCGTAAGCCTATACGCTCAAAATACCTGGCAAATTAAAATATATAAAACATGGCAAAACACTGTGTAATTTCGTTAAGTGGTGGGATGGATAGCAGCACCCTATTGTTAAGAGCTATCAAAGAATACGATACCATTACAGCATTAAGTTTTAATTATGGTCAAAAACACGTAGTTGAACTCGAACGAGCTCAATCGTTGATTGATTATCTTAATACTAATGGCTTTGATGTTAAGTATCGTCAAATTAAATTAGATGGACTAGTAGACTTACTAGATTCAGCTTTAGTGGAAGGTGGAGAAGAAGTACCAGAAGGTCACTACGAAGAAGACAACATGAAAGCTACTGTTGTTCCTAATCGTAATAAAATCTTTGCTTCATTAGTACAAGCAGTTGCTCTATCAGTAGCAAACAAAACAGAAGAACAAACAGATATCGCTTTAGGTATCCACGCTGGTGATCATGCGATTTATCCTGACTGTCGTCAAGAATGGAGAGATGCTGATGATCATGCTTTTAGAATGGGTAACTGGAATGTAGATAATGTAGGTTACTTTACTCCTTACCTTCAAGGTGATAAATTTGATATTTTAAAAGATGGAGAAGTATTATGTGATTATCTAAACATCAATTTTGATGATGTATATTCAAGAACTAACACATCTTACAAACCAATTTTTGATGAGGATACATTCGAATGGTATTCAGATTATAAATCAGCTTCAAGTGTAGAGCGTGTAGAAGCATTCCTAAAATTAGGACGTAAAGACCCAGCACCATATGCTGATGAGACGGGTCCTGTAACTTGGGAGCACGTTGTAACTGAGGTATCTAAAGTATTAGCAGAGCATGAGTGATAGAGAAATAATGGATTCAAAACCAAACTGGACTTATTCTGATACTAAAGTAAGAAAAAAATTACCAGATGCCCGTGCCCATCAAATTATCTCATTTTTTAAATCGGGTGTTCGCATCTTTGGGTATTTTTGTTTGCTAGTAGATTTGGAGGTAGCAGTTACTTTCCTTATATTAAGTGAAATGGTAGGAATTATAGAAGAATTAGTATAATGAAATATTTAAAATTTGAAGCAGATTGGTGTGGTGCTTGTAAAATGATTAAACCCATCCTTCGTAGGGTATCAGAAGCTGGCATCCCAGTAGAAGTAGTAAATGCTGAGCATTCAGCTGAATTAGTAACCCAATATAACATTAAAAACTTACCTACAGTTATTCTAGTAGATAATTCAGGTAAAGAATTTTACCGTTTTACGGGAACTAAAGCTAAAACAGAAGATTATTTAAACACATATCAACAATTCACAAATGGGTAAATTTCAATCAAGTAAAGTATTTGACGGTTTTTCAACCGTATTTCGCCAACACAATGCTAAAACAACTCATTGTAGTTTTTTACACGGTTATGGTATTTCATTTAAAGTTTACTTTGAGGGTGAATTAGATGATAGAAACTGGGTTTGGGATTTTGGTGGTATGAAACGTGCTAAAACCTTAATTGATGGTATGCAACCTAAAGAATGGATGGATTATATGTTTGACCATACTTTAATTGTAGCTGAAGACGATCCCGGATTACCTCATTTTAGAAAATTAGAATTTGAAGGTCTAGTCCAGCTTAGAGTTATTCCTGCTACTGGAGCTGAAAAATTCTCGGAATATATTTTCCAAAAACTTGATAATTTTGTTCATGAAGAAACTAACGGCCGAGTAAAGGTTACTAAAGTTAAATTTATGGAACATGGTAAAAACGCAGCATATTATGTCTCAACTTATTAATCCCAAACTGTGGGATAAAACAGCCCCTTTAGGTCGAATTACAGATTATGATAAAATTCTCCCTGTTCTTGAAGTCTATAGATGTGTTCAATCTGAAGGAAGTAGATTCGGAAGACCTACTATTGCTGTTCGTACTACTGGCTGTACTCACCGATGTTATTTTGGTGAAGGTGGTTGGTGTGATAGCTGGTATACTTCAGTCCACCCTGAAAAAGGCACATTTACGTTTAATGACATTATTAAGATATATGATGAAAATCCTCACGTCAAAGAAATGATGTTAACAGGCGGGAGTCCTACAATGCACCCAGCATTGGTTAATGAATTAACACATTTCGCTTATGAAAGAGGAATTCTTATTACTATCGAGACTGAAGGCTCTCATTTCCTCGAAACCGATCATCCGATTGGTCTCCTTTCTATCTCACCTAAGTTTAGTAATAGTGTCCCTGTTGTTGGTGCCCTTACTCCCAATGGGTCAGTTACAGATGAGAAGATGGTTAAAACGCACAATCGTCTTCGCCTTAATACTGAAGCCATTAGAAAGAGTATTGGTTATCATACTGACTATCACTATAAGCCTGTCTGGGATGGGACTGATAGCGGCCTCGCTGAAATCGAATCTTACAGACAAGAGCTCGATATTCCTAAAGATAAAACCTACATCATGCCAGCTGGAGATACTAGAGAAACATTAGTTGAGATGTATCCATTAGTATTTGAGATGTGTGCCGAAAAAGGATATAATATGACAGGTAGAGACCACATTATAGCATTTGATACCAAAAGAGGGGTATAATGGCTAAAAAATCACCTAAGCTAACTACAGTTTGTCAGGATTGCCTTAACAGCATTCCTGACAAAACTATTCTTAAATATAACATTCCTGTATCTAGTGTAGGCCCTGCTTATACAGCTATGTTATGTAAAAATTGTGTAAATAAAAGAAATAAATAATGTATACTTACCACGCCACAGTAAATAGAGTAGTAGATGGAGATACAGTAGACGCCCTAATTGATTTAGGATTCGATACTTGGAAAAAAGTAAGAATTCGAATGATGGGAATGGATGCTTGGGAATCTAGAACTCGAAATAAAGAAGAAAAGAAAAAAGGATTAGCAGCTAAAGCTCGCTTAATTGAAATCTTAGAAGATAATAAAAATAAATTTATTTTAGTATCTCATGGAGTAGGAAAATATGGTCGTTGTTTAGGTGAAATCTATGTTGAAAATACATATAATGATAACCCAAATTTACCTGAGATAAGTGTAAATAAAATTTTAATTAATGAAGGCCACGCTAAAGAATATTACGGAGGTAAACGCTAATGGAATTAATATCCACTCATCCAATCAAAAAATCAGATCTAGGATTCCATGCTAACCTCTTCGGAGGTAAACTCCTAGCCTGGTTAGATGCCTCAGCAGCAGCATACGCAATGGAGGCATGTGATACTCCAAGAATGGTTACTGTAAAGATAGATGAGTGTGTCTTTAAGAAAGCAGCTAAAGAAGGACAAATGATTAAAATGTATGGAAGTGTAGATACAATTGGTACTACTTCAATTACACTTTATATGGAAGCTCGTTCTCATAACGTGTATTCTGGAAAGCAGAATGTAATCCTTTCAACCAATATTAAGTTTGTAAGGATAGATGAGAACAACGACCCTATTCCAATTTCAGAAAGAGTAAAAGATAAATTTAAATGAAAGAATTATTAACAGCTGAAGAAATTCAATTTCAAACAAAAATAATTGGTAAACAAATTGCTGACGACCATAGAGGAGATAAAACTCCAATTGTAATGGTAGGTTTATTAAATGGTGCTTTTGCGTTCTACAGCGATTTAGTACGTGCTACACCGGTTGACATGGAATGCGATTTTATGCGCGTTAAATCGTATACAAATCGCAAACAAGGCGATATAGTTATATCAAAGGATTTAGAAACACCCATTAAAGGTAAACACGTCTACATTGTAGATGATATTTTAGATTCAGGTAATACAATGAATGCTGTTATTGATTATTTAGAGGTAAAAAAACCAGCATCTATCTCAATCGTTACTCTAATTACTAGAGAAACATCACCTATTCCAAAACAAAAATCATATCACGCTTTTACAATTAAAGATGAATGGATTGTAGGAATGGGAATGGATAATGATAAAGGCCATATGAGAAACATTCCTTCAATTTGGGCTTTATAAATAAGTTTCGTATATTCAAACAAATAAAAAGTTATAAATGGAAAACAAACGTAGAAAAATCCACGAAGAATTAGAAGTGGTACAAGTAGGTTTTGCTAATGGTGTAGCAGAAGGTTTCCCCTTAAATACTGAACAAAAACAAGAAATGATTGATAATGCTACTGAAGCATATGGTCAATTTCTAGATGCTCTAAAATGTGATTGGCGTAATGACCCCAACTCAATGGAAACACCTCGTCGTGTAGCAAAAGCATATGTAAATGATTTATGGGCAGGACGTTATACAGCAATGTCTCCTATTACTTCATTTCCAAGTGATGGTTATGATGGTATAATCATTGAAAGAAACATCCCCTTAACATCTATGTGTTCACACCACCACCAAACAATTGGAGGAGTAGTTCATATTGGTTATATTGCTGGAGATGAAGGTCAAGTAATTGGATTATCTAAACTAAACCGAATTGTAGAATTATTTGGTCGTAGAGGTGCTATTCAAGAGCAACTAACATCAGCTATTCACAATGCCGTAGATAAGATTACTGAAGGTAATAAAGGTGTTATTGTTACAATAGTAGCAGGACACAATTGTGTAAGTTGTAGAGGCGTTAAGCATCAAGGTGCCTCAATGGTTACAACTAAAGCATCAGGAGTATTTAGAGAAAATGATAATTTGTCTCGTAAAGAATTCTTCGATAGCTTAAAAATAAATAACGGAGGACATAACATTTAATTATGAGTAATTTTAAAGATGAAATAGCATTAGAACTAATTAAGGGATTAGGTACCCTTAGTTCACTTAGAGATAGAGATCAACTAAGTATGACTCCTGAATCAGAATGGGCTGATTTAATGGCAAATAAAATTGTAGATAAGTTTAAAGGAGAGTATGTCCCATTTGTGAGTGAGGTAGAAGAATTTAACGCCACAATGGGAAAACCTAATAATTATGAACCTACAATACCTGAAAACACTAAAGAATGGATGTTTGTTTATGACTTCATTCTCGAAGAACTTGAAGAGTACAAAGCTGCCTGTGAAGCAGGTGATATTGTTGAGGTGCTTGATGCTTTATGTGACATTGCCTATGTCTCGATTGGTAACGGAACTATGCTTCATGGTCTTAAAGATAAACTATGGGATGCGTATCAGGAAGTCCAAGCCTCAAATATGTCAAAGGCTTGTGTGGACGAAAAGGAGGCACAAGAAACGGTTCAAAGACGTTCCAAAGAGCAAAATGAACCTTGTCACTACGAGAAGGTTGGAGACTATTATATTGTCTATAGAACACGTGATAGAAAAGTAATGAAAAATGTTAATTACTTCCGTCCTGATCTAAAACAATTCTTTTAATGTATAAAAAGTGTTATCAAGGTAAAAAATTAGACCATAACTTGTATGAAATGCATCTTTGGGAAGAAGATGGTAAACATCAAGTAGTAGAATATAAAAATACTGCTTATGTTAATTGTTCTAAACAAGAAGCTACTCTTAAAGGCCTAAATGGTGAATTTGTAAAACCTATTACAAATTGGAGATTTTCTAAAAATCCAATGTATAGAGACAAAAACACCCCAGGATTACACTTTCATGATATGCCTGCTTATCAAAAATTCCTTATTGAAAAGTATGGAATTAATGATGAACCTTCAACAGGACATAGAGAAGTCTTTTTCGATATCGAAATTGAGATGGGAGGTGCTCTAACTGAAGAATATATAGAAGATGCCCCAAAACCAGTTACCTCTATTGCTTGGTTTGATAAACAAGAGGATAAATGGTCGATTATTATCTTAGACAAGAAAAAACAATTAAATCGCACTAAAGCTCGAAACAAAGAAATAATTCCCGTCCCTACAGAAACCGAATTATTAAAGACTTTTGTTAAGTTATTCAAGGAAATGAATCCTGATATTATAATTGGGTGGAATAGTGATTATTTTGATATCCCTTACCTCTATTATAGAATTGAAAAAGTTTTATCTAAAAAAGCAGCAACTAGTTTATCTCCTTTAGGAATTGTTAAAACTCGTAAATCAGCTAAATATAAAGACCAAACAACTGGTGAAATTAAAGCTAGATGGTATAAACAGGATATGTATGTAGACATTGTAGGTGTTGAATCTTTAGATTACATGAGAATCCATAAAAAGTTTAGTTTTAGAGATGAACCTTCATATAAACTAGATGTTATTGGTGAAAAATATACTGGGTTAAATAAAATTGAATATGAGGGTAATTTAGATAATTTATTTGAAGACGATATTCATAAATTTATTCAATATAACTTTCGTGATGTTGAAATTCTTAAATTACTAGATGAAAAATTAGATTATTTAGCACTTGTTAAAAACCTATCACATAAGGGTAAACACAATTATAGTGAGGTATATGCTAATACTAAATCTCAAGACGGAGCCATTTCAGCTTACTTATTAAGTGAAGGTATTGCTCCCCCAGCTCGTGATATTAATCCTATCAATAAAAAGAATTATGCTGGTGGTTATTTATTCTGTCCTACAGCAGGAATTTTTAACTATATGTTTGATGAGGATTTAACTTCACTATATCCTTCTATTATTATGTCTTTAAATATTGGTAAAGAAACATTAGTAGGAAGGATTGTAATGCCTGATGAAAAGGTAATGGTTGAAAATAAAGAAATTTTTAATTGTAGGTATGCTTTAAATGATCTAAAAGAAATGGATCAGGAACGTTCTGTATTAGTTCAAAATGCTAAACGTCAAAATACCAATATTAAAATCAAAGATTTAATTGATTTAATTGAAAGTGAAAATTTAGCAGTCTCAGCCAATGGAGTAATGTTTAGAACTGATTTTGATTCAGTATTAAAAACAATTCTTGCTAAATGGTTTGATGAAAGGGTTGTATTCAAAAATAAAATGAAAAAAGCTTATAAAGCAGGTAATAAAGAGTTAGGTGAATTAATGCACTTAAAACAACATACAATGAAAATTTTGCTTAACTCACTTTATGGAGCAACAGCATTAGGTTCATTTAGGTATGGTAATGTAATTCTATCAGAAGCTATTACATTAACAGGACAACGCATTATCCAAGAATCAGCTGCTTTTGCTAATAAACATATGAACCAAGTAATGAGAGGAGAAATAGAATTATGATAAAGAAGCAAACATTAAGAAAAGGAGTAGTAATCAAATGTGAAGGTGAATTACTATCTAAAGAAGAAATTATTGCATTAAGTGAGAATTGGAATGAAACCCAAGAAATGTTTTTTAGAAAAATGTTAAAACAAGGTGGTAAATTTACCCTTAAAGGACAAAACTTCTATATAACAACCCCAGACTTAATTTACAATAATAAAGGAGAATTAGAAACAGCTTTATATAACAACGAGGACGAAAATTAAATGAAGCAATTAGAAACCACACCTTGGTTTATTTGTGATAAAGAAGATGAAAACTACTGCGTTTATGTAGATACAGATTCTAATTATTACAATGCTGAACCTATGCTTAGAAAACTCTACCCTAATTTTGACGATATGTCAGAGGAGGAAAGAGATGAAAAGCTAGAGGAGATTGCCCTTAAATATCAGGATTTAATTACAAAATCTTATGATACATTAGCGTTAGAGGCATTTAATGTTAAGTCTCATAGACTTGAGATGAAAACCGAATGTATGATTCGTGCTGGTTATTTTAGAGCTACTCGTAGATATGCTCAATGGATTACTAAAAAAGAAGGTGTACCTACAGATGATTTAGATATTAAGGGACTAGAGTTTATGAAATCTAATTACCCTAAAATATTTGGAGACTTTTTCAAAGGTGTACTTCAACGAGTGATTAAAGGTGCTCCTCAAAGTGAAATTGATAGTTTACTTACAGATTTTAGAACTAAAATATTATCACCAGATACTAACCTTACTATTTTAGGTAACCCAACTCGTGTAAAAACATTAGATAAGTATTTAGCATCACCTCCTCGTCCTGGAGAAATGTTTTCCTCAATTAATCAAGGTGCTCCTGCCCCTGTAAAGGCAGCAATCAAATACAATGATTTACTTACGTTTTGGAAATTAGATAAACAACATTCTAAAATTACTCAGGGCGATAAAGTTAAATGGATTTACTTAAAAGAGAATCCATACAAAATTGAAGCACTTGCGTTTTTAGATTTTGATATACCAGAGAAAATCATTACATTATTGGATAAGTATGCTGATAAAAATAGAGCATTTGAATCTATTTTAGAAAGCAAATTACAAGGGTTTTATAACGATTTAGGTTGGGAATTAAACATGAACCCCTACAGAAATTTAATTTTTAGTTTTTAATATGATAAGTAAACACGACTTACAATCAGTTATTGGAAAATATCACCTAAATGGATTAGTTGAATCTGTTAAATGGACTATTGAAGATAACGCATTAAATATTGATTTCCAATCGCCCAACAAGGACATGATTGGACGCGTTAATCACGCGAATTTTCCGCTAGAAAATGGCGAAATGGCGGTATACGATACTTCAAAACTGAATAAATTACTAGGAGTTACTAGTGGTGAGTTATTTTTAGAGTTAGAAAAAACACAAAAAGTGTTTACTAAACTCATCATCTCAGATATGAATTATACTCTGAATTTTTCCCTAACTGATTTATTACTTATCTCAAGTGTAGGCGAAATCACAGAATCAGGTGAATATGAGATTATTAGTGAACTAGATTCAGAAAGTATTTCAGCTATTATCAAAGCACATAACGCACTTGAAAGCGATAATGTTATAATTAATATTGATAAAGATTTAGATTTACAAGATGTTTTAGTTTTATCATTTGGTGATGTTTCTAATCATACAAACAAAATCGATTATCAGGTACCTAACACAACATTAAACAATGTTCCCTATGGAACTGAATTGCCTTTCAACTCGGCGATGTTTAAAACTATACTTAATAATAATAAAGATGCTACTAAAGCAACTATGAAATTTAATACCAAAGGATACGTTAAGTTCGAATTCGAAGGTGAAAATTGGAGTAGTTTTTATTATGTTGTGCGGAAGGCAGATATTTAATATATGTATACGAAAATAACATTGTAGCTAGGGCACGTTGTTATATTTTTAATTAATCGAGTAGCTTAGGCACTCACAAAACAAATGATATGAGTACATTAAACCCGTACGAACGTTCCCCGTTCGACATTCTATTTAGAAATTTCTTCAATACTGAAGATCAATTCGCTCCGGCGTTAAATTCCAAACAACCCCACCCACTTAATATTTACTACAACGACGAAGGTCTACACTTCGAAGTCGCTTGTACTGGTCTTATTAAAGAAGATCTTAATATTAATGTAGAAGGTGATTTATTAAAAATCAGCTACCAAAAACCAGACGAAGAAACTGATTTTTCAGGTTATATTTATCATGGTCTATCCAAAAAGTCATTCGACTTAGGATATAAAATCTCTCCAAAATTTAATTTGAATAAAATTAATGCTGAAATGGAAAATGGACTTTTAAAACTCTATATCCCAACATCAGATGAGGCTAAACCAAAATCAATTAAAATAAAATAAAAGTTTTACCAAAAAAGCGTGTCCTAGCGCAATACCTTTCGTATATTCACGTTATAATAATAAATAAATAGTTATGGCTAAGCCCAGCAAATCAAATTTACGTTTTATTAAGGATCCAGTATTGACTCCTTATTACATTCAACTAGACGACCATTGTTACATTGCTCAGAAATCAACATATTCTGAAGCAGGACATGAATATCAAAATACCATTGGGCATTACCACAAACTTGGTACTTGTTTAGAGGCTATCGCACGCGATGGTGCTAAATCCCAAGGTTATGATACCCTACGTGAATTCGTAGAACGTTTTGAAGCAAAATCACAAGAACTAATAAATATAATTAAATTATGATCGAAGCATTATATAATGCGGTTATCGTTAAACCGGTAGAAGTAGAAGAAACAAAGTATGGAAACATTGTAGTCCCAGATTTGGGAAACGAAACCAATAAAACTGGAGAAGTAATAGGAGTAGGTCCAGGCCATATGAATATGGGAACCTTTGTCCCAACTCAACTCCAAATAAATGATATTGTAGTATTACCTACAATGGGATTTACTAAGTTTGAATACAAAGGTGAAGAATATTGGATTGGTAAAGAAAATGAAGTTTTAGCAAAAATAAATAAAAACGATGAGTAAAATTATTGAATTTGGTCCTGAAGGACGTCAAAAATTAGTAAAGGGTATTGATAAACTAGCAGATGCTGTTGTCGCAACTTTAGGTCCTAATGGACGTAATGTAATTATTTCTAATGAACAAGGTTTTCCTCAAAGCACTAAGGATGGTGTAACAGTTGCTAAATCAATTTCACTTAGTGATAATGTAGAAGAAGCAGGTGTATCATTAGTTAAACAAGCAGCTATTCAAACTGCTAATTTAGCTGGAGATGGTACTACAACTTCAACACTTTTAGCTCGTGAAATGATTAAATCTGGTCTTTCACATCTTAATAATGGTGCTAATGCTGTTGAAATTAAAAGAGGTATTGACACAGCAGTCCAACAAGTAGTTCATGCTTTACGTGAAAACGCTGAAGAAATTACTTCAGAAGAACAACTAGAACAAGTAGCCACTATCTCATCTAATAACGACCCAGAAGTAGGTAAGCTAATTGCTACTGCTATGGATAAAGTAGGTCGTGAAGGAGTAGTTACAATCGAGGAATCTAAATCAGGTGAAACATATTTAGAGACAGTAGAAGGTATTCAATTTGATAGAGGTTTTAAATCTCCTTATTTTGTAACTAATAACTCTACAATGTCAGCGGTTTTAGATAAACCTTATATTTTAATTGCTGATGCACGTTTTACAAAAGTAAAAGATCTTCTTCCTGTATTGGAAGGTGTATCTGGAACCGGTCGCTCTCTTCTTATCATTGCAGAAGATATTGATAATGAAGCACTCGCAACACTTGTTGTAAACAAGATGCGTGGAACAATCGCAGTTTGTGCTGTTAAAGCTCCTGATTTTGGAGATCGTCGCAAACTTGTATTAGAAGATATCGCTACACTAACAGGCGGAGAAGTATTTAGCAAGGAAAAAGGAATGAAACTTGATAAATTTTCTTGGGATTGGTTTGGTGAATCACGTACTGTAACTGTAACTAAAGAACAAACTACCATTATAGATGGAAAAGGAGAAACAGGACGAATTGAAGCACGTATTGAAGAATTACAGCAACAAATCGAACAAGCAACAACGCCATTCGAAGTTGAAAAGCTTCAAGAAAGGCTCTCGAAATTCGTCGGAGGAGTAGCAATTGTCCACGTAGGTGGAAATTCTGAAACTGAAATGAAAGAGAAGAAAGATCGTGTTGACGATGCTCTTCAAGCAACAAAAGCAGCTATCGAAGAAGGTATTGTACCTGGTGGTGGTGCTGCTTTACTTTATGCTAAAGGTGCTATTGAAGGAAATAGTATTGGTGCTCAAATTGTAAAACAAGCTTGTAGTAAACCCTTTAGCCAAATTCTTACTAATGCAGGATATGAAGAAGTACAAAGTCTAATCCTTGCTGATACTTTAATTAACTCAGGAGATGAGGATGTTTGGACAGGTTATAACCTTAAAACTGAATCTATGGTTGACATGAAAGAAGCAGGTATTATCGATCCAGCTAAAGTAACTCGTACAGCACTTGAAAGCGCTGCTTCAGTAGCAGGTACAATCTTACTCACAGAATGTGTTGTTGTAGAAGACCCAGATAGCAAGGATGAAGTAGATCCTATGGCTGGAATGATGGGAGGCATGATGTAATGGAAAAGAAAGTAGAAGAATATTACGAAGTAATAGCTAACAGAGTACCACCTGGAGACAGGTGGACTCTAGTTGGTAGTAAAACTATTCATAATTCTATTACTGAAGCTCTAGAAGCATGGTTCGCTAAAACAGGTGAAAAAGCTGAATTTAAGCTTGCCCCTTTAGCAGGGAAATTGTATGTTATACGTACCGAAGAGGTAGAAATAAAACCTGAACCACCTAAGAAATTTAATATATATGGTGACTACTAAAGACCATACATTACTAGTTGAAAAGTATCGTTCTAAAGATTTAAATAGTTATGTTGGAAATGAACACATCAAAAAGACCATCGAACAATATCTCGGTCAAAATGATATCCAAAACCTTATTTTCTATGGTCCCGCTGGTACAGGTAAAACAACTCTGGCTAAACTTATTGTTAATAACCTTGATTGTGATTACCTATATATCAACGCAAGTGATGAAAGAGGTATCGAAACTATTAGAGACAAGGTTTCCGGATTTGCTTCAACAGCTTCATTTAAACCACTCAAAGTAGTTATTCTTGATGAGGCAGATTTTCTTACGATTCAGGCGCAAGCTTCTCTTAGAAATGTAATCGAGACGTTCTCACGTACTACACGTTTTATTATGACGTGTAATTATGTTGAGCGTATTATTGATCCATTACAATCACGCTGTCAAGTCCTTAAAATTATACCTCCAAGTAAAAAGGAGGTAGCAGTACATTTAGCTAAAGTTATGGCTCATGAAGCTATTTCTTATGATGTGGAAGATATTAAAACTATTGTAAATCAATATTATCCTGATTTACGTAAGTGTCTTAATACAATTCAACTATCGACTCAAGACCAAAAACTGGCCATAGATAAATCAGTATTAGTGTCCTCTAATTATATGACATCAATACTAAAAGAACTAAATAATGCTAAACCTAAATGGCGTGAAATACGTCAAATTATTGCTAACGCAAATGTTAGTGATTTTGAGGAGCTTTATCGTTATCTTTATGATAATGCTCATGTATACGCAAGTGGTCGTGAAGGGATGGTTGCAATCTATATCAACGAATATAGTTACCAATCCAACTTCCGTATTGATAAAGAAATCAACTGTATGGCACTCATACAAAAATTAATTGAATTAAAATGAAACAATTCCTAAAATTTCTTATAATTTGGGTTAGTCAAAATATGGCCATACCTTTCTGGATGGTAGGACACGTTCATTTATCATTAAATGTATACCAAGACTTACACGAAATAATCGCTAGTGTAGGTATGAATATTATAGTAGCGATTGGATTTTATTTAGATTATAAACAAAACAAACAATAACATGGATCAACAACAAATGAACATCGACCTTAAAAATACAGAGTCGGTAGAACATGAAAATGGAAAAGTATGGACTCAAGGATTTATTATCCGTAAAGTCTCTAAATTTGTAGCAGGTACAGCCGAAGACGCTTACATGCCAATCCCAGTATTTTACGATGCAGTAAGCGGTGAAGTTTTACAAGGTACACTACCAAAAGAGCTAAGAGATGAAGCAGGTGACAACCCTCTTCGAGTGGTTGAATGAGATAACTCTCTATAAAACAGCTCCTGAAGATATTTCGCAAGATTCATGGGATAAATGGAACTCTTACATGATACATAGATATGTATCTATGAATATGGATTACATAGATGTAGTAAACTATGTTCAAAAGGTTAATCCACAAAGTAAGAAACAAATTTATTCTATTTATCGCGAAATGTTACCAAAAAGAAAAGTCTACCTCAAGTACGTAAAAAACGAAAACAAAAGAAATTATCAAGAACTAGCCGAATATATTGCTGACTACCTAGAATGTAGTTTAGGTGAAGCAGATGAATATATTGATATCTTACAAGATCATGGTATACGAGGTATTCTTTGGAAAATGGGGGTCGAAGAAGACGAAACCGAAAAGTTAATTAAAAAAGCAAAGTTATGAGTAAATTAAGAGATATGCTTTTTACTTCAGCACATGCTGATAGAGCTAAAGCATTATTAACTCTAGAACTTCTAGAAAAAAACCCAGCAGGAATTGGAGATCATTCAACAGAAGATTTTTATAAAAATGCTGAAGAAGCACTTGCTATGTTAGCTGATGCTGATGAGAGATTAGAAACAATAGAAAAATATCTAGATAAAAAACAAGTTATATAATATGAATCCAAATCACATTGACTTACCAGGGACTCCGATTGAGTTAGAAGGTGAGATCATAGGTTATGTTGAAAATCAAGTTAAAGATGAACCCACAATACATTATGGTTCAACGGCTACAGAAAAACTTAAAACTGAGTATCCTCACATTCACTCTGGCTATATGGCTATCGTGGAAGAGCAGTTGGAGCTATTTAGCAAAAAACACCTTGACTATGGTATGTCTAATATTAGTGCTGGTACTTTACTTGCTAATGAAGAGGAAAGGACTTTTGCTCTTACAGGACTATGGTATAGAATAAGTGATAAAATTAGTAGATGGAAAAATCTATTAATTACTAATCAGGTTATTAATAATGAACCACTAACTGATACCTATCAAGATATTGTAAATTATGGTATTATCGCTCAATTAGTAGAAAGAGGATTATGGAAAAAATAAATCAAGATACTTTAATATTTATAGATTCTTACCTCTCAGACTTAGAAAGAGCAGATGCTTGTACTAATTTAATTGCTCAAATAAGATTAGCTTGTCCTGAATATAAAATAGCTTTATTAAATAAATATCCTGATTCTTGGAAATTAGATGCTTTAGTAGATTACTATTTTTACTATGGGGATAGTATTATGGTGGGTGAACCACCTCAACATTTATTAGATAGTGAAAAATACGAAAGAGCTTATGTATACATGACTACATCTTTAGGTACTTGTGAAAATTGGTTACCTTTAACAGGTGTTACAGATCATGTAGCTTCTATTTATAATGGATTTATTTTAAGTGCTCGGATAGCTAAATCTTTAGGATTTAAAAAAGTATTTAAAGTAGAATATGATACTGACTTTGATATTGAAGAACTTAAATCTATAAAAATAGATTTTCCAATTTTTAAAGATTATTTGCTCCATGGTAAAAGACAAGAAGGTGAATATGCTAAAGAATGGCATTATTTAACAGATGTCCATACCATAGGATACTCAGTAGATTTATTTGATGGTTTTGATTTCACTTTAACTGATGAAAGTTGGTGGAATCTTTGTGAAAAATTAAATTATTACGGAAAGTGGATAGAATATATTATACCTTCTATTATAGAATATCAAAGAAGAACTAAGGAATTAGACGGTATTGTATATAATGGGGAATCTAAAGATAATTTCCCAAATACTAATTTTGATATAATAAACTCCCCTAGCTATTGGACTGAAAAATGGGAAGATATGCCTAAAATTTGTAAAGTTAATTTTGATAAAAATTCGGTTACTAATCAAATAGTTTTATTTTATTGGAATGAACAAGACACAGATTTAGAGATTAAGTGTAATGTAACTAATTCTAAAGGAGAAATTCTTTATAATAAAGAAGTTATTTTATCCCCTAGAGCCTGGATTATAGATAATATTCCTCTTAAAGAAGAATTACATATAGAAAATATTAATACTAGAAAAGGCAATACTCGTAAAGCTAATTTCACGTATTCACCTAATACTATTAAAAACACCCCCGTAAGATTTAAATATGAATCAAAAAGTTAATATTTTAATCCCCATGGCAGGATTAGGCAGTAGATTTTCTACTGCTGGTTATGAAAATCCAAAACCATTAATTTCAATCTATGGAAAACCCATGATTGAACATGCTGTAAATTCTTTAGGGGTAACAGGTAATTATATTTTTATTACTCAAAAAACCCATTCTTTAAAACCTCATTTAGAAACTATATACCCAGGCTGTAAAGTAATAGAAATTGATTATATTACAGAAGGTTCAGCTTGTACTTGTTTATTAGCTAAAGAATATATTAATAATGACTTACCTTTATTAATTACTAATTGTGACCAAATAATGTGGTGGGATGATAAATCATTTTCTACTTTTTTATATAATTATCCATATGATGGTTTTGTGGTAACTTATACAGAAGACACTCCTAAAAATAGTTATGTAAAGTTAGATAGAGAAGGTTTTGCTACTCAATTTACTGAAAAAGAAGTTATTAGTAATATTTCATTAAATGGAATTCACTATTGGAAATCCGGAAGAGATTTTGTATATTCAACGGAAATGATGGTAAAAAACAAGGAAAGATATAATAATGAATTTTATGTTGCTCCTACTTATAATACTTTAATAAAACAAGGGAAAAAAATAGGTGTATATCACATTCCAAATGATCAACATAATGCTGTAGGAACACCTGAGGATTTAATTAAATATACTGATAGAGTTTTTGATTATGAAAATAAATAAAATAGAAGAAATGGTAGGAGGTTGGTTCATTGGAGACTTTGAACCTTCAGTACTAAAAACGAAAGATTTTGAAGTTTGTTATAAATTTCACCATGCCGGCGAAATATGGGATAATCATTATCATAAAGTAGCTACAGAAATTAATTATTTAATTCGTGGAAAGATGAATTTAAGCGGGACTGAGCTAACTCAAGGTGATATATTCACCATCTACCCGAATGAAGTTTCAATTCCCGAGTTTTTAACGGATTGTGAATTAATAGTTGTAAAAACCCCAAGTATAAAAGAAGATAAATTTATAATTTAATTATGGTAAGTATTTTTAGAGAATCAGTAGACACTGAAAAGTATTTTGTAGTAGATTACTACTTAGAATCATCCAAATCATTACGTGATGCTGCTTGGCAGTTAGCTATTGGTCAGAGCGTAGGTAACCCTAATGTAAGAAATCATTGGGAAACCGATGAATTATTTGAAAATCATTCATGTTTAGTTTTAGGAAACGAACAAGAATTAGAACAAATTAAATCTGGGAATGTTAAAATTGCCTTTCCAACAATTAATATTAATTGGAAAACTGATGGAGTAGCTCATATGTTAGTTAATATTATGGGTGGGCAGTTAGACATTCATAGTATATTAAAATGTCACGTTAAATCCATAGATTTTCCACAACACGTGCGTGATGAATTTCTAGGACCTAAATATGGTATCGATGGTATTAGAGAATTTACAGGTGTAAAAGATAAACCTTTATTTGGAGCTATAGTAAAACCTAAAACAGGTATTTCCCCAGAAACTTTACTTGAAATGGTAAAAGAATTAGTTGAAGGTGGAGTTAATTTTATTAAAGAAGATGAAATTTTATCTGATCCCTCATTTTGTCCTATTGAAGAAAGAGTACCATTAGTTATGGATTATCTAAAAGATAAAAATGTAGTTTATTGTGTTTCAATTCACGCAGACTACCCTTATATCTTAGATAGAGTAAAACAAGTATATGAATTAGGAGGTAATGGTGTTCATGTTAATTTTTGGTGTGGTTTAGGTGTTTATAAAGCAATTCGCGAATTAGATTTACCTATCTTTGTTCACTTCCAAAAAAGTGGAGATAAAATTTTAACTAATCGTAACCATGATTTCCATATTGATTGGACTGTAATGTGTCAATTAGCAGGGATGATGGGTGTTGATTTTATTCATGCTGGAATGATTGGAGGTTATTATAAGTGGCCTGAAGATGAAACAGTTGAAGCTGTAAAAATTCTAAATGAACTAAATGTTATGCCTGCGTTAAGTTGTGGTTTTGGTCCTGAACTAACAGAAAGTGTTACTAAAGCCGTAGGTAATAATTATATGGCTAATGTAGGTGGAGCTATCCATGGACATAAAGATGGTACATTAGCAGGGGCTTTAGCTATGCGTAAAAGTATTGATGAGCTAAAATAATGATTAATCTTATTAGTTATAATATTACTTATGGGGATCGGTTCAATAATGATAGAACTGATTCCCTTAAGGTACATTATGAATGTAATTTTAGCGAACCTACCCAAGTTAAAGTTTATCTAGGTGATTCTATTTTTAATACTGAATCCCAAGTCCAAGAATTAAATCCTTATAAAGGTGTTTGGTGGACTGAATTTTTTAGTAGAAATGGTCATTCGGTAAACCATAATAAACAAATAACAAATGCTTTTATAGAACCTTTAAGTTTAGTTTTTATTAATAAAAAAACTAATAAAGTTATTAAAGAGTTTAAATTAGATTTTAAGTTTGTTGATATATCGTTAAGGAGTAGAAATCAAAAAATAAATGCTTGGGTATTTGGAGATTCTCATATAGGTACGTTAGCAAAAGATATAGATTATAATGAATTAGAATATTCTAATATTAGAATTAATCCTATAAGTAAAGTAGGATTAACTATGAATAGATTTTCTAATAGTAAATATTTAGATTATTTAGATTGTTTTCCTATTTATGATAAAGATTTATTACTTTTTAACTTAGGAGAAATTGATATGAGAATATCTATCCATGTTAAAAGTTTTAATAAACAAAAACCTAAGATACTTATTTTAAATGAAATTTTAGATAAATATTTTAATGCTTTAAAATCTATAAAAAAAAGTTATCCAAATAACCCTATTATTATTTTAAAACCAAATGCTCCTATAGGTGATGATTATCTTTACCCTGAAAAGTATAAACAAGATTATTTCCTTCATTCTAATAAAAAAGATAGAAAATTATTAAATGAAGCATTTGATCAAAAAGTATTAGAATTTATAAAACAAAATCCAAGTTTTTACTATATAGGTAATAATAGACCTTTTAAAGATCAAGATGGATTTACTAAAAATAAGTTATTAATACGAGAAGATATTCATATGGAAAGTAATAAATCTTATTTTGATTCCTTATATCAACATCTAAAAGCCATATGAAACTAATATCACATAGAGGAAATTTAAATGGACCTATTCCAGAAAAAGAAAACCACCCAGATTATATTTGGGAAGCTATCCAAGCTGGGTATGACGTAGAAATTGATGTTTGGTGGGTAGATGATAAATTTAAATTAGGTCACGATGAACCTCAATACGATTTTCCTTTTAGTTTAATAGAAAATTATTATAATAAACTTTGGATTCATTGTAAAAATATGGATGCTTTATCTCAATTAAATGAGTTAGACCCAAGTGGTCTTAAATTAAATTATTTTTGGCATGAAAATGACCTTGGAGTTTTAACCTCTCGTGGTTATATTTGGTCAGCCAATGTCTATAAACGAGGCATTTTAGTATTACCTGAATTTTTTGCTACTGACCCAATAGAAGATACATTAGGTATTTGTAGTGATTATATAACAAATTATAAACAAAAATATGTTTAGCCCAGAAAACAAAATCCCTTTATTCAAGGTATTCATGGCAGACACAGCTGCTGAAGAAGTCACTAAAGTACTTAATAGTGGGTACATAGGCCAAGGTCCTAAAGTAGATAAATTTGAAAATAGTCTAAAAAAATATTTTAACCATGATTATGTTCAAACTGTTAACGCTGGTACCTCAGCACTTCATTTAGCACTTCACTTACTAAAAAAACCATCAATACATAAACAAAACTTTGATGGTGTGGCTTTTTGGGACCAAAAATGGCCTGGTTTAGAACCTGGAGATGAAGTTTTAGCAACAGCTATGACTTGTACAGCATCAAATTGGCCTGTACTAGCAAATGGTTTAAAATTAAAATGGGTTGATATTGACCCTGACACCTTAAACATGGACCTTGATGATTTAGCACGGAAAATTACACCTAAAACTAAAGTAATTATGTTAGTTCACTGGGGTGGGTATCCTAATGATTTAGATCGTGTAAAACAAATACAAGAAAAAACATATAGAATGTATGGTTTTAGACCAGCTGTGATTGAAGATGGGGCTCATTCATTTGGTTCAGAATATAAAGGTAAGCGTATTGGAAATCATGGTAACTTAACTATGTTCTCTTTACAAGCTATTAAACATATTACTTCAATTGATGGTGGTGTTTTAAGTTCACCTCATAAAGAACTTCACCAACGAGGTAAATTAATTCGTTGGTATGGTATTGATAGAGAGGGAGATAGAAAAGATTTCCGTTGTGAAGCAGATATTGAAGAATGGGGTTATAAATTCCATATGAATGATGTTTGTGCTACAGTGGGTATTGAAAATCTAAAACATGCCGATAATATTATCTCTAAACATAGAGAAAATGCCGCTTATTATGATAAGCATTTACAAAATATTGATAAAGTTACTTTACTAAAAAGAGAAAAGGGGTTTGATTCTGCATTTTGGATTTATTCATTATTAGTAGAAGATAGAGATAAATTTTATAAATATATGGACAAATGTAATATTACAGTTTCTCAGGTCCATGAACGTAATGATAAACATACTTGTGTTAGAGAATTCCAATCTCACCTCCCATCTTTAGATAATACTATTGATAAAATTGTTTCTATTCCTGTTGGTTGGTGGGTTACACCTGAAGAAAGAGAATATATTGTAGATTGTATTAAAAAATGGAAATAAAAAAAATTTTAATTTGTGGGTCAAGTTATTTAACTCGTGAAGTTGTTAATTATATTAAACCCCATTATAATTTAGTAGGATATATTCCATCTAAATCTCATGTATTTTCAACTAATATAGATTTACCTATTGTAGATTTTAATGTTGATTATGATTTAATTTTATCTTTACAATTTGATCAAAAAATAAAAGATACCTCTAATAGTTTTAATTTACATACTGGTTTATTACCTGATTGGGGTGGGTGTGATATCTTATATCATACCTTAAAAAACAAATTAGTAGAACAAGGTCTTACATTTCATAAAATAACAGATAAATTTGATGAGGGTCCTATAATAAGTAAAATTTCATATCCTGTATTTAATACTGATAATATGATAGATTTATATCATAAAATTATTAAAATATCACCAAATTTTGTTTTAAGTGCATTAAAATTATTAGAAACAATAAAAGATGTAGATAATTGTAAAATTTATAAACCTACTTTACATAAAAGGGGAAAGATTGATATTAATGATTTAGAAATGTATCAAAACTTTCCTACTTTATTAAAACAAAAATACTAAATTTGAATAGAATATTATGGAAAGTAAAATTTGTTATATAACTTGTTTTTGGTTAGGAGATAGAAGAAAAATGAATCCTGAATACGTTGAGGATAAATTATATTATCTTAAACAGCAAATATATTTTTTAGAAATTCATAAACATAATCTTTCTAAAATTATATTCAATTTTAATATTACCCCAGAACAATACCACTTCATCCCAGAAATTTTTAAACTTACTCCTAAACAGATACAAGGAGCTGAAGTTGAAATTAATCTAAGAGAAAATTATGGTATTAGTTACGGAGCGTTCTCTGATATCTTTTCAAAATACAAAACCCAATATGATTATTATGTTTTTAACGAAGATGATTATGTTTGGACACAAGATAATTGGGATAGATATTTAGTAAATAAATATAATTCTTATAATGATTGTGGTTATCTTTGCCTTCTTTCTAGAGAACCAGCATCTTGGTTTAATTACCAAAAACATGCGGGTAATAGTATAGGTATAGCATCAACCCCAAACCTATTAAAAGTTTATAACATTTCAGGAGAAAAATTACCCCATCCTTACAAAACATTAGATGATTTTGAAGGTGATAAAGATAAAGCTTATAAACATTTTGAAGATGGGCAAATGGATTTTACTTTTAATTTTCTAAAAGTAGGGTTAAACATTTATGATATAAGAGATGATTATAAAGTTATAGTAGAAGCTCCTAATAATGCTAATGCTGATATTTGTATTTATTTTAATGAAAATTCTACATTACTAAATAAACCTCTTAAAATTATTAATAAAAATTATTCTTGGTTTGCTTGTGATGATATAGAATTTAGAAAAAACTACACTTTGCTCTCCCCAGAAGAGGCATTATATTGTTATAATAATAAATTAGGTTATGATGAATATAAATCTTATGAATAATGGCTAAGAAAAAACCACCATTAATAGTTAGAGAAATACAAAAAAATCCTCCGGAACCGGTGAATTTTGCATTTGAAAAGAATATTTCATACTCCCAGCTATCAATGTATACTCAATGTCCTAAAAAATGGGCATTACAATATAGGGATGGTCATAAAGTAAAAGAACAAAGTATTCATATGACGTTTGGAACTGCTCTACACGAGACACTCCAGATGTATTTGGATGTAATGTATAATGAAAGTGGTGTTACCGCTGATAGCTTAGATTTAGAAACAGATTTTGAAATCAGATTGAAAGGTTGTTATGCTAAAGCTTATAAACAAAATAAAAACGAACATTTTACTGACGCCCAAACACTTCGAGAATTCTATTCCGACGGAGTTGAAATTATAAATTACCTTAGAAAAAATAGACGTAAATATTTTTCTAAACGCGGTTGGTGGTTAGTAGGTTGTGAGGTACCAATTGTATTGGCGCCTAATCCGCACTTACCACGCGTTAAATACATGGGCTTCCTTGATGTCGTGATGTATAATGAGACAACAAATAAATTCATTATAATCGACATAAAAACATCCACACGAGGTTGGAATGATAAAGCAAAAAAAGATAAATCAAAACAACATCAATTAGTGTTGTATAAAAAGTTCTTTGCTCAACAATACAATGTTCCAATCGATGATATTGATATTGAGTTTTTTATTGTAAAACGTAAATTATATGAATCACAAGATTTTGTAATCAAACGTATCCAACAATTCAGACCACCTTCAGGTAAAACCTCAGTTAACCAAGCAACTAAATCATTAAATGAATTTTTAGATAATTGCTTTACATCTGAAGGATATAATGAAAAAGATATGCCTGCTCTAACTAATAATAATTGTAAATGGTGTCCCTACTTCAAGACTCATTTATGTTCCGCGACTTTTGAAGGATAATAATATACGTATATAAAAATATAATAAATAACGTTATGGCTACTACAGACAAAACACTTACAAGTGTTAAAATTAAAAGCGATTTATTCAATGAATTTAAAATTGAATGTGTAAAGCGTAAGTTCTCATTCCAAAAACTTGCCGATCGCGCTATTCATTTGTATCTTACAGATGAAGATTTTAGAAAACAAATTAATAATCACAATAACTTAGAACTTTAAGTAAATGAAAGAAGGTTATATTCCTAAAGAGCAGAGAAAAAATATTCTACTGCTTACTGATGATATTCGCTTACAATCAGGTGTAGCAAATGTAGGTAAAGAAATAGTTATTCATACTGCTCACAAGTATAATTGGTATAATGTAGGAGGAGCTTTAAATCATCCTGAATTAGGTAAAATATTTGACATTAGTGGTGATGTTAATGGGATAGTGGGTATTGAAGATTCCTCTGTAAAAGTTCAACCTTATAATGGTTATGGGGATCCTGAGTTAGTTAGAAGACTAATTAAAGAAGAAAAAATTGATGCTATTTTCTTAATTACTGATCCTCGTTATTTTGAATGGTTATTCCAGATAGAAAACGAATTACGTAAAGAGGTTCCAATAATCTACCTAAACATTTGGGATGACTACCCAGCACCAATGTATAATAAGGCATATTATGAATCTTGTGATTTATTAATGGGTATTTCAAAACAAACAGTTAATATTAATAAGTTAGTTTTAGGTGAAAAAGCAAATAATAAAATTATAGATTATGTTCCTCATGGAATGAATCCTAAAATTTTCCACCCTATAAGTGAAAACTCAGATAAATATTCTGAAATTCAAAAGTTAAGAAAAGACATAGCTAGAGAAGGTGAAGCAAAATTTGTATTATTTTTTAATTCTAGAAATATTAGACGTAAATCCATCCCAGATACTTTATTAGCTTGGAAATATTTTGTTGATCAACTTTCAGAAGAAGAAGCAAAATCATGTTATTTTATTTTACACACTGATGCTGTTAGTGAGGCAGGCACAGATTTACCAGCAGTAAAAGATTACTTATTTGGTAAAGATTATAACAATGTTATGTTATCTACTAATAAAGTAACAGCTGAACAACTAAATAATTTTTATAACTTAGCAGATGCTCAGATCTTATTATCATCAGCAGAAGGTTGGGGATTAGCATTAACAGAAGCATTATTAACAGGTACCCCTATTATTGCTAATGTAACAGGTGGTATGCAAGACCAAATGCGTTTTGAAGATGAAAATGGTGATTGGATTAATTTTGATGCTGACATTCCTTCAAACCACACTGGAGCATATAAAAAACATGGTAAATGGGCATTCCCAGTATTCCCAAATAATCGTTCATTAGTAGGTTCACCTAGAACTCCTTACATATGGGATGATAGATGTCGTCCTGAAGATGCTGCTAAACAAATTATGGAAGTTTATAAAATGAATCCAGAACAACGTAAATCAATAGGTAAAGCTGGATACGAATGGGCTACAAGTGATGAAGCAGGATTTACTTCCGAACAAATGGCATCTAAAGTAGAAAAAAATATGGAAAAATTATTTTCAACATGGGAACCACGTTCACATTATGAATTAATTAATACTAGTAAAGTTAAAGAAGACGTATTACCACATAAATTATTATATTAATGAAACCAACATTTGTTATAAGCTCCCCCTTTGATACTTATTCAGGATATGGAGCACGTTCTAGAGACGTAATTAAAGCTATTATTGCAACAGATAAGTATAATGTAAAACTTTTATCTCAAAGATGGGGAGCAACTCCCTTTGGTTTTTGTGAAAACCACCCAGAGTTTAAGAATTTATTAGATTTAGTAGTTCCAATGCCCTTAGCTCAACAACCAGATATTTGGGCTCAAATCACAGTCCCAAATGAATTCCAAGCTGTAGGGAAATATAATATTGGTTTTACAGCTGGTATGGAAACTACTTTAGTAGATGGGACTTGGGTAGAAGGGATGAATAGAATGGATATTAACTTTGTATCTTCAGAGCATTCTAAAAAAGCATTTTTAAACTCAGTATACGAAAAACAAGATAAACAAGGTAATGTTTTAGAACAATCAATTCAAATAACAAAACCAATGGAAGTGTTATTTGAAGGTGCTAATCTTGAAAAATACTTTGCTAAAAAAGTAAACCCAAATTTACAACTTAACCTTAGTTTAGACTCAATTAAAGAATCGTTTGCCTATCTATCAGTGGGACACTGGATGCAGGGTCAAATGGGAGAAGATAGAAAAAATCTTTCATTACTAGTTAAAGCATTTTACGAAACATTTAAAAATAAATCTAAAAAACCTGCTTTAATCCTTAAAACATCTCAAACTGGAGCCTCTTATATAGATAGAGATACAATCCTTAAGAAAATCCAATTAATTAGAGAGTCAGTTAATTCAAAAAATCTACCTAATATTTATTTACTTCATGGTGAATTTACAGATGAAGAAATGAATGAGTTATATAACCATAATAAAGTAAAAGCAATGGTTAGTTTAACTAAAGGAGAAGGGTTTGGACGTCCATTACTTGAATTTAGTTTAAGTAAAAAACCTATTATTGTAAGTGGATGGAGCGGGCATATGGATTTTATTAGTCCTGAATTTTCTTTATGTATTGGAGGTGAATTAACTAATGTTCACCCTTCAGCAGTACAAGAAAAAATGATTTTAGCTGAATCCCAATGGTTTAGCCCAAATCACGGAGAAGTAGGACATTCCTTAAAAGATATGTTTGAAAATTACAAAAATTATACTGATGGTGGTAAACGCCAATCTTATAAAAGTAAAAATGAATTTAGTTGGGAAAATATGAAATCTTTACTAGAATCTAGGTTAGATGAATTAATCCCAGAGTTCCCTAAACAAGTAGAATTAAAATTACCTAAACTAAATTTACCTAGCTTAAATACCCCAAAGTTACCTAAATTAAATTTACCAAAACTAGAAAAAAATGAAGGATAATTTAACAACATGCCCTAGATGTGGCAGTGATGCGTGTTACGTTCAAGAAGTAAACCACGAGATTAAAAACTATATGTGTTATGGTTGTGGTTTTATTACTAACTCTTTAATGAAAAAAGGAGAAGAATTTTTTGAAACCCAAATGGAAACCCTCCCAGAACTTTATAAAGAATTAATGGGTGAAGATGAGGATACAGGGTTAATATGGATGCCTAATACAATTAATTTACCTAATAAAGGTATGGTGTTTGCTGATGGTAAAAATGGCTCTAACTGGGCTTGGGCAGCAGCAAAAGCTATTCCTATGCCTAAAGAAGAACAAGAAAAGTTTAAAGCTAAAGGTAAAAACTATAAATTTAAAATGGATATGGAAAATATAAAACATTATCCTGAAGGTGATTTTATGGAAGCTCTTGAGTATATTGGTGTATTCGAAAAATAACAATATGTTTAATTAAATTAAAACAATATGAATATTTTTCAAAAGTCACAAGAACTATATACATTTCATTATAACAGACAAAATGGAGCCGCTGCCCCTATTAGATTAAAACAAATAGAATCTGTTACTGATGTTTTAACTAACCACTTTCCATTTGACGTAGTTAATTGTATTGAAACGGGAGCTAGTCAAAATTGGTTTGATGGGATGGTTGGGTACTATTTTGCTTCCTTAACAAAAATAACCCAAGGAAAATACTACTCAGTAGATAATGACCCAAATTTAGAACAAAAAACATTAGATGCTTATTCTAAAATAGACTCTACATTAGAAGTAAACCACATTACAGATGATTCTGTAAATTTTTTAAAAAGTGTAGATTTCACCCCCAATCTAGTTCATTTAGATTCTTGGGATTTAGATTTAGAAAATCCTTTCCCTAGTGCTTTACATGGCTGGCGAGAATTTGAAGCTATTGAATCTAGAATGCCCATAGGTTCTATTATTATTGTAGATGATAATTTCTTTGGGGGGACTTTTCAAGAATGGTTCTATCATGATAATTTAACTGGTGAAAGAGTAGGAAGTAAAATAATAGATATTGTATATCCTATTGTAGGAAAAGGTTCTCATATTTACCAATATGCCGAAAGAAATGATACTAATTGGAATATAATTTCAAAAGGTGGAGTAGGGAATCAAAAAATTATTATACAAAAAAAATATGTTTAATCTAGAATTAACTTCTAACAATAAGATTAAAGTTACTTATTTAGGAAATGAACCTTTAAAAGTAAAATTTATTCCTTTATTATCTACTATTAGAATTCCTACTAATAGTTATAGTTTTACATTCAATTGTAAAAACCATTGGTTTATTCCCAATCTTGACTATACAGGATGTAGTATTTTTAAATTAGAATATAATAATACTAGTTTAGAATATATTCTACCTTATAAGATAACTAACCCATCAACTAATTCTAAACCCTACAATGTAATATGTTTAGGACTAAATAAAACTGGGACTACCTCACTTAAGTCTGGATTAGAAAAATTAGGATATAATGTAATGTGGGAAGCCTTAGGACATCAATTTATAAATGCTGATATTGAAAACGGAGATTATAGTAGCTTGTATTCTATAATTAATAATCCTAAATTTAATGCTTATGAAGATTTACCTTTTTCTTTGAAAGGAATGTGTTCTGAAATTTTTAAGATAGATCCTAAAGCTAAGTATATCCTTACATTAAGAGATGTAGATAAATGGGTTAACTCGGTAATTAAATTTTATTCACCACATCTTCCTTATATTACAGATCCTTTTAATAACCCCCACACCTATTCCCAAAACTATTCAGGGATTAAAAATTATATAACTAAGAATTGGAATAAATTAATATTTAAAGATTGGGGGTTAGATTCTACAGATAATATAGAACAAAAATTAAAAAATGTGTATAATTCTCATGTAGATAGAATTAAAGAATTTTTTAAAGATAAAGGAGATTTAATGGTTTTAGATGTTAGTAAACCTAATTCTTTCAAACAAATGGCTGATTGGTTAGGAGAAAATACAAATGAATTAAATTTTCCTTGGTTAAATAAATCCAATTAAAATTATTATACAAAAAAAAATATTAATGAAAATTAGTTACGCTATCCCCGTCTGTAATGAATTTGTAGAAATACAACGTTTAATTACATTCTTATTAAAAAATAAACGAGACGAAGACGAAATCGTAGTATTATTTGATTCAAATAATGGTGATAAAGAAGTAGAAACCTATCTACGTAAAATGAATGTTGAAAAAACATTATTTAGATGGGCATCTTATAAATTTGAAGGTGATTTTGCTGCTATGAAAAATCGTTTAAATAGTTTATGTAGTGGTGATTATATATTCCAGATTGATGCGGATGAAATGCCTAATGAATATATAATGCAAATTATACCTCAAATGTTAGAGGTAAATCAAGAAGTAGATTTAATGAGGGTTCCTCGTATCAATAGAGTAGAAGGATTAACTGAAACTCATATCCAAAAATGGGGATGGAATGTTGATGAAAAAGGCAGGGTAAATTGGCCTGATATGCAGTGGAGACTTTATAGAAATGATCCTCGTATTAGATGGCATGGAGAAGTTCATGAAAAAATTATTGGACACGCTACACATGCTATTTTACCTATGGAGGAAGATTTTGCTCTAATTCACAACAAAACTATTGAGCGTCAAGAAAAACAAAATAATTACTACGAGACATTGTGAGAATTCTTTATGTAACAAATCATATAAGTATAGCTAATGCTAGTGGTGGTTTTATAAGCGACTACCAAAATGATCTTGTATTTTATGGATTAAGAGAATTATATGGTGATGATGTAGTTGATTCTACTCAAATAATTTCACTTTATAAAGAATATGAAAATAAAATCCATCCTAGACATCTCTGGGGTGGTATGACTACGTTTTGGCTTATAGGAAATAATAATATTGATAGAACTAATATTGAACAAAAAATTAAAGACCAATTTTATGATTTAATTATTTATGGTTCAATTAAACGTTGTAAGGATTACTATGATATAGTTTCTAACCACTACCCAGCTGATAAGATTATTTTAATTGATGGTAATGATGAATCTGAGTTAGATCCACTATATAAAAAACATTTATACTTTAAACGTGAATTAGTAAATGAACATCCTAATTTAAAACCAATCACATTTGCTATTCCAACACCTAAATTATCTCAACCTAACAAAAATAAAACCCAAGAATACGCTACTTGTATCCCGGGTCAACCTGAAACTTATGTGTTTAAGGAAGAACAACCTTATTATGAGGATTATCAAAAATCATATTATGGGGTTACTATGAAAAAAGCAGGTTGGGATTGTATGAGACATTATGAAATATTAGGTAATTATTGTATGCCTTATTTTACTGACCTAGAAGATTGCCCTAAAGATACTTTATCTAGTTTTCCTAAAAAATTATTATTAGAAGCTAAAGAATTAGCTAATAATTTTGATGAGCAAAAATATTACGTTATATTAGATAAAATATTTGAACATACTAAACAACATTTAACAACAAAAAGCCTAGCTAAATATATTTTAAGTCATGTATAGATTTGATATTATAAATCATTTTGTAAAAAAGTATAATTTTGAAAATTACCTTGAAATTGGAGTTTTCAATGGTGAATGTATTGAAGCCGTAGATATTTTACATAAAGATGGAGTTGATCCTGGAGCTGAAGGCGTAGTCCATCCTAAAGTAAATTACCCGATTACCTCAGATGAGTTTTTTGAACTAATTAAAGGTCATGATATTAAATATGATATAGTGTTTATTGATGGTTTACATCATAGCACTCAAGTAATTAAAGATATTACTAATAGTCTAAAACATAGTATTAACAACGGAGTAATTGCTATGCATGATTGTAACCCACCAACTAAAGCACATGCTCAAGTCCCAAGAAATGGACAACGTGAATGGAATGGTGATACTTATAAAGCATTTTTACAATCTAGAATAGATAATCCACAGCATAAACATTTTGTAGTAGATGATGATTGGGGTGTAGGTGTTATTTTAAAAAATCAAGGGGATTTTAACATAAATAAAAATGAACTACAACAAGGTATAGATTCTTGGGATTATTTTAACACTAATAGAATCCAATTACTTAATTTAATATCACCAGATGAATTTAAAGAGTCTTATAAATAAAAGTTGGTATGGTTCTATAGGTTTCATTAATAATGATTCAGATATTGAATTACTTGGTTCTTATTTACTCCACAATAAATCAGTATCAGATGAGTATAAAGGACATATCTTTGCCTTTACTTATAATAAACTAAATAAAGAATACTTAGAAAATACCATAACTTCTTTACACCCAGATGCTATTATTATTTACTTAGATAAAAATCGAGGACATAATTTTGGAACTGCTGATTTAGATAATGCTATATTTGATTATTGTAAAGAAAATAATATAGAATGGTTATGTAAAGCTTCAAACGATATTTTATTACAACCTGAAGTATTAAAAATACCAATCCAAGAATCTGATTTTTACTATATGAATGGAATTGGTTATGGTGGAATGGTTAAATACAATTTTGATAATGGACGTATTATAAATGAAGATTTTTTTCCACAAACTAATTTTTATTTTATAAATGTATCTAAAACCGATTATCTAAACGATAAAGAATATATAGATAAAACTTATAATGAAGTACAAAATATCCCTAATTACAATGGTAAAATCTGGGAATACTTTCAGGGTTGGGAATGTGAAGGATTTTTAAGAGAATGTATTAATAGAAATAAGCTTTCTAAATATCACTTGATTCCCCAAAAAACTTATATTAAATTATTAGAATATATAAAACAACACCAAATACACGATTGTAGTCATAAAAACATTATAATTGAAGGTATTTGTCACTATCAAAATACAAAACAAAAAATTACAATATTATGAGCGAGATAAACAGCTATGAAGATTTAATCAATTATCTTATTGATTCTAAAATTACAATGGTAAACAAAAGAGAGTTTAATACTATATTAAGACACTTTAATTCAATAGTTGATATTGATGGAGATATAGTAGAATGTGGTGTATGGAGAGGTGGATTTTCGATCTTTTTATCATTAGTTTTTAGAGATAAAAATGTATGGGTTTGTGATTCATATGAAGGTTTCCAACCTCTAGAAGGAGCTAAACATCAATATGATAAAGAAAGGCACATACCTAGTTATACACATAATGCTGATGGTCCTTTAGCTATTAGTTTAGAAGAAGTCCAAAACCATTTTAAAAATTTTGGGTTAGGAGATGATCCTAGAATTAAATACCTTAAAGGGTTTGTTAAAGATACTCTCCCGAATTCAGGTATAGAAAACATCTCAATACTTAGAGTAGATGTAGATGCTTATTCAGCAACATTAGAAGTTTTAGAAGAACTATATCCTAAAGTTAAAACCGGAGGTTACGTTATATTTGATGATTCTTGTTTATACGAATCTTTAGATGCTATTAAAGTTTATTTTAAAGCAAATAATATCCCTTACTTCTTATACCACCCAGAAACAGATAAAAAGTTAGATTTAAATAAAAGTTATACTAATGATGATTCGGGCTTTCCAGCAGGGTGTTATATTATAAAAGAATGACAATAATTTATAGAATATCAGATGCTGGTTATAAAAAAGAAAAACCAGACTATATTAACAATGAAAATTGTTTAAAAAATGCTACTGAGGTATTTAAGGATGCCAACTGGTTAGTAATAGCTGATAATGTTTCGGAACCTACTAAAAATATGATCCGTAAATATATTGAAGAGGATAGTGATGTTGAATATGTTTCTGTAGGACACGGTGCTGGAACGTTTAATTTAGCATTAAATGAAGCACTTACATATCCCGATGATGAAATTATATATTTTATTGAAAATGATTATATCCACAAACCAGATAGCAAAAAAATTATAGAGGAAGGTTTTACCTTAGGAGCCCCCTTTATAGCACTTTACGATCACCCAGATAAGTATTTAGATCCTTCTAAAGGGGGTAATCCATATTGTCAAGGTGGGGCTGAAGATACTAGAGTATATTTAAGTGATAGTATACATTGGAAAATTACCAATTCAACAACAATGACATTTGCTGCTAAAGTATCAACTCTTAAAAAATATGAAGATACTTTAAGAAATTTTACTAAAGATACCCACCCTAATGATTTTCAAATGTTTTTACATTTAAGAGAACAAGGAGGATTACTATTAACTCCCCTACCGGGTTATGCTACACATGGAGAGTCTGCTTGGCTATCACCATTAACAAATTGGAAAGAATATGTTTAGTGTAATTATACCCACATATAAAGAACCTGAATACCTAGACTTGTGTCTAAAATCAGCAGTCGAAGGACAAGTTAATGATAATGAGATTATTGTTATAGTAGATGGTTTTTTAGAGCTAAACCAACCTATACTGGATAAATACCCAGATGTTGTAGTATTAGACTTAGGAACTAATCAAGGTTTGTCGGTAGCAACGAATTGGGGTGTTTACAACGCAACACATGACTACATTTTGGTAGTTAATGATGACAACGTATTCCCGCGTAATTGGGACGAAAAATTAGCCCCATTTAAACAACAAGGTGTTGTTGTATCAGCTAACCAAATTGAACCTAACCCTTCAATGTTCCCCCAGTTTATAATTAAAGATTTAGGTAAATCACCTGAAGGATTTGGTTTAGAGCAATATTGGGATTTTGAGGATACACAATATAAACAAGCTGAATTAAATGGTTCAACATTACCCTTTATGATGAATAAATACGATTATCTAGCAGTTGGTGGTTGGGATATTATGTATCCTTCACCTCACGTAGTTGATTGGGATTTTTTCCTTAAATGTGAATACGCAGGGTATCTTATGAAGCGCGCATACGTTAATTTTTATCATTTTGCTGGCGCTGCTACGCGTAAAACCCACGAACAAAGCGCGGAATCAACACGTAAAGAATTAATAGCTCATGATTTTTTTACTGCTAAATGGGGAAGTAAAGCAGAACATAATCCACAAAATAATTCTAAATTATTATCTAAATTTAAATGAAAGAAATCCTACAAAGTAAATACGGAGAGGGTTTAGATATAAAAGAATCACCTAAAACCGAAACCGAACGTGAATTAGCTTTATTTGTTGATACGATAGAGACACTAGAACACATTTGGCATTCTGAACATGAATTACATGAAGATTTTGGTATTGATTTATTAGGTTTCAACCAATACCATTATCATGTTATTGAAAATTTAATTATAGCTAAGTATGGTTATGATACAGCTGATGTAATTTGGTGGTGGGTTTTAGATAGATTTGATGCTGATGGTGAATTATTAGGTGTAGAGATGGAAGATGGTAAGGTTCATATGTTAGAAACTCCAACAGATTTGTGGAAATTTTTACAAAGTTTGTAATATGTATAGGGAAAACTTAAACATATTAACACATGGACAATATAACTTACATAGATTGTATAGTATGTAACGAACCAATGCCCGAATTAAGATTAACTAAATTTGGTTATAAAAATTGTGTAAATTGCTCAGATACTAAACCTAAAAAAGCAATTAACGCCCAATTTGGAGAAGGTGACAATACATTTGAAACAATAGTATTTATAGAAGATTAATGCCAAACGCTAAACCACTTGCTAAAGAACGAATATTAGCAGCTATGTCTCAAACACTGAGCAACAAAGCTGCTGCTCGCTACTTGCATGTTTCGTATACACACTATAAAAAATGGGCTAAAACATATGATGCTACCGAAGAAGGTTATAACAATCTATTTGAACAACATTTAAATCAAGCTGGTAAAGGTATACCTAAATTTTTAAGAGCAGATGGGCCTGAACCAGCATTACTAGATATAATTGAGGGTAGAATAGATGCCTCATCATTCAGCCCAGATAAATTAAAATATAGGTTAATAACTGAAGGTTACTTAAAAGAAGAATGTTCAGTGTGTCAATTTCACGAACGTAGAGTAAGTGATTATAAAATGCCTTTACTTCTTAATTTTAAAGATAATAATAAAAACAATTATCGTAAAGAAAATACAGAGTTACTCTGTTATAACCATTATTTCCTCCAAGTAGGAGATATATTTAGCGACAAACAGATTAAGGGTATAGAAGACCATGTTCCAACCTATCAAAGCGAAGTAGAATGGGAGTTGGATGCTTATCAACTTGAACAATTAGAAAAATTAGGTTTAGTAGATAAAGATGAAAGCGATGACCCTTATTCACTAGTATCTAGAAAATGAAACAACGTAAAAGTAAATTAGCACGTAAAAAACGTAAACACGATAAATTAGTTAACGATTACGATAACCAAAAATCAAAACATCTTGAAAAACTAGCAGATAAAATGTTGGAAGACCAAGAAAAACTTAGTAAATTACGGGATAAGAAATCAGATGGTAAATTTTTAGACCTATTTTAAATGGTAAAACGAATTAAAGTAAAAAACGTAGAGGAATTTGAAGATATGCTTCAAGAACAAGACCTTAAAATCTCAAAAGCAATCATTGAAGTTGCTTTAAAGAATTTAAAAGGAGACAAACGTTTTATCCCTATTTTAGAAGTTCATGTTGAAGAAGATGAATCAATTTTCGATATAACCTTGGATAGGCAAAATATGCTTAGTACATTACGACAGAATTTAGAAATTCATGAGCGTAATGAAGATTATGAGGGTTGTGCTCGAATTGCTAAAGCGATACAAGAATTAAAAAAATAATTGTATGAAAAAGGTTGTGTTATTAGGTTTATTACCATTGTTTATTAGTAGTAATACAAATGTTCCAATTGAAGTATGTTATGAAGAAACTATTATCGAACTTAAGTCAAAAGACATTCAGCCTATTATTACAGATGGAGACCTTCTCACTGCCCTTATTTTTGTTGAGTCTAGGGGTAATGATTCTGCTATCGGTGATAGGCATCTTGTAGGCAATGAAGCAGTAGGTGCTTTACAAATTAGACCTATTATGGTTAGAGAGGTAAACCGCATTTGTAAACTAATTGGCTCACACCAACGATTTACTTTAAAAGATAGGTTTGATAGAGAAAAATCAATTCATATGTTTATAATATGGAAAGAATTTCACCATAAAGATAGTTCACTTGAAAAGGTAGCTCGTAATTGGAATGGTGGGCCTAAAGGTTATAAAAAGGATAGAACAATTAAATATTGGAATAAAATAGAAAAACAATTAAACAATGAGTAATACAAGCGCAAAACAACGTTACACAGCATTTACAGAATGGCACGAATGGGCTAAATCAAAATACCCAAATTTTAGAAAAGCAACCAAAAAGAAAACCCCAGCCCAACCACGTTTTAGTGAGTATGGTAAGTAAACTTTCAGTATTACAAGTGATGCAGATTATGTCTGATGATGATTTTTCATATTTAATGGAATACGAACCAGATACAATTTCATCATTATGTAATGCCTTAAGTATTGAACTACAAGAAGCAAGAGAAGATGAAAGTACTAGTAATAGGAGAAACTTGTGTTGATAAATTCGTTTATTGCGATGCTAAACGTTTATCACCAGAAGCCCCAGTCCCAGTTTTAAATCCCATTAAATCGGTTGATAATCCAGGAATGGCGGGTAATACTTATGAAAATGTTAAAGCATTAGCCCCTGAAGCTATAATGGCTAGCATTACCCAAAAACCAAAAATCACCAAAACCCGCTATGTAGAGGAAAAATCAAATCATATGTTCCTTAGAGTAGATGAAGGTGAAAAATTTGATTGTCAATTTCAGTGGGGTATGTTTGCTGATTCTTCTATTGCTGAAGCTGATATCGTAATTGTAAGTGATTATAATAAAGGATTTTTAACAAATGCTGATTTAAAGGAAATTGCTCGTAAATCTAAATTATCTATTTTAGATAGTAAACGTCAACTTACAAATGATATTATTGAAGGTTTTACATTTGTTAAATTAAACGAATCTGAACGTTTAAACAACCCAGATTTAACTACTGATAATATTATTACTACCTTAGGTAAAAAAGGTGCTGAATATAAAAATGTATTATTTGAATCTCCCAACCCACAAGACACAATTGATGTTTCAGGTGCTGGTGATACATTTACAGCTGCCTTTATAGTAAAATATTATCAACTAAAAGATGAACGGACAGCAATTCAATTTGCTAATCGTAAAGCATCAGAAGTAGTTTCTCAAAGAGGGGTAGCAACCCCAACCCAAGAATAATTTATGGATATAATTGAGATTTTTGCTAATAGAAGAAGTGGTCACCATTTCTTTTTATCATGGTTTATTAGTAATATTATTGGGGAAAAAGATACTAAAACTAAAGATCTAAATAAAATTACATGGGTTAACCCAAAATCAGTTCATATTAATGATGCTTCATATCATGCTTTTTTTGATTTTGAAGGAACTATAAAAGAAATTGGCATTCAAGCCTTAAAATCCCCAAATTATATGTTTATTAATTATGAGGATGCTGGAATGTTACCCAATGTAAGTAATTATTTTAGTGAACATGGAATTAAAACCACTCAAGTAGTTTTTATCCGTGATTTCCTTAATACGATGGCTTCCAAATGGAAAGTATCAAGAGGTGATATGGAACAGTGGTATTTTGGATTTGAAAGAGAAGATATTATTCAAGATAATATTCGAGATTGGAAAGATATAGCAAAAGCTTATTTAGGAGGTAAATATGCCCGAATTTCCTATGAAGAAATGTTAACTAAACCTCAGTCTAAAATTAACTTTTTAAAAAATAATTTTAATAAGCCTGAAATGTTCCAATCACATGAAATGGATGGGACAATAAGTTCCTTTAAAAATTCTAATTTTAGTAACAGATATAAAGAAATAGAATTTAATCAACTTTTTAAAAATATAGTTTCATCCGATAGTGAATTAAAATATTTAATTAAGGAAATGAATTATAATCCTATAGAAAATATCCTATAATATATTTGGCTACCCGATTTTTTGTTCGTATATTCAACGTGTTGAATAAGGCGAAACGCCGCAAAATAAAGGTCATGTTTAAAGCAATAAGAATGAGTGAAGAGGATTACATGGGTTTCACTTGGTATGCAATTTTAAAAGATGGTGTACACACAGGTAAGCAATTTAATGCCTGGACTAGAGAGAGTGCAATAGCAATGTACAAGCAATTTTACAAATAAGAGCTATGCCATTATTTGAATTCACAAATAAAACCCAATATGGTCAGTTGCGTAAGCGTATTGTCCATAATAAATCATCTCAATTCACAATCAAACGTGGATTTGGTGATTTTGTAGCGGTTCGTCCATTTAAATATATGTCAAATTCGCCATATACACCGGGTTTAACGCGCGTAAATGGTAAGTTATACATGATACCTGACTGGATAGAGGTATTGCCTGAAACCACAATAAATGATATCAAAGCATTTGAAGAGGAGACTCGTGGTCGCAAAAAAGGTACTAAAAAAGTTGACAATCCAACTGAATGGAGATTTGAATCCAAATCAGACCCTGGCAGTTATTATGTTGTGAAACAGATTAGTGATTACAAAGTCAGTTGTACTTGTTCAGGTCAATATAGAGCCAAAGATAGAAAGTGCCGCCACATGAAGGAGGTGATGGGTGAATTAGGTATTAAATAATAGGTTATGTGTAAGGTTACTTGGTGTAATAAAGAAGCACTAAAATATAAAAATGGAAACCCAAAAGCATATTGTACTGATCATATTCAGTATAAACAATATGCTAGTAATGCCCCATCTCGCCCTTGGTTAATGTATAAAGTAGAAAAAATATTAGCTGAGGATTTGGTTTGTGAACATTGTGGTTTAGATATGATTAAACAATATGGTGAAGAAAACTTTAAATCCATTATAACAGCAATGGATGTTGATCATATTGATCCTAGTATTAAAAAAACACTTGAAGGTGAGCAACCAAGCAATTACCAGTTACTTTGTAAAATGTGTCACGTAATTAAATCCCATAAAGAGGGAGATTATATAGCTAAAAAATATAGATAATGAGTAGAGGAGCATCTAAAGTAATGCAGAAGGAATTTGATAAAGCTAAACTCGAATTTCCATTCGAAGGTGATTTATTTGAAATTCAAAACGAAGCAGGCAAATGGCTACAAACTACCAGAATTACATTTCGTAGCTACGATGGTCCTAGACGTATTACTATTTATGATACTAACTTAACTATTGACCCTAGAAATATTCAAATGGTTCATACTGAAAGTTATAGCCAACCATACGAAGGTCCTATCTATTACTATGGAAGTAATCGCGAAGGTGGTTGGAGAGGCACCTTTAAGGTATTATATTCACAGGAGTTAGAATTGGATGAGGTTAATAAAAAATATTACTAATGGCTAGATTAAAAGAAAACGATACAGTATTAGATAACTGGGTAATTACCAGCTATGAATACCCAACGAAACCAGAATTAGGTTATAAGTCAGTTTGGCATTTTGATAGAAGTAAAAATTCACACGGGTGTTATAAAGTAGAGCATACCCCAGCTAAAGGTGAAAAACAACCTAAAATTCAAGTTAATAAGACACAAACGTATGGAGGTGTTCCTGTTGGTATGGTGTTCAAAACATCTAAAAATGCTAACGCTAAAACTAAAATTAAGGTTTGGAATAACACAAATATTGATTACATTATCACTCAAGATAAACTACCAGGTGTGCCTGATAAAGCAGTTATACTTGAATTGGGAGTAGGCGAAGAACTTATTAAAAATTGGAAATCTAAATATTCTCTGTAATATTTATAACATATAAATTAAATTAGATTATGGCTACAAGAGCGCTCATTGGTTATTTAAATCCAAGTAATTCAATTACAACAACATACAACCATTACGATGGTTACCCTGAAAATTTAGGTGTAGCATTACAAAAACACTACTCTACAGACGAAAAAGCAAATGAAATTGCTAATATGGGGTATGTTTCATATGTTAACCCTGAAACTGGTGATATTGAAGCTAATAATACTGATAAACCAGTAACAGTTGGTGGTGGTGATGATTTAGTTTCTACATTACAATATTTTAAAGAGGAAGCTGATGGAACTGATTACGCTTACCTCTTTGCTCCAGCAACTGGAGATTGGATGTATGCTCCAACAGCTATGAAAATGGAAGACTTCGTAGATGTGTTTGCTTTAGGTATAGATTTCCAAGATGAAGACGATATGGCTGATTACGATTCAATAGATAGTATGGAAGAAGGATACGAAACAAAATGGAAAAAATTTGTAAATGAAGAATCATTCTTTAAAGATGATCCAGCTACAATTAGATTTGAAAAAATCCGTGACAATGCTTACCGCATGTTAAAGTCCGAAGATGGTAATCAAGTAAATGATTACGTAGATGCTTTAGAAAGACAAATCAAACTCAAACCAACAGATGCTGATGAGTATATTGAATACGATCGCACAGATTGGAAAGCTGATTTTGACGACTACGTAAGCGATAAAATGGACTTTTAATTAAAAACGTCATATCAAATATTTGGAGCCCCGAAAGGGGCTTCTTATATTTATGTATATGAAAAAGGTAGAGAAAATAATAGTAACACAGGAGGAGATTAAAATGGCTACTCGTCCTAATATCTACCGCAACAAAAAGAAATATTCTCGCAAAGGAAAATCGCGGAATATGTGGTTACCCGAGGAATAGTTCGTATATTTACGGGGTAAATGAGGCGGGAACGCAAGTTAAATTAAAAAATAAAGGTTATGTTACAATTAGATTTATTTGAAGGTATTATTTTGAGCCAAGAGCAACAAGAAATGATTGCTGATTTCAAACAAAAACAATCAAAAGCTACTAAGGATAAAATGTTATCAAATGAACGCCTAGAGGGTGCTTTGATTCAAGCAGGTTTCCTTAAAGATGTTGATTTTTCAAACACATTTGAAACTAAAGTCGTTACTAATGATGTTCCATTAGGTTATAGTTTCAAAGGCAACCAATTTGAGGCTAAGGATGTTACTTATAATACTACTAAAGGTGGTGTTTGTTTTTTATCTAAGCGTTATAATAAAGAGGAAGATAAAATTGTTGATACTAAAATCAACTACTTCCACTTCGATGGTAATAAAAGTAAAATCGAATGTAGTGATGTAGTAGGTAGCTACAGAGCAATTAAATTAACTACATTCCTTACTAAATTAAAAGAACAACGTGAGGATGCTAAATCTCAAATGGAGAGTGCTCGCATACGCAAATCAGCATTTGAGATTGCTAAAGCCGATTTACAAGCTGAATACCCAAATGTTAATATTTTTGAGTTCACAGATTTCGATCGTTACTCAAATCGTTACTTTGAGACTAAGCGTTTGAAAGCTCAATTTGAGAATGGTAGCTTCATTACATTCAATGTTAATGTTAATGGTGAATACCGAATTAACAAGAAATACGATGCTGTAATGGCAACAGCAGATGTTGAAACAGCAATGAATGCTTTCATTAATCAAAATAAATAATCATGGAAAAGCTAATTAAAAGATTATTAGGTTATAATTTAGGGATTAAGTATAACCCAATTAAACAAGGTTACGAATCAATTAAATAAGAAATATGGAGTTTATTTACACAGAAGGAACACTTGAGCGTGGATTTGAAAAATGCCGTGATTATATTTCACAAGGCAAAATGGATGAGGCACGCGATATAGCTGATTATTGTATTGCTGTTATTGGAACTGAGCGTTGGGAAAACGATGCTACAGCTGAAGATAAACTCGATAATGTTACTATTAAAGTATGGTTAAAACGTTTTTGGGTTGATATCCTAGAGAATAATAATTTACTTTTAGTATGATAAGTTGGATAACTACATATTTACTAATAGGAATAGGTTGGGATATTATTTATAGTTTTATCTCTAATATTATTGAAAGTAAGAATACATTAGATAATAAAGAAAGGTTAATTTCACTTTTGTTTTGGCCAATTGTCCTTATTATATTTATGTATCATTTTATAAAAGGTTTAATACAGTAAAAAATTAATTATGGTGGAACAACAAGAAGAAGAAGCACTAATCACCTTTAATGCTGGGCAAGCTAAAGTATTAGTTAAAAATAATGAACGAGCTTATCTAGTAAGATGGTATTGTAATAAAGAGTATATAGGTGAATATGAGTTATCATCTGGAATGTGGGGGGCATATCCTTTACATTTAGGAAATTGGAGAATTGAATTTTGGCAAGATCATGAGAAAGTAAGTGAATTTAATAATGATTTAAAAGATAACCCAATTCTTATTATTGCAGATTTACCTAAACCTCAACCAGGTAAAAATTTATCAACCGGTAAATTAATAAATAGAGCACATGAAATTCAATCTCAATATGAATGTGATGTAGTGTTTTATTTTAAAGGAAGTGAACAATACGATTTATCTCCTTTTAAGACTTTAAAAATGAATGATGAATATGATTTTAGTTTAATACTTGAAGAAAATTATGGATAATTTAGTACAATCTTATAATAATACTCTGTCAAAAGAGTTTTGTAATCACGTTATTGATTTATTTGAAAATTCAAATAACCAAATGGAAGGAATCTCAGGAGGAGGAGTTAATAAATCTATTAAAGATTCTACTGATTTAATGATTCATGCTAGTTTAGACAATCCTGAATGGGTTCATGTTTATGATTATATTAGAGAAAATTTATTAGGTAATTTAGTAGATTATTTAGGTAAATTTCCTTTTTTACATATGAATTCCCATTATAGTAGTATGTCTTCATTAGTTAGAACAGCCCAATTAGCATTTATGAGTAGTAATAATAGTATCCCTCATATGCAAATTCAACGTTATACTGAGGGACAAGGTTATCATACCTGGCATCATGAAAATCATGGTGGTGATACTGAAAATCGTGAATTAGCTTTTCTTTATTATTTAAATGATGTTGATGGTGGCGAGACTGAAATGTTATATAATCCAATGAAAATTACACCTGAAACAGGTAAACTAGCTTTATTCCCCGCATTTTGGACTCATAAACATAGAGGAAACCCACCACAAGAGGGTCAAACTAAATATATAATTACAGGTTGGATTGAGAGTATGGGTAAAGAAGAAATTGGAAAAGAATTTGAACAAGATTACTTTGTCTAATGAATTGGAAACTTTTTACATCAGGAATGTTATTATTCCTATTAGGTCAAACATTAGCTTGGTATCAAACTAATGGCCAGTTCATATCACAATGGATTAAAGACCATCCTATATTAGTTGCTGCTATTGGAGGAATCCCAGTTGGTTACTCTTATATTTTAGGTACAACTTATCTAGTACAAGCCTTTGATGGTGCTGTTTGGCCGTCACGATTGCTTGGTTTTTCTATGGGTATACTCGCGTTTACAACATTAACTCTAATTCATTTAGGGGAGAGTATAAACCTAAAAACAAGCGTAATACTTATGCTCGCAATAATTATTATTCTAATTCAAGTATTATGGAAATAAAAAATTTTAAAGTAAACCCAAGCGGTAAGGTAAATGTAGAAAAGGTAATGGAATGGGTTAAAAGTTATATAAAAGTTAAACCTAATAATGAAAAAAGAATTAACAAAAGCATTTAATAGCTGGTATGTAATTGATGGTGATGAACACCTCAAAATGGGTTCATTTAGTGATGCTGTTGCTTTAATGGAGGCAAGAGCACGTAATAGTAAAGGTAGTCAACTCATAATGATGAGTGATAAAGAATATGGCAATTGGTTTAAACGTAAAACTAAACAAGGAAAAAAATCATGAAAAATTTATTATTAACCCTAACACTTGGGCTTAGTTTAAGTGTAGTAGCTCAAGATAAACCACAAGGTGATATTAGAGCAACAAAGATTGAATCAACAGGTAATGAAATTACCCCTTCAAACACTCAAAGTAGTACACCTGTAATTACACCATCTAATCCAGTTAGGAATGAGAATCCTGTTAGAGAAAATACAGATACGTATCAAAATCCAACTTATCGTGATTATGATTATAGAAATAATGTAGATAATGTTTACTATGGTCGTTATCAAGAACCACCAACACGTAATGAAATACGTCATAGACAAGGTCAACAATGTTTTACTGAGTTTGAAATCAATACAAGACCATTTACATTACTTAATGGTTACTATGGAGCTGGTCTAGAGCTAAGTACTTCTTGTAAATCATCATTCTTATTTGATTTTTCATCAGGTACAAGTACATTATTTGATGTACAGGCAACTTCAGGTTTAGTTGGTCTTAGATTCTACTCTAAAACCGGTATGGTAGGTAGATACGTAAGTACAAGAGCTAGATTTAGAAGTTATGAGAACGGAGATTACTTTGGCGGTAACTTATCTCTAATGGCAGGATACAAAGCTAATTGGGACGGTGTTACTTTAGCTGGTGAATTTGGATTAGGATATCAAGGTATTGATGGTAGTTATTTAACATTGCCGACTTGGGCAATAACATTAGGATATAAATTATAATAAAATGAAACAAAAGGTTATCAATGCGTCCTACAGAAAGGATAGTAACTCATTCCCAGAGTGGATGAAGTATGAAATTGAGTTATTAAATGAAGACGGCTCAATAACAAAAATCCCTGCTTATGGTAAGGATTTACAAGATGCTCTGTCGAGAGTAGTTCACGATAAAAAAGTAGAAAAAATTGAGAAACGTACAAAACGCATCCCTGATTTAGTATGGATTGTATTGTGGTTTGGTTATATTTTAGGGTGGACTACTTTAACATATCAAGTATCCCCTTATGATAAATTTGATGGTATATTTTTCCTTATAGGTATTGGTTTAATTACTAGTTTTACTTTTAGAGCAAAAGCGTGGTTTAGACAACGTAATATAGATAAATCATGACACAACTAATAGCATTAATAGGTATATCTTATTTGTTAGCTAAATTTATTGTTGATTTAATACGCGGGAAATTTGGCTCCCCAGAATAGGGTTCGTATATTCAACACGTTGAATTGATAAAAATAAAAGTTATGAAAACATTTAAAGACATTCAGTTTTTCCCATCAATGGGAGGTAATTTAAAAAGCACAACCAAATTCGATAATGGATTTGAGATTAGTGTAATCGCAGGTGAGTTTGCTTACAGCACACCACGTGAGAGTAACCCAGAACCAGATTTCTTTGATAAATTTGAGGTTGCTATCTTCAATGATGATGGAGAGTTTGTTACTAAAGATTTCCTACCCGGTCACGATGATGATGTTTTGGGCTGGCAAAACCGAGGTCAAATCAATGCTCTAATGTTATTAGTCCAAAATGCCTAGAAAACCTAAATTTAAAGTAAACGATAGGGTATTCTCCAAGGATTGGAGAGAATATAATCCATTCTATATTGTATCTGTTATTGATTCAACCCGAATTGTAATTGCAAATGATAGAATTAGAGCAATAGTAAAACCAAGCGATTTAACTTTGATACGAGAACAAAATGAACATAACTAGAGAATCATTAGAAATGCCCAATAGGCAAGCAAAATACGAAAATCGTTATGGTGATGTTTTTACATTTACCAAACAAGAGGATGGTAATGTGCTATGGGAAGGTAATTTTGAATTCCATCGTTATGGTTGGCCTAATAACCCAGATGGAACTTCAAATTACGATATAATTGATGTTGTGGATCCTTCTGGTGGGCCTTATATTAAAGCAGGTCAAATGCTATCTCATGTTATTTTTAATAATGAATTTAATGTTATAGTAGAATCATTTGAGAAAGTTGATAATGGTTACTTGATTAAAACTAAACCACACGAATACGACCCAGATGATATGAGTCATTTAAGAGAACGAACTGACGATTGAGAGTAATGAAGTGGTTAAAACGATTATTCACCAAAACAGAGGTTAGAGAGGTGTCTTTCCATACGGGAACTGATGGAATGAAGAAACATAGTCAGTTTATAGATTGGGTAAATGAAAGTGGTACTAAAATAATCAATTCATACATTACCTACCATCAGTATGATAATTCACATCAACCACAATACATAAATTATGTGGTTAAAATTAAGAAGTAATGGGTAAATACTTAAAGCAAGGATTTGTAAGAGAGTTGGAATGGCAACTTAATAGAGAAGAAATCTCCTACTCAAAATGGGTTGACCTAATGGAGGAGGAATGTATTAAGAATTACAAGGAAGAAACCTTTAACACCAAAGGTAAATAAAATTGAAGAAAGGGTTGGATTTCCAATCCTTTTTTCGTATATTAAGGTATACATAAATAAACACATACATAAATCTAAACACTATGTTTATACTTAGAATGATTGACGAAGGTCGAATCGCCCGCAATTACGAATTAGGGGACAACTACTCAGTTATGAGTAAACTCTACAATCCCAAAGAATTTCAAGACTTCTGCAATATGCATCAGGTAACATCTGAGGGAGCAGATGGAATTATATCTGATGAAGATGGAAAGTTCTTTACTCTTCACAAAGACACTCACTACTACGTTATGACTGAAAATGGTAAGACGTTTGAACGTCTACAATTCTAATAAACCGAGTATCCACCTGCGGTTAAGTGGTGGAAAAAATACATAAATAAACAAATACAGAAATGAAAACAGAAATGAAAAAGACAATCGCACAACAGCTCAACATCAAAGAGTTTCCATTTGAGATTAACGATAAGAATGGAAATGAAATCTACTATGAAGACTCAAATGGATATTGGGTAAAGAGTGAGTATGATTCTAATGGAAATAGAGTTTACTATGAAGACTCAAATGGAGATTGGGAGAAGAGAGAGTTTAATTCTAATGGAAATCAAATCTACTATGAAGACTCAAATGGATATTGGTGTAGGAGAGAATACGATTCAAATGGAAAAGAAATCCACTTTGAAGACTCAGATGGACTTATCATAGACAACAGACCTAAACAATCTTGTGAAGGTAAAGTAGTAGAGATTGAAGGAGTGAAGTACGAATTGAAAGAATTGAAGTAAGATGAAAACAAATAATAAAATTAAAACAATCGCACAACAACTAAATGTTACAGATTTTCCATTTGTAATTAACGATAAGAATGGAAATGAAATCTATTGGGAAAACTCAAATGGAGATTGGTGTAGGAAAGAATATGATTCATACGGAAATGAAACACGTTATGAAAACTCAAAAGGGTTTATTGAGGATAGAGGTCCAAAGGATGGAGTTGCAGAGATTAACACAACAAAAGGAATTGAACACAGTAACCCATTAACAAATCCTTCAGAACACACGCTACAAGAATTGTTTGCTGAATTAAAGTTTGGAAGACCATCAGCAAATCAAGAATATCTTGATAAGTGTATCGCAGAGTTAAACGAACAAGAAGGAACAACAACAACAAACAACTTTTATTTACCCAATGTTGAATCAATCAAAACACCAAACTATGTAGGTGGTTATAGATTGGGTGGAGAAAGTGGTCTTCAAATAAATTTTACCTATAAGCCAAATTGGTTTCATCGCACTATGATGAGATTGTGTTTTGGATATAAGTGGGTAAACCTTTAACACCGAAGAAGAAATGAAAAGAACACTAATCATTTACAACACAAAAGAGACTACACAAGAAGAAGCAAAACACCTTCTTGACATCCTTAACTGCGATGATTCTATGATATGGGATAATGCAGATAGATGCGGAGTAGAGATTATTGAAGTACCAACAGATAAAGCAGAAGAGTGATGAAAAAATGAAAACAGAAATCAAAACAATTCAAGAAATCCTTAATGGAGCAGAATCTCCATTACCAATAGAGGTAATCCCAAACCATATGGGAATTAATTTAGTTAGCGTAGAGGCAATTAGTTGGACTCGCCAAAAAGATGGTCAACTTGTGAACCTCACTATACACTTCACCCCAGAAGTATAACCTTTAACACCAAAGAGAAATGACTAAAAATGAAATATTAAATGAAATTGAAGACTTGCAACAAGCATTTACAGATATACAAGCCACAGATAGGTACTATGCTCTACAGATGCTCAAGGATAGAATCTTAACCTTTAACACTAAAGATTTGGAATCCTAAAATATTCTTCGTATATTTATAACAAATAAACACATAAACAAAAACAACAATGGACAATTTTGATTTAAGAAAATTCTTGGCTGAGAATAAGTTAAAGGAAGCTAAAACAGACGCATTTCGTAATCTATTAGAAAAAATATATGAAGATGCTATTGAAAGTGTAGAATATGATGAAATGGGGGGATACTCTTCAAAATCATTTAATGAATATTGGAATGAAAATAGAAATGAAATTATGGCTATATTTTCCGGGATTTAATTGATTTTTAAAACATTTTAAAGAAAGGGTTGGATTTCCAATCCTTTTTTTGTATATTTAAGTATAAGAAAAATGATAAACGGTTATGGCAACACTAACAGTTACAGACAAGCAACTACGCTTAATTCAACAAGCACTCGATTTTTACTCTCGTATCGGGATTGGTCAATTAGATGAAATTAAAGACCACCCTACTTTCGCTAAGTACTTAGCAGAACAAGTTAAGGATGTAGATGGAAAGGTTGATTACGAAAGATATCACCTTATTCGAGAACAAGCAGATAATGCTTTTACTCAAGGTAGAAATATGTTGTGGAATGATTTCACAAGAGATAGAAATGGAAGTTGGGGAATCCATAACCCAAATGTAGACGAAAGCTGTATGGTAGCTTATGATTTGATTCAAGTTATCAGACATGAGTTTTGGAAAGCTGATTCAGACCGAAGTGAATGGACAGTAGATTCTTCAGTACATTTACATACCGAAGATGGAGATAAGATTAAATGTGAACTTTAACACCAAAGAGAGATGAGCGAAGTAGAAATCTTTATCAATCGAATGAAACGTATAGGTATTGAGCTAGAACTCATTAGTAATTATCCTTGGATTTATCTACACAAAGTAAATGGTAACGTAGTGCAGGAAGAAGATTGGATTAATGCCAATCACGGATATACTATAGCTTGGAGCCCAGTACGTAATGATCAAGATTACCGTCTTGATTATGATTGGAAAGAAATGTTTCGTATAATTAGAAAATACAAATGAAAGCAATCTTAGAGTTTAACTTACCAGAAGACCATATTGAATTTGAAATGGCAACTAATGGTTCCAAAATGCATTCAGTGCTTTGGGAAATGGACCAATGGTTGAGAGCACAATACAAGTATATGTCTGATGCTGAATATAGTGAGGACAAATATGAAACATTTGAAAAGTGTAGAGACCAGCTCCGTGAGATTATGTTTGAAAATGGTATAAAATTTGAATAATGACAGAAAAGGATTTAATTAACTTAGACTTCACTCGTAATAACGAGACAGCTGAGAATAGTGGGGCACCAAATGATTGGCACTATTACACCTACGACGTAGGCAGCTTTTGTTTAATCTCACCATCAAGTGATGAGGTTGAAGAAGATGGATGGTATGTGGAGGTATTTGAAACTCCGGAGATTAGATTTACTAATCCTACAGAGGTGAGTATTCTATTGACATTGCTAACAAACAATTATACAGAGAAATAATGGATTGGGTATTATTATTAATGATAGCAGTAGCAGGTGGTTTATCAACACTTGGAATGATTCGTGTATTGCTTCACTTTCATGACAAAGAAAACCAATAACATATTTGGATACCCGATTTTCGTTTCGTATATTTAGGTGTTAAAGAAATGAAGGTTATGCAAGTAGTAGTTACAAAAGAAATCAAATCAAATTACACAGGTCAAGTATTGCGTAAGTTGAAAGTGATTAATCCTGAGTTGTGTGTTGACACAATGAAAATTGCTCGCGAAAGTGCTATTGGTAGAAACGAGAAAAATGATTGTGTTGTTAGAGCATTTATGGCAGCACTTGATATCTCATATGATTCAGCTCATGCGTTTGTTGCAAATTACCTAAAGCGTATTAAAAAACGAGGTACATTTACAAGTACCTATTTACCAAATGTTATTGGTAAGGTTAAGAATGGTAAGAAAATCAAAATGTATGGTGTTTCTCCAAGTCACGATTATTTGATTGGTTTTAGATTTCCAAATACTAAATTGCTTACCAACCCAAAATATAAAAAACCAACTGGTTATACATTGCGTTCGTTTATTGAGAACCACCCAACAGGTAATTATTTTCTTATTGTTGAAGGTCATGCGGTAGCAGTTGTTGATGGTAAGTTATATGGTAATACAGGTGAGGGTAATTATAAAATTAATCGCCGAGTTCATTACGTAGTTGAGTGTAAATAGATTTGGCTACCCAAAAATAAGTTCGTATATTCACGGTGTTAAAGAGATAAAGGTTATGAAAAAGTACAACAAAACACAATTGAAAAAAGACCAAGTCGCTGCTGTGATTGATATCCTACAACATGAGTTTGATGCTCAAATTGATGATGCTGATGGTGGTAGATTTGATGTTATAATTAATGGTTTTCAAGGTCAATTTAGCCGTAGAGATTTAGAGGTTATGTTTAATGATAGTATTAAATTACATAACCCAGAATCATTCCCTCCTGTATTTGTTGCTCGTCATAAAGCAGCTGTTGAATTGGAAGATAGAGTTAATCGTGAAATTAGATTATTGATGGCTAGTGAGATGATGTTTGCTCACGAGGAAGCGTTTATTAACTATATGAATCGTTAAGATATGATACTAAGAGATCTAAAAGAGTATTGTGAAGACTATTGTAAAACATTCCCTTCATTTAAAGACCAAATTTGGGAATTTTATGATTTAGCTGTAATGGAAGTTGAAGATGGTGGAAGCGAAGATCACGAATGTGAGTTAGCAGTAGGTGATATTAACGATTTAATTAATGGTTTATAATATGGAAGTATTTGTATTGTTAAAGGGGTGGGATTATGAAGGTTTTGGAAGTGATGTTGAAGTATTTTCAACACGTGAAGCAGCCGAAGCTAGAAAACAAGCCTATAGTGATGGTGAAATTAAAATAGAAGGAGCAGATCATATTGAATATGATTATGGGTATGATATTTTAAAAGTTGTTAAACGTACAATTAAATAAGTTATGGAAAATATAGATATATTACACCTGATGAGATTTACCACTCCGAATTCAGAATTATTCAAAACACTGAGTGAACAAAGTCAAAAGGATATAATGGAGTATATTGATACCCAAATTACTATTGAAAAAGAATTCGCTGAATGATGGATTGGATATTATTAATAATTATTGGTGTTGTAGGTGGATTATCTACACTTGGAATGATAAATATGTTTTGGTATTTTCACGATAAAGAAAATAAGTAATGGATAACGAGTTAATCAAGGACGAGCAATGGGACTTTTATAGTGCACTACCAAACCCAACTTGGTATGATGACTCGGACGACCAAACTGAAGGCGATGAAGGATAAAGCATTAGAATTGTTGGAGCAAATAGAGGCGAACGTAAGCGTTTGTTGTGCTATAACAATGGAACCAGAAGAGGTGTTAGCGATGGTAGAGGAGTTAAGAGAGGTAATAAATAAATTATAAATAAACTATGAATATAATTGAAATAAATTCACTAAAAAGAACAGGCCATCATGCCTTTATTAACTGGTTAATTTCTAATATTACTAATAGTCACCAAAATAATTTAAGTAAATATAAATATAACCATATAGAGGGTCATAAAAATATCTTATGGATAAATGAAGGTGAATATGGGATTAACAACCACATACCTTATATAGAAAAATATCAAAAATCAATTGACACATTGATTATTAGTTATGAAGGTATAACTAGTGAGACAAAACACAACCCCTTATATTCTATCTTACAACACAAAAATATTAATATATTAAACTTCACTAAACATACTCAAATCACATTTATTCGAGAATTTTATAACAACATGACCTCACTAACAAAAGCAAGTGAATTAGATTGGTTCCAAAAACTCAGTTGGGACTTCATGAATAACAAAGTATATGGAGAGGCAATTTATAAAATATATAAAGAACAATTAAAAGATTATTTAGAAGGTGATAAAGGAGTATTATATGATAAATGGATTAGCGATGAAGAATATGCTAATGATATATGTTTAAAAATATTAGGCAAACCTAATAAATATAATCCATTGGAAACAAAAGGTACATCAAGCTCATTTAATGATAAAAAAATTGATGTAGATAGTCTTTTAAATAGATATAAAACAGGAACTATGCCAACATGGTTTGTAAAAAAGTTAATGGGAGATATAGAATTCCTAACAATGTTAAATCAAGCTTTAAGTAGATAACAACCACAAAAATAATACGGATATATGGGTAACGGATTAATTCAAGTAGTAGCAGGTATTAATGTTAAATACATTAACAATGTTCCATTTGTATTGCTAGGTCTAAAACCAAGCGGTGTATGGGAATTCCCAGGCGGTAAAATAAACCCAGGCGAATCACATCAAGAGGCAATGGAGCGAGAATGGATTGAGGAGTTAGGTGTAATGGTGTTTGTGGATGAGCAACGATTTGGACACGCCAGAAATGGAGCATACGAGGTATGGTTCTACGAGGTAGAAGTAGACGAATACGATAACATAGAGCCAATGGCTAAGGAACACGTTGACGTATCTTACTTTAGGTTGGATGAGGTTGATGGGATAGAGATGAACCAAATCAATAAGGCAATGTTAAATAAATTAATCGCTAAATATAACTAATATGGTCTCAATGTATTTGATAATGGTAGGATTGGTGTTTGGGTTCGCAATGGGCTTGTATGTGAGTGAGTCAAGCAATAAAAGAAATAAATAAAATGGATAAAATATTTAAATGTCCTCCGGGGCAAGAAAAATTAACATCAAATTTCCAACGTGAAATCTATTTAGAAAACGAATATAATAGATTTGGAATGGGAATTAAGGAAGGTGACGTGGTGTTGGATTGTGGTGGTAATGTAGGTATATTCACTCAGTATGCATTCGATATGGGAGCATCTCAAGTATTAGCTTACGAATGTGACGAACCACACTTTAAATGTTATAAGGAAAATATTACGGACGATAGAGCTAAATGCACTATGGGTTTTGTAGGTCACGGTCATTATGATTTAACTAAGATATTTGAACAACACCAAATCGATAAGGTTGATTTTGCTAAGATTGATATTGAGGGAGCAGAATGGAATTTATTTGCTCATATGAAGGTAGAGGATATGTTAAAAATAGATAGATGGGCAATAGAGTTTCATACGCATTATTCAAACCAAGGTGTTAACAATAGAGATAAAGCAAATAACTTATGGGGCTTTCTAAAGATATTAGAGATGTTTAGTGTAAATGGGTATGAGATTAAGTACGAGCACATTCACAAAGGGTGGGACGTAGTTCATTTATATGCAAAAAAACAAAATTAAGCTTTATATAGATGGTACACCCCACCTTCCTACATATATACCTTTAGACAATACATTTGAGATGACCAATGCGATTTAACGTGCGACCTGGGAAAAACAGCACACGCCATGACTCAATGTTGGCACGTTATTAAACGCGCTTATACACACGAATTAAACGCGGGATACGTTCATTATTTAACGCAACGTGTGTTCGACCATTGCAACGTGTGATATACAAATATAATTAGATAAATAGATGCGTAGATTCATATATAGTAGGTGAACAACAATGGGTGTGTTATGTGGTCTAAATTTCAGCTACCGTTAACCCCTATGCGTTGCGAGCCAAATCTTTCCCTCCTACTTCAAAAGTATATATGAACACGACTTTTTTCACATCTATTCACAACGTGGCCCGGATATGAACACCGTTCACCCGTGTAGGGGAAAAAACAATGGTAAGAAATGGGCAAACATATTTGGATACCACAATCCAGGTTCGTATATTTACACAGTAAATAGGTTATGATATGAATGAGTTTGAAGTGATGGTTGATAAGTGTGCTAAGCGATTAGCGGAGGGTAAGAAGCCACATAAAGCAACACTGAATAAAATGTATAGCTACCCAGGCACCACAGCCGAGTACCGTATGAAGCGTTTGGATGAGCGGTATAAGTATTTTCGTGGTTTGTATCTTGAGCGTCAAGCCGAGCTACAACAGATGTTTGCCGATGCGATCTCGGGTAAACGTAGTTACGAGACGGTAGGTAAACCAACAACTCACAACATTAAATTTGGATAAGCAAAATATTGTTCGTATATTCACCACGTAATAAGAAATAAAGGTTATGTTTAAGTTGACGCAGTACAGAAGGTTGGAGATGGATAGCTTGTTTAAGGGCTATGCCAATAGCTTTATCACTGATGATGAGCTAGATTATATGCTTGACATCACGTTAGGTGAGGTTGGTAGTACTGATGTTAAATTTTAATTAAATAAGTTATGGCTAACGAGAACGCATTCAAAATCATTGACATGGAAAACGAGATAGCACGGTACAAATTGGGCTATATTAGCGAGGAGCAATTAATCGCATCGTGTAAGGGGATATTAAATAGGAAGTAGGTAGGTAAACCGATGGTGGTAACACCGGTGAACGATCTTACAACATACAATTCCAGTACCACATCTGTAGGTACGGGGATCTCTATACGTACCTTATCTGTACCGGTGGAGATAGTAATAATAT
>JACKZZ010008533.1_pt1 | contig 85896 bp, 106 predicted proteins | sample 8027871 | NCBI WGS metagenome assembly JACKZZ01 (sample SAMN15724774, study PRJNA655200) | protist metagenome | isolation source: fluorescence activated cell sorting (FACS) single amplified genomes of... | place: USA: West Boothbay Harbor, Gulf of Maine | collected 2000-07-19
TTGTTCTTTTTGTATTTGTTTCCATCTATCATCTGGTGAGTTTTCATTCTTAAATACACCACCACTAAAAGTATAATGATTTAAACCAACTCTAAAATAATAATCATCTGGTTTTTCTATATCTAAATTTTTTCTAAAGGTTGCTTGTTCTATTACTATTCTAGGTTTGTTTTGGTCTAATATAAATTGATATTTTTCTGCGTTCTTCTTTTTCATTACACCTAATACATTTGTTTGTATATAAGCATCTGCCTTGTGATTATGTCTTTCGGGATATTCTATTAGTTTAAAGTCTTCGTGTTTAGGAAATATAAACATCGCTTCTGTACTAAATGCGCCTTGTATACCTATGATGTTCATTCTACCTCCATACGATATTGTCTAAACTTTTCCCAATAGTGTCCATCTTCAACTTCTTGTAAACTCCAATGTGCATTAACATAGTAAGTCATAAACATATCTCTATTTGGTATCTTTGGATTTTCTATTTGACCTAAATCACCAGAACCATACATTCTATAAAAACAAGATGGGTGAGTTACAAATACAGGTATTCCTTCCATTAATGCTACAGCGCCAGCAGTACTGGTATAAGTTACACATGCCCACGCATTTTTTAAATCATCTAATAAATTTGTTTTTTCTATTGTTGTATGCTCTACATTACTAATATTTTTTAGTATCCAATCTAAATTCTTTTGATCTTGTTTTAGTTTTTCTGTAATTACAAAGTGTTTGTGTGATCTAATAATTATCTTTCTATCAGTAGATAATCTTAACCTTTGTACTACTTCTCTTGCCCATTCATAACAACCTGTACCAAAAGATGAGAAACCACCACTACCTCTATTTAAACATAATAATATATGATCGCCTGTTCTTCGCCAGTCTTTTATTTGTAAACCTAATTCTTTTTTAACTTGATCTGTTCTTTTAAATGATGTTTCATCTACAGGTAAGAAGTCAGCTTCATGTGAGTGAATTGATCTATAAGGGTATCTACGATATACATTTTGTATATCTTTTTCTTTTTCATAATGACCCAAAACATTACTATCTAAAAAAAATATTTGTTTGTCTATTTTTTTGTCAACTATCTCTTGTCTTAAATTATGACTTTTAGAATTAATATCATCTGACTTGTAAGCAAATATCAAACTATAATCTGATGGTTTAAATGAATTGTCATTACAGTATTCTACTTTAATACCATGTTTCTCAGCGCCTTTACCAAACGATAATAGTTTATCTACTTTTGTTCCACTAGTAGTTTTGAGATATATGTTTAATGTTTTCATTCACCTAATTCAATTTTAACCATTCCTGTGTATTCATTAAACCAATCAGATGCATAATCACAGTCTTCATAGTCTTTAAAATAAGGTCCGCCTTTTGTGTAGTGTACGTTATTTACATCTTCTTTATGTTCATATTCACCTACTAACCAATTCCACTCTAATGGCAAATCACCTATTAGTTTTTCGTCATCTAACCATTTAAATTGATGTAATTGAGAACCTGTTGTTGTGTTTACATAATCTGGAGTTAATGCTGTACACTTTCTACAATTCATTAACATAAAACTGGACCAATTCTTTTTTGGATAAATTGTTTGTACTTGACCTAAAAACTTTGTTTTTTCTTTTGGAACATAATCATGCTTACAAACTTGTACAGCATATCTATCATCTCTCAATGCCCATAGTTTTGATATATCTGTTTTCATTAACATATCACAATCCATAAACAACGCCCAACCTTTATAGTTCATTAAATGTGGAACAATAAATCTACTAAAAGAAAACTCCGTTGATTCTATTTTACTTCTTTCTCTACTAAACTCATACTTTATATTAGGTAGATTTAATGGAGTTATTGATACAGGTCTAGTTGATTGTCTTAATATACTCTGTGATAAGACGTGATAGGCAATCTTTTCTTTACTATCAAAACCTATAAAAATTTTTATCATTTAATTTCTCTTGTATATCTTGTTTAATTAAAAAAGTCCACATATCAGCGTCTTTGTGTGTAACTTTAAAATCATATTTACTTGGTATCTCAAACATCTTATTTGTATCTCCATATCTTCCCTCTTTGATAGTGTCCATCCAAATTGTATAGTCAGCATTAAATTCTTTTCTATTCCATTTTGTAGGACAAACAAAGTCAGCAATTACGTTTCTATTTTCACTAGTTGCTTGATAAGCAAGCAATCTCATTCTGTTTGCTTGTCTATCTCTACCTTGTATAGTGAAATCCCAATCGTTTGCTTCTTCTCTTACTTTATCTGCATTCAACCATACAGCATTAAACAATGGTATTAGTTTTTTTGCTAGAGTTGTTTTACCGGAACCTGGTAAACCCATAATCAATATTATCATAAGTTAGCCTCTGGACTTTTACCTGTTAGTTTTCTTTTACCTTTTGTATGATCGTAGACAGTTCCTAATATTGATCTTGCTTGTACATGACCAGCTTTGTTATCACCAATATTATTATTCTTTACTTTCAATTGTTCTTCAAAAACTTTTCTAACATAATCCCAAACATAACTATCATGGTATTCGCTTAAACTATATATCTCATTAAAATCATACATCTTTTTCATGTAACGAGCATAGTTTCTTGTTTGATCGTGTCGCATATTGAAATACAAAAAACCACATTCACTATAATTACTTCCACGACCAAGATATGACATCATACAATCATCTTTGTGAATATGTTTTTTAATCCAATCAACATCTATTGACTTATAGAATACACTATCGGCGTCAATACAAATTAAACCATCTACATCACTTGAAGCATTTTCTATTGCATGTGTATAAGCATAAACCTTATAAGAAAATCTTACACCATCTTTTTTAAATGATTCAACTTCTCTATCTTTATTTTTTTCTATGAATTTTTTGAGATCGGGTATCTTATCAAACATATCAACATCTTCGTTATAAACCAATAAATCAAATGGCCAGTTATATGTTTCTTTAAATCTGTATGCGTATTCTTTATATAATTTATTATTCCAACTAGTGACTACTTGAATTTTCATAACCAACTTTCGCAATATAAAAACTATCAACAATATCTGACACAGGATTACCTATCTTTTCTACATCAAATATTTTTTTCAAGTCTGTGTTTGTTTCTTTACAAAATGATTCATACATCAAATCCTTATCGGCGTTTCCCTTACCAGTTGCGCCTTTCTTAACTACACTTGGTACAACTGTATCATAATTTATCATCATCTGTTGTAATCTATATTTTAGAATACCACAGTTCTCTGCTATCTGGAATACACCTTGTCCTTTTGAACCAAAAGAATATCCCTCTATGTAAACTAATTGCTCTGTATGTATTGTGTCTTCGATTAGTTCATATACCCAATCTGATATTTGACTAAATCGTCTAATAGGTGTGTCGTATTCTTTATGTTCAAATCCAATAATATTTTTTGCCATGGCACCAATATACTTTTTCTTATTTGTTAAATAAAAAAATTTACTATTTTTGAATATAAAATCGGTTGTAATACAAATAGCAGGACTTGTTAAACTATAATCAATTCCAATTATCGTCTTCGGATTCGTTTGTCCAAATTTCTTCGTCATCATCTTCTAGTTCCTCTACCTCACGTCCACAAAATGGACAAGTTAATGGCTCAAGGTCTTGTACCTCAATATCCCATTCTACTGTATATTTAGTTTCGCAACTAGAACACGTTTTATTTCTTTTTTCAATCATTATAGTTTAAATTTTTTGAATTGATCTTTTTTAACGTCTTGTTTTATTCCACCAATTACATAACTTTCAATTTCTGTTTCTTGTGGAGCATTCTGTGTCGATCTACTATTTAACCAATGGTCAACCCAAGGAAGTGGATTAGTCTTTTGATCGTATGCTGGAGTTAATCCAATTGCTTTCATTCTTCTATTCGCCATATATTCTACAAACTGATGTAATAGTTTTTCTGATAAACCAATCATTGAACCTTGAGAAAACAAATAAGTCGCCCATCTTTTTTCTTCTTGTACAGCGTCATCATATATTTGATAAACTTCTTTTTCTGTATCTTTAATTACTTTGTCCATCACTTTATCTCTTTCAATATCTTTATAATTGTTTATAATTCTTTGAGATATTGCTAAGTGTTGACTTTCATCTCTAGCGATAAATGATATTATCTTTGCTGAACCTTCTAATAGTTTTAGTTCTCCAAATGCAAATGAACAAGCAAATGATACGTAAAATCTTAATCCTTCTAATACATTAACTGTAATCAATGCTTTCCATAATTTCTTTTTTAGTTCATATTCATCTACTTTTGTTTTGTCTAGCTGATACTTATATCCAATTTCAATTAACTCATCATAAGACTTTGTAACTGAATTTGCTCTCTTTTCAATCTTTTCATCTTTTATAATCGTATCAAATACCAATCCTGGATCTGAATATAAATTTTTAATAATGTAAGTATAACTTCTACTATGAATAGTTTCCATAAAATCCCATGTAACAATACAACCTTCTAACTCTGGTAATGAACAGAAAGGTAAGAATGCTAGACATGGACCACGACCTTGCACACTATCTAACATAGTTTGATACTTTAAATTAGATGTAAAGATATTCTTTTGTTGTGGACTTAAAGATTGATAGTCGTTTCTATCTTTTTGTAATGAAACTTCTTCTGGTCTCCAAAAGAAACCAAGTTGTTGTTGTGTTAACTTATCAAATATAGGATACTTCATTGTATCATATCTTTGTACTGCTAAGTCTTCACCAAAGAACATGGGGTTCTTTAAAAAGTTTACATCTTTAGATTTATTAAAAACTGATCTGGCCATTGGTTTTATTTATCTTTCTATTAAATTGCGCAAGCGTCACAATCGGCGCCTTCGAGTTCTTCAGGTTTATCTTCTGGTACATTATCTACAAACCCTATTGGGTGTGCAGGCTCATCAATATCTTTTTTACTATCATATGTATTTTGATAATAAGAAGTTTTCCAACCCAATCTATATGTCGTTAATAAGTCTTGTGCCATTTGTGATATTGGCACTTGATTATCTTCAAAGTGTTCTGGATTATATGACCAGTTACCACTTATTGCTTGGTCAAAATATTTCTGCATTACTGCAACTATATTAATATAACCTTCATTTGATTTCATATCCCACAATAATGTATAGTTATCTTTTAACTTTTTATAGTCTGGTACAACTTGTTTTAGTGGACCTTTTTTAGATTTCTTAACACTTAAATAATCTCTAGGTGGTTCTATGCCGTTAGTAGCATTTGAAACCACACTAGAGGATTCAGATGGCATTTGAGCAGAGAGTGTGCTATGTCTTAATCCATGCTCTTTAATTTCTTTCCTTAACCACTCCCAATCATAAGATAAATTTCTGGTTACAACCTCATCTACCTCTTTCTTGTAAGTGTCTATTGGTAAGATACCATCAGAATATTTTGTTCTATCAAAGTATTCACACTTGCCTTTTTCTTTAGCAACTATGTTACTAGCTTTTAATAGATAGAATTGAAATGCTTCAGTAAGTTTATCTACTTCTTTCCAACCCATCTTTTGTTCATATGAATAACCTTTTTTAGCAAGATAGTGAGCAAGTCCAATATAACCTATACCTAGACTTCTTCGTGCCTTTGTGGATAGTTCAGCGGCGATTACAGGATACTTTTGATGATCTATTATCTCATCTAGTCCTCTAACAGCTAACTCGCAAAGTTCTTCTAATTCATCTTTTTCATTTACAGTTCCTACATTAATTGCTGATAAAATACATAAAGCAATTTCACCTTGACCATCAATATGTTGTATGGGATCAGTAGGTAATGTAATCTCCTGACAAAGATTTGACATATAAACTCTATCTTTAAAACTAGAGTGAGTATTACAATGATCTATGTTCATAATGTAAATACGACCTGTTTCTGCTCTTTCTTTTAGTATGTCAAAGAATAATGTTTGTGCTGAAATTTTCTTTTTACTAATAGATGTTTTTCTTTCAGCTTTTATATAAAGATCATCAAACTCTGGCGATCCCCAAGCTTCATAAAGTTCTGGTACTTCATGTGGTGAGAATAGAGTTATATCTTCTTCTTGTATAAATCTTTCATAGAACAGTTTTGATAATTGAATTGAGTAATCTAATTTTCTAACTCTATTATCTTCACTACCTTTATTATTCTTTAAAACAATAATGTCTTCTATCTCTTGGTGCCAGATTGGGAAGTGAACAGTTGCAGAACCGCCTCGTACTCCGTTTTGAGTACAGCACTTAACAGTTGCTTCAAATTTCTTAAGGAAAGGGATAACACCAGTGTGTTGTACTTCACCTCCTCTAATACGGCTGTTGATAGCTCGTATTCTTCCAGCGTTGATTCCGATACCTGCTCTTTGCGCAACGTAACGGCCAATAGCCATGTCAGAGGAAAAGATACTAGGTAAAGTATCATCAGTATCAACCAACACGCAACTAGCGTACTGCTTAAGAGGAGTCCGTACCCCAGCCATAACGGGAGTAGGAATATTAATTTTAAAAGTTGAAATAGCGTCATAATATTTTTTAACATAAGTCATTCTCTTTTCTTTTGGATAGTTCATAAAGACAGATGCAGCAATCATCATATACATAAATTGTGGTGTTTCAAATATTTGACCATTTGATCTGTCTTGCACTAAATATTTGTCAATTACTTGTCTTAATCCAGCATATGTAAAAGTATAATCTCTTTCATGGTTAATCCAATTTTCCATTCTATCAAAATCTTTCTTTTGATATTTTTCTATAAGTTCAGGGTCATATAGTTTTTTATCAACAGCTGCTTTAACGTGTTCAAAAATATGTGGATGGTCCCAAAGTTTTCCTATTACTTGTTTTCTTAAACTATAAAGAAGTAATCTTGCCGCAACATATTGATAGTTAGGAGCTTCTAGTGAAATTAAATCTGCTGCTGATTTTACTAAAATTTGTTGTATGTCATCTGTTGAAATACCATCAAAAAATTGAAGACCACTTGACATCTCAACTTGTGATGAAGATACTCCTGATATACCTTCGACAGCATATTCTACCATCTCATGTATTTTTTCAATGTTCAATGGCTCTTTACCTCGTTCACCTCTTTTTATAACATTGATTTTACCGTCAGCCATTGTTCCCCCTATATCTTTTTATAATCGTTTAATTTTGTTAATGCGGATAATTTTGAAAATGTGTTAGTATGTATAATATCAGATAATTGATCTTTTGTCAACCCTGCCATAATCATATCGTTAATGTCTTTATGACGCATATCACTAGGCCACACGACTAGGTTGTAGTCTTTTTCAACCACATCATACATTCTTTTTATAATCTCTTTATTTCTTGGTTCGTTATCAAATATATATGTGATCTGATCGTTTGGAATTTTATTTTTTAAAATTAAATCAGCTCCAGCAGCAGCAAGACAATTATCAATAAAAAGACTATCAAGTGGGCCTTCTGTGATGAAGATAGGTCTTTGAAAATTAACTCTTTCAAGGCCATAAACTTTTTGTTTGTTTTCATCTAGTTTTACCGTTAAATACTTTGGTTGTTCTTTTCCAAAAGCACGACCTTGAAACGCAAAAAGTTTTCCGGTCGCATCATAAAAAGGTATAATTAATCTAGGATGGTCTTGTTTAGTTTTGTAAGTATTTGGTTTTACTTTATTAACTAATTCTCCAAACCTATCACAGAAATATAACTTATCAAAAAATTCAACAGGTATCTTTCTGTTGACAACATATTTTCTAGCTGGGTGTTCATCATTTAGTTTCGTAATACTTTTCAAATCAGTTATAATATTAGTTTCTTCAAACACAGGTTTGAAGTCAAACATTGTTGGCTTCGGTGTCGCAGGAGCCGACTTCTTATATCTCTCTAAAAGATATTCAGAATATAGTTTAGGGTCAATATGCTTTATAAAGTTAGCTAAGTTTTGACCTTGACCACAATTGTGGCACTTAAAGAACATATCGTTTTTTACTCTATACAAATATGCTCTTGATTTTAGTTTTGATTTTTTCGAATCACCACAATGTGGACAACGAAAATTGAATAGATAGTCATTCTTTTGTTTGAATTGACTTAACCTAGACTTTAAACTACTAATAAATTTTAGATCAATATAACTGGACATAACACAAATACTAATATACTATATATCGTGTTAAAAGTCAAGTCTAATTTGACATCATTTCCATAATAATTGTGAAGTTTTTTGATAATATAAACCCTGCTACAATAGCACCACCTATGATAATATGTCTATATTTTTCTAACATTCCAACTCTACTTCCAATGTCGTTTTTAAGAGATTTGATTTCTATTAAAACTCTCTTTTCTGTTAGTTCAATATCTTTCTTTAATTCTCTATAAACATCTGATATTTCTTCAGCTCTGTCTTTTAGTTTATCGAAAATAACTTCATCTATCTTTTCTTGTCTTTGAATTTTTTCCTCGTGTACAGCTAACATAGATTTGATAGATGATGAAACATCTGTAAGTCTATCTATAGCAGTATCTAATCTACCATGAATACCATTGATTTGTTCAATGTCTTTACGTAAAGATTCAATATCTATTTTTAAGTCTGTAGTGTCTTTGTCTGCCATAGTTCCTTTTATTTATGATAAACTACTTCGTTAGAAGCGATAAAGAATAGCTGATAATTATTTTTTGTGCATTGAAAGCACCATTTTATAAGTTAGCTATATACTTTATATTTATCTTTATATAAAAGTCTATGACGCTATTCTCATATTCATTTCTCTTAATCGTCTTATCTTGTATAGTTTAATTAGTGTCTTTTTTCTTCTTCTTTCTTTTTGTTTTCTTATTCGTATCCATTCCAAATTCAAAAAGTATAATTTAAGTTTTTTTCTGTTTCTTATTTGTTTTAGTATCGTCTTCTTTAGTTTCTTTTGTTGAAGTAGTGTCATAATCCTCCGTTGTGTAGATTGCTACTTTATTAGACTTACCTTTCACTTGAACATCATCTAACTTTCTGAAACTGAATAATTTTGAAATATCTTTTACTGTATCTTCACCAACTATTAATGTGGCATCATAATTTTTAGATACACCTTCCAATCTACTTGCTAGATTAACGGCATCTCCTAAAACTGAATAATCAAATCTTTGTTCTGATCCCATATTTCCTACTACGGCTTTACCCGAGTTTATACCTATACCAATATTTAGTTTATTACCTTCCCCAAATCCTTGACTATCGTTTAACTCTTTTAATTTCTTAATCATTTCTAACGCTGATTTCACTGCTAATTGTTTATGTTTAGGTGTGTCAATTGGCGCATTCCAAAATGCCATTATACAATCACCCATGTACTTGTCAATCGTTCCTTCGTTCTTCATTATTATATCTGTCATTGGTGTTAGAAACTTATTAATGACAACTGTTAAACCTTGAGGATTAGTTTGATACTTTTCTGAAATAGGAGTAAATCCTCTTATGTCACAAAATAAAAATGTTAATTCTTTTGTTTCACCACCTAGTTTTAGTAAATCAGGATTTTGTTGTAACTTCTTAACCATCTTTGGTTCTAGGTAATGTTCAAATTGTTTTCTGATTTGTTGTTTTAATTTAAACTCTAATATGAAACGTAAGAATACACTATGAAATCCTACGATGGTTATTGTAACTAAAATCCAACTTACATCTACTAACATTAAATGTGTTGTAAAGAAATAATGACTTAACCACACTGCGGCAATGTACCAAGATAAAAGTTTTATTCCTATAACCCAATAAGGTAAAAATCTTGTAATCAATATTAATATTATACCTAAGACAAATGACGCTACAAGTTCTAGTAAAAAACTAACATCTATTCTTTCTATATTCTTTCCTTCTAATACTGTATCTAAAGTTGAGGCTGTAAGTTCATAACCATATCTCTCACCAATAGGTGTAGCAATAATTCCAGCAAGTCCTTCAGCACTCATTCCTATAATAACTGTCTTACCTTCAAACTTACTAAAATCTTCTTCACTCGCTGATATAGTTTCGTAATCTTTGTTCCATCTTAACCATATTCTACTATTAGCATCTGTTTTAATTGTATCAAAACCGGGTACTCTCATAGCTATAATACCAGCGTCACCTGACTTAACTTGATAACTAGGTGCGCCTACAGCCACCCGTATGACTTCTATAGCCATCGCTGGATAGATGTTTTCCCCTATCTTCATAAGTAGTGGTATACGTCTAGTGACACCATCTATTTCAGGCGCTGTGTTCGATACACCAACACCACTAGCGTTCTTTCCAAATAGTTCTATTGGGCCTAACATTCCACCCCATTCAAATAAGAAAGGTAAAGGGTTATTGATTTTCGCAACACCTCTTGGTACAGAATTTTTGTTTATGTCATTAGTACCGACTTGTGCTATTACTATACCATATTCTAGTACACTTGTCAATGCGTCATCACCGCCTAGTCTATCTTCTTCACTAAAGAGTATGGGTATTACTATAACTCCAGCTCCTTGTTCTCTTAACTTGATTATAAGATCAGCTAATATATCTCTTTTCCATGGCCATTGACCATACTTCTCAATAGACTTTTCATCTATTGTAACTATACCTATGTTTTGTGATTGTATTCTTTCTTCTGATTGTAATAATAAATCAAAACCTTTTAGTCTTAATATCTCCTTAACTTGTGGGTCTTTTAAACCTATGTAAGTAATAACAAATAAAGTTACAAATGCTATTGTCCAATGTGTTAATATTTTTTTCATTAGTTTTGAGTTACACTTGTTGTTCCACAACCAGCTACATTAGCACAAGTTTGTTCTAACACATAATTTTGATCAGTTGATGAATTTTGGTCTAGTGAAAGTGTTGCTGAATAACCACTCATATCAACTGTAGCAGCGTGGTCGCCTGTGCCTTGTTGTATTACGTTTACAGTTTGATTTGAACCTACAGTAATATCTAAAAAATGTTGACCTGAATCTTTTTGGTCAGTTGCTATAGTATTATTAGAACCGTTGACATCTATGAATAACATTTTATCGGTTTCTCTTTGAGCTGAAGTAATCGTATTATCATTACCAGAAATATTTATGTCAGCGAATTGACCTGAACCAAAACCTGTGTCGTATTGTGACAATGATGTACTATTATAATTACCTGTTACATCTACAATTGCTCTATGACCACCTGTGTCATTTACATTGTCGCCTTGTGATACCGATAAATCATTATGGTCACCATTTACACCAAATAGTAAAACATTGTTATCACTCTTTTGTGATAGATTTACTGTATTGTAATCACCACTTATGTTAGCGTCTGTTATTGTACTTGATGTTGTACTTGTACCAGCAATTAAATTATCGTCACCGTCTTGTACTACATCTAAATCTAAATTAGTTCCAACTTGATCTATGTAAATAGCGTTACCTGAATTGGTAATATTTCTTGTTGTTGTTCTTAAACTTGTTTGTGTTGAAGTAGCAGCTGAAGTAGGTGTTGGTATTGTGGTTGCGATGTCATATGTAGCAGACACCCAAGTCCAACTAGCGTGATATCCAGGTACATACCACAACTGCCTCAACACTGCTCCGCCACCCCATTCCGACATCAATCTCTCATAACTGTAGGTCTCTCCTGCCTGGAGTGTGATCGTGCCTGATCTCGTTGCTGGAGCGTGTAGCCCTGACCAATCATCAATCACGGTGGTGCCATCTATCTTCAATATTGAACCATCATCATCTTGGTTGTAAAAAGTTACTGTGACGCTGTCACCTGCTGACCCTTCCCACGGAATTGGCACTGTGATGTAACCATCAAGGTGAACAACCACGTAGTCACTTCTACCTGAGTCCAATACCTGTCCACCGCCCCAATTGTAGTTCATTGTGCCGCCTGCCAAAGTGCCTGATGAAAGTGGAGTGTTTGAAGATTGTGGACAAGGCCAACTTGGACAATACCAAGTTTCGTAATTAACATCTGCTTTTAATTTATCAACAATAGAAAAGAATACCATCCATATAAACAAATAGATAACAAACTTTTTTAAAAATCTATACATTATCGTTGTAATAGGTCTATGTTATTCAGACCACCTCCATCTCCTACAATGTAATCTCTTGTTATAAAATCACCTTGCGATAGATTGATAATATACTCACTTGATTTACTTAATCTTAATCTCACAAAGTTAGTTGTATCTTCTCGTCTAAATTCCCAATATGTTCCTTGGTCAATAATAATAATACCTGTTAACTCGTCTTGTCCTACTTTTTGTGTCTTCTTTACAAACACATCTGTTAACTCACTTAAAAAACTTTCTGCTAATACTTTGTTAATTTGGTCTAATACATCTGCTAAAAAATCTTGCGATAGATAATCAACATCTAATTCTTCAAAGTTATCATTATCTTTTGTTGATAGTAAATCTTCATTTAAAACATCTATTTCTAAAAAGTCAATATCTAAAACATCAGCAACTGCTTTCTTTTCTTCTACAGCATCATCTCTATTTAAGTTTGATGGTGGCGATAAGATAAGTAGATTTGAAATCATACTTTCATCAACATCAACTAAAATAGGTTTAAATGGTTTTGCTTCTGGTGCCTCTACTCTTGTTGCTTGAAAGGCCTGATTCATTATAACTTGACCAGCATCTGATTCTACACTTATCTCTCCTACATAACATAGACCGTTTGTATCACAACTTGGTAATAATAAAATAGTAGAACCACCTAACTCATCTATAATCATAGCAAAGTCAGTACCTCTAACAGCAATTGTGGCTGTTGGTGTACTAATCTTTACATTCTGTTTTGAATTTTTGGCAATCTGACCTGAAGCATATCTTACACTTCCTAAACTTGCCTTTAATGATAACGCACCTGTGTTGGTGTTAGGGTCATAGACAAACTCGTCAATGACTAACTTTGAGTGTTCCGTTAACTCAACTTTAGTGTCATCAACAAAGGTGATACCTGTACGGCCATCACCTGTCTTTACTGTATCGTATGAAAAGACTTCAACATCTTTTTGAATAGTGATACCTTTGTCACCGTCTTTTCTATCTATTTCTGCCTTGCCTTTATGTTCGCTTACTTTACCAATAGAGGCAAGAGCAGAATTAGAAATTACGATTAATAAAATTATAAAGCTCAATATTCGCATATACTAAAAGTCCTATAATTAATATTAAATTAATTGTTCCAAAGTCCATATTAATCCGATTGTGTTATGTCTATATCAAAACTATCACCAGTTACATCTAAATCTACTGTGTTGTCATAGATACCAGATTGTGTAACATCAATAGTTCCTCCACCGCCAGTAACATTGATTGTAATGCCGTGACCAGCACTATCGCCATCTCCATCAACATTTAAAGTAATAGCATTACCTTCATCTGAATTTGCTGAAGTTGTTGCTAATGATGATGAGTTATCTGAAGTTACAGATATATTAGCACTTACACCGTCAACAGCAGCAGCGATAACGCTGTTATCTCCTGTAAGTGTAAAACTAATTGTAGATGATGAAGCGTCTGTAACTTCACCAATATCAAAATCAAAGGTGTTGTTGTCACCTGTTGTAGTGATATTAAGTGTTACAGTATCACAATCTCCTGATGATGTAGAGCTACAAAGTAAATCAACTGTGTTTGAGTTACCTGTAAATACCCAAGTACCTGTATAAGTTGATCCTTTAATTGTAGCGTCAATAGTGTTTGTGTTACCTGTTTGTGTAATACTAAACGTCATATTATCACCGTTTAAAACCATATCGGCAAGTGAATCACCGATTTCATTATTTTGTCCGTCTTGTGTAATGTCCAAATCAAGGCCGTCACCGACCTGTTCTATATAAATGTCGTTAGCATAAACGTTAAAGCATAATATACTCGCAAATAATGTAATTAACAGTTTATTTAACATTTACTTTTTTCTCCTCTTTAAATTTCCAAAGACCTTCTTTTTCGCCTTGTAATATAATTTCTACTACTGCCTGTTCTATGGCTGCTCTTACAGCATAGTTTACAGGTTCGTTCTTTGTTACTCCTGTTTCAGTTTCTATTGCTCTTGTACCTAAATCTAAAAACTTAAATACAGATGAACCGTACGAAACAGATAATATATTTTTTTCAACAGCAACTGTGAGTAAGACTTCTCCTGTAGAAACACTTACTACTCTCATTGAAACAGTTACGTTATCAACTCTATATTGTTGTTGTAATCCTATGCCCAAATATCTAGCACCAGCACCGCCAGTTGCGATATTTGAATCATATCCTACAACACCACCTTCAAGTATAAGACCAGCAAACTTTAAAGGCTTTAATTGTTTACTTTTTTCTTCTTCGTATTGTTCTCTCGTTGACCTTATCAGTTGTCTTTCTTTTATAAGATTATCTAATCCAATTCTTTCTACGACTTGAAACCAAGTCCCATTACCTACTTTTTGTAATGCGTCTATCACCCATACTTCAGCACCTTGTGTTACAGCACTACTTAATTGTGAAAACTTATCACTTGGTTTTCTTTGACCTGTCTTATCTGTAAACTGATATACAGCAATTGTAATTTCAGGTCCGTCTAATTTTTTTATATTATCAAATTTTTCTTGTAACGGAGATAGAGATAGTTTTGGATCCTCTATCTGAGGTACAGTAGCACAACCACTTAAACATATAGCTGCTAAAAATAATAATACTTTAAACATTAAAATCCAAAGTCCCCTATGGGTACAGTTAATGTTGTAACAGTTCCACCTTCTTCAGTAATTGTAATCGCAATCGTTCCTAAATCTGTATCTTTATTCCACACGATTGTCGCACCCTCTATCTCGGCTGTACCAGAATTTTGTCCAGTATCACCAAACATATTATCAACTAATTGTTTTGATAGATTAGCGTAAATTCTACTTTCAACGTTAGCAATAAAACGATTGATTGTCTTATTGTCTTCGTCACGTTTAGCCTGCCTTTCAGTGGCTTCTTTGTCTTCTTTTATCTTTTGCTCTCTTTGGTATTCAAGTTGTTGTATAGATAACACGTGATTTGAGTAACCATTTCCGCTAAAGGAAGGATTTTTAAACTCCTGTGTCAATTCACTTGATTTTAATGATGTGGATAATAGTGTAATTCCAAAGAAAACACTTAATTTTATTAGTGTTTTCATACTACTATTTATGTCTTTTAGTCTTTGTTCTTCTTCTTTTCTTCTTCTCGGAGTGTTAAGACTGTGTTCAATTTAGACTTTATTCTAATTAAGTCATTATCTAGTCTTCTTATCTTGTCTAATAACATAATCAATGCCTTATTGGCCTCACCTAACTTACTTGTAACTTCTTGTGTTATAAAATTATAGATGAACCAAATAAACCAACCCATAGCAATAGCGGCCAGTGTCGCAAAACCGTATTGATTAAGTATTTCTAAAACTGTCATTAGTCTTTTCTTGCGTCATTCTTTCCATCAGACCTAGCAATTCTATCTAAATCTGGTTTAAGATGTAATGCTGATGATATTAAAGTGTCAATATGTATCAGATCATTATTCATAGTATCTATTCTGTTTTCTAAACCCATAATGATACCGTGTAAACCTTTTACTGAACCTACAACACCACCTAAAATATACTTTAGAATAATATAGATGAAACCACCCATAGTAACAGCCGCTGCTACTGGTAATCCAAACTGTGTTAAGATTTCAAAAAACATTATATCTTATTTACTTCCGCCAATGTAACCACCAATAACTCCAATCAATCCTGTAACTGACATCTTCATTAATGTAATTACACTTTCATCTACTGGTCTGTTTTCTTCTAGTGCTACCCAATAATCTCCTATGATAATAACTCCAAGAAGTAATAATACACCACTTGTTATTAATAAAATCACTATATCTTTAAAATTTTTAATCATTATTTTTCTCCTTTGGTTCGTAATACTCTTTATACTTATCTAGTATATCGTTTGTAATTTTTAATTGATTTCTTATTTGAGCAAAGTTTTTTGCTATTAATTGATAATCGTTATCTGTAAGACCAAATAACACAGGATCAAGTCCTTGTTCTTCCATCTTCTTAAATACTTCATCAGCATTTTCAGATGTTATGATTATCCATTTAATCTTTTCTAACTGTAAAGGTGTAGGCTTCTCTAATTGAAGCTCTTGTCTTTTTACTTCTTCTTTAAATATACTTAACTTCTTAACGCCTGAGCAGTTAGTAAGGAATATACTTAGGATTACTAATAGAAGGACATTCAGGATTGATTTCTGATTTCTTCGTAGCATTCTTTTCACTTTCAGTTAATGGTGATCCACTAGCAATCTCTATACATCTTGTAGCGTTATCACTGCCTTTGTTTATAATTCTTTCTATGACCTTTGTTCTATCAATAGCCAGTTTACCAATATCTCTATCTTTCTTTGAAAATCTTTTGTCTAAATCGTCTAAATCTTTTTTAAGATTACCAACTAATTCGTTTATCTTTTTATTTGCTTCTAGTATTTCAGCAAAGTCTTTCTTTTGATTTTCTATTAAATTCTTTTGTTCAGAAATAGCACCTTCTAATTTGACAGCATTCTCTTTTAGAATAACATTATCTCTTTGTAATTTTAAGACATAGGCACCAGCACCAAGTAAAGACGTAATGATAATGCCTATGAATATTAATCTCATTTATTTTTTCCAAAATTTAATTTTATCAGTAAGTTCAATTAAGTCTTCAAACTTTTCGTTCACATACCAACCAAGTATAAAACCTATAACTAACCCTATTGTTAAAAACATATTAGTCTCCTATTTTATTTTAGCGTTTCTTTTTCTATGACCATTCCAAGCAACAAAGCCACCTAGTCTTAATGACCAGTAAGCAAGATAGTTCATAAAATAAAATCCATTTACTTCTATGTTTATATCTCTAAAGATTTGATCTGCTTTCTTTTGATCTACAATTAGAAGTGAACCTTTTTTAGTTGAAGGCTTACATGCCGTGTATTTGTACATATAGTCGTGTACTAATCCACCAATTAATAATACACCAACTGGTGAGAAAAATGATCTTAAAAATTTTGGTATACTAGCACCATCAAATTGAAAACCAGCTGGAATAATATATTCTTCACCGTTTATTTTATATTTCCAATCTTTTGTTATTACCCAATTTCTTGTTGATAGTAACCACAATGCGATACCTTTCCAAAAACCTTTTCCTTTGGTAGAGATTTTTACAGGTTGTAAATGTGGCAATTCTTCATAAGAAAACTTTAAATTACTTTTCTTTTTATCTAATAAGTTTATAATAAAACCTACAATCACTAATACAATTAGTAATGACCACTGCCAAAATTTTGTTGCTAATGCTATTAATAGTTCCATGTTACTCCTTTATGATACCTTTATCTATCATGTGTTTATATAAAGGTGTTTCTTTAATTTTTTCTTTTGTAATTTTAAACGGACCAAATCCTTTTGACTTCCAATTCTTTTGCTGAAGATTTTTAGCGTCCGCAGTTATCATTGGTTTTATTGTACCAAAACCTTGAGATTGGTTATTTGCTTGTAATCCTGTAGCTCGACTATCTCTACTACCTTGATCTTTAGGTGGTCTATCTCCTAAACTAGCAATTGGGTGAACACTATCTAATCCACCAACTCTAATCGTAGGTAATCCAAGATACTCTTTAAAATTTTTCATTATAATTTATACTTGTCTTTAAAAGTTTTGTATTCTGGTTCATCTTCAATAACAAGTTCAGTTTTAATATCATTCATCTCATCTATCTTTACTTCAACTTTATCAATACTATCCAATACTTGTTTTAGCATTATGTTATTGTTATCTGAATTTTCTTTTAGTTTTCTTTTAAATGTTTTATATTTTCCAAACATTAATGGATCTTTTTTATCATCATCTTTTTTCTTACTTACTCCAGGCTCACCATCTGGGCCAACACCAATACCTGCAATGTTACCAGAACCAGCAGCATTCGCTGGCGCATCTTCGTCCATCTTGTTAATAATTTCGTCCATCATTTCTTTATAATGTTTTGGCATAATCGTCCTCTGAAAATAATTGATCGTCTTTTTCATATATATCAATTCCAAAACAAGTCATATATGGTTTTGATTCGTACACAGGTTTTACATCACCTTGTTCAGTTAAAAGTTGATCGTATTGGTTTGTTTCTTTTAGATAAGAGATAATAGAACTTTCTATTAAATTCTTATATGGTAAATACTCTTTGTTTTCTTTTAACAGTAATCCAAGAGCAACAGCAAATGATCCAAGTCTTCCACCTAATCCTGCTTTTTTCAATACTCGTTTTAAATTAAAAACAAATCTATGAAGAATAGTATAAGCCTTTTTTTCTTTTGTTGATTTTAATGTTCTGTATTTTTTCAATACATTACCATCTTTATCAATTATACCTAATCTAAACGCCTCTTGTTGTTCAAAAGGAGTTACAAGTAATTTGATAACTCTATATGTTATTACTAAATCAACAGCTCTGTTTGCCATTATAGTTCCCTTAAAAGTTTTTCAATGTTTATATCCACTTTTACATTATTTAACTCATGTGGATAAAGATAACCAAGATATACTAATATTGTTTTTAAGTAAGACCAATATTGTTTGTCCACTTTATATAACATTAAAGTACATGCGGCTTCAACTCCAAAAACATTTTGTAAAATAATTATATGATTAACTGCTAATCGTACTTTTATTTTACCTGTTATGCTATACTTACGAAATAATCTTTTAAGATATTTAAATCTTTTCAGATCATCATAAAATTCTTGCTCAGTAGATAACGTAGGGTTATCATAATAGTGTTGAGCAAAAAGTAGCCAATTATCTTTAGTTATCTCTTTGAACATTCACTACACTAATTTAGCGTAGACCTTTGATGTTCCATTTTTAAGAGTTTCATAAGATACTTCCATCTTTAATCCACCCTCTTTTTTATGAGATATACCATCATCATCTATATCGGATCCATCAGTGTCTTTACCAAATCTTCCACCGAATTGCTTCACTTCAGCTGTTACATTACCTTTTTCGCCTTCTAAATTTACATCAGAAACAGTTAAACCGATTCTTTGTAATTTTTCTTTTAGTTCATCAATTGCGTGTTGAGGATTTAAAAATTCTCTTGCGCCGATTGAACTAACGAAAGCATTTACTCTTTCTAATACTGCAGGCTCATGTATATTATGTACACCAATTGAACCATCTTCAATAGAGTTTTGTACTTGTGTACCAACTCCTTGTGCGTCACCAACATACATACCTTTGTATTCTTTTATGTGTTGTTTAAACGTTTTCATTGTTTTCCTCTTTTTTTTCTTCTTTTGAATTAGATTTATCCTTCACAGAAACTTCAGTACAAGTAACATCTTCTTCAAAGTCTTGTAAATCTTGTTCTTTATTGTAAGTTTTAAATCTTTTCATTTTATTAACTCGTTGCTATATTTAATGCCTGCTCTTTTTCTGCTGGCATTTCTTTATCATTCGTCATCTTAATTAACTTATCTACTTGTTGAATTGCTCCATACACAGCGTTTAAGTTACTTTTCATTGTTCCTAAGTCTTTTTCAACTTGACTTATTCTAGCTGTAAGATTATCAAAATCTTTTTTTAATATTTCTCTTTCAGCTTTTAATGTAGATATATCAATACTCATTATATACTCCAATTAATATTATGAAATAGTTGCTTTGTTATCAGCAATTACATTCCAGTTCGAATTTTTAAATAATAAAGTTACTGTTTCTCCTGGTGCATCTAATACGATAGTTGAATATCCTCTTAAATTTGCTGGAGTAATAGTTACAGCGTTTGTACCAGACGTAGATACATTGATGATTGTTTTAATTTGACCATCAGCACCATCAGCGATAGCACATGAGTGTGTTGCTGAAGTGGCATTTATTTCTGTTATTGCTGAAGTCACGTCAACTGCTGTAGTTGAAGAACCGTCTGCTGTAATTGATTGAGAAGTCTGTTTTAATCCTAACCAAGATGGTACGTTATTAAATACATCTTCTGCTGTTATTTTTTTATTGATTGGTGTGCCTGAAGGATCGTCCACTACGTGGAATAGATCAGCACTTGCTAATGCGTTACCTAAATCGGTCAACGCCGTTATTTTTTTATCTGCCATTTTTTTCTCCTGTTAACCCTTTCGGGAATGCTACTCTAGGTAATTGCCTAGATCAATTTATTCATATAGTATATATAAGGGCGCTCAAAGGCGCCCCTATAAAATTAATTATTATGATGTTAAACAAACTAGTGTTTCTGATTGTATTCTATTTGCTCTACCACCAGAACCAGTTGTTCTTAACACCCAACCTTGGTGAGCGCCTAACGCACTAACCGTTGTTGAACCATCAGCTGCAACGTGTCCACTTGCGATTTCAGTTGCATTGTAGTTGAATAAACCAACTGTTACACCTGTAATAAAGTCGTCTGCTTCTTCGTTTTTGAATAATAATTCAACAGCCGAAGAGTCGATTGGACCCATATTTGCTAATGTTGGCGCTAAATTTACTTGCATTAACGCCCATAAAGGCGCTGAAGTATAAGCGTCTGAACTTGACCAACTTGACATAGTATTCTCTCCCTTTTGTTAATTGTTTAAGGTACTCAATTTATTAATATATTATGTAATATTTATAAGAGGGAAGGATTAGAAACCAAGTTTTTTTAACTGAGATATAACTTGACCTGCGGATTTAAATGTGATACCTATACCGCCTTTTTGTGTGAATTGTGATGTATTCTTTTCGTAATCATCTATCAATATAGCTGGTTGTCCAGCGACCATAGCATAGTTTTGTTTGTCTTTTCTTCTTACTAGATTAACTCTACCACCTGACAATCCTATGTTCTTTCTACACCAAGCGTACTTACCTGGTATACAATTAGGGTCATAGACTTTTTCTAAATATGCTGATAGTATGTGAGGATTGTATTTCTTAATGAAATTCCACATTACTTTACCTTGTGGATTCCAAGGCATGTCACTCCAGAATTTCTTATCTTCTATTACCACTCTCCACATATCTTCTTTACTTTGTTGCATCCATCTTTCTTTGGACATACCAGACGTTTTTCTTATTTGTGCTGTAAAGTCACAAAGAACTCCGTCCATATCAATATATAATCGTGGTAGTTTTTCCATAGTGTACTATTATAATAACATATTACTAGCCATTTGTCAAGGGATAAAATAGCCAGTAATAGTGTAATTTTTGATTAGTTTTTATAGTCAACTTTTGGTTCTGTGTCAACTTTTGTTTCCGGTGAACCAGTATCAGCTTTTCCTTTAGCTTTGTATCCATTCATACTTTGAGCTTTCATGTATTTAGCTTCACTTTGAAGTTTTTCCATATCTTCAGCTGACATTTGCCATACGTTTTTAATGGCATCTTGTATTGATTCTTTTTTCATTTTAGGTTCTGGATCAACAATATCTTTCTCGCCTTTTTCTACTTTAGCAAGTTTCATTTTGTTTATTTCATCACCTTTGTCATCTGCTTCATTTGTTTTAACAATTTCTTTTTCACCATCAGCATCTTTTTGCTTTTGGTTCATATCTTTTGTCATAAACGTATGAGTTTCTTTTTTAGGTTTAGACTTTGGTTTCTCATCATCTTTATCGTAAGCGTCTTCTTCTTTAACTTCTTTTTTCTTTTCATCTGAAGAATGACCGAAAGATTTGTGTACAAGTTTGTCTAATTTTGTGTGAAATTTATCTACATCTTTTTGACTTACTTCTTCTTTAATATCTTCGTTTTTCGCTTTGTATTTGTCATCAATTTTATTAAAAAATGCTTTCTTTTCAGCAGGTGTCATTGAACCTATACCTTTTCCAGCTTTCTCTAATTCTTTTTTAAACATATCTTGGTAGCCTGATTCATTTTGATGCTTACTCATATTCGCAGCTAATTCTTCAATACTACCTGGTTTCGTATTTAAGTATTTCATTATTTCTCTCCCTTTACTTTAGCCGCTAAATCTTTGTCAGCGCCTCCCCAAGTTCCTGAGGATTTTGTTATAAAACTATTTACTCTAGCGAAAGCCCATTGTTGTTGACTTGCGCCAGGTCTATGGCCTGATTTCCAAGCGGCCATCCCTCGATCATATACTTGTTTCAATATGCTATAAGACATACCACTCTTATCAGCTTTCTTTTGTAAGCCAGCGATTGCCTCTACATATAATCTTTTTTCTTCTAAATTTGTTTCTTCAAACTTACCTGTTTTTTTGTATATCTTATTTCTAGCAACAGTAGATACAAAAGGTATATTTGCTTTAACTAATTTTCTTAAATCATTTAATTCAATTCTATCTAAATGACGACTTAAAGCATTTGCTTGTTCAGGTGATATTCTTTTAGGTGCTGTACTAAAAGATTTTTTAAGTCTATCAATCATCTGTGACGTAAACTCTTTTATTTCTAAAGCTTCTTCTACTCCAGCAAATAGTGGTGATTTAACAGTTGACATTGTTTTTTTAAAAACTTTATCTTTATATTGTTTAATCTTTTTCTGTAATACTTTTAATTTAAGTTTATCAGATACTTCATTAACTTCTTCTTTTTTAAGAATTGATTTAGCAATCTCATGTCCTTTAGTAATAGTTTTTTTATCTAAAGGTGGCTCATCATTCATAGATTTTTTAGCTTGTGCCATACCAATAGCGTAAGCGTCATCTTTTTTCATTTCTTTTATATCACCGTCATCATTTTTTAACATCTTCTTTGCTAAATCTTTATTCTTACCTTTTAAAGCAGCTTTCTTTTGAGCGTCATAATACTTAATCATATCTTTTGCTCTTTGTATTCTTTTATCTCTTTCAGCCTTTGATAACTCTTGTAAATTTTCTTCTTTAACTTCTTCTTTTTGTTTTTTAAACTCTGCAGCAGCAATACCAATTGTTAATGGAACTTCGCCTGTCTTAGGATTTGGTTCAGGTTTAACTGCTCTATGTTTTTCATTTTCTAATTTTGTTTTTAAGATGTTAATTTGATCTTTTAAAGCTGCGATTTCTTTTGCAGAATCTTCTTTAGAATCTTTTTCTGTTTCTTCTTTCTTATGTTCACTATCTTTCATAATAGTACCATCTGGCATTCTATGATACCCTTTTGGTACTTCTTTTTCTTCACCTAGAATATCTTTAACAGTTTTTACTGGTAATTTCATTAACTTAGCTATCTCTTCAGATGATTTCCCATCTTTAACTAAAGCATCAATGTCAGACATCTTACCTTCTTCTATTTCAATTTCTTCTTTTTTTACTTTAGCACCTTTTCCGTATTGGTCAACATATCTTTGAGCCTCTGCTGAAGTATTATATTTTCCTAATTCCATAGTAGTACCATCTTTTTTAGTAATGACTACTGTGTATTTTTCTTCTAAATTTTCATTGTACTTTCTTAACTCTGCGTCAACTGTAGGATTTTTAGATAAACCTTTTTCTAGTTTTTCTATTTCTGCCACAGCTTTTGTTATATTATCTTTGAATTTTTTAGCAAGGTCTTTTGCTTTTGAAACTAATGTCCAACCGTAAGTTGCTTCTTCAACTTCTTCAGGTTTATACATCATATGATCTGAAACTGAATTGATATAGTCTTTTGCTTTTGTAATTTTAGATTGAACCCAAGCCTCTAAAGGATTACCTTCGTCTGATTTACCTTGTAGTGCTGAAGCAAGTTGAGTTGCCTTATCAGCGATTGCCTCTAGTTCACCTCTTGCCATTGAAATTTCATGGTCTTTATCATCTTGTTCTTTTAGATTGTCGTAATTTTTTTTAAAGTAGTCATATGCTAGTGTTTTATCTTTAGTAGAATAAGCAGTTTTGCCATCTTTATCTAATACATTATATTGTCCTCCACTAGACATTGATACGTAAGGTTTTTGATTAGCTTCTCTAACTTGTTCTAAAGCCTCAGCCATTGATTGTCTGTATCTACTCATTATAGGTCACTCCATACTTCGTCCCAATTGGAAACTTTTTGTTTTAATTGTTTTTGTAACTCTCTTTCAAGTTTTTGTCTTAATGAAATAGCGTCATTACCTACAACAGAAGCATAGTTGTCATGTACCACTTCTAATGCTGAATAAGTATCTGCTAATTTTTTATCTCTTAAAATTTCAGCAGCAATATATCTTCTAGTTTCAAAGTGATCGTTTCTAGCAGTTTTGGCTCTAATATACTGTAAATTAGTTTTTGAAGCTGTTGCTTCATGCAACTGCGTTCTAAATTCTTTTAATGTTTTTTTAGTCATATTCTTTTATCTCCAGTTTTAGTTCCGAACTACCTTTGTGTAATCTATGAAACTGCTCTTTGTTTATATAATAATTTTGACCTATCTCTAATTTAGTAGGCAACTCATCATCATATTGTAGTTTCCAACCTGTACCATAAATCACTTTGACAACTCGATCTTTTCTATCTTTGTGCCATATCAACTGTTGGTCTTCAACGTCTTCTTTTATAACTCTAGTAAATACATTTTTGTAAATACTATTTTCAAAATCTTCAAACGGTTTATAATAATCTAAAAATTCTTTTTCTTTCATTACCAATAGAAGTTTCCACCGCCGCTCATACCTAAACTCTTAGCATAACGAGGTAAATTACAGGCCCAATACGCTGCCTTTGTTTTATCTTTCTGCTGGTCACATCTGTGTCTAGCAGCAAAGCTTTTTCTTGCCTCAGGATTTTTAAGTTTAACACTTAATCCTGTTGTGTCGCCCCAAGTAACTTTTTTAATTTTGTCACCATCTCTAACGAACACATAAAACTTTTTTGGTCCACCTCTTTTTGGTTTATTCAAAGGTGGTGTTTTCTTGTCTTCTTCTTCAATTGGCATATCTAATGGTACTTGTTCGTTTTCGTAAATACCAAACTCACCAATATCCGTTTCAAGTAAATGTTTATCCCAATCACTTGTAACTTCTAAAATTCCTTCATTATAAAGTTCTCTAGCTTCTCTAAACAACTTGTAAAATTCTTCACTATGTAAACGATAGATATTCTCTGCTAGAGGTATTCTATTCTCTACGTGATAGTGAACAGCTTTACTTATCTTATCTGTATAATCACTAAATTTCAACATCAATTTTCTCCATCATTCTTTTCACAACTTCGTCCAACTTTGAACGCCATTCTTCTTTGTATCTATCTCTATATTTATCAATTGTAGAATCCGATAATGCCCATTCTTCAATATCTTTTTTCTTAATACTTACATCAGTAGTTTCAGGTCTTGTCACTACTTGTTTGTTATTATCTTTTGTATTACTTGGTACATACTTATCTCCTTGATAATTCGGATCAAATCCGTCTTGTCCAGGTGTTATTGATGTAGTATGTTTTGCATAATCATGTCCTATATCGTATGCTTCTGGCACACAATTTGGAACTTGTTTTCCATTTTTATCTTTCATACCTACTTGTTTATATCCTTTCCAACAAGCATCGGATAGTTCTTTTTTAAGTTCACCAAACATTTTTTTATACTTTAGTGTGTGTTTAGATGGTTTAGTCTTAGCATCTTTATCACCTGGCGCTGGTTTGTAATCATCTTCATCATCACTTTTCTTGTACTTCTGTCTTTTGAAGAAATCAGCTCTTTTTTCTTTTTCACCTCTTGGTAAATCTTTGTAATACTTCTTAGGTTGAGTGCCAGGTTTTTTAGCCACCGTTTTGTCTTGTGGTGATTTATCTAAATCTTCCTCTATGTTTGATACCGCTTTAAATCCATAATCTATATTTAAATTATATTCTCTTACTTCTGCTTCTCTATTAGCAGCTATTGGAATACAATCCCATATCCATGCTTTGTGTAAATTGTTGTTATTGTCTTCGAGTACAATGTAATTCGTACCTCGTCTTTTTATTTGTCCTTGTATGTCTTCTTTGACATAATCTACTTTATCTCCTACGTTAAAAATCATTTCTCTAACGTATAAATCTCTTATTTGATTTTGTTCGAACTCTTTTAATGACGCTATTGGTTTTTCCGGCGCAGAGTGTATCATACCACCATATGAAGCAGCAAGACTTGATTTAAGTCCCATGCCAACTCTTACAGAACCGAATATTCTATCTACATCTGCTGGGTTTCTATATGTTGCTGGTAAACCTTTTTTAAATGATTCTTTATCACCTTTCGCAGCGGCATCTCTCATCTTACTTGCTGACATTCCGACTGCGCCTTCAGCGTCTGGATCTCTTTCGCCAGCAGATACAACTTTAATTGTATCAAAATCATAATATCCGTGACGAGATTTTACTTGATTATATTTTGTCAATATATTTTCAAACTCTCTAACTCTATCACTTCCTACAACCATTGTTACATCTGTAAAACCTTTTTTATAAATACTAGTCATTAAATCTAAAACCATATTTGTAGGATTAAGTTCTAAATTTGGTCTAGCGAATTTAAACATATCTCTCATAAATCTTAATTTAGCATTTGGTTCTAATGGATTCTTTCTACTATCTTGCGATCTACTTAAATATATTTTCTTTTGATTTGCTGGCATAGATAAAACTTTTTGAATTAACTTTTGATGTCCGATTGTTGGTGGATTAAATCTACCAAAAGTAAACACCATAGACTTTTCTCTTGCCTCGTGCATTTCTAAATCTTGTACTTCTTTATCTGTTACAATACCATCTTCTAAAATCTTTTTACATTTCTTATAGAATTTTAAATAGTGATATTTTTCTAACATCTTATAGATAACATTTTTAGGTAATCTATTTTTGACACCATAAGTTCTAATTTCATCTGGCGACATATCTTTATTAAATGCTGCTCGTCTTTCATCATCAACACCATCACCAATTTTTACTATGTCCTCTAAACTATCTTCTATTTCTTCTAATTTATCTTTAATCTTTTCTTGTAGATTTAAAATATCATTTGGTTGTAAATCTTTTAATTCGTTGTAATCAATTATATCTCTTTTAAGTTCACCTTTAACTACATCTAGTTCTTGTACTTTTCTTTCAAACTCTTTTACATATAAACTAGGATCAAAAATAAAATCATCTGGTCGTTTGATAAACTTGTTTTTTTCTATGTCAAACACAGCATCAGCTTTCTTATTCTGATCATCATAAGTTTCTTGGTCTGTGATGAAGTAAAAATTAATTGGGTGTTTAGTTCCAGGTATTAATTTACCTTGTATGTTATTTGGATTTTTTGCTGACAAATATTTAAGAGAAAGATCAACTCTTTCTTGTTCTTGTTTTTCTTTTGGTACATCAAATAATACATTTAAATCTAAATCAGCATCGTTTCTATATCTCTTTGTAAGTATAGAACCTATTAATGATACTTTTAAAACAGGATATTCTTTTTCAAAATCTTTTATTTGATCGTTAATTAATTTTAGAACACTAGATTTAATTTTAGGATTTTTAGTATCAGCATCATCAAACACAGCTGGCGCATATGTTCTTCGTGGTATATCTATGATACTTTCTTTTATAAAATCTTTAAATCTCATCTTCTTTTTAACTCTAATTCTTTCTTTATCCAACTCATGGCTATACCATTTTCTGGTTTAGTTCTTAATCTACTTCTAATAAATTTAGAAGCTTGATTTAATACCATAGTTACTAGTTCTTTTTCACTTCTATTATTATCTACTACTAACATTTTGTTAGGACTGAATACTCTTTGAAAGGCACCTATGTTTGCTTGTACACCATCCCAACTTTTTTTTACAATGTATTCTGGCACTTGTCTTGGTCTATTTTTATTTCTTTCTAAAGCAACGTTCAAACTTGTATTTACAAATACCATATAACAATCATAACCAATGTTTCTTAACATACCTACTTGCCTTTGTACAAGTGGTAAATCTCTACCAGTTGCATCTATAACTAGTCCTAGTCTTCCCTCAACATACTTATCTAGCTGATTACCAGTTGTTGTTTTTGCTCTTTGTCTAATAATGTTTCTAAAGTATTCTTCTTCATCTGGCATTTTAAGAGATAAGTTTGATTTCTTTAATCCCATTTCTAATGCGTTATCTGAGTTTACTACTTTTAATCCTGTACCAGCAAATGCTGATTGTGTGACAAATGTTTTACCAGAACCTGGACCACCTGCTAAAAAGAAAGCTTTGAATATACCTGGATCGTAAACTCCTTCATTTAAATACTCTCTAAATTCTCTCAATGGTTTTGCCTTTAGTTGTTTAATTATACCTTTTGCGATTACTTCAGCTTCTCCACCTTCTGCTTTAACTTCTATAAAACCCGGTTTCTTTCTGTAATACTCAACTACAGGACCTGTTTCTTTTTTGTATAATGCAATTCTATTTTTAATAATCTCTGGTTTATCATCAGCACGACCTCTTTTAGTTAATCTTCTAATCACTTCTTGTTCACTTACATTTAAATAAACCACTTTATCTATCTTAATATTTTCTTTTTCTAAATCTCTTACTTGTTGCATATATCTTGGAAAGCCATCAAATACAAAACCATCTTTAGCTTTAGCAACGGCGTCTTTAATTAAATCTAATACAATATCATTTGGCGCAAAACCACCTTTACCTAAATTTGATAATCGTTTTGCTATCTCGCCACCTTTTTCTTTTTCTTTTCTTAATAGTTCACCAGGATAGATATGATCTATACCAAACTCTTTTGTTATAAATTCAGCGTAAGTTGATTTACCTGAACCTGGACCACCTATTAAGATTATATTCATTATCTACTAACTTCTTCCCAATCCATACTAGCATATACATCTGCTGTACTTGTATTACAAGCCATACGAATAGTTAATAATTCTGGCGTGCTTGTAAATGAATTTCTTTCTAATTGAAATTTAAATAACGCTTCTTTAAGAATATCTGTAGATTGACTAGATTGATTATTAGAAGCTAAAAATCCACTTGCTAATATTCTACCTGAACCTATTGTGTGTGCTGTACCTGTAATATTATATTCAACGGCGGAATCAGCACCACCAGATACCCAACTTCCTGCTGTGACTGAACCTCCAGCAACAACTTGCCAATTATAGTTATAACCATTTCCTGTTCCCAATATTGATAATGCTGTTAAAATAACAATAGCGTCTAAAGATAAGGTCTTTAATCTGATTGAAGCGACTGGATAATAAGTACCAGCAGTAGTTAACTCATAGGGTGAAGTAATAGCTGTACCAATTGCTTGTTGCCTACCTCTTAATTCATAACCACCTTCACTCATAACACTAGAACAAACTTGTTTTAATGTAGCAGTAGAGCTATCTCCAACTTCCGTTTGTTGTTTAATTTCATATCTTAAAGGTAAAGAACCTGTAGTGATATATGTTCCAGATACTAAATTAGCGTGATGAAATGCGTGACAAACAACAAATCTACCATTGATAACAAAACCTATTCTTACAGTTCCTATACCTAACCACTCTAAATCAATATATAATATTTGAGCCTTTGTTAAATCTAAAGTATAACCTGTTGTACCTGTGCCATCTAATTTATCTACATTCCAATCTGCTTGAGCAATTTTACTTTCTACAACTGAACCTGTTATTTTACTTCTTTCTACAACATATATGTTTGTACCATCTTGTTCTAAATAGATACCGTTGTCTGAACCATAATATCCCACTCTTTGTCTTAATCCAGTTTTAGCCGCATTAAATACAAAAGAGTTTAAAAGTAATAATGATTTACCAGGTTGATAAGACATTACTTTATTTGTTTCTCTTATGATTTCATCATTAGCATTATCACCAACTGTTAAATTAACAAGGCCTTCATTTATACTAAATGTAGATGAAGCGTCACCTGTAATATCTTCATTCCATAAACCATTGTCTTTGTATCTGTGTGAGCTGTCAAATACTGTTAATGGTGCTGATACTCTTTGTCTGCCAAAAGCGTCTGTATTAGTTTCTGCTGAGCTCGATTGACTAATACTTGATATTGTAACTGGAAATGGATTTGTTTGAGTTACAACATTACCATCATTTGTTGCTATCATTGGTACTTCAAAAACTGTTTTATCAGCTCCTGTTGGTCCAAATGTTTGTGTATCTTTTCTAAAATTTGCCATTGATTAATTCCATCCTTTCGGCATTGTGAAGTTAGCTCTACTAAATTCCATTCTATCTACTAATTTAACAGCGCCAGCAACTCTATCAACTGCAACAAATCCTTCTGGTGCAGTGACTTTATAACCATTTGATGTTTTTAGAAAATGTCCTATACTTTGTATTTCACTCATCTTACTTACTAAAAAGTTTTTAGCATTTTGTAGTGTGACGTGTGAAGCAATGGCAAAGTATAATGCGTTTCTATTTCTATCTATAAATTGTAAATTTTTTGTTAATATGTCTTTGTATTTTTGTTTTCCTGCAGGAGACTTTTTACTGTCTATCTCTGCTTGTAATGTATTAATATAATAATCTCTAAACATCTCAACAAGTTCTTTAATCTTTGCCATATGACCTTGTGTGTTTCTTATGTAATAATTAAAGAAAGTTTTAAGTCTAAATGGTATACCTAAAGCGTCTGATGTTGATTTTGTCAATTCGTCTAACATAGGTCCAGCTTTTAATAATGAACCTTCTGCCATTCTCAATCTTGCGTTAAATGTTGCTAGTTCATTTTTAGTTAGTTTTGCAGAACCAGATACATCTCTATAAGCAGCACTTGCTAAAAATATATTTGTTGCTGATCCTCTAACTGTACCAAAACCAGCTGTCATACTATCAAGTGTCTTGCCTGAATATTTTGTGTGAAATACTATTCCCATTCTCGCACGAGCGATCTTCTTACCAATTGATGAATCTACAGGAACAGCATACGTAATTGTATTTGGTGTAAACGTAATCATGTTTTCACCATCTATGTTTGCTTTCTTTAAATCTGATTGAGTAAATAACAAATCACCTTGAAGTATACCGTTGATACCTAAACGACTTAACTCTCTTAATGCTATTGTTAGTTTTTCGGCAAGTTCACCACTATGATTTTTTCTTATATCACCTGAAGTGTAATTGACTTTTGGATTTTTATTGAATACTGATTTTGTACCTACAAAGAATTTACCATTTTCTGGATTAGTACCGCAGATGATCGCTGGTGCGCCATCCCATTTTACCGTCATATTGACTTTAGCTCGTGAAGAACCAGCCAACATATCTCTTACTGACTTTAGAAAGTTAATAGCATTTGTTCCACCAGCAGAACCACGATTAATAATATCGTCTTCTAGGTGTTCTAAATGAACATTCCTGTCTTTTGTAATAAATCCTTTAAAACTAAACATTTCTCTCTCATTGTTTCCATTACTATAATCACGTTTTCCATATAATTCAATGTATATATTTATATTATATACTATTTATGTATGAAAGTCAAGTGGTTTTTTAAAGAGAAATATGTAAGAATTTGGGAATGCCACCCTCTAAATTCCATACTTTATACTTGTTTTGAAACTTTACTAATTTATGTGCATCTTCTTCAAAGAAAAATTCTGCTACAACTTTCTTATGTGGATACTCTAAAACTTGCCAGATAATATCGCCATTCTTTTTTTTCATTCTTTTACGATAATGTAAATCTTTATTACTTTGGTCTCCTGGCCGTTTATCACCTTTATGAAATTTTACTTTTTGAGTTTTATTTTTTGACATTATATTTTAAAATCGGAAAACTTATCATAACTTTGTTCTGGTGTTGGATAGTTTTCTTTTTCTTTTGTTTGGTTGCTATCTACTATATTCTGTGCTGAATTTTCAACATCATATAATCTCATTTTTGATTTATCTACACCAAGTATAAATGCTCTATTCATACCTGGGTCATTATATCTATTCTTCAATTGTTTGACTTTCATTTGACCTAGTGATTCTAGTTCTTCATTTGACATCAACGCAAACATAAAGTCAGCAGTTGCTGGTAGACCAAATGATTCTGAAGTATCTTCTAAACCAATATCTGTACTTACGAAACCTGTTCTAGTTGTTTGTGTTGCACTAAAGATTGGTACATTAAACTCAACAGCAAGACCTCTTAATTCTTCAGCGATTGCTTTAATATAAAAGTATGATGATATATTACCACCTTTAAATCTACTTGACGCACAAATGTTTAGATAGTCAATAAAGATTACTTGTGGTCTAAATGATTTCTTCAATGCAAGTTCATTGAGTAAACTTCTAAAATGTCCACTATGAGCTGAAGCAGTTGGATATTCTTTAATAATTAATTTACCTTTAGTTTTACTTTCTAACTTATTCAATTTTGTATCGTATAGTTCTTTAGGCATAGCATGTAAATCATCTATTGTTACATCAAATAAGTTTGCGTCTATTCTTTCAGCAATTCTTTCTTCTGCCATCTCTAAAGTAATATACAATACATTAAGACCTTGAGTTAGAAAACTTGAAGCCACATGACACATAAACAAAGACTTACCAACACCTGTACCTGCTAGAGCAATGTTTAATGTTTTGCTTGGAACACCACCTTTAGTGATACGATTAAAATAACTTAAATCAAACTTATATCGTTTTTCTTTTGTATGGTACCAATCAAATCTACTTTGAGCATCAGCAATATAGTCATGCCCGATATGATTATCAAATGAAACTGCCAACGCATCAGCAAGAATGCCTGGTATTGCTTCTGGTGTTCTAACTTTATCTTTATTATCTAATATCTTAATACCATCAAGTACAGCATTATGTACTGCTCTATCTTTACAAAACTTTTCTGTTGTATCTAATAACCACTGTAAGTCTGTGTCTTCTTCTTTAGAAATAGAGTTGATTAAATCTTTTACATTCTTATATTCTTCTTCGTTAATATCTTTTTTATTACCAAGTTCAATGAGTATTGCTTCTTTTGTAGGAAGATTTTTATATGTTTGAACAAATTTATCTATTTCACCAAAAAGTAATTGTTCATCTCTTTTACTAAAGTAATAACTTTTAATAAAAGGCAAAACTTTTCTAGTATAATCTTCTAGGTAAAAAAGATTTGTTAATATCGTACTTTCAATTCTATCGCTATTCATCAAGTTTTAATGTTCCATTCTCTAATTGTTCTTCAACACATTCAATTAATATATCACCAATATAGTTTCTAAAATCATTTGACTCTATATCTTTCTTATTAGGATTTACCATTATGTCATAAGTAAACTTTAATGGTATTTGTCCTAATTCATTTTCAGTTTCTGAAAACTTAATATTATTATATTTGTAGATGATACCTTCATAATCACCTTCTAATAACTTAATACAACTAAAATCATCTCCTTGCTTTTGAGCAAAGACATAACGTTTAGTCGGTTTCTTCGTCTGATCCGTATTGGAATTTTCGTTTTGCTTGTTCATCTATTTTGTCTAATACATCTTTTGTAAAATACTTTTCTGGGTCATCATTGATGTTCTTACCAAAAACTTTAGAACCATCTGGCATTTCATATCTTGTAGATACTTTCTTAAAGATACCAGCTTCTTCAGCAAGTTCAATAAGACCATAATATTTGTCTAAACCTTTTTTGTAAGTAAGTTTTACATCTATTTGTGCGTTTTCTTTTGTTAACCTAGATTTAAAATTTTTACAATGTATAATGTTTCCAACAACCTCGGTACCTTCTTTGTCTTTTCTTTTACCAAGATAGATGATTGATGAGGCTGCGTATTTTAAACCACTACCACCGCCCATTTCTTTTTGAGGGAACATTGAACCTATGACATCATATGTGTGGTTAGTCATAATCATTGGTATATTTGCTTTACCAAGTTTCAATGTTAATACTCTAAATGTTGACTTGACTATTTGTGATCTAGTCATATCTCTTGTTTCTTTACCAGCGGCAGTATCTTCCATTTCTTTTGTAGTTGATAACATACCTAAACTGTCTAGTACAAACATCAAAGGCTTTCTAGTCTTCTCTGGTTGTTCTATGTACTTGTCTAAAATTTTTATAGATTGATTTCTAAATTCTTGTACTGTTGCAACTGGTACAATAACCATTCTTTTAGAATCAATACCTCTGCTCTCAATCATTTGTTTTGAGATAGCACTTTCTGATTCAAAATAGATAATACCTGCGTTAGGATCCTTATCTAAAAATGCTTTACATATACCTAGTGCGAAAAATGTTTTACCTGTTGCGGCTTCACCAGCGATTGCTGTAATTTTGTTTCCTGGCATACCACCATAGATACTACCAGATAATAATGCGTTAAATGAATACGAACCTGTGTCTATAAAACTTGTTACGTCAGCACTATCAATACCATCACTTACTAAACCAGCATACTCATTACCAGTTTCTTTAATTATGTCTTTTAAAAAATCACTCATATTCATTCTCCTTAATTGTGTTATAATATATCATACTTATATAGATTTGTCAATGTTAATTTGTTTTTATTTTATATTTTGGCATATATGCTTCGCCTTCCCATTCAAACCTTAATGATGGTTCTTCAGGTACCCAACCTTTTCTAGGTTCTTCATAATCTTCTGACTTTACTCTTGTCCACAACAAGTCTTTCATCTCATCTAAATTAACCATACCAAAATCATTATAAACTCTACCTTCAAAAGTACCAGCCATGTTAAATACAATTTCTTTATTATATTGTACTTTACGTTGATAATCCCAATACTCTTTTAAATCTTTATATGATTGTTTAGTAATTGCCATTACCATATTTATTTCTTCAAAGCAATAGCTCCCATGAAATTAAAGTTCTGCCAGAAGTTATGTACTTCAAACCCAGCATTATCTAACATTCCATATAACTCTGTCTTTGTATTTAATTTCATCATATGTCTTAACTGTACTTCTTTATCTAGTATTTCTTTATCACTAAAGTTTTTTCTTTTATAATCGTAGAAAGTAAAGGTCATCATATCTTGTATTCTAGGATTGCAACTAAAAGTTTTTTCACTAAAGATAAATGCGCCGCCTGTATTTAAACCACTATGTATTTTATTAATTATCTCTTGTCTATCTTTTGGCGACATAAACTGTAATGTAAATATAGAAGTAACTAGAGAACAATTTTGAAAATTATAATCTCTTACATCACCTTTGTAATAACTTAAATTTTCTATCTTATCTTCATCAAAAGTATAATCGCCATAAAAATCTTCTTCAATTTCTATACCTGTATATTGTGCATTTGGTATGTGTGGATTATTTTGTTCTATCATACCTTTTAATAACTTGCCTGTAGAACAGCCTATATCAACAACTTGTGTATAGTCTTCAACAAAGTATTTTGAAAGTGTAAGTATATCACTCCATAAGTGACTATAACCACGAATTGATTTATCAATGTGGTTATCAAATCCTTCTTTTTCTGTTGCAAATGTAAATTTAGTCATTATCTATCTCCTTATATGGTTTCAATACTTTATTATAAACACTTTCAGCAAGTGCTTTCATCATTAACGGTGGGACCATTCTACCAATTCGTTCTGATTTTTGTTTATGTTCACCTGTTAATTTAAAGTCTTCAGGTAATGACATAATTCTTTTTAATTCTTGTATAGTAAACTTTCTATCTTCTAATGGGTGACAAGTACCAGCGATACCAGCAAGATTGCCCATTGCTGTAATTGTTGGACAAGGTTTTCTTAAACTACATCTTTTCAAATTAAAGTGATGTCCTTTGTCATGGTAATCCATACCTGTTAATACTTTATCAGGATCTTTAGGCATTTTCATTAAAGTTTTGCCAACTGCTTTTTCTGGACCAATTTTTTCAAGTAGATAATTTAATTCTTCTTGGTCTTCATTTACTATATCATTTATTGCTTCACCTAATAAAGTTTGTGTTTCATTCTTTTCAGGATATAATTGATACATGGTCATAAAATTTAAACCTATCTTATCAGCAACATCTTCTCTTACTCCTATAAAAAAACATCTTTTACGAGATTGAGGTACACCAAAATAACTTGCATTTAAAACGTCAGCGACAACTAGGTATCCTATGTCTTCAAATGTATTTTGTATCTTGTGAAAATACTCTTTGGCTTCACCCATTGTTAGACCTTCAACATTTTCACCAATAATTACTTTTGGTTTAATTTCTTTTGCTATTCTCAAAAATTCAAAAAATAAATCTTCTACATTACTTACACCTTCAATATCACTATATTTTTTTGTTTTACCAAAAGCATCTGCATGAGTATTACCTCCACCGTGAGATACCGAACCAGCCATACTAAACGCCGAACATGGTGGCGAACCATCTAATAAATCTAGTTCACCTGGTTTTAAATTAATTTTTTCTAAAAAGTCTTTACCTGTTAACTTTTTAATATCACCTGGAATTATAAGTGTGTCTGGATAATTTTGTTTATAAGTGTTTTGAGCTTCTGGTACAAATTCATTTACCGCAAGTATCTTACCACCCGCAAGTCTATAACCTGTTGATGAACCACCACCACCAGCAAAAGTTGATAGTACATTAAATAATGCTTTCTTCTCACTATCTAATGTATCTTTTAATGTATATCTTTTATAATTGCTCATTGTTCCACTTTATTAATAACCACACGATAAAAATATACACTAATATAACATATAATAATGATAATGTCAAGTCTAAAATCATACTTCATTCCCCCAACTTGTCCAGCCTTCTCGTTTTCTACGAGCAAATAATTCAATATAAGGTCCTGGTAACATCTTCTCAATATGGTCATATACTATATCAGGTTTTCTACTATGTTCTCGTCTTTGATCTACAACTAATTGTGGTATACTTTTATTTAGCCGTTTAGGTTTGCCTCTTGTGGCTAATAAACACATTTCTGGATTACCTCTAGTCCAGTATCCTAGACCTGTAAAGAAACCCATTTTAGTACGATTTGTTTTTGCCCAAGTAAAACCTACTGTCTTATACTTAAATCCCCAAGCATCAATTACTTCAAATGCCTTATCTAAAAGTGGGTCAACAACCCACATTAAAAGGACTGCATCGTCCTTAGCAAGGTCACCAACAGGTAACCGAATAATGTCAGAGATAGACATACAAGGATAGTGTCTTTCAGGACTTTTATCTTTTCCTTTGTTACTATACGTTTTAAAATACCACGGTGGGTCTGCATATATTACTCCATGTTTTTTGTTTGTATTAAACTCCATAATTTAGTAAAAAATATTTTATCAATAGTATTAAAATTATAAATCTAGGTATAGACCAATTTGTTTTTAATGCCATTAGTCCTCCTGTAGCAAATCCCCAATGAATACAGATCAAAACCATGATTATGTTCATTCAAAAAATGCCTCTAAACTTGCTTTCTTTTCATATGACCAACCAATAGAATTTAATATAAAACTCATAGGGTCTAAAAATGTTTTTTGAAACATTACATCATAATCAATATATTGCTGTAGTTTAAATTCACTTGGTAGTTTTGTGACATAACTTACTACGTCAAATTTAAATGGATTAGCTTCTACTAATTTTAAAAATTTAATTTTATCACCCTCTTGTATAATTGGATACTTTTTACTTAACTTAAATTGTCTTAATTGATGATTATAAATTAAAGCACCTTTAACGTGTATTGGTGTACCTTTAATAAAAATATTATTGGCATGTTTATATTTAGCCAAGTTATTACAAGACCTTGGAAAAGATATTTGTTCTGCTGTCATATTGTAAAATTCTTCTTTAAATTTAGCAACAAATGTTTGTAGAGTATCTTCATCTTTAGTCATAATTAATTTGATTGCTTCTCTAATTCTACCTCTGCAAACTTCAGGTGTTGATGACTTGACAGCTTCAATACCCATGATCTTTAGTTTAGGTTCGTCAAATGTAATACCTTCTTCGTCTAATACATTTAACATATATCTTTTTTTTGCAGTCCAGATACCTTTGTCAGCTATGACTTCTCGTTTCATAACCATTTTTTGTTTAATGGCATTAGTATAATCAGCAAGTTCATTAAAACATTTATCAATAAAAGGTTCAATTCTACTATTAACAACTTTGTTTATAAACTTTAATGTATCTGCTTTTGTTTTATCTTTACAAGTTGCTTCAACAAGTTTGTCTAAACAAAGATAAATTGAATCTGTATCAGACGCAACAATGTAATCAACTTTATCGTGGGTCTTTAATATCTTATTCATATATTCATTTACATTCTTTTCAATAAAACGAATTACAAATTGACCTGATGAAGTAATAGCAGTTGCTTGTCTTACATCATAGTATCTAAAGTATTGATTACCAATTGCACCATAAGCTGAGTTAAGAGCAATCTTCTTTGCCCATTGTATATTATGACAACGAGATATTTCTTTTAATAAACTTTTATCTTTTGTCTTTTGATATTCTTGTTTTGCTTGAAACTCTAAAGTCTTAAATTTAACTCTATCGTTATACATACTTTCCATAAGCCTAGGTAAGAAACCTGGACTATCTGTTTTAAACATAGCACCATTTGGTGTAATACAGGCGCCTTCAGTTTTTAGATGAGTTAGTGGTGTCGCATGATTTAATAACTTATCTACTGAAACGCCTGATGGTTTAACACCAATAATTTTTTCTGGTGAAATATTGTACTGCATAATTAAATGTGGATATAGTGAGTTAATATCAAATGAAACAATCCAATTATGCATACCTGTAATTGGGTCTTTTACATAAGCGCCATCATACTTGTCTTCTTTAATGTTATCTTCTTTGGGTGGAATCATAACATTATCTTTTTTCAAGTAATTGTAAATTAACATATCCCACATTCTTACTTGTGAGAATACGTCTGTATAATTTACTTTGGCTTCATACGCCATAGTTAATACTAGTTCAATTAGTTTTAGTTTATCTTCCAAACCATCAACAATCTCAACGTCTTGTATATTGTAATCTATAAATGATTGAAAGTCTTTTGTATACCATTCTCTAAAAGTATCGTAAGGCATTTCGTCTTTACCTTTACCAAGTTCTACTTTACCAATATAGTCAAGTTTATAACTCTCTTGTCTTGCTGGAATAAACTTTTGATATAAGTCCAGATAATCTAACATAGAGATACCAAAGATATTATAATGAGTTTGTGGTCTACCTCTTACAAATATGGTTTCTCTTTCAACTAAATTCCAAGGTGAAAATCTTTTTAATATTTTTTCATCTACTAAATTTCTAATACGATTAAACAAATAAGGTATGTCAAAAAACTTTGTGTTCCAACCTGTAATGACATCAGGATAATTTTTAATCCAAAACTTCATAAACTCCATAATCAAAGACTTTTCCGACTTACATCTTACATAGGTAATGTCTGGTCTATCTGTTTTATATTCACCTGTACCCCAAGTAATGATTTGTTTATTAGATTGATTTTTAACTGTAATTGCTAGTAGTTCCTCTACTGGATTTTCTATATCAGGAAAACCATTTTCAGCACTACATTCTATATCGACTGTAAATATCTTAATTAAATCTTTATCAAACTTTACTTCTTCTGGATATTCATTTGCAATATATTGATATTGGTAACGGTCCATTCCATATAATGGAGAAGTACCAGTATTATAAGTCTTTTTAAACTCTCTTGCTTTTGAAATACTACCAAATTGAATTGGTTTGAGATGTTGACCTTTTAATGTTTTAAATTCTGTTTCTTGTTGTGAATAAGCATATAGAGTTGGTTCAAAATCTATTTTATTTTTGTATTCTTTACCCTCGTGTATACCACGAACTAACAACTTACCTCTATGTTCAATAACGTTTTTATAAAAGTTCATAATATATTATAACACTAAATCTTATGATTGTCAAGTAAATTTACAACCAAACCATCATGTTCTTTGCTTAATTCAATTTGACAACTTAATCTGCTAACATTAGGATCATACCCCTTTTCATATTCAATAAGACTTCCTTCAAATGAATTTTCATTAACTTTTCCAATCTTATCTATCCAGGATTCATCTATCTTAACATGACAAGTTGCACAGGCACAACACCCACCACAATCTCCAGGTATTTCTGGTAAGTTACCGTAATCTCTTGCGGCTTCCATAAGTGTCATACCTTCTTCAACTTGAACAGGAATTAACTCCTGCTCTCGTTTGAAATACACTGTTATCATTATAACTGTGGTATTTTAGTTTCTGTAATTAAACCTGGTGTTTGTATAATACTACTAGTATTTTGTTCGTAAGATTTTAATATTTCATCTTTTGGTTCTACAATAGAAATAATATTTTGATCTTTTAATTCTACACTATCACTTTTTCCATATGGACTATAAAGTGTCATCATTAATTGTACAGGTTTCCCTGGTCCTTGTTGATGAGGTATAATAACAAATGGTTGTTTTAGTGTAACTGTACCTGCGTCTGTATTATTAGTAATTTTAGCGATTACATCTTCGCCAGTAGATAGTCTTAATATTTTCACTTCTTGCATAATATCTCCTTATTGTTTATAATATAACACACATTGACTTAAATGTCAATGTTATTTTTCAAAGCCAACTTTGTCTTGTTTGCCTTTTTTATCAATCGGTCTTAATCGTTTACTTAATACAAACGTTCTATTAGGATTGACACTAACGTTCATTTGTCGCATTAAATCTCTATTTATTAATATATCTGAACCTGATCGTGGTCTTTGGTCTAAACCAAATTCAATATCTTTAAATGTAAATCCATTAAATGTAATATCTAATAATATCGTTGGTCTTGTTTCTGATGGTTCTTCACCATCAGCATTGGCTCTATAAACTTTACTTGTACCGTGTCTTGGTTTAGTATAAGTTTTTCCATCATACTTCCATTTAATTACTTTACCATCTTCTATTATTTCATCAGCGTGTAAAGCACAAGCAAGTGAACCATTACCTGTATCAAATTTTGCTCTAACTTTTCCTAGTTCATCTAAATCAACAGTTTCTAACCAACCACATTCAGCGACTGCTTGTCTATCCCAATGACTTCTTTTTGATACCCAATCTATAATATCATACATTAATTCTTCGCCACCAATAGCGCCTGATGGTTCTGGCTCTGAATAGTAATCTTTATATTGATAACCTTCGTATTCGGCACCTGAACCTGGACTACCATTGATTTCTAAAACATAAGGTTTACCCTTGTAAACTATATGATCTACCCCTACAAGATACGCTTTAGAGGCTCTAGCGGCCTTTAAAATGACTTCTTGTTCTTCTTCACTTAACTTATAAGGTTTAGGTGTAGCGCCTCTATGAGTGTTTGATCTAAACTCACCTTTAGCTGCTATTCTGTTTGTTGACGCAAAGATTTTATTATCTACAACTAAAGTTCTTATATCGCCATCAACTTCCATATATTCTTGTATTAATATTTCTGCATCGTGTTTCCATAATGCTTGAATTGTAGAAACTAAACTATCCATGGTTTCAATTTTAATAACACCAATACCTTGTGTACCTGTTAATGTTTTAAGTATGATTGGAAACTTGTTACCAACTAATTTTACAGCGTCCTCTATATTTTTTTCATTAGATATGAATGCTGTTCTTGGTGTTGGTATACCATATTTTTCAAATAATAACGCTGTTGTTAATTTGTTATCGCATGTTAACATTGCTGCTCTTGTGTTTAACATAAATGATGATGAATTTTGAAACGCAGATAATAAAGATAATCCTGCTTCGTCTTCAATAGACCCTGCTCTTGTGATACAAACAGTATCTTTGCCTATAAATGTATGTTCTGAATCTTTACCGTCATAGTTATAAACGGTTAAAGTATTTTTATCTTCGTCTTTTCCTGTTATGATAGCGTTTTTTGTATTGATAATAATACAATCAAAACCCTTTTTCTTACAAGCCTTTTCTATTAGACCTACAGTAAGTTCTTTTTTAGGTGCTTCGCCTGGCTTTTGTTTTTTAACATTTGGATTTGATTTCGTAATAACTGCAACCGTAATAGGTTTATTTTTACGACTTAAATCTTGTTCTGTAATATATTCTCTAAATTTAGGAACTTGCATCTATTACTCATCTTCTGATTTTACTTCTTCAATTTTTTTTCCAATATTATATTTAGCAGATAAGTTCCATTCTTTTTTTTCTTTAAAAGGTAATACTTTGATTTGACTTAATGGTGCTTTGTTTTCTGATTTTGTTTTATCAACTATATCAATTAAGTTCCAATCTTGTAATAGAATTGATATTGTATTTCTTCTTTGAATATCATTTTCAGATAGTGTTGCTTTTTTACCATCTAATGCAAATAGTTCTTTAAAATGTGTTATGAAATACTTGCCTTGTTTATGTAATATATGACAAGATTGATAAAGTATTTTATCTTTACGACTAGCGACACCGATACGTGTCAAAGTTTCTCTAATTTTTAGGAAGTCATCTGGCTGTTTGATCGTTACTTCTAACATACTATCAGGCGTCCAATTTATAATTTCTTCGCTCATTTTGTTCTCCCACCCTTTACAAGGCTATTCTTAATTTGTTCAATTTGATCTTCTGTTAGTATATTAAGAGCGTCTTTAGCTTTCTCATTGCTATAACCATAATACTCTTTTACATACTCTAAATTCTTCAATTTGGATTGTGATAACCACTTTCCACCAAATCGCTTTCCTTTTCTTATACTATTTATGTAAAAATTAAACTGAACTTTCTTGTCTAGGAAGTGATAACCATTCATCTCATTGGCTTGAGCGATACAGTCATAATGCATAGATAAACACTTGTTTATTACAAAAGGAGGGTACTTCTTCTCCCAAGTAAAATCGTCTGTATCTAATAATTTTTCTTTAGTAAAATTTAGTGCGTTAAGATAATCCTTCAGTTCGTACATAATATAAACTTAATTTGTTATTTTTTTTTGAAATGTTTATTGTGACCTTTGTGACTTCCCATGTAATAATCGCCTGGTTCATAATCCCAACATTTACCATGATGTCCTCTTATATCAGCCCAAAACATTCTCAATCTTACTATTAATGTTCTAAATAATGTTCTCTTTGCCATTCTATTCTCTACTTAAATTTACACCCAGCCATAATTTCGGTTAGGCATGCAACCATATTTATTTCCTGATCAGCCACAAACGCAGATTTATATTGGTATCCAGCCAAAATTAATATCATTTGAGGTACTGACTTTGAATCTAAACTAGTATATAATGTTTCATATAACGTCTTAAACAATGAAGATGGTTCTTTGTCAAGGTTTTGTACTACCCATTTTCTCATATCATTGAAACGTTTATCTTTCAATGTCATAATAAGTTCTTTAGTATTCGCCTCTGATAAATTGAAAAGTATACCACTATCTATCTTACCTCTTACTGAATACCGCTGTAGCTCGTTTATAGTTCGTCTAAAGTCGGGATAATACTTCTGAATAAGTTCTGCTAGTACCTTCTTGTCGTATTCAATATTTTGTTCTTTTAAAACATCTTCCATACGATTCATAAAGGCCATGGCAGTTTTCTTTACTTGACCATTCGTAATTTTAAAATCAATAACTGTACATCTACTATGAAGTGCTGGTATAATCTTATTCTTATAATTACAAGTAAATATAAATCTACAATTTTTGTAAAATGTTTCTATGAAATTTCTTAACGCAGGTTGAACACTATCAGCATTCATATAATCTGCTTCATCTATGATGACAACTTTGTGATTAGCGTCTTCAGTAAGAGATACAGTTGAAGCAAAGTTTTTGATTTTACTTCTTATAGTATCTATTTGTCTACCCTCATCTGAACCATTGATGATAATATAATCACAATGTAGTTCTTCACACAGTGCTCTGGCAACTGTTGTCTTACCAGTACCAGCACTACCTGATAATAATAGATTAGGTATTTCTTTTTGTTTTAGGAATTGTGTAAATGTATTTTTAAGTTCTTCCGTTAAAATACAATCTTCAATTCGTTTTGGTCTGTACTTTTCGACCCATAAAAACTCTGACATAATATAAACCTCACTTTATTCATTATTTAACTTCATCTTCTTTATATAGATAAGTGACATCATAGCCACCTTTTCTATCAGTCCACCAATCATCTTCTCGGTCATAATCACTTTCGGAAACAAAATCCCAAAACTTATCACTTTCCTCAGCTGTTGGTTCTTCACCATGAGCTTCTAATTTAGAACCAAATTCTTGGTCTTGGTGTGATATGATTTCTTTAAATCTTTGTAATGAGCCAAATGTTTCTATAATAGATTCATCTGGCACATCATATTTAAATTCAGAAGATACTTGGTGCCATTCTGTCTTTGTGAATTTCATTACTAAAACTCACTGTCAGGTTCCAATGCTATCCAATATTGTACAGATTTATTTCTATTTACAAAATGACTTATCTTTGCCTTTGATATTGCCACATCATAATCATCAACTATCTGTTTAAAGTTTTCTGTTCTATAATAAGCTGTAAACTTCTTATCTGATTCACCAACTTCAATAGAATACTCGTTTGATGATTTGTTTTTCTTATCAGTTGCAACCATTTTAACAGCAGATCCATTACCAATTACAGCAATGTCTGGTAAATTTAAAGTAGTAGCACCTTTCATTATTTTTGTAAAGTCATCTTTTTTCAAAGTAAATGTTACATGCTTATCTGGCATAGTAATACCTTTACTTGGTGATACGATAACTGATTTGTCAGCAAAAAAATACTTGATTGATTGTGACGCTTGAGATATTTTTACATGACCACCACCGTTGAATTTAAGTTCAGGTTTTTCAAATAGTTCAACCGATCTTAAAAATTCAGGTAAGTCATATATTCCAAACTCACTTTCAAAGTTTTCTGATACTTCAGCTTCAGCCAAAATATTTTTCATTGTAGATATTGTTTGTACTTTGTTTCCCGGTTTAATCAATAAGTTTTGATTAATATCCGAAAAGTTTTTTAACACAGATATTGTGTCACTTGATAGATTCATACTTCACTCCTTTTTCATAATTTAATATAATATAGTTTATCATAGTATAGTTTAGTTGTCAATGTTATAAGCTTTTATCTATTTCATTCGTTTGTAAAAAACTTAACATATGTTCTGGTGATGAAACTGTATATGGGTCATCATCAGCACTCTCATTATTAATTCCTGGCTCTTCAAAAAACTCTTGTACTTCACCATCATTAATAATCGCTGAATATCTCCACGATCTCATACCAAATCCTTGAGCAGGTTTATTCACTAACATACCCATTGATCTCGTAAATGTACCACAACCGTCTGGTATCATCTTAACGTTTTCAATTTTTAAATCTCTAGCCCAAGCGTTCATAACAAACGCATCGTTTACAGATATACAATATACCTCATCAAAACCTTGGTCTTTAAATTTTGAATACAATTCATCATACATTGGCAATTGTTGTCCAGAACAAGTTGGCGTAAATGCGCCAGGTAAACTGAACAATATAACTTTTTTGTTTTTAAATAATTGGTTGGTATCTATATCTACCCATTCGCCGCCGATAAAAGTACAGCCGCCTTTTTCATCACTATCACCTATTCTATATTTAAATGTGTGATCTATAATATTCCACTTGTCCATAATAAAAACTCCTTAATAATTTAGACTCATTATATACGGAAAGCGCCAAGAAGTCAAGTCTTAGCGCTTTCTGTTTTTAATTTACTTTATCTGTATTGTTCTAGCTTTTTTGTGTTCTGGAATAATTCTTTCCATTGATACACTTAATAGGCCATCTTTTAACTGTGCGCCTTTGATTTCTACATCTTCAGCAATAGTAAAAGATTTAGTAAAGTTTCTTTTGGCGATACCTTTATGAAGCACACCCTCGTTTTCTTCAACCTCTTTTGTGTCTTTGTCTTTTACAGACTTGACAGTTAAGATACTATTCTCAAAAGATACATCTATGTCTTTCTTACCATAACCAGCAAGTGCTACTTGTATATCATAAGTGTATTTACCTGTCTTAATGATATTGTATGGTGGATAGTTAGGGACACTTATAGTATCCATTTGGTGGTCAAACATTCTTTCAAAGTTAGAAAAAATATCATCATACCCCACTGATAGTGGTCTTAATTGATTGAAAATTGAAATTGCTTTATTAGTCATTATAACTCCTTTTGTTAAGCAAGTTTATTTAAATAGAACCCATTATGGCGTTCTACATTTATTTATATAAGTACGATATTTTATTTGTCAACCCTACTTATAGAAATTCACTAGGCTGAGGATCCCTACCAGTTCCCTAGTGAATATCAATAAGTGGTACTTTGTTTTGTCAAGGAGGTAAAGTACCAAACATCACCTTTGTGCGACACCGATAAATTTTATCGGGTTTTTTTACGCCGTTAAGGTCTTACGAACGGCCCTAACAATAATATATATACATCAAGTTAGGCGCAAAAACTGTTTAATTAAAAGCCCCTTTGAAGTTTTAACTTCTTTTGTGCTTTCTTAAAGTTAGCAATACCTTCTTTTTTCTTACGTCTTTTACGTTCAGATGGTTTCTCATATACAGATTTTTCTTTTGCTAATCTAAAAATTCCTTCTTTTAAAACTTTCTTTTTAAGAACTCTCATTGCTTGTTCTAAATTTCCGTTTCTAACATCTATTTTAATACTCAATTTAACATACCTCCTTTCCTATAAGTGTAGATAAAGCGAGGGTGGACACTACGCCACCCTCTAGGACTACACTATGATTGATAGATTTAGTATCCAGATGAATCCTCATCTTTATCCGACTCACTATCATTGTCTTCGACTTGCGAATTGATGTCGGCATTTCTCTGGTCTTCCATAATGCTTTCAGCATTGGCGCCAGCGTCAACCTTCGTGTACAATTCTACAAACGAATTCTTTGTATCATCATCAAATCTATTAGTACACATTTGTATTGCTTTCATTTTGTTATCAAAGATAGCAAACGCTTGTGTGATATGTACTAGTCTTCTAGTTGAGATAATCTCATCAACACCACCATCAAAATATGTTTTTCTGATTACATCAGCCCAAGTAGTCAACTTGTCAATGAAGTCAGCATCTTTTTTACCAGCGGCATTTAGAGTATTAGTTAATATCTTTTTTTCAATCTTTGAAGTAGGATATGATTGCTCAAATGTAATTGGAAATCTTTCCAAAAACGCTTCGTTTAAAACATTAGTACCGATAAACTTACCGTCTTCGGAACCTTGACCCTTTGTATTCGCAGTAGCGATAACATTAAAGCCATTTTTTGGTTTAACGAATTTGTTAATCTTTTTAACAAAGACACCTGAACCCTCAAGGATAGGTTGTAAACACATAATCTTATTACTTGCCAAGTCAACCTCATCAAGTAAAAGAACAGCGCCTCTTTCCATCGCTTCAATTACAGGACCATTCTGCCATACAGTCTGGCCATCTTTTAATCTATAACCACCAAGTAGATCATCTTCATCTGTCTCAATAGTAATATTAACTCTGATCAATTCTTTTTTCAACTCGGCACACGCTTGGGTAACACCCATAGTTTTACCATTACCTGAAAGACCTGTAATAAACACAGGATAGAATTTATTTGATTTAACAATTTGTTTTACATCTGGATAGTTACCAAAACTTACAAAGATTGGGTCTTTTTTTGGAACAATATCACCGACTAAACTTGAAACAACATAAGCGGCTTCTGTCTTCTTATCTTCAACAGGCGCCTCCATAAGTTTTTCATTCTCGGTAGCTTTACCTTCAAGTGGTAATTTGTAAGTACCTCTGTCAACTTTGTACTTATCTGTCTTCAACCACGATGGGTTTTTTAATTTCTTTTTTGATACCAAAGCATTGATCTCAGCTCTAGTAAGAGTATCTGACTTGTAGTGTTTATACAAAACGGATACTTGTTCTTTTTGACTTGTGTTTAAGTCTATCATAGTGTTGTACTCCTTTTTTTTCATAGTTATTAATATATAATATCAGGATTATTTTGAATTGTCAACCCATTAAATTGCGTTGATATATCTATCTTATTCATTACGCAACCTCCTGAATAAATTGATTTAACAATATTCTACTAGCGATTCGCCCTTTCATTGACTTTTTAAATACTTTAGCGATACCAGCTGATTTCATATTATCATTAATAGAATTTAAATTTGTATTCTCAACAGCCATTTTTTTACCATTCAATAAAAAGTATTTACTGTAACCTACTTGTGGTACCTGAGCAAATCTATTTTTAGTCATTGACGATTTTATCTTGGCTCTTTTTAATTCTTTATCTTGGTAGTTTTTATAGTCACCAATAAAATTATCCATATCCCATGTTCTTAATTTTTTAGTAACAAAGAACCCGATAGTTGAAACACTATGTCTTTGTCTTAAAATATCTAATAGTAAACCTGTGTATTCGCCACTTCTATAAAAATGATTACTTTTAGGATTATTCATATAAGATTTTTTACCAATCTTAATAACTGGCGTAGCGCCGTGTTCCATATTTGATTTACCATCATCGCCCATAGTAGACCCGAAACACCAATTAGCGCCGCCGTCTGTAAGAGTAATCACGGACATTTTTTCAATCTTGTTTTTGTTTTTAAATATAGGTATCATTTCATTCAACGCAACAATTGCTTGATTTAACGGAGTAGAACCTAAGTAATACTCTGGAGGACAATTAAAATTATCGCCTTCCCATTGTCTATTAAAACCACTAGAATATCTTCCATCATAACTTAATGCCATACTCCAAACATACATTAACGACTCATCTAGTTTAGTTTTTTTCATTCTGTTATTAGCGATACAAACTAAATGACATTTGTCCATAATTGCGTCACCATATTTGTAAGTAAAAACTTCGCCACCTTGTTTACTTCTATCATTATTCCAACCTGATTCACCAATCTCACTTGTGAAGAAATAAACTTCATAAGGTATATTAACCTTTTGACAAAACCAAACTAAATTCATTAGTTGTTCTGTAGTCTGTTTAATACTATCACACATTGAACCAGACCAATCAAGTAACATCATCATACCGTGATTTTTAGCGTCAGGTAATATAGTCAATCTTTTGAATATATCATCACTAAATTTGTAATCTTTTAATTTAAGAGGGTCAATAGTACCTGTCTTATCCGTATTTGATCTCTTATAAGCAGTCGCCGCTTTTTTCATTTCAAACTCTTTAACAAGATACATTACTGTTTTCTTATTCTCATTTTTAAAATCTTTATAAGCACCTTTTAACCAATTGTAATATATCAAATCACTTGGATATTTTTTAGTACAATCTAATATATGCTTTCTCATATTATTTAAAAACTTATCATTAGAAACTATCATGTCATTTAATTTAACTTTTGGTAAAGTAAAATATGAATAACTTTTATCTTGGTCATGTAAACTTGACATTTTAGATTCCATATTCTCATTAGTAATTGAAACTAAAACACCTGGCGCAACACCTTTACCACCACCTTCTTTTGCTTCAGAATTTACAGCAGTCTGTTCTTCACTATCTTTTTTATCTTCGCCATTGTCTTTAGCTTCTTGACCTTGACCATTCTCACTAGACTCTTCACCATTTGATTCGTCTTCGCTCTCATCATCATTAAGATTGTAATTATCAGCGATTGCGTGTGTATCAAAATCAGGTAATTTTTTTAACTTCTCTACTTCTTTTTGTTGCCAATTCAATAATTGTTTAGCAAGGTCAACAACATCATCAAAAGTTTTCAATGCGTCAACCTTACTTAACCATTTATTATCAACAGAGGAGAAAGAAATCGGTAATCTTTTTGAAGACTTATAAAACAAGTTGATTTTATCAATCAACATTAATTCTTTGTTAAGGTCTTTACCTTGAGTACCAAAGAAGTTTTGTTTTTCTAGTATATCAAAACCATTTAAATAATTCTTAATAACACCTGGATATTGTTTTTGTATAATTCTATCTATTCTACAATCTTCTAATACATTTACATATGATCTTAAAGAGTCATCTTCTATCTTTGCCCAACCATCTGTTGGAGTATGTAAAGCGTGAGCGCATTCGTGTGCGATTAACATATCGTAAACATCACCTTTTTGATTTTTGAAAACTGGTAATGTTAAAACTCTATGTTTCGTATCAAACGAAGCGGTTTTAACTTTGTTATGTTGTACTTGAATATTCTCGGTAGCGATTAACTTTGCGAGAATCGACTTTGTGTCTAAATTGATTGTTTGTGTATCCATACTAGCTAATCTATCAGGTTGCAATTTAAAAGTCAACCCTATAAATTGCGTTGATATTACTAGTCTTTTTGGGGTATAATGTTCTTACTTTGTTCTTTTTAACACTTTTTCGTATATATTTGAGGCTAGATTCTTCATCATTAGGGGTGCAACCATTCTTCCGATTCGTTCAGCTTGTTTATCAAAACCACCCTCTAACTTGTAATCATCTGGTAATCCCATAATTCTTTTTAATTCTTTTATAGTAAACTTACGATTCTTATTATAATGAAATACACCTGATACACTCATTTGTTGTCCTCTTTGTGTTAATGTTGGACAAGGTAAATCAGCGGCAGGTCTTATCATGTTAAACATGGATTTTTTATAGTTAATATCTACAAAGTAATACTCTTTATCAGTATCCCATTCATAGTGTTTTACATCTGTTTTCATTAACTGATCTATTGTAGTATTTGCATTTGATACTACTGGCTTCGCATTTTTCTCTTGGAAACCCATCGCTTTGTATTCTTCCCATTTATCTTTTGGAATAATTCGTATTTCATTTTCACTAGGTTTAACGTGTTTCTTTGGATTGAAAGGTAATATCTCTACCCATTTTTTTTGAAAGCCACCTTGTACATAATCCAGTAATTCTTTTTCTTCTTCTTCTGTATTTTGTATATCTTCAATTGATTCTTTTAGTGATATTTGTTTATCATATGGTAATGGATATACTTCGTTTTCCATAGTCATAAAGTTTAATCCTGCCTTGTCCATTATATCATTTCTTACAGCAACAAAGAAACATCTTTGTCTTCCTTGAGGTGTACCGTAGTTTGCGGCATTCAATACTTTACCAACTGCTTCATACCCTAGTTTACCAAACTCATTAACTATTCTATTAAAGTATTCTTTTGCTTCACCCATTGTAATACCTGCAACATTTTCACCAATTACTACTTTAGGCATTATCTCGCCTGTGATTCGTGTAAACTCAAAAAATAAGTCTTCTATATTTTCTACTTGTTTCCCATCTGAATATGTCTTGGTTTGATCCCAACCCTTTTCTCTTTTACCAGCAACACTAAACGCTGAACATGGTGGACTACCATCTAGTATATCTAACTCACCTTTTTGTATACCAGCGGCTTTTAAAAAGTCTTCACCTTTTAGTTTCTTTATATCATCTAATAATATTGGTGTATTTGGATAATTTGATTTATATGTTTCTTGTGCTGATTCGACAAACTCATTTACACATAATATCTTTCCACCTGCTAATCTATAACCCGTAGAAGAACCACCACCTCCAGCAAAAGTAGAGATGACAGTAAAGAGTTCTTTATTAGAGTTATTAATAACATCTTTTAAATAATATGGTTTAAACATAATGTAATAGTATCAGGTTTATCTTAAAATGTCAATGTCACTTTCGGTTTATATTACAACCTATAGCCCCTGCTATAACATATCTCATATTATTTTCTTTACCTATCTGTGGTGAGTGTAATATATCAGAATTAAAAAATATCCAAGTAAATTTTTTAGGTTTTGTAATCATGGTATAATGATTTGTTTCAAATTCTGTGCCTAAAGTTGTATCAGATAGATACATAATAAAAGATACATCTTTGTCTGAATTTCTTAAATTATGATGGTGCCAAAGATGTTCATTTGAACCTGTGTTTTTTATTGCCCAACATTTTAAATATGTAATGTTTAATTTATCTTCTTTAACAAACATTTTAAATTTATCAAACATATCATTTCTAACAATATCAATAAACTTATCATTTACATGCAACAAATTAGGGTCTGTTTGCTCTTTTGGATGGATACAATTGGGATAATTATTACAACACCTATTATTTAAAACATAATTATCAATATATTTTATTAAATAATTTATACAATTTTGGTCTATTTTATGGTCTACATCATAAAAACTAATCATTTGATTACCTCTATCTCTGATAACGTATTTTTTCATTAGACAAATCTAATTGTCTATAAAAAGCATAATCGTTAACTTTAAGTCTAGCCATTTAAATCTTTTTCTATAACTTTAGCATTTGGATCTTTTTTCATAATATCCATCATCTTTTCAGCTTTATCATAGGCTCTCTTTAACTTGAATTTTGATGCTTTATCTGTAAAGTTTAAACCTATTGTATGGTCATATTCGTGTTGAAAGATACGACTAAACATACCGTCTAAATGGCCTTCTTGTAAATTACCATCTATGTCTTCATATTTAACTACAACTTTTCTTGGTCTAGTTATAGATAAAAATACAAAGGGAAACGTTAAACAACCCTCTTTCATCACTACAGTTTCTTCACTACTTGATATAATCATAGGATTAAAACAAGCCATTTTTAAACCGTTTTCTAATTGTGGGTGATCTCCTAGTACAAACATATTAAAAGGCAAACCAACTTGATTACAAGTTAATCCTATACCTCCATATTTTTTCATTGTAGTAAACATAGCTTCACTTAGCTCTTTACGGTCTTTAAAGCCTTCTTCTTTTAACATATCATCATTAAAAGGTGCGATTGCTGATTGTACTCTTGGATCTGTTGGTGGTATTAACTTTATTTCTTTAGACATATTGTAACCTCGTAAAATTATGTTCTTTGTCGAATTTAATAATATTGGTGAATTTATCAAATAATATATCTCCTTTGTGTGAGATAATAAAAATGTTTTGATTATCCATTTTTCTGACTATTTTAAAAAAGTCATCTGTTCCTTGACCATCTAAACTACTATCAAATATTTCATCAAGGACCATCAAGTTTGTATTGGCACTATTTTTCATCTTAGCAATAGTACGCCATGTAAATACTAATGCCAAATCTATTCTCATCTTTTCACCTTCGCTAAAACTATTATAATCAAATACATCTCTATGTCTGCTCTTTACAGTTTCATTAAACTCCTCATCTAAATGAAAGTTAATAAAGAAGTCCATAGATTGTAAATATTGATTTATAAGAGTATTCATAATAGGTAGATACTTTTTAATAATCTTTGCCTTAGCACCTTTATCTGATAATACTTCTCTTATAACATCAAGGTATTTTTTTTCTTCTGATATTTTAGATAGCTCAAGTTTTGTTTCTTGTAATTGTGTTTTTAGTAATTCTAATTTAGTTTCTAAACTCTTTGTATCTTCTTCTTTACCCTCTAATAATAATATCTCATTATGTAAACTATCACTAAATTTATTTATTTCATTAATAGAAGTATTAAGTTTAGACATTTCAATATTAATATCATACATCTTTTCGGATATTTTGTTAAAATCTGTTATCTTGTTTTCTACTTTTGATATTTCTGTTACTAAGTCTTTCATACCATCATTTAAAGTTACAAGTTTTTTCTTTTCATAATCAATTTTTTCATCTCTAAACTCTGGTTGTATTTTTTGGGTACAAGTAGGACAGTTATCGTTTTCTTCAAAAAACTTTAAATTCTTTTGGTGTGTATCTAAATTTTGTTCTATTTTTGTTTCTAGTTTTTCTAATTGTTTTAATTTACTATCTTCTTTTTGTTTATTAGCAATTGTAATACTTAATTGATTATATTCTTCATTTAACTTTTGCGTTTTTCTTAAATACTGTTCTTTAGCATCATTGTTTTGTTGTAACTTACTATTCTTAATATCAATATCACCTATGCTTCTATTCTTTAAATCTTCAAAATGTTTTGATTCTAACTCATACTTTGAATCGATTAGATCACATTGATGTCTAGCTTCAATTATTTTTTTTCCTAAATCTGTTTGTTGATTTCTTGTAAGTATATCCATGTGTGATAATACTCTTATGTCTAATATTTCTTCAACAACTTCTCGTCTATGTCTTGGACGCATTTGCATAAAAGGTTGATATGATGAAGAACCTAAAACAGCAATTTGTTTAAATGCTCTATAATTTAATCTTAATATTTGATCTTCCAATACATTTTGATAATCAATACTTGAAGCGTCTTGGTTAAGTAATACACCATCGCTATAAATTTCAAATATATTTGGCTTTATACCTCTTATGATTTTGAACATCTTTGTTCCTATTTGAAACTCTAACTCAACAACAGTATCACCATTATTAATAGTATTTACTATCTGTTCTTTTTTAATTAATCTAAAAGGTCTATTGAATAAAGCAAAACATAAAGCATCTAACATAGTTGATTTACCAGAGCCATTAGCACCAATCATTAATGTTAATTGTGATTTTCTCAAATCAATTTCAACAAATGTATTACCAGTTGAAAGAAAGTTCTTCCATTTTATACTCTTAAATAAAATCATTTTTCAATTGCTTCTGTAAATAATTCTTTTACTGCTTTTTTAAGTTTACTCTTATCTAAATCTGTATCAATTTGTTCTACATAGTTACCTAAAAATGTAAGAGTATCTTCACCTTCTTCAAGTATATTCTCTTTTACACTAGCAGTTATATCACTATTTAAATCTTCTATAATATTAACTTCGTGTGTATTAATTGTGTTATGTAATCTATCCACTAACTTGTTAAACATTTCTTCATTTGTTTTATTAGTAACAAATACTTTTACAAAGCAATTTTCAAAATGTGATAAATCTCTTTTACTATAATCTTCGTCTTTATCGTTGTAAATAAGTTTCTTATGTATTCTAATTGGATTTGGTATTCTTGTTAGTTCTCTTGTATCTGTATCAAAGACATGAAAACCTTTTGGACATTTATAATCTGACCAAGTAATTTCATATTGAGCACCACAATAATATATCTGTCCATCATCTGATTTCTTATGAAAGTGACCAGAGATAACTTTTTCAAATCGTTTAAACATTGATTTGTCTAAACCTTGATTGTTAAAAGCACCATTGTGCATTTCAAATCCTTTAATCTCTAAATGACCCATAGCAATTTGAGCTTTACTATTTTCTATTTCTTTAATAGAGTGTTCGTAATTTTCATCACAAATCCAAGGTATAAACAATATATCTAATCCACCAAGATTTACAGTTTGAGCTTTATCATAAATCCAAGGTTCGTGTTTACCATCATATGTTGTACACAATTCTGTAATGGCATTCACTTCATTTGTGTTCTTATAATAAGTGTCATGGTTTCCTAATATGATATGAGTATCAATACCTTCTTCCCATAGTCTTTTCATAAACTGCTGTCTAAATGTATGTGCTGTTTTAAAGTTAATAAACTTTCTTCTATCAACAACATCTCCTAAGTGAACAAAAGTTGTTATATTATTTTCTTTAAGATATGGAAAAAATATCTCGTTATAGAATCTCATAAAGTATTCTAAAAACGCAGGACTATCATTTCTTGCACCAAAGTGCGTATCATTTAACAAAGCAATTCGCATAATTAATTAAAAAAGTTTAGAGTAGATGTAGCTTTCTTTTTTTTCTTTTTAACTTTAGTAACCTTTTTCACAGGTTCTTCCATCTTTATATTTTTTTGTAAAAATTCTCTAAATTGATTTTTAAACTCACCATCTTCTCCGGGTTGTAAAGTCATATCGTCATAGTTGTTATCCATAATTAATCTATGTTTGATTGTAACTTGTTTTTTTTCTTTTTGTATTCTTCTTATAAAGGCGTAGTAAATTATTTGAGTAAAGTATGCAAAAGGATTACTTGATTTTGCTGGATCAAAATTATCCAAATACTGTAAACAGTTTTCAATTCCATCACTAACCATATCATCTTTAAATGTATAATTTATAAAGTTAGGTCTATATGATAAGTGATTTGCAATCTTTAAAAAACAACTTCCAATATAATCAGATACTGGTGGTTTTTCTTTCTTTTCTTTTAATGCTTTTTTAACTTCTTTTTTATAGACTTTCATCGCCTCTAAAAAATCTTTGTTATTTACGTAATGTTCTTTTTTTGCTGCCATGATGTTAATATACTATACTTTCTTCTTTTTGTCAATGTTCATACCAATATTTTCTTCCAATAATTCTACTACAACTGCTTCCGCTTTTCCATGATAATCATACTTTGTGTCGTAGTATTTCCAAATTTTTTTTTCAAGTTGCTTAGGAGTGCCAGTAAAGAAATCAGTAATTTCACAATATTTCATTGAGTTTTCACTACTATATGTTATCTTTAATTTATATAAATCTTTCATATCAATCAGCGTTGACTTTTCACTAAAAATGTTTATAATAGAGCGTGTTGAGCGATGATAGAGAATAGAGTCTATTAGTGTATAGTTTTATTGGGAATATCATAATCATCATCTTCAAATTCTTCATCAAATATTTCATTAATTTCTCTGTTCTGGCTATCGGTTAACCGTTTTCTTTCAAACTGATTATCCTTTAATATTTTATCGGGAATAGAATAATCTTTTATTACATTAAAGTAGCTTTTCATCATATCGTCATTGGCATTAGATATAGACATTATTTTGTCTTTAGGAATAGTAATAATTTGGTCAGCTGTGTATGCAGCCCACTTAATAAGTGCTACATAATCTTTTATTCCAGCTGATGTTAGTTGTGGAACATACTTAATCTGTAATGGTTTTTCTAATCTCAACAATGGCGATTTCTCACCAAGTTGCTTTTTAGATAATACACAAACCACATCATCACCATTGATGAGTTTGATTATTTTTATAGGACTAACTTTTTGTTCCATTTGTTAACTCCACGTTATGGATTTCATATTCAAAGTCTTCTTCATTGTAAATATTTATACGTTGCTTAAAGTGCTGTAATGTGTAATTCTCTTTACCATTATGTGATATGTCATCAGCTATATCATATAAAGTGGCTGAAGAATTATTATCTTTTAACCTAAGGCCACGACCAATAGATTGTAAATTTCTAATACGAGATTTGCTAGGGGAACTGAAAATAATGTTGTGAAGATTCCTAATATTAATCCCAGTGGAAAAGACACCATAGCTAGCAATAATGATAGCGTTATCGGACTTCTCTGTAATAGCTCTAATATCTTCCCTAACATCAGCCTCTACTCCTCCGTGAACATAAAACACTTTCCTATCCTGTGCTTTATCTTCAATTAATTCTTTAAGAATCTTACCGTGCTTTTCAACGTACTGAAATAAACATAAAGAATTGCCTTGTAAAGAAAGACAAAGATTCCTTATATATTTATTTCTTTTTTCATTAGAAACCAAATAATCCATTTCTTCTTGGTACGATTTATCTTTTAAAAAATCACGAGCACTCTTATCGTGTTGTAATACTAAACACATTATTTTTAAATCGGCTAATTGGTTTTTCTTTTGAAGTTCACTTGTAGATACTACTTTATTAACCGTACCAAATAAACCCTCTAATACAAGTTTATGTGTTTTAGTTCCATCTAAAGTACCAGTTAGTCCTATTCGATATTTACATTTTTCAAGTTTAGTCATTAGTTTAGTTAATGACATAGCTTTAAATAGATGAGCTTCATCACCAATTATCATACCAAATTGTTCAAACCATTTTTTAGGTAAATTATAAACTGATTGCCAAGTAGATATAATAACTCTTTTATTAGTTTCTTTTTCATGTCCGGAATATATTCTGTGCACATTTCTCTCACTATTATAACCATAGTCTTTGAAATCTTTAAACAACTGTTCTACTAGCGATGTAGTAGGTACGATAATTAAAATCTTATCTTGTTTAGTATCTTTAAGTCTTAATAAATTAAAGATTAGCATAAGATAAACTATAAGTGACTTACCAGAGGCTGTGGGTGATACCAATAAACATCTATCTTTTTGTACCGAATACTTAAATGCTTCTCTTTGATAATCTCTTACTTCAAATGGTAATTTTAACGCTTTAATTAAATTATCTAATTTATTGTCATCTACGACAGTTTCTTTGATTTTTGTACCATCTACTACGTGTACATCATTGTTCCGGCACCAATCAAGTATATACGGATATAAACCGGCATATATTTGTCCTGTAGCATACGAGAATAGTCTTATCTTTCCATCCCAAACTCTATTACGATATTGAGGCATAAACTTATAACCTGGTACCTCAAACGTAAAAAACTCTCCAAGTTCTCTACGAATATCAGCGTCAGCTTCTATTTTAAGATATACTTCGTTTTTCTTATCTATGATTAAATATCTGGTTGTTGTCATTATACAAAAGATTTTCCTACAACCCAACCAACTAATACTTTTCTAGTACCAGAAGTAATAGGGTGTACTTTGTGCCATATATGTGATGGAAAAACAATCATAGTCCCTTGTTTAAATACTTTTCTAAATCTAAAATATTTGTTTTTATTATGGTATGGGTGAGGTACACAGATTTCAAAATCGCCACCAGTATAATTATTGTTTAATGTTTCATCATCATTTAAACATATAGTAAAACTTAATTTTCTTATTAAATTATTTTTATACGGTTTTGTATGGCTATCAATATGAAAATCATAAAAGTTTTGTAAACTATAACTTGTATATTGTAACGGCTCCAATTCTGTAAGTGAAAAATTCCATTGTGTCTTTTCATTAATAGACTTTATTGTATTAAATATTTGTGTAGAAAGTTTTTCATCTTTAATCCAAGATACATAAGATTTTCTATTAACCTGATTACCGTCAGCAATCTTAGCCAATTCTAATTTCTTTTGTCCACCAATCTTCATTATATCTTCACAAAATGATTGTGTGAAAGCTTTTTCTTTTATAAAATGAACAGAATTTAAAAACATTTTATTAATATCCGTATTCAATCCAACCTGCAATAACATATTTGTCGTTAGACAAAGGAGGATTACCTCTGTGAACGTGTGTGTATTGTGTAGGCCAAAGTAATAAAGTATTTTTTTCAGGTTTGAATCTACACTTTTGATATAAAAATTCTGTTTCTCCGCCCTCGTTCACATCATTAAGATAAACCATAAAAGCTAGTATTCTATTTCTTGCTTTCATCTCAGCATTTTCACAATGCCAAAAATGATAGCCTTCACCTATTTTAGTTTTTTGTATTTTAACTTCTAGTATGTTGTGTGTTGCTAATTTTTTTAGATAAGAATATTTTTGAACATACAAAGGATATACTTCTTTAAAAAACAAATCTATAAAAGGTTTGTTGTTATAAGTCATTGCAACATTAGTGTCTCTTATAGTATAAATTGAGTTATCAGATACCAACATTTCATCTTTTTTTCTTGGATACACTGCACCATGTTGTTCACACTTATTAAAGAAATTTATATAATATTCTATCAAATTGTTTGGTAAAAAGTTTTTAAATATTCCTATATGGTCATCTCTAATTAAAAATTCTTTGTTCATTAAATCGCTCCACTAGTAAACTTACGCCAATCAATAGCATTTTTAATAGTAAAACCACGGTTTGAAATTTGTCTAATTGTTCTGTCTAAAAAATCTACTGTTGTTTGTATGTAATCTACTTTTTGTTTTAATTTTTGTAATTCAATATCTGATTCTAAATATTTGTCAACATCTGTTTTAAGTAATTTAAAAGAAAAAGGTTTTTGAGCATAAACACTTGGATCTGCTTTACCAGTATAGTATTCCCACTTTTCTCTTTTTAGTATATTGTATTCTGTTTCACTTCTACTTAACATCAACTTATACTTTGTTAAGTGTTTTAAATATTGATTGTGTAGTTGAGGTGTTTTTAATGATTCTAAATCAAGTTCAGTATCATTTATTTTAAGGTCTTTGTCAGCTTGTTGTTGCAGTTCTTCTAATGTCATATTCACTCCTTATTATATAGTATATATATAGTATATCACAAAAACCCTATTATGTAAAGTTTATGATGTAGTTACGCTTGTCGTTGAAGCACCAGTATTCGCAAAATCATATATTGTATAATTAAATGATACTGTTGCCGTTAAATAATCAACATCAGCGGCTTGTTGATTATATTGTAGTCCTGTCAATCCTGTTGGATAAACATCTCTAAATCTTATTTCTAATTGAGAATTATTTTTACTTGATAGTACAGTCAAAGTAGCATCTGAATAAGTACCACCAGTGTTCGCAGCACCATATTTTACTTTACCAATCTCTGTACTTACAGCTGTAGTTTTCGCAGGAAATCTATCATTACCAGCTGCTGCTAAATTTCTAAATTCGGAATAGTCACGTGGAAATCCTAATCCAACTAGCCAACCATGTATCTCTTGGAAGTTCTCTAAATTCTCATCTACTAAAAAAGTCATTTGTAAAGGTTCATATGTCAAATGATCTCCAGGTAAAGGAATAGATTTCAAAGGTGTTTCTTGGGTCATACTCCCCCCTAAGGTAATACCAGGAACGTTAACAGCCGTACAAAAGTATTCTACTTTGGGTAACTTGATGATACTAAACTTAAACTGCGTTGGTGACGCATAATCTAATTTAGTTGGTTGACGTGATAATGAGTTTATAGTCGTCATAATATTATTTATATGTTATTTAGGAAGTGTTCCTGACTCACCTAGTTTCTCTAAAGCATCTACAATTGTACTCACACCCACATCATCTTTTTTACAAGGTTTTTCTTCAGTAGATACTTGTAGTTCTTCGCATACAGGTATGTCTTGTTGTTTTACTTCTTCTTCACACGCATTTGCCATCGTAAATGTCACTAACATTATTAGTACAATTACAAATATGTAAAGATATTGAATTAGAATTTTCTTCATGTTAGTATTTATAACGCTTAAAAAAGGCAAAAAAAGAGGCGCCGAAGCGCCTCTCTTAAATTTACTAAAAAGTAAAGCCTACATGATATTTGCGACTTTGACTCTTCTGTAGTATCTGTTTGAGTTAGCTGAACCAGCATCGTTCACAGCAGAAACAGCACCTGAAGCGGCACCAGTTTGTGCGAAAGGATTAGCAACAAGACCATATCTCGTTTTAAATCCGATCTTAGGTTGGAACGTATCCTGACCAACGGCTCTTACCATTTGAAGTGGCACATATGGACAATAGAACATACCTGCATCGTAAGGTGAAGTTCCTTTGTATCCTACTACGAAATACTGCGCTGCAGAATTGTTCGCACTGTATGGATCAATGTACACTTTAAATCTACCATTTAATACACCAGCAAAAGTATTACCAGTATCGTCAACAGTTAGATTGTTGTTAAGAGCTGGGTTGTAATCTAATACACCAGCCATTTGTAATGCAGAAGCTACATCAGAAGAAGTAATAAGGATATTTCCTTTTCCTCTTCTTGTTCTTACTGCGATTGCGTTTGCTTCTCTTTCAACTTGGAACATAAGACCTTTGAATCTCTCAACTGACCATCTTCCGTTTGAGTCTGTATCTAAATCAAATACACCCTCAGTAGTTGTGTTTACTGTACCCGAGTTAGCAGATGCACCTTTTTCAGCGTTGATGTAGATAGTTCTTACAACTTCTCTGTTGATTTCCGCAAGGATCTCAGCAGATAGAATGTTTGCAAGTTCTGTCTCAGCATCTAAACCGTGGATTGCTTTTAAGTCTTGAGCAAGTTCCATAGTGTATTCAGCTTTAAGAGCTCTTGATCTAGCAGTTACTGTAGATTTCTCAATTGAGAAAGCCATTTCAGCAAATGCGTTACTACCAGTATCTCCTAATGCTTCAGCAGTACCAGTTGACATACCTTCGAACTTGTTGTATGCACCAGCAGGTGAGTCATTTAGAACACTTGGGTTTGTACCAGCTTGAGCAGCATCTGGAGTTTGACCAACAGTTGAATCACCAGCAGCGTTTCTGCTTGAAAATTCAGTATCTGCTTCGTCAAACATAGCTTCTGCGCCAGTTTGTGAAGTGTATCTGCTTCTCATTGCGAAGATAAGTCCAGTTGGACCAGTCATTGGTTGTACACCAGCGATATCGTAAGCGATAAGATTAGGCATTGCTCTTCTTACTAGTGAAATAAGGATTGGATCCCAATTCGCTACTGAAGAACCAGTTGCGTTAGCAGGCGCTGCTTCGTTTAAGAAAGCTGCGTCTTCTTTTTGTGCTCTTTCTTGGTTTTCCAAGATAGTAGCTGTAACGGCACGTCTGTAAGAATCACCGATTTTTGGTAAATCAGGATGCTCTAGGACTGGCTGCCATTTTTTTTCGTAAGTTTCAGATAAATACATTATCGTTCTCTCCCTATATTGTTATTTGACAATTTTAATGTCTTTTGTTTTACTTATAGCGGCAGTATAAGCAGCCATGCTATTCGTTAGATCAACTGGATCAGTTGAACCATTGCTCGCCACTACATCATCTATATCATCAGATTTTGCTTCTTTTTTTCCAAAGTAACTTTCTTTAATAGTAGATACTTTAGTTTTGAAGTCTTCCTCGTTTGAAAACTCAACTTCTTCAGCAAGTTTGTTAAACTTCTCTTTAGCAGTGTCAGCTAAATCAGAAGACGCCTCATCAATGATGTCTTGTCTTTTTAATTCGCCTACTACTTTGTTCTGTTCAACATTCTTTTCGATTTGTTCATTAAGTTTTTTCTCAAGGTCTTCGATTTTAGAAGCTTGATCTTCTAGCACATTATATTTTTCATCTGGAACGTCAATGTAATGATCTTCAAATAGTTTTTTAAGACCACTTATGAAGTCCTCAGCAATTTCGCCTTTAATACCACGCTCGATTGCTATTTTGTTTTCTTGCATCCATTCTTCTACAACGTAGTTTAGATACGAGTCAACTTTTTCTACCAATTCCGCTTTTGTAGTATCAAGTTCTTCTTTCAATTTTTCTTCATAACCAGCTTTTAACTTCATCTTAGCTTCTTTAACTTTTGAGTTAACAGCAGCTTCGAATATAGTTGCAGCTTTCGCTTTGAAGTCCTCAGATAAGTCTTCGTCTTTAGTTAAAGCTTCAACGTCTGCAGATACGTCAATAGTGTCTTCATCAGACTCTTCTTTCATATCTTTTTTCTTTTCGTCTTCATGTGACATCTCTTTTTTATCTTGCGATTTTTTAAGAGCGTCTAGAGCTGCTTTTGGCATCTCACCTTCTTTAACTTCAGATTTCTTCTCATCTGCCTTATCGGCTTCTTCTTCCTCTTTCAACTTAGGCATTGCGTCAGCAGAACCTTGAGCTTTTTGTTGAGGATCACCAGAAACCGGACTGATTTTTTTTGATGCGTCTGGATTGCTATCTGTTGGTTTTACAACCGCAGAACCTAAGTCCTCAGCACTACCAATAGACTTCATTGGTTCTGCTGCAGCAGCATTCTTTTTAGGAGCGTCAGCCATAGGATTAGCTGATGCTTCTCCGATAACTTCTGCTTCAATCGCCTCAATATTTTTTTGTTCGGCCATTAGAAATCTCCTTTTTTGATTTATAAACGTTTATAAATTTCCTTTGTATCAGATATTTATAATATTAAAGTTTTGTAAGAAATGATTTGAAGACGTTTAGTTTTTTTTCCTCTAAAACACTTCGTTTTGCCTCTTGGATTTGTCTTTTCCATTCTTCTAAATCAACTTGTTTTAGAACACCATTGTCCCAAACCCACTCTCTACTCTCCATAATACCCTCTACGAAGGCGTCAGGGGCCGATGGATCAGCAACAATATCTGCCGCTGTGGCTAGATAAAAGTCATCTTTTACAAAGTTAATACCATTCCTACTGACTATGGAACCCATACCTCTACTTGAAACTCCAAGTTGAGCTCCCTCATCAATAAGACCTTTTACAATCTTACCGTAAGGTGTGTCCATAATCTTAGCTTCACCAATAAAATTATCCCCATCAGCTGTCAATGATTTTACCATATGACATACTCTTTCAAGGTTAACTGTTGGTCCGTCAGGGTGTCCTAACTCTCCAAAAGCTCTATTTTTATTGATAAATTCTTTTGTATATCTATTCACTTCTCTAACCATGATTTCTCTAGGATAGACTCTTCCATTTCTATTTTTGATATTTGATTGTAAGAATACGCCTTTGATTTTGTATTCTTTCTTGCCGTTATTTTCTTCTATAAGATATTCGGCGTTTGTGACTTCTTCTGAAATTAGTTTCATAAATTCTCTCTCTTTGTAATATTTATAAACTTTTTTACCTAAACTCTATAACTATTGAGTAATTATCACCACTTACAAAATTCTTTGTAGATAGTAAAACATCACCTGTAGGTGTTGTAGAATTGTTTATAATTTCGTTTCCAGCAGTTCTTAAACCCCAATAACCGTTACCAGATAAGAATAAAGCAGTGGCATTTGTAACACCATCCCATACAATCTCTACACCTGATTTATTACTATTAGTATTAATTGAATACCAGATTTTACTAATTTTTCTATTACCATCTTGTGTCATAAAAGTTGTTTCTGAAGCGTCAACTTTTCTAACTAAAGTTTCACCGGTTCCGTCTGATATATTTGTTATTTTAGTTACAAATTTAACACCAGATGTATCTGAAATAGTTTGTGTTGTTACTGTATCTGCCATTAGTTATATCCTGTTTCTTTATGTGTTTCTATTACAACATTATATTTTGTTACATTAGAGTCACTTGATAGAAGTACATCTCCTATCGTATCTTTTAATTTTTCTTCAGTAGGTTTCAATCCGTAATTACCACGACCTGATAACACTACTTGTTTTTCTGTGTCATTTTTAAAAAACACAGTTACGTTTCCGGTTCCTTGTATCTCATAAACGATATTCGCTATAGATACTTTGGGTTCACTAGAAGCGTTGTTTGAATTTACAACGTCAACCAAAGTTTGTTCTTCTTCACTTCCGATACCATTTGAGTTAACAATGATATGAAAATCATTATCAACCAACTTTGTAGTTGATATTGTCATAATTAGCTTCTCGGTGAACCTACAGCAGCGGCATGACCATCAGCCATAGTTAACTTGTCGCCTGGTGCTTTTTCAATAATTGCTGTATCTCCAGCAGCGTGTAAATAAACTTCACCTAAAACAGTACTGTCTTCACTCGTCACAGTAACTGTTTGTGTAGCGCCTGTTGCAACAAGTCTAACAAATTGAGCTCTGTCAATATTGTTTTGAGATGGGTTGTTTATAATACTACCCTTTACTATAAATGTTGACATTTATTTTTCTCCTAATTGTTCTATTACTTCGTTATCAAAGTATTCATAAAATTTTTCTATACCAATATTATGAAATTCTGCTACTTGTGTTATAGCATTTTCAAATCTATCAATAATACTATCTGTTTCATTTTCAAGTAGTTTAAATACATCATTAATTGCTTCTTTCATCAATGGTGACAACTCATTAAAGACTTTCGAATTTATCAAAGTTTTTTCTTTAATTATTCTACTCACCTGCATTATCAGTACCACCTGTAAGATCAAGTTGAGCTTGACCATCAGTCGCTGATGTTACACTTCCGTCAGCATTAAATGTTCCTGGATCAGCAATAACTGGTTTTGGATCACTGTGAGGTTCTGCTTGTCCATTAAACATAGAATTTGCTACATCTTTTCTATGATTATCTAAAGCGTCACCAACTTTCATTCTTAATGCATCTTTAAATGCATCACCAGCAGCAGCGTTATCTCCGTTTGCAATTTGATCTATAAAACTTTTAACTTCTTCACTCATATATTCTCCTATTGTATGTTCTCATCACTATTTGTTATTTGAGCTGTTGGGTCTTGGATAATTCCATCTTTAATTTCTTGTTTAATTTGGTTATCCATTTCTTCAACTTCTCTAGCGTTTTGTTTTAGTATGTTTTTTCTGATATAATCAACTGAAAAGAACTTACCTATATATTCTCTCATTTCGTTTGCAAGAGCTATTCTTTCTCTTAACAATTCAGTTTGTTTTAGTTCAGCAAAATGTCCATCTTGTAAAAAATCGTATTGTAAAGAATCTCTAACACTATACCAATCTTCTTCTGCTATGATACCTTTCAATACTAATTGTGTTCTTAAAATATCATTAAACAGTTCAGTAAATTTCTTTCTTAATCTTTGAACAAATTTAGTAAATTTTAATTCATCTCTAGTAATCTCTGAAGCTCTACCAAGATTAAATCCTTGACTTGCTTCTAATCTACTTGTAGGAACATTTAAAGAACGATATAACTTCGCTCTAAAATATTCTATATCAGTAATCTCTCCTAGATTTTGACCACCAGGCAAAGTAGTAATATCAGTACCTCTTCCACCCTCTCTACTTGGTAACCAGAAGTCTTCCAACATTGACATATAATTTCTGTCATCTCTTATTTCTCCTGTGTTTGCATCATAGACAAGTTTGTTTCTATATCTTGCCATTACATCTCTTAAATATTGTTCAGCTTTTACTTTTGGTAAATTACCAACATCTATTTTAAAGATTCTTCTTTCAGGCGCTCTTGCGATACGGTAAATTACTGCTGCGTCTTCAATCATTCTTAATTGGTTAACAGGTTTAATCGCCTTATGTAAATACGACAACACCATGTTTTTATTCTGATCAATTAATCCCGATGCGCAGAATGCAATTGTATCTGGCGCTATTTTAAGTCCAGCTGTACCAGTTGTACCTGATAAACCTCTTTCGTTGTATAAAAAGTATTCAATAAATTCATCTACAACTGCTAGACTATTAAGAGCTGATGGACTAGCCACGTCAGGTCTTTTTTTTCTAATCTCTCTAATTTTTTTAATTTTACGAGGGTCGATATACTTTAATTCAGTAATACCTTTTTTAGGACTTTCTCTATCAATAATTTTATGATAATATATTCTTCCATCAACATACCATCTTCTAAAAATGTCGTGTCCTTTTGTGTTGAAGTTTAATAACTTTAATACTTCTACGAATTCGTCTTCTATTTTTCTTCTTACTTCTTTTCCATAAGGTAAATCTGTTAGATTAATCCTTACGGCATCTTTCAACTCATTAGCAACAATAGCTTCATTGACAATATCTTCTATCGCCATGTCGCATTCCGGGTGTATTGCTATTTCTCTGTATCTTCGTATAAGGTCCTGCTCTGTCTTCGCAGTGCCTTCCATATCCATATATGAACCTAAAAAACCACCTGCCGCAACTGTTTGCGTTCCGTCATCTGCCTGACTTGTGGTGAAGCTCTGTTTTGGATCAGCTTTTGCTTTAAGCTTTGTTATACTAAATCCGAATAATTCCGCCATAATAATCTCCTTGTACTACTACTTATAATGGTTTTAAAAAGGGGGCTTCAATGAAGAAACCCCCTTTTTAATATTAAGTTGTAGTATTTGTTTCAAAGTATTGGTACTCAAACGTAACTTCAAATTGTTCAATAGCACCTTGTTCTTCGTAGTCCAAAGCGATACCACCAATTGTAGTTGGGAAAGCACCTCTCAATGTATATGATTTAATAGTATTACCGTTTCTGTCTAAATGATCGACAAAAGCATCCACTTGATAGTCAACAGGATTTGTTAATCCTTCGTTATCAGTCATATTATTGATACCATTCTGCCATCTTTCGAAAGCATTTCTTAATTTAAAGTTAGTATCATTATATACTGTAAGTGACCAACTAGGGATAGTTCTGTCTCCAGCAATTTTTACAGCTCTTCCTCTAAACGGAACTGCGATGTTCGCAACTTCCATAGATGGAATAGATGTAGCTCTTGCCAAAAACGCTAGGTCTTCTATTTCTCCGCCAACTTGTGCGTAACCAGGGAAAGGCATTGTTACCTTAAACTGATTGGCTCTTGCGCCGCCGCCAGCAAGTTTAGCTTTGAAGTCGTTAATATTGGGCATGTTTTATTTCTCCTTTATTAACCAGCAACTTCGTCAAAGCTGACGCCAGTTCTAGTAGCGACAAATGATAGAGTGATAAAGTTGATTGATCTTGTTGGTTTAACAAAGATTTCAGCTTTAAATTCATTTCTATCAATGACATCGCCTGTGTTGTTAGTTTCATCACATACTACTAAAAAGTCTGTGATCCCACGTCTTCCTTGAACTTCACGTAAGAATGGTTCTACGATATTTCTAAAGTTCGCTCTTGTGAATTCATCATTGAACTCAAACAATTGGAATTTAGAAGCTGTAGAGATAGCCTTTTCTAAAGTAATGAAAAGTCTTCTTACATTGATTCTGTCAAACGCAGATGGTGAAGATAATCCAGTTTTGTCACCAAAAAGAATTGTACCTTGTCCTGGAAAAGTAGCCACTGGGTTAACTCTCTTAGGATATAGTTGATCTCTTTGTGCTTTAGTTGGATTGTAAGCTAATTTAACTGCGCCTCTTACTATACCTCTGTTGAAACCAGCAGGTGAGTACCAAGCATCAGCAACTAAATCAGTTCTAGCCGCTAGACCAGCAATGTCACCATTTAATGGAACAAATCTGTATACGTCATTATATCTGTCGTAACAATATTTGTAACCACTATCAAACACAACATAACTTGACGATCTAATGGCATCAAAGAAGCCAATAACGTTAGTTGTTTGTGTATTTGAGTTAGTGATATTAACTACGTCTGATCTTTGTGGAGAAGCAAACACGATTGCGTCTTTTCTATTTTCAGCAATTGTGATTAGATTGTCAACGTGAGTTGTGCTTCCACTTGGACCTGCTATGATTAAACCAATATCAACTGTTTCAGCATCATCAAACTTTTCGTATGCTGTTTTTAGTTGACCATCAGTAACTGCAGAACCATCAGCTCCACCAGATAGTGCTTCAGATGTTGGTGTGTTAACAGCAGTGAAAGTTGTTCCACTTGCGTTATTACCCCAATTTGTTCCTGAAGTGTTGTGGTCTGTCCAGTAGATATATTGTGATTTGTTCTTAATCACAGTTGGATAGTAGTTAGTGTCTCCTTGAGGAGTTTTTGCGTCAGCCGCTTTTGATAATTTAGAAAATACTTCAATTACTTCGCCTGGTGTTCCAGATACTCCACCGTCTTGGTCTACAACCACTACGTGGATTTCATCGCCTGAACCTGATCTTTCAGATGTCCAAGTAGATGTTCCTGGAGCGCCGTCAACAGCGTCAAAGTATCTCCATTTTCTTTTGATTTTTGAATTATCTGATATAACTCTTTTTAATCCGCCAGCGCCTCTAGGGTGTTGAACGAATGTTAAAGTTTCAGAATTGATTGCAGTAACTCTGTAAGAGTCACCATCATCAAAATCTTCAGTAGCTGCAGTTGTAGAGAACTGTATAATGTCTCCTACATTGAAGTCACTGCCTTCATCAACTGCGATTGTAGTATCTCCTACTGAAGCCGCAGATGAGTCGTTAGCAACTGATGAACTTGATACTTGTTCATAAGCAGTTGCAGATGGGCAAGTTGCTACTAATAGGTTGTTTCCCCATACGCCAGCTGTTCTAGCTGTGAATGTTCCTACGTTGCCTTGTCCCGTTGCATAGTTGTTTTCATAATCGTCATCATTTTTAATCAATATGCTTGATCCTGATGCGTTTGCATTAGTTAATGACGTGTTGGTAGCTCGTACTACTCTTAATGCGTTAGAGTATTGTAAAAAGTTAGCAGCGCTGAAAAAGTGCTCAAAGTTACTTGAGTCTGGTTTTCCAAACGTTTCTACTAATTCTTGTTCACTAGAAATTGCTACGATTTCGTCAACTGGACCTTTTGCGAATTGTCCCGCAATTGCTCCGATTGATGTTGATACCGCAGGAATAATTCTACTTAAATCTTTTTCCTGTACGAGAACACCTGGTGATACTTGAAATGCCATAGGTATTTTCTCCTGTTTTAATTAGCTAATTATAATTTTATATGTGTCAAATATCGTAAGTTTTCTTACGCCCATAGTCAAATGTTTTCAGTTGTAGATATTTATAATAACCAAAAATTGTAGTTTTTATTGACCCTTTCGAACCACTGGATACCATCGAGTACCATACTCATCAATAGTCTCCTCATTTTCTGGTGTATCGACACCGTTATCTACAAACCCAAAAGGTGCCATGTCCTGTTCAATCAAATTTTGTTGTTCTACATACATTTGATTACGTATATTTGAGTTTGACAATTCTTTGAAGTATGGCTGATTAGATAACCAACCAAATATGATTAGACACATAACTAAATCATCATGTTGTCCTTCATCGGCCTGCCATGATGAACCTTTACGTGAAAAAGTGGACATTTCTTCTATGATGTTGAAATCATTGACAATTAGTTTATCACCCTCCATAAGCGTCTTAAAATTCGCACAACCCACCTTTTTTATCTGTTTTGTCATACGAACTCCTAATGATGTACCTCTACCTGAGAACATGGCGCCAAGTATTTGACCCGCTCTACCCTTTTGAGTAGTCATTAAAACGTTAGGATATTCTAACTCATAATGTAAGGCATCTGAAATTTGTTGACCTAAGTCATTGACCTCTACAAGTATATGTGCCTCATTATATCCTTTACATGCTTGTTCAATAATGTTTGGAAACACATAAGGTTTAACTTCATTATTTTTGTAAGTTGCTGCTATTCGATATGGAACTTGTCCTACATCTATAATAGTAAATGCTGAATAATCTCTACCAGAGCCTCTGGCTACGTCAACAGTACAAACATACAAACCATCTTTCTTAGGTCGTTCAAACATTTGTAATCCATTTTTAGATTCTAACGCTGTCATGTAAGGAGTATTCTTAATTTTGTGTGCTGATATTAGAGTATCAACTGAACCTAAGAAATCACACTCAAACTCTTGTTGAAACTGCTCAGGACTTGTGTTTCTTATTGTTGCTTCTTTCCACGCTTCATCTCTACCAGGAACTTCTGACCAATGTACTTCAATAGGTACATAATCATTTTGTTTATTCTCTGCATCTGTCCATAGTTTATAAAACTGATTCATACCCATTGGTGTAGATACAATTATCATTTTTGTTTTTTGTCCAGATGAAATTGTAGGATAAACTGAACTAAAGAAAGCTTCAGCTATATTTGCTGGTACGAATGCAAACTCATCAAGGAAGATAATGTTATATGAACCACCCCGAATAGCACTTGAAGAAGTAGCAGCGGCGACAATGGTTGATTTGTTTTCTAACTCTATACTACCTTTATTCCAATTGATTACTCCTTGTTGCATCCATTTAGGTAAGTTTTCATAAGCAAGTTGAAGTCTTCCAAGTATATCTCTTGCAGTAGAACTTTTGTTTGCAAGTAGAGCAATATTAGAATTAGGATTAAATAAAGCATAATGTAAAAGATAAGAAATTGTAGTTGTTGATTTACCAGACTGTCTAGGTAACTTACAAATAGTAAATCTATTTTCGTGTATTGTTTTTACAATTCGTTTTTGAAAGTCGTACATCTTAAAAGGAACAAGACCTTCATCTAGTGATACAATACGAACATAGTTTTCCATGAAGTAAATTGGATCATCAGCACACTTTTGAAATTCTACAATTTGATCTTTTGTAAATTCTTCCGCAGTATTGATTTTTTTAAGATTCGGATTACCCAAATAAGCGTCAGTCATTAATAATTGCCTCTATGTGAGTATACCCAAGTTTTACAGCTTGTGTTACTCTTTGATTACCTTTTACTACACTATATAGTTTTTCTTTATATAGAGTTCCACCAGCACCATATCGTTGTGTCTTACTTATTTGATGTTTAAAAACTTCTATTGGATAATTCATAATATTTTTAATCATATCAACACCTTGATTTAATTTAGCATTATGTTCTTCATAATACTTTATATAAGTTAGATCACTAATCTTTAGTATTATCTTTTTCGGGTGTGATGTCTTTGACTTTAATATCTTCATCTTTCTTCAACATCTTCTGTAATTCAGCTGTTGATCCTACAAATAATGCGTTCTTAATTTGAGGATTTGCTGTTTTAGGTAACTCTTTTAAGTCTTTGAGTTTCTTTTGTAAGTCTTGTAGTTTATCTACTGTATCAGCAACATTCTTAATTAGAGCGCCAGCCACTTCGTAGGCTCTCGGGTGCTGTCCTTCACGAGCAACATCTAGTATTCCTTCAATTGCTTCTTGTCCACGTTCTATTAGATTGTAGTAGTTTTCTCTACTATATTTGTAGTCATTATCCACGTCTTCTTTTTTATCATCATCTTTACGTGGAACTGCTGGTTTGAAATCTTGTTTTACAATAGATGTTGTTGACTCTTTTACAGGTTCGTTGATACCTAAAATTTCATTTACTTTGTCTTCCAATTTTGTCATAATATAATACTATTTATTCGTCTGTATCTGTTGATGGATTATAATTTTTACCATCTGAATATGATGTTATTGTTGTAGTAAACCCAAAATCATCATCAGCATCAGCGCTTGTTGGATTTGGTGTAATGACTATTCTTTCTTCTCTAGTTGACTCTGGTGTATCCGTATATAAATCAGATTGTACTTCTTTGATAACTTTTTGTGTATTCGCTGGTCCAAATAGATAAGTTTTTGCAGTAAAATTCAAAGTATAGATAACTGCTCTACGACTTGTATAGTCACCACTATAACTATCTTCATAATTTACATCATTTAATATAATAGGTACATCTCTTTTTATATCTAATTCAGGTACTGCAACAACTGTAATTGTATAATCAGGTTGAAAGAATGGTAATATTTGTTCTACTATTTGTAGTCCACTTTCAGCAGTTGCTGTAAATATGTTTAAAGTATAAGATATGTTATAAGGAACAGGAGTATAATTATAATTCAGTACTTTACCTTCTTTATCCGTTTTGACGGTCTTATACTTTTGTATTCTTGTTAACTTACGACTACCATCATAAGAAATACCAGATATTTCAAAACTCATTCTAGGAAGTGTAACAGCAAATTCTCTTTGGTCTAAATCTGGTTGTTGATCTAATCTTGTTAAAAACTTTTCTTTTGGTGCATATGCCAACGGCACAGAAATAGATTGTATTGTACTGCCAGATGAATCTTTTCTTTTAATCTGTATCTTATTAAATAGTTGACCAAAGGCTACTGTCATTCGGCGCATCGACTCATTATAGAAATATTGTCCAAACATTAGAAGCTACCTCCATCAGGATCACCAAACGGGTTACGTTCTGTGAAATCTAATATATCATCTGCCACACTCGCTGTATCAAAACCAGCTTCACTGTCTAAATCTAAATTATCAGCATATGGTGACTGTGTTTGTATTGCATAATCTTCATTGATAAAGAAGTTAGATTCTCCATCAGCACTATCATTTTCCAATAATAGTGAACCAGTCGCTTCTGTGTTTTCTGATATTGTAACTGTTGGAGATAATCCAAGGTAACTTGAACCATCTACAGTAATATTGATACTTGTTAATACTCCATCTGTTAATACTGCTGTCGCTGACGCTGTAACTGCGCCACCTGGACTAGATACTGTCGCACTTACAATTGAAGCGATGTCTGTGATTGTTGGTGTTGTTATAGAAGTCAATTGACCATTTGTCAATCCTGGAGAAGCATCTGTATTTGTTTTAGTAGTTGAATCTGTTGCAACATAAACAATTGTAATAGTTGGTGCTGAACCATAACCACGACCAGCGTTTGTAATTGTTAATGGATTTAATGTATTACCAGATAAACTTGCTGTTATTGTTGCATTAACTGAAGCAATAGTTGGCGCTGATATAGTTAACGTTGGAGCTGTTACGTATCCTTCTCCACCAGAAACAACCGGTATAGAAGTTACCACATCGCCTGTAACAACCGGACTTCCTAGTATCGCACTAAATGTACCACTTTCTAATTTTGATTGATATAAACCTTGATCTAGTGAGTATTGTGTTTCGGCGCTATCAATAGCCTCAACACCAGTATCCAATCTTTCGCTTGAGTATTCCCAACGAGTACATCTTAATTTGTAAACTGGTAAATTGCCGAGTTGAAAGAATGGCTCTTGATCTTGTACGAATTGTATCTCAAAGAAACTATCCATTAACGGAAAATAAATAACATCACCCTCATTAGGTCTTCCTTCAACAATCATAGTATGAGCATTATCAACTTGATTTTGCCATCTTCGTTTAGAAATCATAAACGTTGTATCTTCTCTAATTTCTAAACCGAATTTATTTATGACTTCTTGCTCGCCAGCAAAACCTTCAGTTGTTTCCATATACATTTCTAGTAAATATGAATCATCAAATTTAGAAAGAGTATCTTCTCCTAAAATTAAATCTCTATTTACTAATGTTCTTGGAAGATAGTAACAGTCGTGTCCGTAGATTTTTAATCCTTCAATGATTAAATCTTCGTGTAATCTTTTCTCATTGGAATTACCAATTCCGTTACCGTTTGAAAAATAATGATTAACAGCCATGACATTATCCTATCATAAGAGGTTGTGACATCTCAAATGATTTTCTAATTTCATCTTCAATTTTTTCTATGTCTGTTAATGCTTCCGAAAATATTTGTTGGCCATTTAGTGTAACACCACCAATCATGGTTACACCATTAAATTTTGATAAATTTGCGCCCCATTGTTTTTTAAACAAAGCAGTCACATATCTTTTTAGTATCATATCATTATAGACATCTGTATAAACATCTGGATCTAATTTACGATATGCTTCAATAACAAGAAACTCACCAACCACCAAATCATTCTTCCAATCTTGGTCAATGTATAGTCTGTTATCGTGTTGATTAAATCTTAAAGGTTTTTCTCCTACTAGAATATGATCTAAAAAATCTAAATGCCTCATTACCACATCATAGTTAACAACTGATGTTGAAGAAAAGTCATATAGGTCATTTAATCTTAATTGGTATCTTACGTCAAATAAGTTCATACTACCTTTATTAGAATATGGAAAAATGTTAATTACTGAAATAACACTTTCAGGAACTACTATAAACCCATTACCTTCTTGCCAAGCAGTAGTAACTGAGTTTTTAGTAACTGATTCTGAGGTATTGGCGTTTATTCTATCGTAATCAGCCTGTGTGTATTGATACTTTAGATATGTTCTACGAATACCATCATAGTGATATTGAGAAAAATATTGAAGCGCTTCATCAATTCTATCTTCCAACTGGTCATCATCAGCGTTGATCTCTATGACCGGTTTTCCAAGTGCTCTTAAAGCGTATTGTTTTAGTTGTTCTCTACTTGATGGTGTTGACATAATTTCCTTTAGTTATAGTCCTCTTACATATTTATAAGAAAACTAAAGACTAAAAATAACTAATTATGAGTTTGAATTGTCAGGTTTAGATAACTGTTCTTTTTTTTCGTAACTACCAAGTAATTCACCAGATTTTTTAATTCTTTGTAGTGACTGTAGTTGTCCTAATACGTTGAATTTATCTGTATCAGATGAATGTTCATTTAACTGTTTTGCTTTTTCATAGTATTGTTGACCGTAAGACTCTAACTGGTGTTGATTGACATCTTTGTCATTAAAAGAACCATCATTAAATTCTTTTTTTAATTTAGACCACATTTTTATTTCTCTCATTCTATGGTATGCTTGTTTTTCCATAGATGCTTTACCATAACGAGCTTCATCTAAATCAATCTGATATTTTGTTGCTTTATATTCGTCTTGTTCTTTTTTTATTTTTTCTTCTAACCATTTAATTTTTGCTTCATTTCTTCTATATGAAAACGAAAGTGTCATAAGATTATCCAAATAACTAGATTGTTCTCTTACGCATTGCCAGTATTTTGCTGCTTTGGTTGGATAACGATTGTCTTGTAGTACAGAAAATCTTGCTTCCGTTTCTGTACGAAACATTTGTTTTTTAGTCCAAGTATCTCTCAACTCGGAAGTCATTGCTTTAAAGTCTTTTAAATCTTCTATTTCTAAAAGACTGTTAAGGTTTTCACCTTCTTTTTCAATAAGTTGTTTTAAATTTGCTTTTGTCATTTATTATTTCTCCATCGTTTAAAATTATATTTATTAGTATTTTAACTAGATCCTATACTTATCACAGCAGCACCACCAGAAAATTCTTCAGTCGCTGTTGTAGTTGAGGGGGTTGCTCCACCTGCAGCTAAAGCTGATGTGTTTGTTCCAATTCCATCTAAAGCACCTCTACTAGTATTTAAATCATTAATTTCAGTCCAGTTTGTTCCATTCCAAGATTCTGTATTTGCATAAAAAAACCTCTCTTCTGATGGACCGGGGAAAAATCCACCAAAAGCTAAAGCAGCTGTTTGAGTGCCATTACCTCCTAAACTAGTTCTAGCTGTATTTAAATCATTTACTTCTGTCCAACTACTACCATTCCAAGATTCTGTTATTGCATTTCTTATATTACCAGGAGGTGTATTTCCACCAAAAGCTAAAGCAGATGTATTGTTAGCTCCTGCTCCTGCTAATAAACTTCTTGCAGTGTTTAAATCACTAACTTCTGTCCAACTAGATCCATTAAATGTTTCTGTTTCTGCTCGAGCAACAACTGGTACATCTGAAATAGGAATTCTTCCAGCAAATACAAGTGTAGATGTCTGTGTTCCAGCCGCAGATCCTAAATACCTAGGTGAGTTTAAGTCACTTACTTCACTCCAATTCGATCCATTCCAACTTTCAGTAGTATTAAGCCGAGTTTGTCCGAAAAATGGACCACCATATCCACTTATAGCCAAAGCAGCAGTTTGAGTTCCCGCACCTTGTACTCCATTTGCAGAATCACCCACCCTTAATGGACTATTCAAATCATTTACTTCTGTCCAACTAGATCCATTATAAGATTCTGTAGTTATATTATCTTCTCCACCAAAAATTAAACCTGCTGTTTGAGTGCCGTTTCCTGCTGCGCCGTATGCTTCTTTACCTGTGTTCAAGTCACCACCCGTGCTCCAAGAGAGTGGGACATCTTTATATATCTTTAGCTGACTGTCAGTTGAATTATACCAAACTTGTCCATCATATAAATTTGCTGGATTGCTTGCTACTACTTCAACAGTTGTTCCTCTTATGGTTTTATAATCAGACATTTAAATTTATTCTTCTAATGTTATATTTATTAGCATTTTAACTAGACGCTACACCAACCACACCAGCACCACCAGTAAATTCTTCGGTTGCATCTGTATGGTTAGGACTAGAAAAAGCAGGTCCAGTCTGTCCACCAGAAGCTAAAGCTCCTGTTATTGATCCTGCTCCAGATAAAGCACCTCTTGCTGTGCTCATATCAGTTATTTCTGTCCAACTGCTTCCATTCCAAGTTTCTGTATTAGCAGCCAGACCTGGTAAAAATCCACCAAAATACACAGCTGATGTATTATCAGCTCCTGTTGCTCCAGCAACACTTCTTCCATTATTTAAATCACTTACTTCTGTCCAATTGGTACCATTCCAGGATTCTACTAGACTTCCACCACTTATCTGGCCAATAGCTAAAGCAGATGTTTGAGTTCCTGCTCCAGCCACTCCAGATCTGGGGGTGCTGGCCATATCATTTACTTCTGTCCAATTGGTACCATTCCAAGACTCTGTAAATCCACTACCGCCACCAAAAGCTAAAGCAGCAGTTTGAGTTCCTGTGCCATGGTGATATGCTCTTGCATTATTTAAATCATTTACTTCAGTCCAATTGGATCCGTTCCAGGATTCTGTCTTTCCAGTTGTACTAAGAGATGCATATCCACCAAATCCTAAAGCAGCAGTTTGTGTTCCAGCAGTTCCCTGCATACCTGATGGCGAATTTAAATCATTTACTTCCGTCCAACTAGAACCATTATAAGATTCTGTTAATGCATACCCAGACTTACCAAAAGCCGGACCTGTAGCACCACCAAAAACTAAAGAAGATGTTTCACTAGCACCTGCTCCCCTAATTTCATACCTACCTGTATTTAAACTACCACCTGTAGCCCAAGCTTGTGGGACATCTTTATATATCTTTAGCTGAGTGTCTGTTGAATTATACCAAACTTGTCCTTCATATAAATTTTCTGGATTGCTTGCTACTATTTCAACAGTTGTTCCTCTTATTGATTTATATTCAGACATTTAAATATTTAAATTTATTCTTCTAATGTTATATCTGCTGGTCTAATGCCAAGTCTTGTAATCTTTTCATCTGAAGTTTCACCTTCTACATTGTCATTATCCCAAGTAGTTTGTAGTGGTGATATTACAGCATCAACGATTGCTTGTGCTTCTGCTAGTGTTTTTGGTGTACCTAATACTTTATTAATCCAAAGATTTGCATCTTTGTTATGTGCTGGAACTCTCCAAACATTACCAGGAAAACCGCTAAAACCAATAGTTGCCGATTCAACTGCATTAATAAAACCTTTTCCCCAATTTTCAGCAACGCAGTATTGATATGTTTTGTGTGCCATTGTTGTTTCTCCTTTTTCTTATTATTTATACTTCTGTTAGGGTTTCGATTGATATAACTGGCCCACTAGTCCATTCTTCTGACTGAGCGGAGGCGGTGGGATTCCCACAAGCAGCTAAACCAGCTGTGCTTGATCCGCCTCCATCCAAATTATGTCTTGCTGTGTTTAAATCATTTACTTCTGTCCAACTAGAACCATTCCAGGATTCTGTTATTCCAGGGTCTGCTCTATAATAACTCCCTCCAACATATCGAAATCCACCAAATGCTAAAGCAGCAGTTTGTGTTCCCAAACCTCCTAAAGAAATTCTGTCAGCATTTAAATCACTTACTTCTGTCCAACTAGAACCATTCCAGGATTCTGTTTTAGCTGTGTAAGGTACTGGTGATGCTCCTTTTCCACCAAAACACAAAGCAGATGTATTGTCAGCTCCTGCTGACCCTTGTTGTGTAGTTCCAGAATTTAAATCATTTACTTCTGTCCAACTAGAACCATTCCAGGATTCTGTGTTTGAGAAAGCATTAGCTCCGCCAGGAGTTCCTCCATATACAAGTGAAGATGTCTGTGTTCCACTCCCCTGGCCATAATATCTTGCTGTGTTTAAATCATTTACTTCAGTCCAATTGGATCCGTTCCAACTTTCAGTATTATTTTGAGCACTTGCTCCAAAAAATGGACCACCATATCCACCAAAAGCTAAAGCAGCAGTTTGAGTTCCTGAACCTCTCATTGACTCTCCTCTAGCCGTATTCAAATCATTTACTTCTGTCCAACTAGAACCATTATAAGATTCAGTAATAAGATAATCTTTAGGAGATCCACCAAACATTAAACCTGATGTTTGAGTGCCGTTTCCTGCTGTGGCGTATCGGTCTCTCGCTGTGTTCACGTTACCACCTGTGGCCCAAGCAGCAACATTTATTGTACCATTATAAACTTTAAAAGTACCTACGTTAGAATTGTACCAGATTTGTCCTAATACAGGATTTGTTGGATCTGATGCAAAGCTCTGAATACCAACTCCTTTTATTTCTTTATATGTACTCATAATTATTTGCTTTTTTGATTAATTATTATTTATCTTTTAATAACCAACCCTGAGTTGAGTCAGCATAAACAAGTGTAAATCCTGCTCGTTCTACTGTTACAGTTAAATCTGCTGCAGCACCTGCTATATTACTACTATTTCTTCCTACAGTAATTGTATTAGTGTCTGCTGTACCAGCGTAATCTATAATAGATACCTCATCGCCTTGAGATGGTGACGCTGGAAGTGTTACTGTAATAGCAGCACTTGTTGTGTTAACAAAATATCCTTCACCAGCAACGGCTGTGAAACTTGAAGTTTTAACGGCCTGCCAAGATGTACCAGCAGAAATATCTCCACTTGCACCTAATGCTATTGCTGTACCGTTAATTGTAATACTTGAATTTGATAAACTTGAATTACCAATATTAGATAGTGTATTACTAGCAGCATCTATTGTTTTATTTGTTAATGTTTGAGTTGATGTTAATAAAGCAATCGAACTTGTATCAGATAAATCAGTTGATGCAATTGTGATATTACCTGTACCATCAAACGATTGACCAGCAATTGTTCTAGCTGTTTCTAAAGCAGTTGCTGTATCAGCGTTACCTGTTACATCACCTTCAATGTTTGCAACTAATGTGCCTGTAGTAATTGCTATATTACCTGTATCTGAAGCAGTTGCTGTTGTAGTACCAACAGTAAACTTATCAGCACTTTCGTCCCACGCTATAATAGCATTATCACCTGTTGAACCTCTTTCGATTAAAATACCAGTATCATTTGCGTTTGAAACTGCACCAGAGTTTAATTCTAATAGGTTATCAGCAATTGTTGTGTTTGTTGTAGCAACAGTTGTAGTTGTACCGTTAACTGTTAAATTACCACTTACTGTTAAGTTATCATCAACTGTAACTGTACCACCAGCTGAATCTATAGTAAGATTTCCTGATGATGTGTCTAATTCGTTATCTCCTGATACACCAATTTGAATATTTTTAGTGTCTATACCAACTGTAGCACCACCTGCCGTAGAACCATCGTGTATCCTAAGTTGATTTGTATCAGTATCTACAGATATCTCACCTGCAGATCCTGTGAATGAATTGTTTTGTGAGGTTGTTCCTCTTCTAAATTGTAATACTGTTGGCATTAAATTCTCCTATACTTATTTATAATACATTTTTACTAAACAAATGCTCCTAAGTCAATATTTATTGTTTGGCTTATTGGATCCATCATATCATATTTAAACACAGTCAAATTAACTCCAAAAGCATCGGTTTCACCATCTGTAAATGGTGTTTCTTGTGTAGTTTGTGTAGGTTCATAACTTAAATCAAAGTCTCCTTCTGATGAAGGCGCTGTAGATATAGTAGATTCATTAAAGAATTGTTGAGTTGTTGAAGTTAAATAACCACTATCATTCGTCCATTGTGATATATTACCAGATTTATTTGTTAATGTATCTGTAGAACTTGCTGTGATATATGAACCCAAATCTGATATATCAGCTTCTGTTACTGTTATAGTGTTACTTGCACTATTGATAGTTTTATTAGTTAATGTTTGGGTTGATGTTAATAAAGCAATTGAACTTGTATTAGATAAGTCAGTTGAAGCGATAGTTATATTTGCTGAACCATCAAACGATTGACCTGCAATTGTTCTTGCTGTTTCTAAAGTTGTAGCTGTGTCAGCGTTACCTGTTACATCACCTGTAATGTTACCAGTAAATGTACCAGCAATTGAACCTGTACCTGTGATTGTAGGTGAGGTTAATGTTTTGTTAGTTAAAGTCTGTGTAGAAGTTAATAATACAACATCACTTGTGTTGGATAAGTCAGTTGAAGCGATAGTAATATTAGAAGAACCATCAAATGACTGACCAGCAATTGTTCTAGCTGTTTCTAAAGCAGTAGCTGTAGCAGCATTTCCTGATGTATCTTGGTTACCAGAAGTATTAACACCTGGTAAATTAATATTAGCACTTCCATCAAATGATACACCACCAATTGTTCTAGCAGTTTCTAATGCAGTTGCTGTGTCAGCATTTCCTGATGTATCTTGGTTACCAGAAGTATTAACGCCAGGTAAATCTATGTTAGCAGAACCATCAAATGATACACCACCAATATTTCTAGCTGTTTCTAATGCAGTTGCTGTATCAGCATTACCTGTAACATCACCAGTTAGATTACCTGTAACATCACCAGTTAGATTACCTGTAAAAGTACCAGCAATTGAACCTGTACCTGTAATAGTAGGTGACGTTAATGTTTTATTAGTTAAAGTCTGTGTACCCGAGTTTGTTGTAAACGAACTAGGTAATGTAATTGTATTACCAGATAGGTCTAATGTACTAGCAAGTTTCGCAGCAGTAACGTTACCGTCTGTAATTTTAAGTGTTGTTACAGCGTTTGTTGCTAATTCGTCTGAAGTAATACCTAATGCTTTAACTTGTAAAGCGTCAGATGAAACTTCAATCGTACTATCATCTACATTAACATCTAAAGTATTACCTGTTTTAGTTAAAGCATCACCAGCAGTTATTTGTCCAAGACCAGAAAATTGTACAAAAGATACAGCAGTTGTACCAACAGTTGTAACAGGTTCTCCTAATACCCAACCAGTGTCAGCATATGTAGTACCATGTGTTATCCATACAAAGTCACCACCAGCCATTTCGGCAGATGTATCAAAGTCAGTTGCTCTAGTTAATACTGTTGTTGAAGTCACTACATAGATACCATTGTGAGCAGCCGTTGATTCACCGTTGATGATAATTCTATCACCTGTAGTAATATCTGTATCACCATCTAAATCACCACCTGCTATATCAAGAGCAGTTGTCAATGTTAAAGTAGCACCTACACCAGATGTTCCATTATCGTAAGTTACAGTATCACCTGTAATTGTTGCAAGAGGTGTATCTATTAAAGCGTGAACTGATGCGTGTACGTGTAATCCTTCAGCAACAGCGTCAACGTATTGTTTGTTCGCAGCGTCAGTATCATTAACTGGATCAGAAACACCAGTAATTCTACTTGTATTAACATCAACAACACCAGTACCATTTGGATCAATAACTACATTTCCATTTGTATCTGATGATGAGATTGTATTACCATTAATTGTAATGTTATCTACGTCTAAAGATGTTAAACCATTAATATCAGTAGCACTTGCGCCTAAAGCAATATCAGTAGTACCAACTGTTACTGTATCATTTGCTAAAGAAGAATTACCAATGTTTGATATGGTATTTGAAGAACCACTAATTGTTTTATTAGTTAATGTATCTGTACTGTCAGTAAGTATGTATGATTGTAAATCGGAAATGTCTGCCTCAACAATTGTGATTGTGTTATTAGCAGTGTTAATTGTCTTATTAGTTAATGTTTGTGTTGCTGTGTTTAGTGTAATAGCACTTGTATTTGATAAATCTGTTGAAGCGATGGTTATGTTTGCTGAACCATCAAATGATTGACCAGCAATTGTTCTTGCTGTTTCTAAAGCAGTTGCTGTAGCAGCGTTGCCTGAAGTGTCTTGGTTACCAGAAGCATTTACACCTGGTAAGTTAATGTTTGCTGTGCCGTCAAATGATACGCCACCGATTGTTCTAGCTGTTTCTAAAGCGGTTGCTGTATCTGAATTTCCTGTTACATCACCAGTTAGATTACCAGTTACATCACCAGTAATATTACCAGTAAATGTACCAGCGATTGCACCAGTACCTGTAATTGTTGGACTTGTTAAAGTCTTATTAGTTAAAGTCTGTGTAGAAGTTAATAATACAACATCACTTGTATCAGATAAATCTGTTGAAGCGATAGTTATATTTGCTGAACCATCAAATGATTGACCAGCGATTGTTCTTGCTGTAGCAAGAGTTGTTGCAGTGTCAGCGTTACCTGTAACATCACCAGTAATATTACCTGTTACAGTTAAATTATTTCCTATTGTTACATTATTTGGCAATCCTATTGTAACTGTATTATCTGTTACAGCAGTTTCTATTTCATTTGAAGTACCAACAATTGAAAGTGTATCTGTTAGTAACGAAACTGTGTCTGTAGTAGATGAACTATCTCTAATAGTTAAATTTGTAGCAACATTTACTTCGCTAGCTGCTGTTAAACGACCTTGTTGGTCGACTGTAAAAGTAGGTATAGTTGTTGTTGAACCAAAACTACCAGTAGAAACAGCTGTATCTGATAACTCACTAGGACCAATATTTGTAATAGTGTTATTATCAGCGTTAATAGTTTTATTTGTTAAAGTCTGTGTAGTACCAGAAAATAAAGTATCTAATTGTGATAATGCAACTCTACCTTCAGTTCCACCATCTGATAATAAAATCTGATCTCCCGCTACTAGCGTTGAACTTGTTAAATCGGTTGCTCCATCAATATTTACTACTGCCTCAACTCCTCCAAACTCTAAAGCCGTTCCACCTGAATTTACTTTTAAAATTTGACCCGCTGAACCAATAGATAAAGAGGCACCAAGACCTCCATGGGTTAGACCAATAAATTCACCTGTTTGAAATTCGGCTAAACCTGTGGCTGTTCCACTTTCGTTAAATACTGTTCTTATTGGTGTTTTTACTGTCATATGTTATTCCTTAAAAGAAAAATAAAGTATTTCCTGATGATGTTCCTAATTGTGAACCATTTGCTAATGTAAAACTTGCCACAACTGAATCAGGATCTCCTTTAAATTGTAGTTTAGTATTTTGAGTATTTAGTCCACCTGCTTTAGTAAAAAATGGAACTGTCCTAACTGGAGTACCACCGTCATCTGCTAAAGCGAGCACTTTATTTACTCCACTTGATACTTCTACATTTGAGTTAAGAGGTAATGTAGCACCGTTAGCAGATATATTTATTGTACCTGTTCCGTCAGATGATATAGTTGAACCACCTAAATTAATTGTACTACCACTTAAATATAATTCAGCCCAACGTTTATCTGTTGATCCTAAATTTCTTGTGTTAGTAGCGTCAGGTAATATATCTTCACCAACTGATGATAAATCAACACTTGAATCATCATTAAAATTAGCAACAGTAACAATACTGTCACCATTTCTCATAAAAACTTTTTTATCAGTTATATTAACTGCTACTTCACCATCAGCTAAATCACCTGTAGTTGGTACAGACGAGGCGGTTGTAGACCTTTTAAGTTTTATAACTGTTGACACTTATTAATCTCCTAAATTAATTATTAAAATGTTCCGCCGTCTATACTTGTAACTGTAACAGCACCAGATGTGACCGTAAAGTTATCTGAACTAAATGAAGCAACCCCTTTATTACTTGTTGTTGCCAATTCAGCAGCGATAGTTAAAGTATTTGCTGAAATACTAGTATCAATACCTTCACCATCAGATATTGCTAAAGTTTCACCTAAAGCAATAGGATCCGAAGAAGCGTCACCACCTGTAATTGTTATTGTTGAATTAGATAGTTTAGCGTTATCAATTGAACCAGCAAGTTTACTAGCAGCAATTGAGCCTCCCAACATATCATTTGTAATACCTAATGCTTTAACTTGTAAAGCGTCACTTGATATTTCTATTGAACTATCATCTACATTAACTGAAAGTGTGTTACCAGATTTTGCTAATCCGTCACCAGCAGTTATTTGCCCAAGACCAGAAAACTGTACAAATGACACATCATCTGTTCCTACTGTTGCAACTGGTTCACCTAATACCCAACCAGTGTCAGCAAAAGTAGTACCATGAGTTACCCATACAAAGTCACCACCAGCCATTTCAGTTGGAGTGTCAAAATCTGTAGCTCTAGTTAATACTGTAGTTGAAGTCACTACATAGATACCGTTATGAGCTGCATTGGATTCACCAGCAACGATAATTCTATCCCCTGTAGTAATGTCTGTATCACCATCTAAATCACCACCTGCAATATCTAAAGCAGTTGATAATGTTAATGTTGCACCTACACCTGAAGAACCATTATCATAAGTTACTGTATTTCCTGTAATTGTTGCAAGAGCAGTAGATACATAAGCATGTACTTGTTCGTGTACGTGTAATCCTTCAGCAACTGCGTCAACGTATTGTTTGTTTGCTGCGTCAGTAGCATTGACTGGATCAGAAACACCAGAAATTCTACTTGTGTTAACATCTACAACACCACTACCATTTGGATCTAAAACGATATTTCCATTAGTGTCTGTTGATGAAATTGTGTTACCATTGATAGTAATATTATCTACGTCTAATGATGTTAAACCAGATAAATCTGTATCACTAGCACCTAAAGCAACTGTAGTAGAACCAATAGTTATACTATCATTTGTTAAAGATGAATTAGCAATATTTGATAGT